>Ga0194136_1001919_pt1 | contig 10242 bp, 6 predicted proteins | sample TARM_MetaG_T3A_1_FD_134023 | JGI IMG/M metagenome (GOLD analysis project Ga0194136, IMG submission 134023) | Freshwater microbial communities from Pennsylvania, USA, analyzing microbe dynamics in response to fracking - TARM_MetaG_T3A_14 (version 2) | ecosystem: Environmental > Aquatic >...
CTTCTGCACCGCCAGCAGCAACTGATCCGGATGGGGTTTTCGCAAGGGGGTGTCGTCGCCGCAGACGTCGACATCGAACAGGTGGGTCCAGCCGGTGCCCTCCACCAGAGACAGCTCTTTTTCAAAAAACTCCCGGTCCCGGTTGGTGATCACCCCGATCTGAATATCAAGACGGCGCAATCCCTCAAGCATCTCCCGCACCTTGGGTTCAAACGCCTTCACCGTGCCGTAGTGCTTTCGATAGTGATGGTTAAACGCTTTATGGGCGATCTGCTTGGCTTCCTGATCCTCCCCGAACAGCACTTCGAAGATATCGGTCCGGGAAATCTTCCGGTCGGCCTTTACCTTCGGATGCAGCCTGGCAAATTCACGCACATAAGCCACCAGTTTGACGTCTTCCGGGGTCTTGCTGTCCTCGGGTGCCACCATCCGGTCCATCAATCCAAGCTTGTGGAAATCCGGCAACATGTCGTCCACTGCGTGATACATGGCGTCCAGCGTGTCCACCAGAGTGGCATGCCAGTCAAACAGGATCACTTTCGGCCGGATCAGTTTGACCACCGCCGGATGCCAGTCCGGCTCGATTCTGGGTTCCGGTCGCTGAGGTGGCGGAAAAGGCCTGGGCCGAACCTCGGCGGGAGTCTGGTGGAAGGCGTCAGGCTCATTCCTCTCCAGCAGGGCCAGCAGGTCCATCAGGTCCTCAAAGCTGTCGAGAATGGCCGCCGGCGCATCGCGATGGGAAAACCAGCTGTCGATCCGGCCAGGCTCCCAGCAGGCGCCGTTATAGAATACCCCGGACACACCGGCCTTGTTGGCAGTGAGCATATCCACGTAGCTGTCACCGACGTACCAGGCCCTGTCATCGGCAGGCAGCCGGAGCTTCTCAAGCGCTTTGAGAATGACCTCCGGATCGGGTTTGTATTCGGTGACATCGTCGGCACACACTGTCGCATCAAACAGATGCTGCCAGCGACCTTCGTCTACCATGCGCAGCTCCTTATCCAGGAACTCGCGGTTTCGGTTGGTGGATACCGCCAGCCGGATCCCCATGGCCTTCAGGGCCGAAAGGTACTCATAGGCCCCGGGCTGGAAGGGCCTGACCTGGCCGAAGTAGCGCCGGTAGGCCTCGTTATAGGCCTCATGGGCAATCAGTTTGGCGTCTTTGTCATCGCCGAAGATGGCGTTGAAGATATCGGTCCTGGAAACCCGGCGCTCCGCCAGAATGCGCGGGTGCAGACGCCGGAAAATCCGGATGTAGCGCACCAGCCGGGCGTCATCCGGCGTGCGGCATTGCTCCTCGGGCAGCAACCGCTCCACCAGTCCCAGCTCTTCCAGCTGCGGCAGCATGTCTTCCATGGCACTGAACATTGCATCGTGGGTATCGACAAGGGTGCCGTGCCAGTCGAAAATCAGTGCCGAAGGGGCTGAAATGGAATCACTGAACCGGGCCATGCCCTGCCTCCTGTTAATGCGCACTTTACACCGGCCTTGAAATCCGCGGTCGGGAGGAGAACGTAGACGACCACATATAATAGTTGGAATCAGCCGTAGCCGCACAGAGAGCCCAGCCTCCCGCACAAGGCCTGCCCGGCTCTTACTCGACCAGCAGCCTGTCAGCTATCACTTTCCTCATCGGTTTCAGGCTCTGCCTTTTCGAGTGACGGCAACACCAGTACCGGACAGGGAGCATTTACCGAAACATACTCCACGGTCGCCCTGCGCAACGGCCAGTGGCCGCTACTGCCACGGGACACCAGCATCAACAGGTCAGCACAAAGCTGGCCTGCCAGGCCCACCAGTTTTTCACCGGTGCTGCCAGCGATAACATGCAACCTGGCGGTACGATTCAGAGGCAGATATTTTCGCACCAGCAGATCCAGAACCTCCCGAACCTCAGCCTCTTTCTGCTCTGGCGACTCCTCCGTGACATGCGGGAAAAAACCACCCCCGCCCGGGCTGAAGACACTGGCAAGATGAAGCTCACCATCCTCTGCCAGCAAATCCATGGCCGCTTCCAGCGCGCGTTTGCCCTCGCCGTCGTCCTCCGGATCAATGGCGATCAACAGTTTCCGATACATTCGCGTTCTCCTGGTTGGTTACGGAGATGGCTTCCACTTCCGGGAAAGCCCGTCCTTTGACAAGTTCGTCCACACTGTAACCCCGGTAATCCGCCCTCAGTGCCCGGAACAGGGCAACAGCCATGAAGATCAGCAGAATACAGAAAGGCAGTCCCAGGGACGTAATCACGTTCTGCAGGGCATCCAGCCCGCCGGCCAGCAACAGCGTGGCGGCGATAACCCCCTGGGCCGCGGCCCAGAATATCCGCTGGCGCACCAGCGACGGTTGGTCATCCCGCCGGGTCAGCATATCGATCACCAGGGAGGCCGAATCAGAGGATGTGGTAAAGAAAATAACGATGATGACCACACTCAGGGCCGAGGCCACATCCGCCAGCGGAAAAGCTTCGAGAAAGGCAAAAATTGCTACCGACGGATCCTGCTGAACCTGCTCCGCCAGCGCCACCGAACCGTTCATTTCCACCTGGATAGCGGATAACCCGAAAATTCCGAACCAGACCAGCGTAAAGGCCGTGGGCGCGAACAGCACACCGGCGACAAACTCACGGATGGTTCGGCCCCGGGAAATCCGGGCAATGAAGATACCCACATAGGGCGCCCAGGAGATGGTCCAGGCCCAGTAGAACAGGGTCCACTGCCGTTGCCAGTCGGTTTCCTTGAAGGTTTCTGTCCAGAAAGCCAGCCACGGCAGGGCGTCCAAATAATCCCCGACGCTCTGAACCATCCCCTCGGCAATAAATACCGTTGGCCCGACTGTCAGCACAAAGGCAAGCAGCGCCATGGCCAGCACAATATTGAGTTGGGACAACCGGCGCACCCCCTTGTCCAGCCCCAGGGCCACTGAGGTTGCGGCAATGCTGGTAATGACAGCGATCAGAACCACCTGGACCACGCCCGTGGACGGGATCCCAAACAGGTAGTTCAGGCCGCTGTTCAGCTGCAGGGTTCCCAGGCCCAGGGAGGTGGCCACACCGAACAGGGTGCCGAGCACGGCAATCACATCCACCGCCCAGCCCCAGGGGCCGAACGCCCGCTGGCCCAGGATGGGATAGAACAGGCTACTGATGCGCATGGGCAGGTTGTGCCGATAGGCAAAATAGCCAATCGCCAGCCCGGGCATGGCGAAGATGGTCCAGGTATGCAGGCCGAAGTGGTAGAGCGCCACAGTCATGGCATCACTGGCAGCTCTCTCCGAGCCGGGCTTGACACCCTCAAAAGGCGGATTGGCCAAATGGGAGACTGGCTCGGCCACACCCCAGAACATCAGGATGGTGCCGATGCCGGCGGCAAACAGCATCGTGAACCAGGTCAGGTTGGAATAATCGGGCCGGCTGTCATCCGCACCCAGCCGGATGTTGCCATAGCGGCTGACTGCCAGGCCAAGCAGGAACACCAGCAAAGAGGTAACCGAGAGGATATAGAACCAGCCGAGGTTGCGGGCTACCCAGCCGGTAAGTACCCCGAAGCTTTTGGCGACCGCCTGGTCAAACGGAACTGCCAGGGCGACGAACAGCGTGGCCACCCCGGCTGAAGTGAAAAACACCCCCGGTATGGTCTGCAGTCCCAATCGGCGTTGCAGCCGTTCCAGCACGTGAGCCTCCGTTTCTTCCTGAAAAGTCTGCGAGAGGCCTTACGCTACCACAGGTACCTGCTGGCTGCGGGACAGAGATCAATTCCGATTGAGTTGCTGCTGGTGCTTCAGCATCTGCTCCATCATGAGCTGCATCTGATCCATCCGGTTTTCCATCATCTGCAGACGCTGCCCGCTATCCATTCCGGCGCTGCCGGCCTGGTTTCCCTGGGCATTACCGGGCTGTTTCTTGCCCTGGTTATTCATCATGCCCTGATTGTTACCCATCATGCCCTGGTTATTCATCATCCCCTGATTATTGCCCATCATCCCGTAGCCCATCATGCCGTGGCCCATCATGCCGCCACACATCATGCCCATGTGCTGTTGCATGGCGGCCATGTGCTGCTGCATAAGCCGCTGGCGCTCCTGCTGTGAGTCGGCATTGGGTACCTGCTGCATCATGGACTGCATTTTCGCCATGTTTTCATACATCTGCTGCACCTGATCCTGATCCATTGCGCCGCAATAAGGCACTTGGCCAGAACTGCTTTGTGCGGCTGCCCAGAGAGGCGCTGCGACCAGAACGGAACACGCAACTAAACGATTAAACCTGTTCATGAGATCCTCCTTATCGACTGCATCTATCTGCATCTCTCTCAGTAAAGACCATAAAACTGAATCGGATCTGAAAATCGCATGCCATGGCGGGTTAGTTCATCCACAGTTGACCTCGGTCACGGGGAAACAGGTTCATGTAGCCACGCCCTGCCGTTTCCACAGATAGAACAGAGCGGGAATCACAAGCAGAGCCAGAATCACAGCACTGATCATTCCTCCAACCATCGGCGCGGCAATCCGCCCCATCACTTCCGAGCCCGTACCGGTACCAACCATAATAGGTACCAGTCCCCCAATTATCGCGGCAGCTGTCATCATCACCGGCCGAACCCGCAGGCCGGCACCGTGGAGCACTGCGTGGCGCAGGGTTTCTCGTCTTGGCGTCAGGCCCTTCTGCTCACAGGTCTCCAGCATCGACTGATACGACTGGTTCAGATACACCAGCATGATCACACCGATTTCCACGGTAACGCCTGCCAGGGCAATGAAACCGACACCGACCGCCACTGAAAAGTTGTATCCGAGCAGATACATCAGCCAGATGGCACCGATCATTGCGAATGGCAGCGTACCCATGATGATCCCCACCTCTGCAAAACGGCGGAAGTTCAGGAACAACAGGATGACAATGATCGCCAGGGTCAGCGGAACCACATAGGTCAGTTTTTCCTTGGCGCGGAGCATGTATTCATACTGGCCGGACCAGCTAACGGAGTAGCCTGCAGGCAAATCAAGCTCGGCGCTCACTATAGCCATGGCCTGCTCTACATAAGTGCCAACATCAACGCCATCAATATCCACAAAAGTCCAGCCATTAAGGCGGGCATTCTCGCTCTTGATCGCCGGCGGCCCGCCCTCAACCCGGATATCGGCCACATCCGCCAGGGCAATTCGCTGCCCCGATGCGGTCACGATGGGAAGCTGTTCCAGCTTTTCGGGCGAATCCCGGTAATCCTCCGGGTACCGGAGGTTGATGGGGTAACGTTCAAGGCCTTCGATAGTCCTTGATACGTTGATACCACCAATCGCCGAAGCCACCACCTGCTGGACATCGGCGATGTTCAGCCCATAGCGTGCGGCACCTTCGCGGTCAATATCCACCTTGATGTAACGACCACCGGCGACCCGCTCGGAGTAGACAGACGCGGTCCCGGGAATGTCTACCATGATCTCCTCAAGGCGTTTGCCGATTTCCTGAATAACCGCAAGATCAGGCCCCGCCACCTTGATACCGACCGGCGTTTTGATACCCGTTGCCAGCATATCGATACGGGTGATGATCGGCATGACCCAGGCGTTGGTCACTCCGGGGAAGCGAATCAGGGTATTGAGCTCCTGCTTCAGTTTCTCCGTAGTCATGCCTTCCCGCCATTCATCCCTCGGCTTGAGCTGGATGAACGTCTCGATCATGGTTAACGGCGCCGGATCGGTTGCGGTGTCGGCCCGCCCTACTTTTCCGAACACCGTTTCGACTTCAGGCACGGTCGCAATCAGCTTGTCCGTCTGTTGCAACAGCTCCCGGGCTTTGCCAATGGAGATACCCGGGTAGGTGGTGGGCATATACATCAGATCGCCTTCGTCCAGCGGCGGGATGAACTCACTGCCAATTCTGGTGGCTGGCCACAGACCAACAACCAGGATCAGCAGTGCAGCCAGAATCGTCGTTTTGGGAAACCGGAGCACCAGCTTGAGGGCCGGCATATAGGCACCGACCAGCAGCCGGTTCACAGGATTCTTGTGTTCCGGCAGCACCTTGCCGCGAATGAAATAGCCCATAAGCACCGGGACCAGCGTCACCGCAAGGGCCGCACTCGCCGCCATGGCGTAGGTTTTGGTGAACGCCAGGGGGGCAAACATCCGTCCTTCCTGCGCCTCCAGGGCGAACACCGGCACGAAACTGACCGTGATAATCAGTAGCGAGAAAAACAACGCCGGACCCACCTCGGAGGCTGACCGCGCGACGACCTCCCAGCGGTTCTCAGGTGTCAGCGGGGTACGTTCCATATGCTTGTGCATGTTCTCGATCATCACGATAGCACCGTCGATCATGGCCCCAATGGCGATGGCGATCCCCCCGAGAGACATGATATTGGCGTTGATACCCTGCCAGTGCATAACAATAAAGGCTGCCAGGATGCCCACGGGAAGACTGAGAATCGCCACCAGCGATGAGCGCACGTGGAACAGGAACACGATGCACACCAGACCGACAACCAGGAACTCTTCAAGCAGTTTGAATCCGAGGTTATTGACGGCCCGCTCGATCAGACCAGAGCGATCATAAACCGTCACCACTTCCACACCTTCGGGCAGGCTGGATTTCAGGTTCTCCAGCTTCGCCTTCACGCCATTGATCGTTGCCTGAGCGTTCTCACCAAAGCGCATCACCACAACGCCGCCGACAGCTTCACCTTCCCCGTTCAGTTCGGCAACGCCACGCCTCATCTGAGGGCCGACCTCAACGCTGGCCACATCTTTCAGGAGAATCGGAGTACCGTTATTGTCAAGACCCAGCGGGATCGACAACAGATCATCACGGGACTGGATATAGCCCGACGTGCGAACCATGTATTCCGCTTCCGCCATCTCGATCACCGACGCGCCCACTTCCTGATTGCCCCGTTTGATCGCGTTCTGGATGTGAGCCAGCGGGATACCCAGCGCCCGTAGTTTTTCCGGGCTGACCCTGACCTGATATTGTTTCACCATTCCGCCCAGTGCGGCCACCTCCGACACGCCCGGCACCGTTTGCAGCTCGTATTTCAGGAACCAGTCCTGAAGGCTGCGCAGCTGGCTCAGATCGTGGTTGCCGGTGCGGTCTACCAGCGCGTACAAGTAAACCCAGCCAACGCCGGTGGCGTCGGGCCCAAGCTGAGGCCGGGCCGAATCCGGCAGACTGGGCGCCACCTGGGAGAGATACTCCAGCACCCGTGAGCGGGCCCAATACATGTCGGTGTCTTCATCGAAAATCACATACACATAGGAGTCACCGAAGAATGAGTAGCCTCTCACCGTTTTAGCACCCGGCACCGAGAGCATGGCCGTTGTCATGGGATAGGTCACCTGGTCTTCCACCACCTGAGGAGCCTGGCCCGGGAAGCTGGTTTTGATGATGACCTGTACATCGGAGAGATCCGGCAGGGCGTCAACCGGAGTGTTCTTCAGCGAATAGAGGCCCAGCCCGGTGATAAGCAAAGTCGCCAGAAGCACCAGGAAACGGTTACGAACAGACCAGTAGATGATGGCTGAAATCATGACTCGTCTCCGCCATGATTCATGGTGCTGTGATCCATACCCTCTTCATCCATATCCTGAGGCGCAGACATCCGTTGGAAATCCGAGGTTTTGCTGGATTCGGAATCGATCAGGAACTGGGCGGATGTGACCACCGTGTCACCCGGCGCAAGGCCATCGAGTATTTCTGCATACCTCTCCCCGACGCGCCCAACAGTCACGTTGACCGACTTGAAGGCGCCCTCTTCCAGCGCCAGAACCAGTCGGTCGCTCTGTCCGGTGCGGATGACCGACTCCCGTGGCACCAGAAACTGCCGCTCTCCCCGTTCGCCCTTAACATCCAGACGGGCGAACATGCCTGGCATCAGGACACCATCGGCATTATCAAAACGCATCCGTACCCTTGCGGTCCGGGTTTTCGGGTTCACTTCGGGGTAGACGTAATCTATGTTTCCACGCCACGTGCGGCCGGGCATGTAATCCAGGGTCATCTGTACCCGGTTACCGGACTCGACAGCGGAGAGCTGGCTTTCAAACACTTCACCGATAACCCAGACCTCATCCAGTGCGGCAATAGACAAAACCCGGTCTCCGGGCTTGATGAACATCCCCTCACGAACATTCAGATTCTCGATCACCCCGGAAGCCGGAGCGTGAACAGTCATGGTTCTCTGTACTTCGCGGTTTTGGCGCAGCTGGCTGATCAGACTAACCGGCACGTTCAGCGCCACCAATCGTTCGCTGGCGGCATCAACCAGTCTCTGATTGCCGCGGTTCATCGCCAGAAGCAGTTCTTCCTGCGCATTCACAAGGGTGGGCGAGTACAGCGTGTACAGGGGCTTGCCTTGCTCAACAGGCTCGCCCTCGGCTTTGACATAAAGCGCTTCGATCCAGCCTTCAACACGAGGGTGCACATGGGCCATCTCGTCTTCGTTGTACTGCACGTAGCCTACTGTGGTGATGTCGTTAGGCAGGCGCCCCTGAATCACCGGCTCCGTGCGAACCCCAAGGTTGTTCACGACCGTGGGTGAAATGCGGACCGTGCCGGCTGAATCCTCAGCTGACCCACTCTTCTCGTATACCGGGATTAGATCCATCCCCATCGGTGATTTTCCGGGTTTGTCACTTTTGAAATCGGGATCCATCGGGGCTACCCAATACAGCGGCTCCTTTGGGCCGGAAGCTGCCAATTCATCTGCAGGCGTCGAAGGGCCGTCAGTATCAACCCAATACGTGGCCCCTGCACCGGCGAGACCGCCGAGCAATACAAAGCCCAAAGGGCGAACAAGATTTGCCATGATGGTCAGTCCTGGTAACGATTCAGTGAAAAGGAAGGTATGTCGGAAGTGTTGGCCGTCAGATAACGGAAACTCGCCAGATTCTTGGCCCGCTCGGCCATTATCTGAATCAACTCAATCCGGGCATTGAGCTCTGCAATTCGCGCTCTTACCGCCTCGGCGAAGTCACCGTCATCATTGTTGTAAGCAGTCAGCTCAGCGCTTGCCTGCTCTTCCATTTGCGGCAGCAGGGTCTGCTCATAGAGCGCTATGCGGTCATCCAGCCGCTCGACCCGGGCCACAGCAGCACGGGCTTTGGCCCGGAGGCCCCGGATCTTCAGAATACGCTCCGTTTTTTCCGCCTCCAGTCGCGCTACTGCTGCATTCAGATTTCGATCCTGCCGGTTGCCGGTAAAAATCGGGAGATCAAAGCCAATCCCCACTGAAAACAGATCAGCCCTGTCCTGACCGTTTAGCGCCCGGTCCCTGTATCCGTATTGTGCAGATACTGACCATTCCGGCTTATAGGCCTGGCGAGCCAAGTCAACATCAACACTCTGGGCATCAATCAACTGATCAGTAGCGCGGATTGACGGGTGACGGATCAGTGCCTCTGCCGAGGTTTCTACCCAGCCCAGAGGAAACACTCTAAGCAGCTCATGGGGCACATCATCCGTGACTGCACGCTGGGCCTGGTCCTGGCCGATCCATTCTGCCAAAGCCTCGCGGCTCGCTGCCTGCTGCGAATGCAGCACCGTCAGCCGGTCCTCAAGTCGCGTCAGTTCCAGCGAGGCACGGATAACATCCTGCTGCCTGGAGCCCATGGTTGCTGAGGTATACCCAGCCTCGGCGACATCCTCTAACTGTTGAAACAGAGCACGGTTATCCTCGATCAGTCCGATGCTCTGCTGAGACCGCCAAACCTCAAGCCAGAGATGTGTCACTGTTTCCATGACCTGCGCCCGGCGGTTATCGCGTCGAAAAGGCTGAACGCCTGCCATTTCCTGTTTTTTTGCACTGGCCAACTGACGGCTATTGCCTCGCGGAATTCGCTGGGTAAATCCAATGGTGGCCTGCGTCATTGCCTCCTGTCCTGTGTCAAAAGTATCCGTGGGCAAATTCGCGGCACCAATTGTCATCCGGGGGTCCGGGAGTGCGCCATCGGCAACAGATTCTTCCAACAGAGCATCCTGCACCTGAACACTCCGATGCAGCCAGGGATCGTTCCCAATGGCCGCGTCAATAGCGCTGGTCAATTCAAGTCTTTGTGCCGCCCAAACGGGCAGACAGGTCAAAACCAAAGCAGCGAGAAAGGCGAGCTTTATAGGGTGAGGAAGAAGGGACAACGTTATATCTCCATTAAATTTTTTCTGAGCCGGAATCTTATAGCCTTTATCTGAACCCAAACTGAAATGAAGAACAAAAAAACCACAACTTTACTTTCATCAAGATAACTTTATTA
>Ga0194136_1001921_pt1 | contig 10238 bp, 11 predicted proteins | sample TARM_MetaG_T3A_1_FD_134023 | JGI IMG/M metagenome (GOLD analysis project Ga0194136, IMG submission 134023) | Freshwater microbial communities from Pennsylvania, USA, analyzing microbe dynamics in response to fracking - TARM_MetaG_T3A_14 (version 2) | ecosystem: Environmental > Aquatic >...
AACTATACCAAATAACGAGGTGTTTTTCTTATGCATTTAAGTGTCAAGGTGCCTATTGAATACCCAATTAAAGCAATACACATAAAGGTTAACTCAACTATTCAAGCTGCGAAAGTTGAGTTATAAAGAATAGCAAAAAGATTTTAGTAGAGCTTTGTGGTGGTGAAAATTACAACCTGCCTACAATTAAGAACAGCAATTCCTACCATTCAATTTCTGAAATTGAGAGTAAAATAAAAGAAAAATATGCTTTAGAAATAGTAGGGTTAAAAGAGGCCTTTTCTTATGAAGGAAACATTGGTTATGAAGCTCATGTTCTCCATAAAATAATGAACTCCATATCCTCCCAAAAATGGGTCACCATAAAAAATGGCCTTAAAACATGGAATTTCAAATGTCGATAATCTCAAACTGGAGGAGTATTTTAATTCGCTTGATTCTGTGGGTATTCAATTGCAATATGGGCTCAGAGATGGAAAGATACTCCACATTTCTGAATTAACAGAGAAGGACAAGGGCCTTGCATGCTTCTGCAAATGTCCATCTTGTGATGGTGAGTTGGAGGCTCGGTTAGGAAGTAAAAGGCGCCATCACTTTGCCCATTACAAAGAAGCCTGTAATATAGCTGCAGCCCAGCAGACTGCGTTGCATTTATTGGCAAAAGAAATACTCATAGTAAATCGGCATATCATGCTCCCCGCCTATGTACTCAATGGTTCAGATGGTGATTTCATTGACGACACCCTTTCTAACTATGACGCGATTAACCAGCAACTAGAAAACTACGAATACAGTGAACCTATTGATTATGAATTTGATCATGCCGTTCTAGAAAAAAGATTGGGTAGTATTATCCCAGATATTGTAATCTGGAGAGAGGGCTATGGTAGAAAACTTATTGTAGAGATAGCGGTGACTCACTTTGTCGACGATATGAAGAGAAGTAAGATTATAGAGCAAGGTGTCTCTGCCCTTGAAATCGATATTAGCCAACTTCATAATGAGAAAATCGACAGAAACATGTTAAAAGAAATTATTGTTGATGGATATAAATCAAAGAAGTGGATCCACAATTTAAATTATGAGAAAGCTTTGTAGAAACTTGCAGAAAGAAATGCCGGCATTGTTGCTCAAGCTAAGAAAGAAGAAGCTGAGCGGCAGATTCGCATAGAGAAAATAGTGAAGAAACAACGTGAGGAAGCACTAATAAAGGAAAAAAAAGACCAACGTAGAATAGAGCATGTCATGAACGCAATTAAAAAGGAGAACTATAGGGTCATAACTTCTAATCTAAGAAATGATGGATTGGCCAATAAACATTTTAGAAGAACGAAGATTTATAATAGCTTGGGTCCTGAAATACCCTTCTATCTAGATATACCCGTAACGGGACAAATCGCCTTTACCTGTGATAGACGTATCTGGCAGATGAAGGTTTTTGAAAAGCTTCTTTTTTACAAGCAGAAAGATTGGGATATTTCTTTGTATAATATATGGAAAGATTTTGCTGAAAGACGAGATAGGAAATTAGTAAATTGGGAATTCGCAGTCAAACAAACCCTGCAGATTGGGAATAAAAATTATACAGATAACTTGGCGATAGATGCAATCAAACAATATCTCTCTTATCTAGGAAAGCTTGACTTTATTGAATATGGCGGATATACAAATTTTAAAAAAAGACATGCAATATTGTCTAAAGCTATTGGAGATACAACCATATCAGAAAGACTACGAATTGTTTTGGATAGTATAGATGATGATGTACCAGAGATTGATTCTAATGTTGAAGATGTTTATAACGATTTCTTTCACTCGAGCAATCCACATGCAAGAATTAGGTTTCATAATTAAAAATAAGTAATTTCTATAGAAAAATGAAGCATTTTAAGGCGATTTCAAATGAATTCCGTGGATATGTCATCATACAAAGGTTTAAAATCGCCTTATTTTTTTTTATATTTTAATTTAGTAGAAAATACACTCGATGCTCTCGTCATCTGTTATTTTAAGGAGAGATCATTATACAAGCACTTGGGGTATTTGCAAAGGTTATTTCACAAAACGGAAAAAGAGAGCCCTCCAGCTTCGGCTGGGCCCTCTCTTTTGTTTACCCGTTATCGGCGGGTACTTTATCCGCCGCGGAACCGGCATTCAGAAAATATAGGCCGATCATAATGGCTAGCATGCCCAAAAGATTCGTCAGGGAAAGCCGATCGCCCCAGAGGAGTCTGCCTAGCACGGAGTTGGTGACGATCCCCAAGCCGGACCAAAGGGCATACCCCGTCGAAACGGGAATGGTTTTCAGTGCCTGGCTGAAAAAATAGTAAGAACTTGCATAAAATACGAAGATGCCTACCGTAGCCGGCAAGTGCTCAAACCCATTAGAGAGTTTCAGCATGACGGACCCCACCACTTCCAAGCAAATGGCGACAAGCAAAAACAGGTAACTCAAATTCAATGTCATCCCTTCTCCTTAAACATTCATTAGCACCAGGCCAAGAACGGTCAGGACAACGCCCATCCCGGCAGTCCGTGAAATTTGTTCCTTATGGATTCTTGCCCCCAGAATTGCGATAAGCAGTGTCCCCAACCCACTCCAGGTTGCATAGACGGTGCCCATCGGCAAATATTTCATGACCGTCGACAACATGTAGAAGGACAACCCGTAACAGGCAATGATCACGGCCACTTTAAAGGCGGTAAAGCCGGCAGGGGTCGGCTTCAGGAGCAACGTTGCGGTTGTCTCAAAAAGGATGGCGACGAACAGCAAAATCAACGTGCTTGCCATTTATTCATCCCTATAATAAGTACAGGGGATAAGGAACGTCATGAATCGTCGGATAAACGGCATCCGTGTAACGGGACAGGTCCGTTTTGATGCCGACACCCGACAACACCCCAATCCCCTTCCGGCAAGCTTTCGCAAACTCCATATCCGTGATCGAATCCCCGACAAACAGAATTCGGTCGGTCGGAACATCGAAGGCGGCAGAAAAAGCATGAATTGATTCCGCCGCGGGTTTGGCGGCATAGCGGTCACCTGTCGACACGAAATCAACCAGATGTGTGAGCTGCAGATATTCCAAGGTGAATACTGTCGATTCATGATCATCAGAAGTGACGATTCCCAAAGTATAGCCTTGCTCTTTCAAACGGTTGAACAAACCCCGGACATCCCCGATGGCATGGATTTCCGATTGATGTCGGATGGTGTAGTGACTGAAATAATTGCGTACGAAAGGCAAGACTGCCGCATCCACCTCTGTCAAGACCGCCTCAAGGACATGCGCAATTTCCTCCGTCGTCCCGGAGGCGATAGCGGACGAATCGACCACCCCTCCTGCGTTCAAGCCGAGTCGGGACAATATCTCGTCGTTGCTGATGCTCGCCTGTACCGCAAACTTGCTGCGGAACAGCGGAACCATCTTCCGGGTGGCATCCGGCCACAGACTGTTGTATTCGATGAGTGTCCCATCTTTATCGAAAATTATCGCTTTTTTACTGTTCCCATTTATCAATTGCTTCTCCCCATGTATCCAAAGTTGGTTGCTTCTCTCCCCAATAAAAAGGATTGGTTGTGCCGATAAAGTGATTGGCTTCATCACGGACGTCGACACGTACCCAGTGGTATTCACCTTCGGGGAAATGATACGCATAACCGGCTTTTTTCCCGATATCCTCCTGGACAATATGGCCATCGACCACCCATTGGTATTTGGAAACCCTGTCGCGCTCACAAGTGACTTCCAGAAGACCCGATCCGTTCGCCAGCGTATCTCCCGGAAATAAGGTTTCGCCGTTCACTTGATAAGCGATGAAGCCGTCACGGCTAATAATTGCATGTCCGGCTTTTATTCCTTCCTGCAGCGCTTCCGCCGTCAAGCTGGAAGCGTAAATATAAGTACCGGGATCCCCGATCAATGACGGTTCCGTTGCCTCCGGATAGGTTTCGTCCGGCAACAGATGACTGTCCGACCCGCCTATCCCCGTTATGCGATTTCCGTCATTCAATAACGATGACCAGAAGGACAACGCTTCTTCGGTTGCCAATTCGTTATCGGGGTAGGTCGGGTCATTGCATAGCTCAATCGCGGCAACGGCGGCCAGCTTCGTATCCTTGAATAGCCACGCCCAAGGTGTCAAAAACGGATGATTGATGGAGAACAAACCATTTTCCCGGTTGCTTTCGATAATCCGGTTCACACCATCTTCCGAATACATATCTTCCAACCGGCAATGATTAAAAATTGGTTCTTTGGCGAACAGGAAGTTGGCATGTCCGTTCGGGGCGGTCATCTCGCTGCCCGGGAAGACAGTGACCGCTTCATCATGCGGCCAGTAACCGGTGAGAATATTGTGGTCCGTAGCGACAAAGAAATCAAGCTGCTGGCACTTAGCACTGGCCAGGTTTTGCTCTCTCGTCATGCTGCCATCACTATAGACCGTGTGCGTGTGGAAATCACCTTTGTACCATCCCGGCCCCATTTTATCGTTCGGTCGGGTCAAGTGAATGGCACATTCACCGGTTATTCCGTCTGGGACCACCCGTACTTTTTCCCGCGGTTCATAGTGGATTGCCATCTCGGCCGCTCCGGTTTCATGTGGCTTCATTTCAATCTCGACTTCCCACAGGCCCGGGGAAATGGGCCCCGGGATTGAAGTTGCAGAAACAAAGCGGTGGTCAGTCCCGATCAGGATGGTTTCCGTCTCTTTTTTCGCTGTCAATACCGCTTGTCCACGCAAGTTATTTTCTTGATGTACATTGCAGGTCGCCCAACGGATATTCTTGGAATCGAAAGTGATAGCCAGTTGCTCGCACTCCGCTTCGACTTGAAAAGTCGTTTTGTGGATAAGGTAGTCCCTGTTTTTTTCCATTTCCGAAACAACCGGAATAATGAGTGTTTTTTTCATTTTTGACACTTCCCAAAACGTATAATTTTTATTGATTTGCTTTGTCCAATGCTTCCTGGGCAACCGCGGCGGCCTCATCCAGGGCTTCTTTGGCAGGCACGTTCTGCAGCTCCACCTTATCCGCGGCGATTGCCAACGCATCGTCGATCGCGCCGCCGGTAGGGTCGAAGAAACTTGGAGAAGCGATCAAGGCTTGTTGATAAGGAATGCCGGCATAAGGATTTTCTTCGACGTATTGTTTGTATTCCGGTACTTCCATCGTTGATTCACGGACAGGTATGTAGCCGATTGCCATTGACCATTCCGATTGGACTTCCGGGCTCGTGAAGTAAGCCATCCACTCGAATGCCGCATCTTTTTCCGCTTGCTCCACCGAGGCCGGGATATGCATATTCAAAGCACCCGCCGAGGGTTTCGCTTCATTGCCGATCATTGCTGGTTGCATGCGTGCATCGATGTAGGCGAAATCCAAGTCTCCGCGGTCACCGGAAGAGCCGGTATAGCTGCCCGCTTTGCCGTTCATGACTTGATCGATAGTTTTGTACCAGTATTCCCAGCCTTGGCCGCCTGAAATCAGCCCCATGGTCTTATCTTCATGGATCTGCTGGCGGGCAAAGTCCCATGCTTCAACCCACTCCGGTGAATTGATCAAGACGGTTTCCCCATCTTCGCTGAGAATCTGTCCGCCGTTGCTCATTGCCAAATCTCTCAGGTTCCCGGACCCCCACATGATCATGTGGCCAAAATCGGAGTCGGTTTTTTGCTGGATGGTTTTTGAGGCATCCGCCAGTTTTTCCCAGGAGCTGAAGGCCTCGTCCGCATCGACACCCGCGGCTTCAAACACATCTTTGTTGTAATACATGATTTGTGTGGTTCCGTAAGCCGGCAATCCGTAGATTTCGCCATCAACAACATTCGGTTCGGTAAAAACTTCCAAAAAGTCTTCTTGGTTGAATGCTTCGTCAGAGACGTATCCTTCCAAAGATTCCAACACGCCTTCTTCCCCGCCAAAAGTGGTTGAAAGGCCGGAATCACCGATAAATACAGCGGGGGCGTTTTTGGCCGCAATCCCTGCCTGCACTTTTTGCCAGGTCTCGCTGTAGTTCGCTTGTTGAACACCCGTCACGACCACTTCGTCCTGCGACGCATTGAAATCGGCGATAACAGATTCCATCGTTTCTCCGGCAACGGAGCCCAATCCATACCAGAATTCGATTTCTACCGGTTTGGCGGAATTATCCGCCGCTTCATCCGTGGCTGACGTGGAACTTGATGTACTGGCGTTGCTGCACGCTGCCAGGAGGCTGATTGTTAAAGCGGACAATGTCAAAAAATTCATTTTCTTCATGATTGAGTTGCTCCTTTTATGCTGTTTTTTTGCTTGTGTGGCGTTTCTGCATTGCCGAGAGTGTTTTCGTCGATTCGACTAGCCTTTCACCCCCGAACCGGAACTGATCGTCCCAATAAAATGTTTCTGCAGGAGAACATAAATCAGGATCAGCGGGAAGACCGATATCACGGTAGCTGCCATGATCAGCGGGAAGGTATCCCCGAAGGCCCCTTGACTGTTGAAGAATCGGTTCAGCCCGACGGAAATCAGATAATTTTCTTCACTGTTCGTAATGAGCGACGGCCATAGATAATTGTTGAAATTGCCGATAAAGCTCAGGATCGAGGCGTTGATCAAGGCGTTTCTGGACATGGGCACGACAATTTCCCATAATATCCGCCATTCGGAGGACCCGTCCGCCCGGGCGGCCTCAATCAATTCTTTCGGTATTTTCAAGAAGTTTTGGCGCAGTAGAAAAATTGTGAATACGTTGACCAAATTGGAAACGATCAGTCCGGCCAAGGTATCCATCAGGTCCATCCGGGAAATGATCACATAGCTCGGAACATATGTAGCCGCGGCCGGCAACATGTAGGTGGCCAATATGACCGTAAAAAGGGTCTGGCGTCCCCTGAACGCCATTTGCGTCAATGCGTATGCCAACAAGCTGGATAAAAATAACTGCACAATCACGATGGTTGTGGCGGTAAACAGACTGTTCCAGATGTAGTTCAGGAAAGGGGCCAGTTCCAGTGCTCCGGAATAGTTGCCCCATTGTGGATCGCGCGGCAACAATGTCATGGTGCTGCCCAATACTTCCTCCGTCGTCTTCAATGAACTCAACATCATCCACACCATAGGAAACACCATGAAGATACCGATTGCCGTCAGGATAAGGAACAAAAGCCATTTTTCCGTCTGGTTCGCTTTTTGCATTACATCCACCTCCTCAGTAGAAAACATATTTCTTGGAAATTTTCATCGAAAAGAGTGCCAGCATCGCCGAAATAATCAAAATGAGTACGGCCACAGCGGTCGCAGCCCCCATGTTGAAGCTTTGGAAGGCAAGCTCATAATATAAATACAGCAACGTGCGGGTGCTGCCTGCCGGTCCGCCCTGGGTTAGGACATTGATCTGGTCATAGGCCTGCAATGAATCCAAAGTCAAGATGATGAACAGAAATAATGACGTCGGTGATACCAACGGAATCAGGATGTAGCGAACCCGATGCCACCTGCTGGCACCCTCGACATCGGATACTTCGAACAAAGCAGAAGGAATCTTGCTCAGGGCATCGGAAAAGAACAGCATTGCCCAACCGATATTCTTCCATACGGTCACAATCACCACCGCCCAAATGGCCATATTCGAATCGGTCAGCCAGTCCGGTTGGGGCAATCCCAACCCCCCCAGGAATTGGTTGATCGGTCCCACCCGCGCATCAAACATCCAGGACCAGACGATCGACATGCCGATCATGGGTGTGATCCAGGGAGCGAACATCAAACTTTGCACAATGTTTTTAGTTTTCCTCAACCGGTTCAAACCGACCGCAAAAATGAAACCAAGGAACAGGATCGGGATAACCGTTGCAAGAGCGAACAGGATGGTATTTCCCATGGCCTGGAAAAAGGCGACGTCGGTGATCAAGCCCACATAGTTTTCCAGGCCGACATAATCGAATTGCGGCCTGATGTAGTCCCAATCGGTGAAACTCAGCCATACCGTAACAAGCAAAGGGACGATCCAGAAAACGATCAGGGGAATCAGCGGTATCCAAACAAAGACTATAAGTTCCAGGACGCTGGATTTTTTATTCATTTGCCAACCGCACCCTTTCCCCGGAGGTTTTATTGAACCAACTTATTTTTGACGGATTGATTTTAAGGTGCACCTTTTGGCCGATTGCGTATCTTTTTTCGGGCAGTTCCCTTACGATCACCTTCTGGCCGGCAACCATGCCGTGGACAAACTGATCAGCCCCCAACTCTTCAATGAAGGTAATCTCCATGGGACAGCCATCGTCCGAATTTATTCGGCAATCTTCCGGTCGAATTCCCAGCATCAGATCCCCTTCTTGTCCCAGAACGGAAGCAGACGATGCAACCAGCTGTTTCGCCAACGAATGGCCAGCGTTTTCTTGTTCAATGGACAGCAGATTCATCGCCGGAGAGCCGATAAACGAAGCCACGAACATGTTCGCCGGGTAATTGTAAATTTCCATCGGGCTGCCGACTTGTTGGATTTTCCCGCCATCCAAAATCACGATTTTGTCCCCCATCGTCATCGCTTCCGTTTGATCGTGGGTAACAAATATGGTTGTCGCACCAAGCTCCCGGTGCAGAAGGACAATTTCTTCGCGCATGGTCGTCCGCAGCTTGGCATCAAGATTTGACAGAGGTTCATCCATCAAGAAAATATCGGTATCACGAACGATCGCCCTCCCCAATGCCACACGCTGCATTTGTCCGCCCGACAAGTCTTTTGGCTTTCGGTCCAGGTAAGGCGTGAGGTTCAACATTTCAGCCACCTTGGTCACCTTTTCCCGTATGACCTTTTTGTCGACTTTGCGCACCTTCAAACCGAAACCTATATTTTGATAAACGGTCATGTGGGGATACAGCGCATAGCTTTGGAACACCATAGCGATATCACGATTTTTGGCCGGAATATCATTTTGTCGCTGTCCTTTGATGAATAGATCGCCCGACGTGATGGGTTCAAGACCAGCTATCATCCTTAAGGTAGTGGATTTACCGCATCCGGAAGGACCCAGGAAAACCACAAACTCCCCTTTTTCGATTGCTAGATTGAAGCCATCGATTACAGTGACACGCTCGTCATAGCTTTTGCGGATGTCGGTTAATTGAATAATTGGCATATCAGCACTCCTTTATTATTTCTGTAAAAAGAATAACATTTGAAAATCTAGCTATATTGTATTTCCGGTAAAATATCCGCTAATTTTTCGTAAATAAAGCCGAAAAACCCACATTTTGGTATCGAATCCCACAAAACTTGTGTATACTTTACATAAAAAAGGGGTGTCCCAATGAAGAAAACAGAGCGATTTGCCATCATTCTCGAGGAACTGAAAAACAACAAAACGATCCAGGTCAAGCAGCTCAGCGAACGGTTCAATGTCTCGATGGAGACCATCCGCCGCGACTTGGAGGAATTGGAACAGGGGGATTATCTGAAACGCGTCTACGGTGGCGCCGTGCTGCTGAAGAAAAACATCCCATCGCAAAACTTCATCGAAAGGAAAAATTACCACCTCAAGGAGAAAAGACTGATTGCGAAAAAGTGTGTCTCCCTGGTGAAGGAAGGCGATTTTGTGGCTTTCGATGCCAGCACCACCAATGCGACCATCACCCAGGAGTTCATGAGCCATTTCAAGCATCTGACCGTCCTGACAAATGACATTTTCAACGCGCAACAGATCGCCATCAACACCAATTGGACCGTCTTGTTGCCGGGCGGGGAAATAAACAACCACGAGCTGTTTATCAGCGGGGCTTCCGCCATTACCTACATCAACAAATTCCAGATAGACAAATATTTCATGAGCATTTCCGGTTTCAGTGCGGAAATCGGGTTCACGGATTACGGATTCAAGGAATGCGAAATCAAAATGGCACTGTTCCAAAATGCGAACCAGGTCTATATTGCTGCCGACCACCATAAATTTGGCCAACAGGCGATGATCAAAGTCTGCAAGGCTAATGAGATCGATGGCGTGATCACGGACCCGGATATCGACGCGGAAACCGTCGCCTACTTCCGCGAACACAAATACCCGCTTTATTTCTGAGATACGGGCGGGATGGAATAGCGGATTTCTGATAAATTAAACATCTACGAGAGAATTTCCATTTCTCATTGATGTTTTTTTAATTTCAAGTAGGTAGTTGATTAGGAATATCCGATTTTTCATCCGGGATTCCCGGAAACACATAATTAGGAAAGCATGGAAATCCATCGCATCAACAC
>Ga0194136_1001922_pt1 | contig 10237 bp, 4 predicted proteins | sample TARM_MetaG_T3A_1_FD_134023 | JGI IMG/M metagenome (GOLD analysis project Ga0194136, IMG submission 134023) | Freshwater microbial communities from Pennsylvania, USA, analyzing microbe dynamics in response to fracking - TARM_MetaG_T3A_14 (version 2) | ecosystem: Environmental > Aquatic >...
ATGCAAGGACAAGTGGAAGTGGGACTGATTGCCGCTCGTTATATCTTTGGCGAATGGGGCGGCAACCTGATGGGATTGCTCATTGCTTTGCTGCTGGTGTCGAGCATCAGTTCCATGGCTTTTCTAGGACCCAGGGTGTCGCAAGTCATGGGAGAAGATACGTATATTCTACGTTCCTTGGCTCGTAAATCGGCAGGTGGTACGCCTTTTGTCGCCATTTGGGTGCAGTATGGCATCAGTGCATTACTTATCATTACCGATTCTTTTGAATTGGTTACCAAATACACCGGCGTTACCTTGTCGTTCTTTGCTTTGATGACGGTAGCCGGCCTCTTTGTTCATCGCCATCGTTTCCCTCACGTGGTTCGCCCGTACCGTACGTGGGGCTATCCGGTAGTGCCGCTTCTTTTCATTGCACTCATTCTCTGGTCGGTTGTGTACCTGATTCATGAAGATTACTACAATACGTTTGTGGAGCATACGCAGACGGTGATGTGGATGAGCTTGATGAGTCTCGGCACTTTGCTTTCGGGAATGATGGTTTACGTGATGAATCAATTGATAGTACATTATAAAAAACAGTAAAACAATACGTATATATGAAATCTACGCTGAACTATTTAACATGGAGTTTCGCCTTGCTGCTTGTGGCAGCCTGCGGACAAAAGAAACCTGCTGTGCCAGTGAGTGCATCGGTTGAACAGACCGATACGCTGCCTGCGGACACAACCAAATTAGTTGCCGATGAGGCTCTGACTGATGCTGCACGTTTTGTTGCCGGATTGCCGGTGCGTAACGAAACGGGTCGTTTATATGAACTCTCGCAATCGGATACGTGGAAAGCCCACGCCCGTAACATGGAGCAGATATGGAATGCTTTTCAGCAAACTGCCCCACGCCTCATTGCTTTCACGGAGAAGGAGTTGAGTGACATCAATGAAAACTGCCGTACGGTATTTTATCCCTTTGGCGGTCCGGATTACCTCTTTCCCAACACCTTTTTCCCCGAGATGAATACCTATTTCCTAATCGGACTGGAGAAAACGGGTTCGCCGACAAAAATAGAAAAGCCTTCTAAAGAAACCTATAAGCTCTATCAAAATGCCGTATCGGACATTCTGAATCTCAGCTTCTTCCGCACGGACGACATGAAACAGGAACTGTTTAACGACACCATTGACGGAGTAATACCTATTATCTCTGTGCTGATGGTACGCTCGGGCAGGGAAATTGTGAGCATCCGTAATGTGCGTCTCACCGAACAAGGCGCAATCACTGACACGAAAGAAGACGGACAGCCCATCGAACAAGGCGATATGGTTGAGTTTAAGTACTTTCGTCACGGAACCAACAAACTACAAACGCTTTATTACCTCAAGGCAGATTTGAGCAACGGCGGTTTCCCCCGCAACAAAGCGCTTACGGCTTATGTCAATCAGTTTGACGCAGGCACAACGGTTACGTTTATCAAATCGGCCTCTTACCTGATGCACATGACATATTTCTCGGGAATTCGTGAAGGCATACTGAACCATACTTCGGCTGTGCTTCAAGATGACTCCGGTATTCCTTTGCCATTTTACGATACAGAGAAGTGGGACGTAACACTTTACGGTACTTTTGAAAAACCCATTTCGATGTTTGGCAAATATGTACAACCCGAATTGCGTGAGGCCTACGAACAAGCCGATCCCAAACCGCTGAACTTCCGCATTGGATACGCACGCCAGTCGAACTTGCAAATTGCACGCAAAAAATAAAAGCCGCCGGTCAATCTCCGGCTTCTGTATATGCTAACATCAGAATGACAGGTATATAAGGCCAAAGTGCCTGTATACTAAGGTCATTCTTCTTTATAAACAGTTCGTCCCCGCTACCTGTGACGAATGGCCCCGCATGCGGGGACGTAAATCACCGCATGCGGGGACGAAGGGCACAGATACCTGTGACGAAATAGTCATAAGTAGCAAATGACTTAGTTAGTGGGTTGTTTGGGACTACATAGCCTAGATTATTATATTATAAAAAACAGATTAAAAATAAAGATTTAGTAACAATATAGCTTGTTGTTGCAATATTTCCACTAGTTTTGTGGTAAGCATTCTATTAATCTTATAAACCTGAATAAAATAAGGACGGTTTTGAATATAAGTAAGACTGAAGTAAACGCAAAAGAATATGAGTAGCAGTTTTATAACGAACAAAGATAAGTTCCTTTCGGATATCATTAATGGCATTCTTCCTAAGACGGATGCTGTCGATATACTTGTGGGATATTTCTATTATTCAGGGTATGTGAAGTTATCTGAGAATCTAAAAAGCAAGAATATTCGTATACTTGTTGGTCTTGATATTGATGTACAAATAACCAAGCGCATTTGCGAAGTGGAGAACTTCAAACAAATGATGCAATCACGTGGTATCCTTAAAGAAGAATACTACAATCAGTTTGTGAAGGCTTTCAATGATACTGATTTTTTAGATAGTGCCGTGAAACTGGAACAATTTAAAATGTTCTACGCAAAGGTTTTAGATAGTACATTGCAAATCCGTAAAACGCTTGATCCTTGTCACTCTAAGATGTATCTGTTTGCCTACAATGATGTGATGAATGAGGCTGGTGAACTGCCTGGTGTTGTTATTACTGGCTCAAGTAACTTGTCTTATCAAGGTATGAGTGGACGACTGGAATTAAATGCTCGATTTAATGATAAAACTGATTATGAAGAGGGGAAACGAATATTCGAAGACCTCTGGAATGATTCAGTCGTAATTGTTGACCAAAGTAATATTGATGAATGGAACAATAAAGTAATGGCACGTATTTGGTATGATAAAATCTATTCACCTTACTTAATGTTTATTCGTGTACTTAAGGAATACTTTGCAATCCCGACAAAAGAGAACCTACTCACACCTTATGATATTACTGACGGTAAATATTCAAATTTGAAATATCAAACAGATGCCGTGCAAATGGCATTAAATGCATTGGAAAACCATAACGGAGCTATTATAGCTGACGTAGTAGGTCTAGGCAAAAGTATCATTGCTTCAACCGTTGCTAGAAACTTGAAACTTCGCACAATCGTAGTCTGTCCACCACATTTATATAAACAGTGGGAAGGTTATCGCGATGAGTTTGGTTTTACTGCCTCTGTGTTTAGTGCCGGTAAGATTGAAGATGCCTTGCTTCATTATCAGGAACTAGTAAAAACTGATGAACAATATTTGATCGTTATTGATGAAGCTCATCGTTTTCGCAATGAATATACGCAAGATTATGCACTGTTGCACAATCTATGTTTGGGGAACAAAGTGTTATTGCTAACGGCTACACCATTTAATAACCAACCGGCTGATATTTATTCATTGATAAAATTATTCCAGATACCGTCACGTTCTACTCTCAAAACAGTAGAGAACTTAGGATCCTCATTCAAAGAATTAATAGATAATTATCGCGATTTGCGTGAAGCTCAACGTAATGGAAAAACGACAGATGAAGAGGTGAAAGCTGAGGTAAGTAAAATCTCTAAGCACATTCGTTCCATTATCAGTCCATTGGTGGTACGTCGGTCGCGTTTGGACTTGCAGGAGATTGATGAATACGCAATTGATTTAGAACAACAGAATATACAACTTGTCATTCCAAATGATCCCACTGAACTTACTTATGACTTAAGTAAATTAAAAGATTTATATCTCAATACCCTAGATCGTATTAGTAAGTCCGAAGGTAGTGGTGAAGATGTTTATCGTTTTAAAGCAGCCCGTTATTCACCAGTGTTTTATGTTCATAAAGACATGAAGGAACAATTGGCTAAAGAGTTGGAAGAAAAGACGGGTGTCAAGTTTAACCTGCTGCTTGGACGACAAGCTAATGTTGCCGGTTTTATGCGTCATTTGCTTGTTTCGCGATTTGAAAGTTCGGTAGCGGCCTTTCAATCTTCGTTAGGGTATATGATTCAGTCCTCAGAACATATATTAAAATGGGTAGAGACACGCAAGAAAATACCGATCTATAAAAAAGGTAATTTGCCTGATGTGGGCGATTTTTATGAATCGACAGCAGATGGGATGGAAGAGATTCAAGAGACACTTGAAAAATATGAAGCCAAAGGATTCTTTGAGATTGACTTGAAATATGTAGAAGAGAAAGATTTTATTGCAGACGTCAAGTCTGACCTTCAACTATTGAAGAATCTTCGTGAAGAATGGTTTGGTTTAGATAATACAATCCATTTTGACCCCAAACTCGAATCTTTTATTAATATAGTAACGGATAAAATGAGGAGTGATCCAAGCCGTAAACTTATTGTCTTTTCTGAGTATGCTGATACAGTCAACTACTTGGGTGAAGCTCTTCAGAAAGCCGGTTTACCTGTTATGAAATATACTTCGGCGGATTCTACGCCTGCCAACAAAGATCTCATACGTATAAACTTTGATGCAGGAATGAAATCAGAGTTACAACAAAATGATTATCATATACTGGTGGCAACAGATGCTATCTCTGAAGGTTATAACCTTCATCGTGCAGGTGCCATATTTAATTATGATATTCCTTATAACCCGACTCGTGTTATACAGCGTATTGGGCGTATTAATCGTATTAATAAGAAAGTGTTCGATGAGCTTTATATCTATAATTATTTTCCCACAGATGTAGGTGAAAAGGAAACTCGTACAAAGGAAATATCAACTTTAAAAATGGCAATGATTCATGCTATTATGGGTGAAGACACTAAGGCGTTGACAAAGGAAGAAGAAGTGCATGCTTACTTCAAAGAACGCTATCGAGAGGAGTTTTCGCGCAGTGAAGAAATATCATGGGATACCCCATATCGCAAATTACTTAATGAGCTGAAAGGAACTGAAGCTTACACAAAAGCGTTGGATATGCCCCATCGTGCCCGCACAGCCCGTAATGTTGAAAAACCGATGCAAGGGGTGTTGATGTTTGGAAAGAAAGGAAATGATTTTGTTTTTAAAATTGGGAATACAGATTCAACCCCTGTAATGCTCTCAGCCGAAGATGCATTTGCTTTATTTTCAGCCGAGCAAAACGAAAAGCCAACAGACTTGAGTCCCGATTTTGATACTGCTTACCAAAAAGTAAAAGAATCTCTTTTCTGCAGTGACGTTAAAGATCGCAATGAGAAAGATGTTCTGAATGCAGTGGCCAAAATAAAAGTATTGCAAAAGAGTAAATTGTTGTCAGTTGATTATCTACACGATTTAATGATGGTAATCAGAACTGATGCCCTGTCTGGTTTTGAAATTCGCTATATTAATCAGTTGGCATTAAAGGACGTGCCAAGACTTCCACAGAAGATAGCTGCTGAATATTTAGCCCGTATTATTGCTGCACAAAACAGAGTGGACGATAGTGAAGAAACTCTTATTCTAAGTGAAGAACTACAAAAATAAAAAAGAAAATGGAATTTAATAAAGCATATAATCGTAAAGAGTTTATTAGTTTTTTACAAAATCGTTTTCTACCTGAAGATTTTATACCTATTACAGAGGAAGTGCTATTTACAACACAGACCACTTATTCTACTCATGCAGTAAAGTTGGGTTCATCATTGTCTCTTGATTTGGTGGTATATGAAATAAAGCATACCTCTATTCACGACGCTCGCGTTGCTCTTTCTAAAGAGGCATTTCGTTTATTGGCTGAAGAATTGGAAGATCGTGCCCTTGTTGTGTTTGTTCCTGAAGATGATAATTCCAATTACCGTTTCTCATTCATCGAAATCACGCTCGATGTGAACGAAGGCAGTACTCATGTTGCTCGTTCTTATAGTAACCCTCGTAGGTATAGTTACCTGCTCGGCGAAGGTATTGCATATTACACTCCTAATAAATACCTCAATGAAAAAGGGCGTATAGTTAATGATGAAGATCTTCGTAACCGCTTCTCTGTTGAAGTACTAACCAAGGAGTTCTATAATGAACTAAGTGACTGGTATGCTTGGGCTATTAATATTATTCGCTTTCCTAATAATATTAATGACGATAAAGATGATACAAAATATAACAATGAAAGCGCTATTCGCCTGATCACGCGATTGATCTTCGTGTGGTTCTTAAAGCAACGTCACCTCATACCTAATGAGTTTTTTGACGAAAAATATATTGCAGATCATTTGATTGACAGTTTTGATCCCCATAAAACAGAAGGATTATTCAACCAGAAATCATATGAAAGTAAATATTACAAGGCAATACTTCAGAATCTTTTTTTTGCGATGCTCAATAGTCCTATTACGACTGAAGGAAGTAGTGAACTCTCCGAACGACATTTCCGTAATGGGCGTGCTGACTATGACAATAATAAACTGATGCGGTATGAAGAGTACTTTAAAAATCCGCAACTTTTTGTTGATTTGGCAAATCGTACTGTTCCATTTCTGAATGGAGGTTTGTTTGACTGTCTTGATGATAAAGATCACAGCATGTACTATGATGGATTTAGTGACCGCGATTCTATTAAAAAGTCACTTGTTGTTCCTGATTTTCTTTTCTTTGGTGAAGAAGCTGGCAAAAACATCGACCTCTCTGAATGGTATGGTGATAAGAAGAAAAAGAAAGTATCGGCACGGGGAATTGTTAATATATTAAAGCGTTATAATTTCACGGTGGAAGAGAATACTCCTTTTGATAAAGATGTATCGCTTGATCCGGAATTATTAGGTAAAGTGTTTGAAAACCTGCTGGCGTCCTTCAATCCTGAAACGCAAACCACAGCAAGGAAACAAACCGGTTCGTTTTATACTCCACGTGAAATCGTTCAATATATGGTGGACGAAAGTCTGATTGCACATTTGAAACGAACTGTTGGCGAAGAACTTGAACCTCAGTTCCGCCGGTTACTTCAATACTCTGATGAAGAAATTGACTTCACCAAAGAGCAACGAAAGGCCATCATGCAGTCGCTTTACGATTGTAAAATACTCGATCCGGCTTGCGGATCAGGTGCTTTTCCTATGGGTGTTCTGCAACAGATGGTGCATATACTTGGACGCATAGACCCCGAGAACGAGCAATGGAAAGAGATGATGATGACTCAAGCAATAAATGAAACTTCGGAAGCTTACAGAAGTGCTAACGATGATGAAAGAAAAGAATTGGTTCGAGACATTGAGCGAGCTTTTGATGAGAATATTAATAGGCCTGACTATGCACGCAAACTTTACTTAATAGAAAACTGTATCTATGGTGTAGATATTCAACCTATTGCCATTCAGATTAGTAAGCTTCGTTTCTTTATTTCATTAGTAGTTGATCAAAATACGAACAATGATCCCACAGATAACTTTGGTATTCGTCCGTTGCCAAATCTAGAGGCGAAATTTGTTGCAGCTAATACATTGATAGGTCTTAATAAAAAAGAAACTTCATTATTTGATTCTGATGCAATAAAAGACAAAGAGAATGAACTAAAGCTGGCTAAGCATAAAATCTTTGGTGCAAAAACAGTGAGAACGAAACGTAAGTATCGCCAAATTGTAAATGATTTGCGCTTTGAAATAGCCCTTATGCTTAAAAAATGTGGCGCAGTTGGCAATGCTGAAGCACAACAACTTGCTCAATGGGATATGTTTGATCAAAACGCTTCGTCTCCGTTTTTTGATAGTGAATGGATGTTTGGGATTAAAGATTGTTTTGATGTTGTTATAGGAAACCCACCATATGGCGTTTCTATTAAAAATGATTATAGAAATAATGTAGTGAAGTTCTTAGGAAATGTTCCAGATTATGAGATCTATTATTATTTTATACAAATTGCTGAGCAATTGCTTGTTAACAATGGCATTCTTTCTTATATAATACCCAATACATTCTTATTTAATCTCTATGCGACTAAATTCAGACAAAATTTGCTGAAGATGTGGAATCTGATTGAGATACTAGATTGTACGAGATTTCCTATATTTGAATCTGCGGTTGTTCGCAATACTATTAACACTTGGCAGAAGAATGTCAATATTGGCTCAAGCAATATTGGCTATAGAAATACAAATGAAAGAAACTCTTTCGATGAACTTATTGCTTGTAAAAGAGACTATTTAACTGTTAATGAATTGCTTTTGCTTAATCAGAATTGGGGTTTGGCATTTATGCTTAGCTCCGAGGTCGTAGCTTTAGTTAATCATATCTCAAAGAACTCAACTAGTTTGAGTGATCTCTTTCCAGAAATAAGCCAAGGGCTTATTGCGTATGATAGATATCAAGGTCAATCAGATGAAATTATAAAAAGTAGAGCTTATCATTATAATACATATCGTAATGGGTTAAAAAGATGGCTTTGGGGTGAAGATGTTAGACGTTATTCTTTAGTTTGGAATGGGAAAGAATATCTTGATTATTGTGACGGAATAGCGAATCCTCGGGATCCTAAATTTTTTAAAGGGAAACGTATTCTCGTTAGAGAAATAACAAATCCTTCAATTTATGCAACTATTTGTGAAGATGAAGTTTATAATGACCCTGCAATTATTATTTTAAAGGATAGTGAAATCTATTCACTTGATTGCGTATTAGCGATTCTTAATTCAAAATTGGCAACATTCTATCACTTTAACCACTCCCCGAAAGCAACAAAAGGTGCTTTCCCGAAGATTTTGGTTCAAGATATTAAAGATTTTCCGTTGCCTGCAGTTGGTGATGATGATAAGAATCGTATAGAAGAGTTAGTAAACGGCATTCTTACCGCTAAGCGAGATGACCTCAATGCTGATACCACTGCTGAAGAGCAAGAAATTGACCGTATGGTATATCATCTTTATGGTCTCACTTATGATGAGGTGAAAATAGTAGACCCTGAAACTCCCTTAAAAAAAGAAGAGTATGAAGACTTTGAAACTAAATAAGAATGCAATATGTACAAAGAATGGTGTCTTGACAGAATATCACTGTAACAGATGAAAAATTGATTATGAATAAGCCATACCATATCCCAACGCTCCCTCTCCCTTATGATTTGGAGACAAAAGAGATTTTAAAGCAGCTAACTCGTTCACACCGGAAGTTGGCTGAGTTAAAAGGAGTTGCGCTAACAATACCCAATGAACGCATACTTATTAGTACGCTTACCTTACAAGAAGCAAAAGACAGTTCTGAAGTCGAGAATATTGTTACCACTCAGGATGATCTTTATAAAGCAGATTTAAATGTTAAACAAAGCATTGTCAATGCATCCACAAAAGAAGTGCTTGCATATCGCCAAGCGATTGAAAAAGGATTCGAACAGGTTAGAGGAAGAAGGCTGCTTACTAATAATATCATCAAACAAATTCAGGCTGAATTGGAACACAATAGAGCAGGTTTTAGAACTGCGCCAGGCACCAAACTTGAACGTAGTGATGGGAAAGTTGTGTATACTCCTCCTCAAGACGGGGCAGAGATTATTGAATATATGCAGAATCTTGAGACGTTTATCAATGATGAAACCATGTCTGAATTGGATCCTTTAATAAAGATGGCAATCATTCATCATCAGTTTGAAAGCATACACCCATTTTATGATGGAAATGGACGTACAGGACGTATTGTTAATATTCTGTATTTGGTGACAACAGGACTATTGGACTTACCCATATTATATCTTAGTCGCTATATTACCCATAATAAAGGTGAGTATTATGGACTGCTTCAGGCTATTCGTGACAAAGGTACAGATAATGCCCAAGAATGGGTGGACTGGATTTTATTTGTATTAAAAGGGATAGAAGAAACAGCAACTGAAACTATCAGATTAGTAAAAGGTATATCAGATTTGATGAATCAATATAAGAATGTTTTGCGTCCACTATTTGATAAGCAATATAAACATGAACTGCTGAATAATCTGTTTTTTCATCCGTACACAAAGATAGAATTTATGGAAAGAGATATGATGGTAGAACGAAGAACTGCCTCTAAATACTTGGATATGATTGTAAATGCCGGTTTGCTACATAAAGAGAAAATTGGAAAGGTGAATTACTATATCAATGTAGGACTGATCGATTTATTTCTGAATCATGCAGAGTTGCCATAAGTGTTCGTGTACATGACACATTTCTCATGTACATAAAACCAGGTTATCGTGTACATGACATCACTCACGTGTACATAAAACCTCTATTTCATGTACATATCAATACTAAAACATAAGTTATGAGCAGATTAAATAAACTGTACGAAGCTATGGAAACTCTTCGCAAAGAAGGGCTTCCTGTCAATG
>Ga0194136_1001927_pt1 | contig 10226 bp, 12 predicted proteins | sample TARM_MetaG_T3A_1_FD_134023 | JGI IMG/M metagenome (GOLD analysis project Ga0194136, IMG submission 134023) | Freshwater microbial communities from Pennsylvania, USA, analyzing microbe dynamics in response to fracking - TARM_MetaG_T3A_14 (version 2) | ecosystem: Environmental > Aquatic >...
GGTATAGGAGGTGTGGAGATGCTTGTAGAAATTGTGATGGAGAACTTTTTTTCCTTTAAGGATGAGGCTACTTTTTCGATGGTCGCCAGTCCGATCGGTGAACACCCAGAGTCCGTCTATGGCAAAGACAATATCGCCGTAACGAAATTGGCGACGATCTATGGGGCGAACGCCAGCGGAAAAAGCAACTTGCTGAAGGCAATGAAGATGATCCAGGAAGGTGTACTGTTGCAGAATTACACGTCCAAGGAGTGGTTGGACCACATTGAACCATTCCATCTGGATGCGCGCACCGAGAAAAAGGACACGATGTTGGAAGCCAGCTTCCTTTTGGCTGGGAATCTTTATCGCTATGGTTTTTTCGTCAATCGCAAAAGGGTGACTGAGGAATTCCTTTATTTGGAAGGAGAGGAGCAGAAGGATCTGTTTTTCCGGAATGCGACCGGACAGATCGTCGGCGGGGAATGGGCGGAGCTGTTCCGGAACATCACTCTCGAGGATACGCGTTTGGCCCTTTCGTCCCTGCTTTCCGCACCCGAGTCGGCCGAACATCCTGAGCTGAGACTGTTCATCGAATGGTTCACGGAAATGCGCATCATCCTCGACACTTCGAAAATCGGGCTGTCCATCTCGATGGCGAAGATGCACCTGTCCAAATACAAACACAACCTGTTGGCCCTGATCCGGGTGGCTGATCCCACCATCCAGGACATCGTCGTGCATGAACTGGGCAATACGCGCAATGGCCGGCCGGAACTGGCGTTTTTCGTCGTCAAGACTCGGCGCAATGAAGCAGGGGAAGCAGAGCCGCATTGCGAAAATTTCCGTTTCCAGGACACCGAATCGGCCGGCACCGTCAAACTGCTGGCATTGGCCGGTCCGATCATCGAGGCGCTCGAAAAGGGCGGCCTGTTGATGGTTGACGAGATGGATACGCAATTCCACACCTTGATGACGCGCTACGTGCTGGAACTTTTTTCCGGAGCTGTCAACGATAAAGGTGCACAGATGATCTATTCAACCCACGACATCACCAATCTGTCCAGCAGCCTTTTCCGGAGGGATCAGGTCTGGTTCGTGGAAAAGGACAGCTACAGCGCCAGCCACCTGACTTCCTTGGTGGAATATCGTTTCGATGACGAGGAAAGGAAGAACAGTTTTGAATTTTACCGCAACTACCTGAACGGCAAATACGGGGCGATCCCGTTCCCGCGGCCGTTGGATTGGTGGGCCGACAATGGAAAATAGAAGAAGGGGCCACAAGAAGAAATTTGAACGTCCGGTCGGAACGAAACGGCCGGAAAAAACTTTCCTGATCCTTTGCGAAGGCACCAAGACCGAACCGAACTACTTCCGCAGCTTTCACGTCATCTCGGCGCAGGTCGAAATCGTCGGGACGGCGATGAACACGATGTCCTTGGTCAATTATGCGCGCGATATCGTCAAGGATCGGCCGGATGAATATGACGAAATTTGGCTGGTCTTCGACAAGGATTCCTTCGACCGGGATATTTTCAATGAAGCCGTCTTTTACTGCGAAACGCATTATCGCCAAGGCTTCCGGGCCGCCTACAGCAATGAGGCCTTTGAGATCTGGTATTTGTTGCATTTCGAGCTGGTCAGAAAATCGATTTCGCGCTTCCACTACCCCGACATGCTGTCGAAACGGCTGGGCTTTTTCTACAAAAAAAATCATCCGCATATGTACAACGTATTATTATCAAGGCAGCCGGCCGCCATCCAGAACGCCAAAAAGCTCTACAGCCAGCGCTCGCCATCGCCCGCCCGCGACAATCCGTCCACGACCGTTTTCATGCTAGTGGAGGAATTGAATAAGCATCTGCGGAAATAATTCAAAAAATTTTAAAAATAAAAAAAGCTGGCGGGAATTTTTGCGAATAATACCAGTGTAGGTCTTATCAAGCAGCAAAGGCCACTTAACAAGACGAGAAGGGAAAGATTGCATATGTTCATGACACCGGTATTAGGGATGGATTTCACGGAGGACAAGAAAGGGGTCGTCATTCATTTTGTCGAAGGCGACGCAGTAGCGGAGGAATATCTGTTCGAAACAACGGATGAAGCTGCCGAATTTTTCAGGAGCTGCCAAAACTTGTCCGAAGAGGTCAAGGAGGAGCCGCTGGAGGTCCAAACTGCCATCATCCGGGAGTTCCTTGATCTGGATATCGGCAAATTCAACTACGAACGCGCTTATCATTGATGAGTAACACAAAAAGCAGGCCAGCCCCGGCATGATGCGGGACTGGCCTGCTTTTTGGCGTCGGAAGCGGCGCCCTCAGTTCCGGCGACGGTCTTGTTCGCCGGAGGACACAGGTAACATTCGGCATCACCTTCGACGAAGCCGGCCTCATCGGAGCAGGGGATGATGAATGAGGGCTGAACTCCGGCGAGCCTGCGTTCACCGGAGGAAAGCATCCACCGACAGACAGTCTCAGTATTGCCGCACCTTCAGCTGCTGGCCGATCAGGATCAGATCACCCGGCAATTGATTCCACCGTTTCAGCGTCGCCGGGGTCGTGCCGTACCTGCGCGACAGCCCCCAAAGGGTATCGCCTTTGACGACGCGGTGCAGCAGGAAATTGCCGGGCACGCCTGCAACAGGCGGCAGCGCGGAAAGTCCGGCTTCGATGTCCTTGCGGAACTGGGCTAGCGATACACCCCAGCTGGCGAGGTAGCCATCCGGATCGGTATGGTCGGTCCCGCCGACATTTCTGGAAACCCAGGCATGGGTTTTGATACCTCTGTCATGCACGCTCGCTCCGCTGTTCAGCGTGCAGGGGATGCCTGCTTCCAGCGCCAATTTCTGCAGCAGCCAGACGTAGGCTTTATAGTCCTGATCGAAAATGGTCCGGCTGTTCGTCCGCGCCAGCTCGACTTGGGCATAGGCGTAACCGTTCGCTTTCGGGCCGACACCCCATTGGACTCTGCCCGTGTTGGCGATCTGGATGATTTTCCCGCCTCCGCCGACCCAGTGGGACACAAACGCGCTGTTCCAGTTGCGCTGCATGTAGGCGACCTCGTTTTCGAGGCTGTTTTTGCCGACGTTGTTCGGGTTGCCGGATTCGTGGGCGATGATCAGGTTGGCCGCGGTGAGTTGATTCTGGTAGATTGAAAAGATCCGTTTTCGATAGTGTAGTTCATGGTGTTCCTCCTTGTGTTTGTTCGTGCTCTAGTGCCTTTGCGGTCGGTCGGATAAGTAAAAAAGGGGTGCCTCTGAATGAGACACCCCTGGGCGTTGTTGATGAATACTTAAGTTGTCCTGCAGTCCAAGCGGCTTGTGCTGCTTTTCTTATAATACAAGGAATGCATATAATTTTTTGTAATCAAAAGTGCATCACCATGGGTGTTTCACAAGTTTACAAAATGTTCTATGCATCTCAACATGATGTCCAGCTGCACGGGTTAGCCCTTCGGAAATTAGATAAATCGGTCCTATTGCGCTCTTCGATGCTCAGTCGGACCGATTTCCTAAATTTCTTTCAGGGCTGAACGAACCCGTTCAGCTTTTCTTATATTATTCGGCTTCGGCGATCAGGTCGGTGATGGTGCGTTCCACGTAGCGGGCGCTATTGACTGCCGTGAACGGGTTGATGCCTTTCACTTCGAACGCGTTCAGGCCGATGATGGCGTCCATCGCCGGTTGCAGCTCAGCCGATGTCAAGCCGCTTTTCGGGTTCTTGACACTCAAGTTGCGGGTTTTCCCGTCGGCCGTCAAAAATTTCAATTCCAAGGTTACTGTTGTCGTCATGTTCATTTCCTCCTAGATGTCTGATGGGTAGTGTTCAGATTGCTGCTTTCGGTTGGCTTAGGCGATGGAGTAGCGGTTCTTTTCGACGACGACTGCGTAGGCTGCGGGCATGTCGACGAGGCCGGATACGGCTGATTGGAAGGCTTGGACCTGTTCAGCTGTGACGCCCGGTTTCAGGTTCGCGAATGACTGTTTGACTTCCTTCTCGTTTGCAAAATCATTGAAATATAGCTCGATGTTTCCTTCTTCATACTGTTTCACCATTTGGCATTCCTCCGTTTTCTTTTCTTGTAAGTGTCATGACTGCTTACACCTATAACGACGAAAGGGGACAGGCAATGTGTAACCCCATCTTTCAGCGCTTCAGAAAAAGGCTGGCTTTGGCCTGGAGCTGCCTTCTCCGTTTGTAGAGCGTTTTGCGCGAAATGTGTTGTTTTCTGGCGATTTCGGTGATGTTCAAACCATCCAAAGCGTCCCGCAGATAGGCATTTTCTTCAGCCGTAAGAGTGGCGCAGAGGCGTTGCAGCAGATCTGTTTGTTCCAGCTGTTCCTCAAACGAGACGACATTGGGGATTTCCTCCAACTCCTCTTCGGAAAGGTAGGCTTCGCGGCTTTCTTTTTTCCGGTCCCTGCGGATCTGGTCGAGGAAAGCCCAGCTGATTTTTTGTTTGGCGTAGCTGACGAACAGGAAGCTGTTCTCGCTTTGGAGCGCGTCCTTCAGGCAGGTTTCGTAAGTTTCAAAAAGGGTGATCAGCCCCAATTGGTAGAAGTCGTCGTAGTCGTTGTGGTCCGGGTAACGATTGATTCTGTTCAGGCAATGATGGATGACGCCCGCGTACTGTTCGCTCAAACGTGTGGCGGTTTCGTCGGTGCAGCTTCTTTTTTTGATATTCATGTGTTTGCCTCCGTATTGTAGTGGATGGCGTGATGCAGGGCGAACCCCGGCATGCTCATCACGGCCTCGGCAAGCTTGCTGACGCCCATATTAGCGGTCCGGAGCCACCGGAGTCAAAGCGGCAAATGCGGCAAAAAACGGGACAAAAGTGCGGTTGTTCATACATTTGTGTGCAAATTTTCAAAACACGCGATACAATGTAAGCGTTGTTATTTCGTTTGGCATTAAAGTAGTGTATATTTTGAAGGTAAGCATTCCTATTTGGGGGGATTTTATGGAGAATAAGACAGCAAAAAAGTTTCGCAAGCAGCTGAAGCGACAAGCAGCGCCAGCGTTCGATTTGGAAATGTTGGAAACGCTCCTTTCGAGTCTGCGCACTACACTGAATGGCTCAATTTCGGCACAGAGCCTGAAAGAACCGGAAGAGCCTTTTCTGGTTTTGCTGGATCCAGAAAGTATCCAGCCTTATTTGGAGCGGGCTTGGGCCTTGGACCGGTTTGTGCTGGACAACTCATTCCTGTACATTATGAGCTTGGACGCTCAGCTGCACCGGACGGATTTCCGCACGCTCATCTTCTTCAAGGACGGTCGCCTGATCAAGACGCGCGAAAACAGCAACACTGTGATGTTCTCTTTGTTTGAACTGATTGGCTTCGATTACGATTTTATTCGGGGAATCTCCACGCGGGTCAACGGCAAGGATACCCACTGTGTGCCTTATGTTTTCGGAAGGTATCGGTTTTTGCCTTTGAGCGGTCCGACCCGCAAAAACAGCTCCTGGGTCAACCTATCCAAGGTGCTGCACTCGCGGACGCTGAAAGGGGAAAAAGGTGTGGAGATCCATTTCGTGGATCAGCATGTGTTCCAGTTACCGATCCGCCCGGAATTCTTCAACGAAAAGGTCAAACAAGCCAGCCAGACCGTGCACCGCCAAGACCACCTGCTGCACAGCGTCTTGACAAATTTCGATTATGTGGATGGGCGGAAAAAAGAGCGCGAACATAGCCTGCTGGGCAATGCAATGCATTCCAACGCCGCCCGGCTTTCGACGGTTCCGATGGAGGAATACATCCGGATTTTTCAGTTCTCTTTGGCTGAAACAGCTTTGCGGCACCCTTCGCTGCGTGACAATCCGGTGACGGATGAGGCGCTGCAGCTGCTGCGGGAGAATCTGTACAGCGATCTGCCCCATCTCAGGAACGCACCGCGCTGACAAGCTGCGCGGAGTAAAGATTTGTGTGCTGGGGAAGCAGGCTATCGTTTGTGATTCAGGTGGAAGTATTTTACAATGATTGCAAAGGACAAAACTTCAGCAATGGGAGGAATCGTAATGGACAAGAGAATCGAAGGTACTTTTGCTAACCAAGAAATGCTTATCGATGAAATCACGCATCTGATCAAGCATGAGGGCTATGCTCCCGAGCAGCTGCTGGTCATCACCCGCAACGGCAAGAGCAATTACATCACGGAAGAGACGGCGGTGCAGGTCATCATCACCGGCGAGGACCGCGAGGAGGATTCTTTGTGGGACAAAATCGTGAAGTTCTTTACGGTCGATCTGGATGAAGAGGAGGAAGAAGCGATTTTCGAGCGCTACGGCATCGATGAGGATACGTACGAACGCTTTGAGGATGCGTTGGATGACGGGGAATTGCTGCTGCTGATCGACGATGCGGCTCCGATCAACGATGAACATGCCGAATTTATGGTGCGCGATGGCATCCTGCCTGACGAAAAAGTCGTTTCTGCGGCAACCGCCGCTGTTGCAGCCACTGCCACGAAACCGGATTGGACGTCCGCCGACAGCGACGAAGAAACAGGCGATGTGCCGGCCCATTCCATCGAGGCTGCGAAAAAACTTTACGGCACTGAAGCTGAGCTTGCGACCCCGACTGCGCCTGCCGATGTCACCGATGACATCACCGGCCAGCCGATCGAAGCGGAATCGGTGGTCGATCCTGCGATGGCCGAAGACAGTCACCGTTTGCCGGATCTGCAGTTCGACAAAGACGACTCCTTGCCGGAAGCGGCTGAAGAGAAGGAAATGTTTTCCAAAGACCCATTCGGTGGCGATATGGTTGCTGCGGAAGACGGTGCAGATGCGGATGACATCGATCCGGATTATGACGAGACGGACAAACCGAAACCGGCTCTATGATTGATAAAGAACAGCAATGGTTGCCTCTTGTTTGATTGAGGCAACCATTGCTGTTTTTGCGTTTTTTGCTGGAGGTCGACGAGGACCGCGTACACAACACATTGCCGATCCCCCCAAAAAGATTCGAACATACGTTTTGTCGCTTTTGGTTTTTGCGTGTATAATGACAAGTGAGATTCGCCGAAAGGAAGTAGAAGATGGATCATACAGAAGAGCAGGCTGAAAAATTGCCTGTCGTAACAAAAATAACCGTACAGAAAAAACGCAAGGACCGCTTCAATGTCTTCATCGATGGGGAGTACTCCTTTCCGATATCGGAAGCCGTACTCATCAAGGTCGGTCTGCATAAAGGCATGACGCTTACGAAAGAGCACAGCGCCGAAATCGAGAAGGAAAATTACGACTACATGGCCTACACGACGGCCGTCAACTATCTGTCCTACAGTCTGCGCAGCGAGAAAGAGGTCCGCAAAAAACTGCAGGAGGAAGAAATCAGCCCGGACGCGATCGAACGTGCGCTTACCCGACTCATTGACCAGAATTACGTCAATGACCGCATCTACGGCGAAAGCTATACGCGCACGGCGGCAAACCTGAACCTGAAGGGACCGCAGCTCATCGCCAACGAACTGAAGGGGAAAGGCTTGTCGGAAGAGGACATCGCCTTTTCGCTGAAACAATATCCGCAAAAACTGCAGCTCGAGAATGCCCAAACGATCGCCGAGAAGCAGCTCCGCAAACAAAGCCGGGTCTCATCGCACGAAGCGGCTTCGAAAATCCGGCTGCATCTACATCAGAAAGGCTATCCATCCGACATCGTGCTGGAAGTCATGGCAGCGATCGAAACGGAAAAAGAGAAAGAGGACGAAATGGCCGCACTGCGCATGCAAGGGGACAAGCTTTGGCGCCGTTACGAGCGCAAGGCGAAAGGCCGCGAGCTGCACCAAAAAGTGCGGGCGGGCCTTTACCAAAAAGGTTACCCTGGAGAGCTGGTCTCCGCCTATATCGAAGCAAAGGAACAGGAAGCAGAATAATGACAACAAATCCGGAACACGAAAAAATATTCAGGGCAGCCGGCATCGAAATGTGGCCGGCCGAGAAAATAAAGGCTTTCCGCAAAGCACTGCTGGATTGGTACGACAAAGAGAAGCGCGACCTGCCTTGGCGCCGGACGAGCGATCCCTACTGCATCTGGGTGTCGGAAATCATGCTGCAGCAGACGCGGGTGGACACGGTGATACCGTATTACCACAATTTTCTGGACAGATTCCCCGATATCGCTGCTTTGGCGAACGCGCCGGAAGATGCGATCCTGAAGGCTTGGGAAGGGCTCGGCTATTATTCCCGGGTCAAAAACATGCAGAAAGCAGCGCAACAGATCGTCGCCGATTACAACGGGATCTTCCCGCATGAACCGCAGGAAATCGCGAAGCTGAAGGGAATCGGTCCCTATACGGCCGGCGCCGTTTCCAGCATCGCTTTCCAGCTGCCCGAGCCGGCAGTCGACGGCAACGTCATGCGGGTCATGAGCCGACTGTTCGAGATCGATGCCGACATCGCCAAACCGGCCAGCCGGAAGATCTTTGAAGCGGTCGTGCGCGAACTGATCGATCCGGAGCGGCCCGGAGACTTCAACCAGGCATTGATGGATCTTGGTTCAAGCATCTGCACGCCGCTCAACCCGCAACCTGAAATAAGCCCGATCAGGGATTTCAATGCGGCTTATCAGAACGGAACGATGCATCTTTATCCGGTCAAGACGAAAGCGAAAAGGCCGGTGCCGATGAATCTGCAGGGCATCATCCTGCAGAACGGGGAGAAGCAGTTCCTGCTGGAGAAGCGCCCGAGCAGCGGACTGCTGGCGGATTTCTGGACGTTTCCGTTGATCCAGCTCGACCTCGATGCGATTTCCGGTTCAGCGGCGGCTGCCCCGGGACCGCCGCCAATCATCCAGACGGAATTGCTGGTCGCCGAGGATTTCCCGAAACTGGCGGAAGCAACAACGAAGGCCGGCAAAAATCCGCCGACCTTCAGCCAGATCGAAGCCCAACTTTCAGAGGCTGTGGCTGAAAAATACGGATTGAAGCCGGTCTGGCTAAAGGCGGAAACCGGATCGGTCAATCATGTCTTCAGTCACATCAAATGGCACATCACCGGTTATTACGGACGGGTGCTGTCAGGTGATGGCAGCCGATTGCCGGAACAATGCCGTTGGGTCAGCGAAGAAGATTTCGCCGATTATGCTTTCCCAGTGCCCCAGCAAAAAATGTGGCAACAATTCCAGCAACAGACCCGAAAAGAATTTGGTCTGTAGCGACTAAATTATCGCAATCCATTTCCATTCTATGCTATACTGTTCAATGAACTGAAAGTTGAGGGTTCCGCCGAAATGATTTCCGGCGCGGACTCAAATAGTTGTAGAAAGTTGGGCACCGTGATGCATAATCCTCGGGAGGGAGAATTCATCACCATAAAGAGTTATAAGCATGACGGCAGCCTGCATCGAACGTGGCGTGACACCATGGTATTAAAAACGAGTGACCAGTCCATAATCGGCTGTAATGATCACACCTTAGTAACGGAAGCAGACGGGCGCCGCTGGGTCACCAGAGAGCCTGCATTGTTGTATTACCATAAGCATTATTGGTTCAACATCGTCACCATGATCCGCCAAAAGGGTGTCTCCTACTACTGCAATCTGGCATCGCCTTATGTGATCGACCAGGAGGCACTGAAGTACATCGATTATGACCTGGACATTAAAGTTTTTCCTGATGGTGAAAAACGTTTGCTTGATGTAGATGAGTATGAATTGCATCGCAATCGCATGAATTACCCAAAAGAGATCGATCATATCCTGAAGGAGAACGTGAAGATTTTGGTGAGCTGGATCAACGAAGAAAAGGGTCCATTTTCCAAAGAGTACGTCGACTTATGGTATGAACGGTACTGTCAGCTGTCGCATAATCAGCAAAACTCGTGATGAATCCAAATTATAAAAAACCAGTCGAACGTATTTATCGGCTGGTTTTTTATCGGAAATAGCCGTCCACTTGAAAAAATACCGTGCAATAACACAACCGTTATATTATGATAAATATATCTGTAATTAAGAGTCAATATTTGAAATACGATTAAAATATTGGAGGAATCAGAATGAAAAAAAAGGAAATAGTGCTTGTTTCCATCATGGGTATCCTTACGATTGCCATTGTTCTTTTTGGATATAAATACGCGGCCGCTAAAAAAGAGGCCATACTGAGCGAAGGAGAAAAACAGACAGAAGCTGTTTCCGGAACGGCTTTCTCGCAAGAATCGGCAATCGCCGAGAGCGACCCTTCCGAAGCTTATGCGCAGTTCTTAGCGGCTTTTGCCGAAAACAGAAGCAATGCGTCGGTAGTCGA
>Ga0194136_1001933_pt1 | contig 10215 bp, 9 predicted proteins | sample TARM_MetaG_T3A_1_FD_134023 | JGI IMG/M metagenome (GOLD analysis project Ga0194136, IMG submission 134023) | Freshwater microbial communities from Pennsylvania, USA, analyzing microbe dynamics in response to fracking - TARM_MetaG_T3A_14 (version 2) | ecosystem: Environmental > Aquatic >...
CTTTATTGCCTCTTTCGACTAACACGTCCACCTGCTTCTGCTCCCCTTGGTACATCAGGGGCTGTTCTTTGTGCACAACACCCTCGCCCACCAATGCCACAAACTCTGGATGGGCAACAAGCCCCTTTATCCGCTTCTCAAGCCCCTTCCACGCCATCTCACCTAGGGCACCATAGCGCCCTCTTAGGCGCAAAAGCGCGGGGACAACCCATGAAGGTTCAAACGCAGGCATCCACTCAAGGGCCTCGTGCAATGCTTGCCCAAAAAGCCGCGCCTCCATTACACCGTCTTCCTTTTCCTCTTGGGATTTTTCCTTAGCTTGAGGGCCTAACGAATGAAGCTTTAAGGGCTTTTGCAAAGGCTCAAAAAGAGCATGGGCTGACTGCGAACTGGGCAAAATTTCTCCTCGCGCGCACGGAGTGAGCCCAAGGCTTTCAAATACAGATTTTTGGGATTTTTGAACCACCACAAGGCCCGCGCGTCCACGGGTTAGGGCCACATAATGCGCATTGAGTTGGTCTTCTTTTTGGCGCTCTTTTTCTTTGGTTTTAGCTAGCCCGTACGAAGCGTCAACGTGTTCACGTTGCTTTTGCACATAAGAAATGCCCGTCAGTCGTGACCCCTCATAAGAAAAAAGTAACGGATCGCGGTGGGTGTTTTCTCCCTTGAGGCGGTCACACACAACCGCGTAGCCAAACTCTAATCCTTTGGATTTGTGTACCGTTAGAACCTTGACTCCCACACTCTCTTGCATGGGGGCTTGCGCGTCAAAGCGCTCCAAATCAAACAAAAACGCTTCGATGTCTTCATAGCGCCCAACCGCTTCTAAAAAAGCAATTATCCAAAGATGAGAGCCGTCCAAACCCAAATACTCCACCATCTGGCGAAACACAATCTCCAACGGCCCCTCGAACCTAAAAATACGCGGCTTTGCCTCACTTTGGCTTAGTGCTAGTGTTTCGTGCCAAAACAATGGCGCCTGAAAATAACTGTACTTGGCGCACGCAATAAGTGCTTGAACGAAAGGAATATCACAAAGCCTGAGGGTAGCGTGGGTGTTTACATGTAAAGTAGGATAGGCTTCTTGCAAAGCCTCTTTGATAGCGCTTGCATCGTCGTTAGTTTGGGTTAAAACCGCTATTTCTTCATCGAGCACTCCCTTTTCCAGTAAAATACCCACTTGCTTTATAACTCCCTCAAGAGGTTCATCTGTTTGAATAACTTGGACCATTCCCCCTGTGACATGGCTCGGGGTTACTTGAGGCGTGTAGTGGGACAGTACATTTTCAAACACTTCGTTCACAAAAGTAACCACCTCAGGTTTACTGCGGTAATTGGTACGCAACGCCTCCACGGGCACATCAAACCGCGATGCCGCTTCGTAAAACAGTGCCCCAGAACCCCCACGAAACCGATAGATAGACTGTTTCACATCGCCCACATAGAAAAAACTTCGCGCCTCTTTAACACCCACTCCCGCGATAATCTCTTCTACCAATGGTGCCAAAATCTCGTACTGTGTAACATTCGTATCTTGAAACTCATCAATCAACAAATGTTCTACCATTCCATCGAGACGAAAATACAAAAAATCCCGCTCAAGCCCCTCATGTAGCAACCGATACACACTGTTGGTCACATCTGTAAAAGTGAGCTCATTGCGCTCTTTGGCCACACCCATGCGCACTTGCTTGTAAATCTCAAACAGTGCCATCAACTCGCCTAGCAAAAACCCTTCCCGTTGTTTTGCGTAAGCGCCATAAGCGTCTTTAAGGGCTTCAAATGCTCTTTCAAGCTCTGGCGTGTGAAGTTTTTTATAATCCCAATAATCCAAGCTCTCCTTTGCCCAAAAGTTTTTTTCTAGCAAACCCCTGAGGGTTCTTGGGGCAAAAGGGCTCAAAGAACGTGGCGTTGCCTTGGCTTTTTCCAAAAATGCGTACAGCGCCCCAGCCGCCTCTAGCACCTCATGGTCGCTGGGGTAAGGGGTCGGGGGAAACGTTAGGGCAGCCAGCTCGGACTCTTTTTCATAAAGCATTCCAAAAAGCGAAAAAATATCGTTGCGTGACAACCTAAGCGCGGCAGCAAATTTAACCAACGCTTCTTGCTTGCCCTCTTTTTCAACCTTAATCAAAAAGGCCTCCAAAAGTGCCACCATTTCAGGCTGCGCCCCGATGGAAAAATCGGGCAAAATCCCATGGTGAAGCGAAAACTTACGCAAAATTCGCGCCACGTACGCGTCAATGGTTTCAATGGAGAGTGCCGCATTTAAAAACTTTGGCAAAGCACGCTTTTGCAATGCTAAGACCGCTTCTTTATCGCACTCTAATAATGCGCTGAGGGCTTCCCATTCCGCTGGTTTTGAGGCAAGGTCTTCCAAAATCCCCTTTACGCGTTCCTTCATCTCGTTGGCGGCTTTTTTTGTAAACGTTAAAGCAACGATTTTAGAAGGATGCGCCCCTTGCAAAACCAAAGCAACATACCGCACGCTCAAAGCAAAGGTTTTGCCACTTCCGGCACTAGCCTCTAGGGCAAGTTTAGGCTTCATTCTTAACCCCTTCCGCACAAATGCACGTAGGGACAGTAAGAACACGCTGCACGTTTATCAGTCTTTTCAAAAGACTCTACAAAACGGTATGCCACTAAAATATCACTAAGTTGCGCAAGTTTTTCCTCCATTCCTTCTTCTTCCACACAGACTCCTTGCAAAAGGTCATAATACCCCACTCGCTCCACCTCCCCTTGCGTAGATGCTAACATATAGTAAAACTGCATTTGAAAATCCACCATGGTAGCAATGGCTTTTGGACCGCTTTTAAGGGTGTTGCCTGTTTTGTAATCAAGCACTTCAAGTCTGCCCGCAAGGTGCTTATCAATACGATCAATTTTTCCCTCAAGATGCACCCCCTCAAAGATGCTTTTTAAAGACTCTTCTAGCTTCCATGGGTGCCATCCCTTGGCATGGCGTTCTGCTTCATTGGCGCAAAACACCCCAAGACGCTCCCGCCATATCTCTTTTTCTAAGCGCCATGAGGCACTGGTGCCAAATGTAGCATCAAGGGCGTGTGCAACAAGGGCCTGATTTTTCGCCTCCGAAGCACCAAACTCAGGATGGGCACACGCTATTTCAAGGGCGCCATGCAGGGCATTGCCTATATCTACTGCCTCAATGCCATCCCTGGGAAGAGGAGACTCTTTAATGTGTTGAATATACCGGTGATAGTAGCGCCGTTTGCACGTTAACAAAACCTTCAAGCGCGTTGCCGAAAGAGGCTTCTCAAAAGGAGCATGGGGGTGAAGCACAGGCGTTTCTTCGCGAGATTTTTGAGCCACAAAAGGCAAAAGAAGCTGGCTAATGCTCTCATCATAACGCTCTTTTTTTGTCCTCAAGGCTTGCAAAAAACGCGAGGGGAGTTTTTCTTCATTCTCCACATAGCCTATTGCTACATGGGAAGCTTGGGTAAAAAGTCGGCTGTAATAATAACGCTGTAATTGCTCTCTGTCTTCCTTGTCTGGCAACCCTGCATAATGGCGCAAAGCAGAAGAGAGAAACATATCTTTTTCGCTGCGATGAGGCACCAAATCATCATTAAAATCAGGCACAATCACCCCTTTAAAATGCACACCTCGGGTCTCTAACACTCCCATCACTGTCACAGGCCCTCCCATCACATCATCCACACGCATCTTGTCAAGGCGGCGTAAAAATAAGGTTAGCGCCTCTGAGAATGTGAGCGTTGGCGCAATCTTAAGAACACGCTCCAAGGAAGCAAGCGCTTCGTGAAGCTGCTCTTTGATGGTGTTTTCTTCTGCTTCAAAAGAACCAATAAGTGCCACAAAAGTATGAAAGTCTGTGGGTTTTTTCCACTGTTTTTTCCATGCTTCACGCGTGTTTTCTTCAATGCCCAGCCGCCTCATTCTGTGCAAAGAGGCTTGAGTTGCTTGATGAACATCTTGGGCCTTAGCCCGCAAACGCACTACAAAATCAAGCTCTTTAGCAGGCTTTCCCATGGCATAATTAAAAACATAGGCACGGTCATACAGGCGCAACAAAGAAGCAAACCCTTCATCAGGGAGTACTACAACAATCTCTTCTGGGGATAGTCCTTCTTGCAAAAAACGCGCAACACAATCAAGCACAAACCCTACTTGTAAACTCCGAGAAGCGAGCGGATAAACTTTCGCACAAGGAGCACTCAAAGAGCAAGGTGACGTGCTAAAATCGTCACCGCCAAGTCGAATCTGCGCCTCTTCTCCGATTTTCAAATCAATGCCTCTGGCGCGCAAAACTTGTAAGACTTTTTCGTTATAAGGCGTTGCCACAAGCTTTACATGTAAGGGCACAAGACGTCCCATCTCCTCCAGTACGCGCCACTCAAAGCTACTCAAATACCCTTCCAAATGCACTGTAATAGCTTTACATGTAAAGATAAACGTCTCATCCACACGCGCATAAAGCGGAAAGGTAATGGCATCATATAACCCCTGCGCATCTAGGGCGTGTGTATAGTTTTCATACACCTGTTTAAGCAAAGCAAGGTGTTCGGCAAATTGGGCGTAAACATCCGCACCCTCTAAATCTGCAATCGTTTTTTCTTCCGCACTAAGCTCCTCAAAAAAACGAAACACGTAGGAAGCGTTTTTAACAAAAGCCATAAAATGCTGCGGGATATTAAGAGTTTCAAAGGCATCAAAGGCAACAGCTTGCTGCATCAAAAGAAGACGCATCTCCTCTTCTGCTTGCACTTTGCCTTCGACAATTAACGCTTTTTTAAAAAATTCAGCAATGCTCATTGCCTTCGGTAAAAATGTGTCTTGAGAAGAAAACGAAGCATAAAAAGAACGGACAGCGCGGTGGGTAGGGAAGATATGAATCATGGGCTCACTTTCTTGGGATAAGTGAGCCATTGTAGCAAAAAGTTACTTGCTTGCAAACACCTCATGGGTCACAAAACCCTCGAATTCGCCAATCTGAATTTTACTCAAAAGTTGCCAACGACCTGGCTTGTCTAACACCACAGGCCCAAAGAAAAACATGCCATTTTCTCCCTTGGAGACATGCAGCTCTTGGTTAAACGCATTGGTATCAGGACGTGTAATTAAAAGTGTTACTGTAGCCTCTTCCACGGGTAGCGCACCCACTTTGCGAAGAATCTGCAGGGGAATCTGTGTCGGTTTATCTATTTCTACTTTCAAAAGAGGAAATATTGCTTCAAACTGACCATCAAATACTTGTTGGTTGGCGCGCAATTCATTAATGCTGCTATCTACTTGATCGTATTTAGCAAGGTAAGTTTGGTCAAACTGAACAGGATTGTCTAGGGCGATTTTCACGGTCCAGCCACACGCCACAATGATAAAAATAATAGCACCAACAATGGCATGAGGCCAAAGATTGCGTTCTTTTTTTTGTTTAGGTGTTGTTGCGTGCATGGCGGTGTTTTCTCCTTCGGTATAAAGCGACACCAACAGCCCATATGAGCGTAGCGTAAACAATGATACGCACAATGTTGAGTGTATTTTTATTCCCACTTCCAATAGCGTGGTCCAATGTAATCTTCTGTGTTGCTGCGATTTGCTCCACAATATCCGCATACCCATTCAACATTGCTGCGGTGTAATTATCGCTTCCTTTTTTAGTGGTTAAAAGTGGCAAAATTGTCCCCCTCCAAGGGTAAGGACTCAAGATTGCATCCTTATTAAAAAGCGCTTCAACTCCTCCTGAACTAAGAATGTTGACCTGTTTATCTTCTTTTGAGAGCATCAATAGAGCATAAGGAGCGGTAAGCTTGGAGGAAAGCTCTAGCTCCACATCAGCCATCACTTTTCCCTGCAAAGAGTGAAGTGCCACCAAATAAACATTCACGCCACTTTTTTGGCGCAACTCTTCACCCAAAACATTTATCTTTTGGACTGCGCGCTCCCCTATAATGCCTTCATTAACAAGCACACCAGCAGCAGAGAGCACACTGGAAAAAAAGATTAGAGAGAAAGCAGTCACCAAAAGGCGACCGCTACGTAAAAAAGCGTGCATTAGCCAATAAACAATGCGTTAGGAGTAAGCACAGCCCATGCACAAATAAGCGCACTAATAATTAATCCGATGGTAATAATTTTATCCATATGTTCGGCCATAGCATTACTCCTTTATGACTTTAAGCTTTGCATTGTCTTTGTCAATCATCTTAATCGCTGAGGGATCAGTGATAACATAAGGCTTATCCGCCACCGCTTGTTGTGCCACGATTCCCCACCATGTCAAGCCAACCAAAATACTAATGAGCAAAAGGGTGGCAATGAGCATTCCCGTGATGCCATGTAGTGAAAAAATATGTCTATTTGTATTTTCCATCATTACTCCTTATTTGGTCAAAGAGAGGATATATGTGCCAACAGCCAACTTCTGAACATCTGAAAGACGACCGTCATTAAAGGCAGGCATGTCGCCAATATACCCTTTTTTTCCACGGTTAAGCACTTCAACTGCAAATGCAGGCTTGCCATAAATAGTTAAATCCGGTGACATGCCATCCATGCCCTTACCATCATCCCCATGACACGCTGCACATGTGGGCCAAAGGGCTTCTCCCATTGAAACCAAGGAAGGATTGGCCGATGTGTTTGTCTGGGAAATTTCTTGAGCCACATAAGCAGCAACTGCCTTGGCGCTTGCCTCATCCAGCAACCCTCCAGGCATTTCACCCAAAGGATAGTTCAAGCCTTTTGCACCATCAAGGATAACCTCAACAATGGCTTTTTCACTTCCCCAGACAGTTAGATCGGTTGCTTTTCCTCCCATGCCATCAGCAGTAATGCCATGACACGGTGCGCACTGGACCAAATAAACACCCTCACCCATTCCCATAAGCGTGGCTTGGTCTGGGTTGGCCCACTTCTGCTCAAAACGTGCATTGTGTGCTTGCACCTCTTCGTTGTATTCTCCAATCTGAGAATAGGCGTTCAAGGGATAGCCCACTAAAAAGTACCAAATTGCCCAAACAATTGTCAAAACAAACACAACAGCCCAACCAAAAGGAGGGGGATTTTTATACTCACCAATACCATCCCAGTTGTGTTCAAGCAACTCGCCTTCGCTTTTTTCGTTGCGAATTTGCTTAAAATATTTTGCTGCAACAAGCCACGTAGCCAAGATGATTGCAGCCGAACCAATCAGCGATAGCACGTTGACGTTGTCACTTAAATTAAACCATTCCATTTTTAGTGCTCCTCTTTGTAGTTAGCGCTTTTAGCATTGTTTGGAAAAGGATTCAACTGGCGTATCGTGAATTTCATCCCTAAGGACGATGTCTGAATATTTCTCATAACTTTTTCGTCCTGTTTTTTCAGACTTGTACATATGGTACGCATACCCATACATTGCAAAAACAAGAAGAATAGTAAAAGCAAAATACCCGTATCCAAGAAGCTCTTTAAGTGTTTCCAATTCCATTGTCATGCCTTATTTTAAGCTATTCATGTAAGCGATAATCGCCACAATTTCTTTGATTTCGCCGCGCTCAAAAGCATCTTTAACATCCTGATTTCGCATGCTATCGACTACTACTTTTGCTTCAGCAAACACTTGCTCTCTTGCCTCTTCCCATGTGCCAAGAGCTGGCATTCCCTCAGTGTCATAAGGCACCTTAAACACTTGTTTAACAGTAAAAGCCTCTGCATAAGCTGTTTCAATATCTGCATTGTTTTTAAACATGTGTTTATATGCAGGCATGATGGAGCTTGGCACAACAGAAAGCGGATCCCACATGTGGTTCTCATGCCAATCGGTTGTACGGTAGTTTCCTACGCGCATAAGGTCGGGCCCTGTGCGCTTTGAACCCCAAAGAAAAGGACGATCATAGGCATATTCTCCACTCAAAGAGTAGTTTCCATACCGGTCTGTTTCAGATTTAAAAGGACGAATAAGTTGCGAATGGCACGCATTACAACTGTCTTTAATATACACATGACGACCAGCGAGCTCAAGCACACTGTAGGGCTTTCGTGTTTCTACAGGGCGCGCTTGTTCCGCGAATTGCGGAATAATTTGTACAATGCCCGCGTAAGCAATCACAACAAAAACAGCAACGGCAAAAAAGAAAGGGTTTTTCTCTAACCAGCTAAACATAATCCATCCTCCTTTTACGCTGCCATGGGCGAAGCATTTTGAGGTTCTTTCTCAAGCGCTTTCCCAGCAGTCATGGTTTTGTACATATTGTAAGTGAAGATGAAGAAGCCAACCAAATACAACAATCCACCTGTTGCCCGAATAACATAGTAAGGAAACAACACCGTCACTGTGTCAATAAACGAATAGGCAAGATTACCAAACTGGTCCGTTGCACGCCACATCATCCCTTGAGTAATCCCTGCAACCCACATACTTGTAAAATAGAGCACAATGCCCGTAGTCTGAACCCAAAATTGCACTTCTAAAAGTTTTTTGCTGTAAAGTTCTCGTTTAAACATGCGAGGCGCCATATGAAACATCGCCGCCATAGTCATAAATCCAACCCAACCCAAAGTACCATCATGCACGTGACCTGGAATCCAATCCGTAAAATGCGCCAAAGCATTAACAGATTTGATAGATAAAATCGGCCCCTCAATGGTGCTAAACATATAAAAGGTGGAGGCTAAAATCATAAACTTAATAAGCGGATTAGATTTAATCTGGCCCCACTCACCCTTCATGGTCAAGAGCATGTTGATTGCACTACCCCAAGAAGGCAAAATAAGCACAACCGAAAAGATAGACCCCATGGTCTGCATCCAATCAGGCACTGTAGAGTAGATAAGGTGGTGGCTTCCTGCCCACAAGTAGACAAACATCAAGCCCCAAAATGAAAGCAAAGAGAGTTTGTACGAGTAAATAGGCTGGCCTGATTCTTTTGGCAAGAAGTAGTAAATCTGCGCAATGATTGCTACAGTAAAGACAAAGGCAACCGCGTTGTGTCCATACCACCACTGCACCATCGCATCATTAGTGCCTGCGTACATAGAAACAGAGTGGTACCAATTTCCCATGCCTGAAACAAAGTACGTGGGAACTGCCATATTGTTAAAAAGATACAACATTGCTACTCCCAAAAAGGTTGCAATGAAATACCAAAGGGAAATATACAGTGCCTTTTCGCGACGGATACCAATAAGGCCAAACATACTCACGCCCCAAAGCACCCACACAATGACCACGCCAATATCAATAGGCCATTCAAGTTCTGCGTACTCTTTAGAGGTTGTCACGCCCGCAAAAAGCGACACAACCGCAACAAGCATCACGACCATATAAAGCCAAAAATGAAGTTTTCCAATAAGCATCAAAAAAGGCGATTCAGCCATCGATACCTTTAAAACACGCTGTCCAATGTAGTACCATGTAGAAAAAATACCTGCGAGCATAAACCCGAAGATAACCCCACTGGTATGCAAAGGGCGCAATCGACTAAACGTACCATACTCGCCCGCGAGGTAGTTCAATTCTGGATATGCCATTTGATAGGCAATCAACACACCAATTACCATGCCGATGATTCCAAAAAGAATGGAAGCATACATAAACAGTTTGGCAACAGTGTAGTCGTAGTTCAATGCACTGCTTGGTTGCATTAAATTCCTCCTGCTAAGATTTTTATGTCACGCTAATATCACATAATTCGAGAAGTATAAAACAACTTTGATACAAGCAAGCTTAATAAGATTAAATTTGTGTTAAATTGAAACGGTAATGTTAAATTTTATTTCATGTGTCGATTTTGTATCCAAGACCAGGAACATTTTTAATGAATCCCCTTCCTGTTTTTTCTCTTACGCGCTTAATGAAGGTTCGGATGGCGGCGTCACTGACGTTTTTATTGGCCCATACGGAGCGTTTTATCTCCTCATGTAGCACAAAGGTTCCCAAGTGTTTTACAAGCAAAGAAACAAAAAGTAGCTCTTTTTTGGTTAAGCCAATCTCTTCACCTTGCAAGACAAGAACACGTTTAGATTTATCAAACTGGTACCCGCCGCCTACTTCAATGACCTCACTTGTCGCAAAACGTTCCTTGGCTACATGTAAAAGCGTTTCCATGAGTTCATCTGGGTCTATGGGCTTAATAAGATATTTATCTATCCCCACGTCTATCGCTTTTAATAACCGCTCCTTTTCACTAAAGGCACTTAAGATAATGACGGGCGTTTCTTTAGAGATGGCCTTGATAGCTCTGGCCATATCTAGGC
>Ga0194136_1001934_pt1 | contig 10214 bp, 5 predicted proteins | sample TARM_MetaG_T3A_1_FD_134023 | JGI IMG/M metagenome (GOLD analysis project Ga0194136, IMG submission 134023) | Freshwater microbial communities from Pennsylvania, USA, analyzing microbe dynamics in response to fracking - TARM_MetaG_T3A_14 (version 2) | ecosystem: Environmental > Aquatic >...
AGCATGAACGTGCAAGCAAAACTGGATTACCAGCGCGGCTATCCGGTGGTGGTAAACGACGCCCGCAGCACGGCCCGCGCCGTTACTGTGCTGAGCGGCATCTCGGACAATGTGGAGGAGGGAATTGAGCCGGTCATGGCAGGGGAGGATTTTTCGTACTACCTGAACAAGGTTCCCGGCTGCTTCCTCTTCATGGGCTGCGGGTCCTGCGGGGCGGACGGCCGGGGCGGGCTGCATAACGCCTGCTTCTGCCTGGACGAAGACTGCCTTCCCTGGGGAGTGGCGGCCTTGGCCGCATTGGCGTTGCAAAAGGCGTAGGCGGAGCGGTTTCTTTGCTGCCTCGGTTTTCGGCCATTTCTCGCAGGTGGAAAATTTGCGGGAATTCCGTAGGGGCGAAAAATTTTTCGCCCCCACAATGTATCGCCCGGTATCAATCATCACATCAACGCCACAATCCCGTACGGGCGGCCCGTCCCCACATAAATTGGGCAGGCGCGGGGGCCTGTCCCTACGGCTGCTCGTAAAAAACGTACGTCGCAAACTCCGAAACCTCGAAATAGACCTTCTTCTCGTCAACGCCGGGCAGACCGTCCAGGTTGCTGTCGGCGATGCCGTATCCAAAGCGGTAGCCACGGGCCTGACTATCGGAAGTGCCATAGGCCGTGGAGAGTTTGTCGATTTTCACAAAGCGCCGCACAAGCTTGTCACCGGAATAGACTTCAAGCACCCCATTGGTCCCGGTCCAATTCTGAATAGACCGCCCCAGCTGGTTCTGGGCTTCCTGCGTGCACCCGAAAAGACCGGCCAGCAGTAACGCAAAAAGTAACTTTTTCATCATTCCTCCTTCTCTTTATGTAAAGACCAGCAAACCGTCAGCCCATCCCATCCCTGTGCCGCCATTTGGTCCAGGCTGGAAGATTTTCCCAGGCCTCTCGCATCTGTCCCTCGTGTGCGTCGGTAAGCGGATCGAGGTTGCGCAGGGCGGCCTTGAACGCCGGGCCGTGATTGCGGTGCTGCACGTGGCAAAGCTCGTGCAGAACGACATTTCGGACCAGCGGTGGCGACAGGAAGAGCAGCTTGGCGTTCAGACTGATCGTGAACCTCGACGAACAGCTACCCCAGCGCCCGCCCTGATTGCGCACCTGCACGCCACCGATGGACACACCATGATACGCGGCCAGATCACGACAATAGCGGATCAGATGGGTTTTGCCCAGATCCACAAGCCACATTTGCAGCAACAGGGCCCCGGCACCGACCTCACCAGGAGGCAGACACACCTGCAGGCCGGATTCATCGACATGAAGCTGTGCTCGCAAACCCTCTTCGTAGCGCACGGGGAAACGACGGTCCAGAAAGTCGAGCCCGACCTCATCCGGCAGCGGATTCTGCCCCGGGGCCTCGCCCCTGCCCTGCAGTTCGGCCAGACGCTCCATGAGCCACTTCTGGTGTCGCTCCAGAATGGAAGGCACCTCGGATGTCGAGACGCGATACGGCAGCACAACCTCGATTCCCCTGCAGGAACGCATCTTGAGCCATACCTTGCGGGCGCGGGGGTTGCGGGTCACGGTGACGGGAATGGATTGCCAGTGCATAAATGAAAAGGGCGGCTTGCGCCGCCCTGTCTTACCAGATGTTTTCGCGTTGGACTTCCAGGGCCGCCGCCTGCTCGTCGAATCCCTGGAATCCGGCCTGATGCAGGGCGTCCAGCACCGTGACCTCCCAGTCCCAGTTGGAATAGATGACCGGCTTGTGGAAGATGCTGCGGAAGGATGCCAGCTCCTGACGATAGAAATCCTCTTTCACGCTGCCCAGATTGGACTGTAACTGCTCGTGCAGGCGAGCCAACTCCCCTTCGTACCAGTCCATGAGGTCGGGGCCGGAGGTGTTTTTCTTGAGGATGTGTTCGTAGCGATTTTCGGCCAGCAGCATGTGCAACCGCTCCAGATGCTGCTCCTTGAGCCATGCGCCCAGACCCGAAAGGGGGATGTTCTCGGCCTCCACCTCGGCCACGTCGAACTTGGTCTGCTGATAGGTGTCCGGCACGACGGAGGCCGACACGATGCCCGCAATGCACACCAGGCCGCGGATGATCTTGGAATTGGACACGCCCTGTCCGCAGAAGCCGACCTTCTTGCCGAACTTCTGGCCGGTGAAGATGGTGGTCAGGATGGCCCAGACCACGGCCGGATCTTCCTCGTCATAGATGTGGCGCAAACGGGCGTTGTCACGGTCCGTGCCGAGCACGAGCTGAGTCATGTCGTTGGATCCGATAGAGAACCCGTCGAATTCCTTAATGAATTCCTTGGCCAGCACGGCGTTGCTCGGGATCTCGGACATAAGGATGATCTTGAGACCGTTGTCGCCGGAATGAATGTTGTGAACCTGACCCAGATACCGTTTCATGGACCGCGCCTCTTCCAGGGTGCGCACGAAGGGCAGCATCAGGTGCAGGTTCGCGCCGCCGAAAGCGCCTCGCGCCAGCTTGAAGGCTTCCAGCTCCCAGTCATGGATGTCGCGGGAAACGCCGCGATATCCGAGCATGGGATTGTCTTCGTGGCCCTCGAAGAGCAGGCCGCCGAGCAGGTTACGATACTCGTTGGTCTTGTAGTCCGTGGTACGGTAGACAATGGGCTTGCCGTGAAAGGCCATGGAGAAGAGAGCCAAGCCCTGGGCCAGGCTCTGGATGTAGAGTTCCTTGCCGCTGCGGTATCCGCGCGACTTGAGGATTTCACGGATTTTCTCGGGCAGGGTGCGGACCGTGTCCATCTCCTGCTCCAGACCGACCTTCTTGGCCACGTCTTCACGCATGGCGGAGATTTTATCCAGGGTGGCGATGATGACCGGATCGTGTTCGATGCGAGCCACGTCACGGGCAATGGCGTCCTGAAGTTCCAAACGACGGCGCTGGGACCGGGGATCACCGCCCAGATTCTCCAGCTCGTCGGAATAGCCCATGATGACCGCGACATGGTCCTTGAGATTGTGCGATGTCTTCAGCACCTCGAAGCGCTGAGTGGCAAACTCGAGATGTTCGTCGAGCTTCTTGTCCAGCTCGCGCAGCTGGCGGTGGATGGCCAGGACCTCATCGGTGCCCTTGGCCCCTTCCTTCTCGGTCAGCTCTTCCATCTTGCGGGCCAGACCGGTGACGATGCCCACGTAGCTGCGCAGCTTGATGTCCAGGGAAATGGTGCCGGCCGCCATCTGGTCGGAAACGATCTTGGTCAGGTCGTTTTCGAGAAAGGTCAGCTTGGTGTCGACCACGGACTCCAGAGTGCCCAAGTCATAGGCCTCCAGGGCCAAGGGATGCACTCCGATGTTGCCGAGCATGAACTCGGCGCGTAGCAGGCCGACTTCGAAATCAGGCACTTCACGCAGGCGGGACAGAAAAAGGGACTGTCCCACGTCGGCCAGAATGAGCCCGATCTTGGTTTTGGTCACCGGGAGTTTGCTGACGTCGATCTCCCCGCCCACGTCAACAAGCGGCAACAGGCCTCGGTAAATCTTGCCGCGCGAGCCGTCCACGGTCACATCGTGGCCGTCCAGGGTGCGCAGCTTTTCCAGTCGCTTGATGCCGATGACCGCGGGTATTCCAAGCTCGCGGGAGGTGATGGCCGCATGACTGGTGTCCCCGCCGGCGTCAGCCATGATGGCCGAAGCGATGCGCATGCCGGGCACCATGTCAGGGTCCGTGCGCTCGGCCGCCAGGATGTTGCCTTTGCTGATCTTGTTCAGTTCCAGGGCGGAGCGCAGGTAACGCACCGAGCCCTGGCCGGCACCACGGGATGCGCCGTTGCCCTCGAGAAGTACTTCAGCTTCCTTGGCGGCCGCGGGATCCACTTCCTTGCGACGCATGAAAATGGTGTGCGGATGGTGCTCTAGATCCTCGTTCCAGCGGGTCTCGGGGCGGGCCTGCACAAACCAGAGGCGATCCCACTGGTCGATACAAAATTCGGAATCCATGATCATCCCGCCATAGCCCTTGCTGATGCAGCGCACGCCTTGGGCCACGGACTCGGCCTGGGCCAGGGACAGGGACCAGCGATAGGCCATGTCCTCGGCTACGGCCTCGATCTTGGTGCCGCGCCCGGACTCTTTGTAGACGATGCGTTTGTCCTTGCAGCCCATGTAGCGAATGACGATTTCCTGTCCGTCCTCGCGCTGGAACACGTAAAACTTGTCGGGAGTGACCAGGCCGCTGACTACTGCCTCACCCAGGCCGTAGCTGGCGTCGATGGAGACGAGGTCGTTGCGCGACGTGCCCCGGCACCCGGTGGAAGTGTCGGCGGAGAAGGCCGTGCCGGAGATGACCGGGTTGATCATGCGCATGATGCACACGGACAGGGAGGTGTTCTCGATGGCCCACTCCTGCTTCGCCTTGATGGCGATGGAGTCGTCCCCGGTCTGCTCGGCCTTGGCCACGGCGTCGAGGATGGCCTCGCGACGGTAGGTCATGGACCGCAGGTTGTAGGCCGAGGCGCAGTCCCAGTGATAGGCCTGGACCACGTAATTTTCGCCGACGATATTGAGGTACGTGTCCTGCAAGCCGGCGAAAGCCTTCTTGCGGCTGTCCTCTCCCGCAGCGGAAGAGCGCACGGCCACAGGCTCGTTCTCAAGACCCGCTTCCTTGCAGATGTCGAGGTAGGCCCCGCGGACGGCCTCGACTACATCCTTGGGCAGGTCCACAGAGAGAATGGCCGCCTGCACGAGCACGGAGCGTTTGCGCAACTGATCGATGCCCTCGGGAGAGACGGCGAATCCTTCGACAACGTTGTTGACGAAAGTGCGTAGGCGGATCAGCGTGCCCTCCTGCTTGCGGGCAGCCTCCTTTACGTCGAGAGCGATCTTGCGAACAAACTTCTGCAGAAATTCCGAATCCTTGTTTATTTCGGCATCGGTCCAGTCCATGGAATCGTAGGCCTTGTCCACCGAAGTGCGGACCAGGGCTGCGTTGACCTTGGTTTCATCGAGAAGCTTGTGAAAAGCGATGGAGGAGATGGCCCTGAATTGCGGAGCCCGGATGCCTTCTATGGTGCTGATTATGGCGGTGTTGTAGTTCTTGCCGCCAACCAGCAACTCGGCATCTTCGCCGATGGTCACGATGTCCTTGCCGTTCAGGACGAGCTGCTTCTGAATCTGCTCAATCCCGGCCTGAGCTGCCGCGGCCTCCGCAGCCGTTTCGGCTTTCTTCTTGGGACTCTTTTTCTCGCTCTCAGCCATCTTCTCCTCCTCTTTCGTGCGCATATCGAAAGCACATGTGATCGCCCGCAATAAAACTGGGCCTGGGGTACATGCCGACGTATCCGTACGTCAACACTACAAAACCTTCATGACACGAAAAAAAAATCTACAAAAGTTCTTGACAGAAAAGAACGGGTCCGTGCCCCGCCTAAACCTTCTGACCGCAAGACGGACAGAACTTGAAATCGTCCCTGGTCACCGGAGCCGTACAGGTCGGGCATTTGCGGGGTGCGGGCACCAGTTCGACCAAAAGCTCCCCTTCCTTGACCGGCACCATCTTTTTGTCTTCCTGGTAGTCGGCAAACTTGAGCACGCGCTCGACCATGCCGTCCACCGGGGAAAGAATGGACTTCTCCTGCTTCATGATGGAGATGTTGAAAAGCTCCTCGCCCTTTTTCACCATGTCGCCGGGCTTGACGTGCACGACCCACAAGTCGCCGCTGGACGGGGAACCGACATGGTACTGGTTGCGGGCATCGGCCATTTCCACGCCGGACTCGTCCTTGCCCGTGGCCTCAGCCACCTTGACCTGCACGGAGAAGGATTCTGAATCCAGCGAATAGGAGACAAGGCTCATGCCGTGATCGTCCGGCCGCGAGATGTGCTGCATGGACAGAACATGGTGCTTGCCCTGACTGTCTTTGAACATGACCTCGTCACCTGCTTTAAGGCCGTCAAACCAGACATGCAGGGGCAGGCGGTTGCAATCCCCGTATTTGCCAACGAACTTTATGGTGTTCAATGCGTCACCGGGATGGCTCAAGTACATGATCAACTCCTCGTCCGAGGGGGTGCGCCCGATGTGCTCGGCCAGGCTCAGCTGTTCCCTAGCCACATCCACATCCAGAAGCGTCGCCAGCGGGGAAGTCTCGGTACGCCTCGAAATGGCGTCCCGATATTCCGGGCCGAAAGCCGATTCATAGACCCAATCCGGCGGAAAGCCCAGAGGCAAGCGTCCAAATTTGCCCAAAAGCAGGTCGCGAAAGGCGTCGTTGGCATCCTGATAGATCTTGAGCCGCTCGGTGCGGGTCTCTTCGGAGAGCATCTCTTCGGGCAGGGTCACGACCTGATCGAGCACAGCCAGGAGCATGCGCACGCCGCGCCGCCCTCCCCGCTTGTAAGCCCCGGTCACGGCCAGAAAAGCCGTGTTCCAGGTGATCTGCGAGCCCGGGGTCACGTCGTGGTAGCGCACAATCTTACGGATACCGGCCAGAAACTTGAGCATGAAGGGTAAAAGATGGATATAGCCTTGCTTCAAGGCTCCTTCCTGGGATGAGGACGTCGCGCCGCCGGGCATGCCGTGTTCGATGACGTCGTAGTCGATACCCTGAAAATACGGCGCGGTGTAGCGGTCATAGTAGGGCATGATCTGCTTGAGCACGAAACCGGTGGTGCGGATCATATCTTTGTTGAGATTGGTCTTGAGTCCCAGCTCTTCAATATAGGCCGCAGTGGAGAGGACTTCGCCCTGGCCGTACCAGCGCACCGAAGCGCCGATGGCCGTGTCCACGATGTGCGCCCCGGCCTTGGCCGCCGCCGCCACCGCCGGAACGAAAAGGCCGTCGGTGTAATGGCGGTGCGAATGGATGACCAGTTCAGGGTAGGTCTTGCGGATGGACGAGACCAGTTCGGTCATGAATACCGGCGGGCAGACCCCGGCCATATCCTTGAGGCCCAGAATGATGAGGCGCTCGGCTTTCTTCTTGGAGCAACCCGCGACCTGGGCCGTCATGTCGATGATCTCCTGCACCACGCCCAAATAGTGCGGCACGTCGAAACCCTTGGCGTATGACAGTGAGATGGCCGGTTCCCAAATGTTCTTCTTGGAGTTCAAGGCCACTTCGGCGAAGGGGCGCATGTTCTCGATGTGGTTTAAAAAGTCGAAACAGCGGATGACATCGTAGTGCTCGCAGATCATTTCGCCGGTGCGGCGCATGATGTTACGCGGCTGCGGCTTGTAACCGAGCACGTTGGTGGAGCGGATGAGGATCTGCTTTAGGGTCTTGGGAGCGAACTCGTTCCATTCCCGGGCCTCGGTGAACGGATAGGTCATGTTGGCCAGCATGGCCACATGGAAATGCGCCCCGCCGCCGTTCTCAAGAGAAAAGAACCCGCAGTTGTCCAGATAAGGCCCGATGATGCGGTCTTCAGCCAGGCGGAAGCGGTTGCCGGAGTTGGACTGGGTGATGTCACGCGTGGTGGTGTCCGAAAAATGGACATGATCGGAATCGCGGATGTAGGATAAAATGGCGTCCCGATCGCCGCGCGGGTAGGGATATTCGTAATACTCGGGCTCAATGCCCGGCAGAGACGGCTTGAAGGCGTCCATGCGTTTGCCTTCCCGGGTGCGGTACTCACCGAGCTTCACGTGCGGATTGTACCCGTGAGCCGAGATCTCGGCCACCAGACGCGAAAGGCGCACGGCCTCGGACTCCTTGTCCATGTAGATCATGAGTTCCGGGGCGCTGGACACGAACTTGGTGTCGTAGTCCCCGGCGCGGAACCGGGGGTGGGCGATGATCTGACGGTGGAACTGGATGGTGGTCTTGATCCCGCCGATGATGTACTCACCCAGGGCCCGCTCCATGATCCCGAGCACCTTGTCCCACTGCGGCCCGTAGGCGATGAGCAGGGCCGCAGCGGAATCGTACTGGGACGGAAAGTCGTACCCGCCGCACACGCACGAGTCCACGCGCACTCCGGGACCGCCCGGAGACATGTAGCGGGTGAGTCGCCCGGCGTTGGGCGAAAAGTCGTTCTGCGGGTCCTCGCAATTGATGCGGACCTGAATGGCATGGCTCTTGGGCGTGCAGTTGGCATCGGTCAGACGCAGCTTGGCTCCGAAGGCCACGGCGATCTGCTCCTCCACCAGGTCGATGCCGTAACGGCACTCGGTGATGCCGTGTTCAACCTGCAGGCGGGTGTTGACCTCGATGAGATAGGCGCGGCCCTGAGCATCGACCAGAAACTCCACCGTGCACAGGGAATAATAGCCCACGGCATGGACCAACTGGCGGGAATACTCCTTGAGCTGTTCGCGCAGTTCCTCGGTCATGCCCTGCCAGGGCGACGGGGTGATCTCCACCAGCTTCTGGTGGTTGCGCTGCACAGTGCAATCGCGTTCATCAAAGGCGAAGACGTTGCCGTACTTGTCGGCGATGACCTGGATCTCGATGTGCCGGATGGAGGTCAAGAGGCGCTCCACGTACAGGCGTGGATTGCCAAAGGAAGCCTGAGCCAGGGTCGAAGCCTTGATGAAGGCGTCAGCCAATTGGTCTTCGCTGTAAACTTCGTAGATTCCCCGGCCACCGCCGCCGCCCTCGGCCTTAAGCATGACCGGCAGTCCGATCTGGGTGGCCACCGCCTTGGCCTCCTCCACGGAGACCGCCCCTTCGGAACCCGGCACAACTGGAATCCCGAGTTTCTGCGCCAGAGCGCGGACCTGCACCTTGTTGCCAAGCAAACGCATGGCCTCGGAGGTGGGTCCAATGAAAAGGATGCCCGCGTCGGCGCATTTGGATGGAAAGGAATCGTCCTCGGAGGCAAAGCCCCAGCCGGGATGGAGGGCCGCCACGCCCCTGGCCTTGGCCTTGGAAATGATTTTGTCGATGTCCAGATAGGCCCGGGAATTCTCGCCGAGATGCAGGAGTTCATGAGCACCGGAGGTGAAGGGGGCGGTTTTGTCCACATCCGTGGCCGTGATCATGGGTATGGCCTGGAAAACTTCCTTGATGGAGCGGACAATTCTGCGCGCGGGAATGCCGCGATTGGCCACAAGAATCTTTTTACCTCGGATTTCCTGGGCCACTTCTTCAAAACTGCGGGGGATCTGTGAACTCATATATCTCTCCGTGCCTGTTATATTTGACCTTCCGACCAATCCTCTGGGCGCAGCGAACCGGAGTGCAGAACCTTTCTTTCGCCATCGGCGAGAAGGACGACACCGCCATCCGGACTTATCCCAGCATGCGTTCCACAAACCGATGATCGATTGTCGGCAACGCGCACCTGGGCTCCAAGAAAGGCTAAAACAGTTGCAACTGACTGGGAAAACTCCAGAGGGGTCGAGTCAGAAAGTTCAGCACTGTAACGAAGCCGACCAAAATTCACAAGACGCAACCACAGACCAAAAATGGACATTCCGGGCAGAAGCGTTCCCAGGCTTGTCGCGACGCAGGCTCGGTCAAGCCGCAGCTCCGCATCGGCGGGGCATGAGGCGACATTGAGACCTATTCCTGCAAGCAGCACATCCCCGCGCTCCTCGATGAGGACTCCGCCCATCTTGCGACCGTGAAGCAGAATATCGTTCGGCCACTTGAGTTTTACCTGCACACCGAGTTCGCCAAGCCCCGCGCACAGAGCCCATCCGACCAGAACGGGCAGCAATCCCTGCCATGGCCGGGGGGGCATGGGCAGCCGCCAAGCCGCGAACAGATTGCCGGGCTCAGAAATCCAGGTCCGCCGCATCTGGCCCCGGCCAGACCACTGCCTGGCGACCAGGACCGAGTCCCAGGGGTCAAGAGCGCCCTGCACGGCCAGTTGCATGGCCACATCCAGAGCCGAAGAGCACGGCCCGCAAAGATAGATTCGCTCGTCCGGCATGGCCGCTCCGGGCTCGCCCGGGCCAAGAATGATGGCGGCGTCTTCGTGGGCCGGAGAAAATGCGTCCGTGACGCCGGAGATATCGGGAGTCCAGAGAATGGGCATAGACTGGTTACCGTTCAGACGTGATCAGGATTTGCCCTGCTTTTTCTGCATGAGCAGACGTTTGAGTTCGGACTTGTCGCCCGCCCGGTACACCTGCGCGGATTGGGAACGGACCGGTGCGGGACGAGATGCAACGGGCCGGGAGGCTTCTGTTCGGGCCTGTTCGGCGGAAGCGCCGGCGGGTTGCGGCTCAACCGAAGGCTCGGGCTGAATCGGCGGCGCAGAGGCGGAACGCGGCGGAAGCCCTGACGACGGAGGCGGGACGG
>Ga0194136_1001936_pt1 | contig 10210 bp, 7 predicted proteins | sample TARM_MetaG_T3A_1_FD_134023 | JGI IMG/M metagenome (GOLD analysis project Ga0194136, IMG submission 134023) | Freshwater microbial communities from Pennsylvania, USA, analyzing microbe dynamics in response to fracking - TARM_MetaG_T3A_14 (version 2) | ecosystem: Environmental > Aquatic >...
ATCATTGCCTGGACAGTGTCAAAAACGATGGAAGTTTCCTGTGTAATCGACACCGTCAATAAAGCTAAAAGCCGCCGAAAACTCGATGCACCCCTGATCATTCACAGTGATCGCGGCAGTCAGTACGTTTCAAAAGAATACCATAAAGCAACGGCAAAAATGCAACGAAGTTATTCTAAAAAGGCATATCCCTGGGATAATGCCTGCATTGAATCCTTTCATGCCATCATTAAACGCGAATGGCTCAATCGTTTTAAAATCCTTAATTATAACCATGCTTACCGGCTGATCTTTGAGTATCTGGAAACGTTTTATAATACAACGCGTATCCATAGTCATTGCGATTATATGTCGCCGGATAACTTTGAAAAACTTTTTACTAAAACGCAAAACGAAAATTTACGAATAACAGGTTAAAATGTGGGCGTCAAAATTCTCGTTTTAATTTGTACTAAATCTTGACATAGGACCAACGTGAGTATTTTTTCCAATATCAATACCGAGGTAATGCATAGGGGCACCTTCAAAAAAGTATTTTAGATAGGACCTCCTGACTGATAAACGTTACTGCCTTGTCTGATATTCGAAGTACTCTCATGAGTCAACATCCAACTTATCCGTAATCAGTTTATCAGACAGAGGTGTCACTCTTTCAAGTACGAAGTCTGGGCTTCAGGGAGGAAACGACATCACTCTATCTAATAAATTTATTATACACGGTTGCGTATAATCTTGCAGCCAATAAAGGATTATAGGTTGCCTTTACTAACCTAAATTTATTATACAAGGAGGAACTGAATGAATGCTAAAGTTGTAAACGATTTTGAGTGCTCTTTTTCCGTTGGCACAAAATTCGGATAGGTTTCTGGTTGAAAGGTTTATAAGGAGTTTGCAGTAAAGGAACGAATAAAAAATCGTACCTGTTCATTTTGCAGCGAATTTTAAATTTTATAGTATTTTTTTAAATATATTGAACTTCGAAAAAGATGGAGCAAAAGATAATACCGACAACCACTTAATCTGTTGGTAGAAATTAGCTCTAGAATTATCGAGGAAACTAATAATTTATAAGGGGGATAAGTATTTGGAAACCAAAACTGTAACTATTTCAGTAAATGGTCGTGAATATACCTTTGGAGTAGGTAATAATTTTGGTGATATTCAGCCAAATGAAAGTTTACTCAGTACACTTCGCGACAGACTCGGTCTCACCGGTGCAAAGAGTGCTTGTGAAGAAGGCGCTTGCGGCGCGTGCACGGTCATTATGAATGGCAAAGCGGTATCATCATGTATGCAATTGACCGTAGGATGTAATGGTAAAAGCATTACGACGATAGAAGGATTAACTGACCCGAAAACGGGAGAACTCCATCCTGTGCAGAAAGCGTTTATTGATTATTATGCTTTTCAGTGCGGTTATTGCACGCCGGGAATTATCATGACCACAAAGGCATTGCTTGATGAAAAGCCGAATCCCACGCGAAAAGAAGTGGAAGAAGCGCTTTCGGGAAATCACTGTCGTTGTATCAGTCAGTATCATGTTATGGATGCTGTCATGTCAGTCGCTGAAAAGGGGGTGAATTAATTGTCAAAAAAAGAATATCGTTATGTAGGTAAAAATACACCTAGAAAAGATGCCAGAGGGATCGTGACTGGATCGGCAGAGTTTATTGATGATCATAAATTTAATAATATGTTACATGCATGTTCCTTAAAAAGCCCTCATGCTCATGCGAGAATACTGAGCATTGATACGTCAGATGCAGAGAAATTGCCGGGAGTTCATGCTGTTATAACGCATAAAAACATTCCTGAACATTGTCGTGACTGGAAAATTGGCATGCCAGGGTTTAGAGGCATACTGGATGAGACGGTCGCATTTGTCGGTGATGGCGTGGCACTTGTCGCGGCAGAAACTAAAGAGATCGCTGAAACAGCTTGTGAATTGATCAAGGTCGAATATGAAGTGCTGCCTGCTCTGCTAACAATGGAGGAAGCGCTTGATCCTTCATCTGTGAAGATTTATCCCCAACTTAAACCACACAATGAGATACCCAAAGATATCGAGTTTGCCGGAGAACAATTCATGTGTGACTTGTACCGTGGGGATGTCGAAAAAGCTTTTGAGGAATCTGTGTATATCGTCGAAGACGAGGCTGAGTACAATAGCTTGCCATCGCCTATGGCTGCCGAACCTCCAGGAGTCGTTGTTAACTGTGATGAAAATAATCACTTTGAAGTATGGGCTACGTCTCAAGGCGGCTACTACTTGCGAATGATGTGTGGTTTTAGAATGCCTAACGTGGATATGGATGTATATACGCTTAATACAGGTGGATCTTTCGGTAATAAGCAGTCGCTTCAATCAACAGTGTCTTATGCAATGTTGTTGGCTAACGTTACACACCGTCCGGTCAAACTGTTTCTGACGAAAGCAGAGCAACTGCTTGTACATGATTTGCGTCTTGGTAATAAGATAAAGGTAAAGGTTGGCTTGGATAAAGACGGTTTCGTCAATGCAGTAAAAGGACAATGGCTTGTAGATTCCGGTGCATGGTCGGACGTTCATCATGTCCAGCTTGGTGTTGGATTAGGAGAAATGCAGCTTGCATTATGCAAGTGCAAGAATTGGGATATGACTTCACACGTTGTCGTCACCAACCATGATCCCACTGGTTGTGTTCGCGGTTTCGGCGGTCAGGAGTTAAAAGCAGCTTTGCTGCCGACGGTTAACAAGCTCGCCGAAAAGGCAAATATAAATCCACTTGATTTTTACAGTAAGAACTTTTGCTCGTCTGGCGATGAATATGTATGGCGTGACCGCCACCTCTGGACTGCGTTTGAAACAGAGTATGAACTGGCAATGAGAACTGCTGCCAAAAAATTTAACTGGGACGAAAAATGGAAGGGTTGGAACGTACCAACGCGCGTCGAAGGGAATAAAGTCTACGGTGTAGGTCTTGCTGTTCATGGCAATGCAGATGTCGGCGAGGACAACTCCGAGGCATATGTGCGTTTAGATGGTACAGGGCACGCTGTCCTGCATTGTGCAATAACCGAATCAGGAATGGGACAACGTAACAATAGTGCTAAAATGGTTGCTGAAGTCCTGAATATTCCGTTTGAAAACGTAAAAATTACCCCGGGAAATACTGCGGTCAATCCATGGGAGTTTGGGCTCGCTGGTTCACGTGGAACACTTACTACAGCAACCGCGTGCGTAAGAGCGGCTGAAGATGCGCGCAGACAGCTCCTTGAGCTGATGTCAGATGTGTTGAAGTTCCCTGCGGAGGAACTTGATACAAAAGATGGCATGGTATTTGTAAAGGATAACCCTGAAATTAACTGTCCATGGATTGCAGCTATGCAACCGTTTGGGACTGACATAACCGGGCATGGTCAATGGACCGCCGCGTATTCACATCCGAACTTCTGTTCACTGTTTGTCGAAGTTGAAGTTGATTTAGAAACCGGTGTTGTCAAGCTGGTAGACCTGACTGGTGGTACGGACGTAGGTCAGATAATAGACCCCAAGACCCTGGAAATGCAATTTCAAGGTGGTTTCGGCTCGGCTGGAACGGATACGGCAATCAATGAAGAACATATCATCGACGACAATACCGGGCGTATTGTCACACATAATATGATCGATTATAAATGGCGTACTTTCAACGATTTTCCGCCATTTGAACAAGTCATTCTGGAAGGGCAACCGGACATCTCCAAATTCAGGGCTGTAGGCTTTGGCGAGATTGCTGGTTCTCCAGGACCGAGTGCGATAATGATGGCGATTTCCAACGCTATTGGTAAACACTTCTGTCAGTATCCAGCGACACCAGATACTGTACTGAAGGCACTTGGAAAGTGCTAATGAGGAGGAGATTATTATGAAGAATTTTAAGCATATAACAGCAGAAAGCTTTGAAGAGGCAGCAAATGCCCTTAAAAGTATGCCAAACAGCACAGTAATCGCCGGAGGCAGTGATCTCATGGGAGTGATGAAGGAGGCTCTTTTGCCAAAGGGTCCAGAAGTTTTGATTGACATTAAGTCGATACCAGAGGCTTCAGAAATAAAGCAGGAAGGCGATGTGATCAAAATTGGCGCCTTAAGTACGCTCACTGATATTGCAGAATCGAAGCTTGTCCTTGAAAAAGCATCGATGGTGGCAGAAGCTGCGTATTCAGTCGCTTCACCGATAATCCGTAATTTTGCAACGATCGGTGGAAATCTGTGTCAGGATGTTCGTTGCTGGTTTTATCGTTATCCAAACAGTTGCGGAGGAAGACTTGATTGTTCGCGTAAAGGTGGGGATATATGTTATGCAATACAGGGTCAAAACCGCTATCATTCAATCTTCGGAGGAATGAAGGCGCATAAGTCACCATGTACCGGTGAATGCCCAGCCGGCACAGATATTCCTGCTTATACGGAACAAATCAGAAAAGGAAATACCGCCGGAGCGGCCCAGATCATTATGGAAGTCAATCCCATGCCGGCTATCACCAGCCGTGTCTGTGCTCATTTCTGTCAGGATGGCTGTAACAGAGGCTGTCAGGATGAAGATGTCGCCATTGCCAATGTTGAACGATATGTGGGGGATTATATTCTGGAGAACAGTGATTTATACTTTAAAGCACCAGCGCTTTCAACCGGAAAATCTGTAGCCATTATCGGCGGCGGTCCGTCCGGATTATCGGCAGCCTATTATCTGCGCCGGGCTGGCAATGAAGTTACCATTTATGATACCAAAAAAGAAGCCGGCGGCATGCTGATGTATGCCATTCCAGCCTACCGACTGCCTAAAGACATTGTCAGAAAATTTGTCAGTAGTCTGGAAAAAATGGGGATCAATATTATCACCAATACAACCATTGGCAAAGATATTCAAGTCTCAAAAATAGAAGAAAAATATGACAGCGTCTTTTATGCCACTGGTGCATGGAAACGTCCGGTTATTGGAATCGCCGGAGAAGAACTCACCGAGTTCGGTTTGGATTTCCTGATCCAGGTTAATGAATGGATGAAGGGTAAGGTCGGTTCGGAAGTGCTGGTAACCGGTGGCGGAAATGTCGCAATGGACGTTGCCATCACTGCCAAGCGTCTGGGTGCTAAAAAAGTCACCATGGCATGCCTGGAATGTGAAAGCGATATGCCAGCCAGCCGGGAAGAAATTGAACGGGCCAAAGAAGAGGGCGTCATTATTATGCCATCCTGGGGTCTGAGTAAAGTCATTGAAGAAAATGGTGTCGTTAAAGGGATGGAACTCAAGCGATGTACCTCTCTACGGAATGAAAAAGGTGCCTTTAGTCCCCAATACGACCTTTGTGAAACCCAGGTGGTCAATGCCGAGAACATTTTAATGGCAGTAGGTCAACAGGTTGATTTATCCTTCCTGGATGAAAAGTATCAGGTACAGTTAAATCAACGCGGTTTAATCGATGTTTCCGAAGAAACACAAATGACCTCACGGGAAGGTGTTTTTGCTGGCGGGGATGCAACAACCGGTCCGGCGACTGTGATTAAAGGGATCGCCAACGGACATAAAGCTGCCAATGGGATGAATAAATACCTTGGCGTTGTGGAAGACCATATCTGTCGCAGTATGAGCTCTGAAGACGAAGGGTTTATCACCTTTGATCCGGAAGGGATAAAAGTAAAAACTGCTGCTAAATTAAAAGAAATTCCCGCAGAACAACGCAGCATTGACAAAGAAGATGCTCTTAGCCTAGCTGTGGAGGAAGCTTTAAAAGAAGCAAGTCGTTGTATGAACTGCGGGTGTTATGCGATTAATCCGTCTGATCTCGCTCCAGTTTTAATAGCTCTTGATGCTGTAATTGTGTCGAATCAACGTCAAATTCCAGCGGAAAAGTTCCTGTGTGGAACGCTTAAAACTGGCGACGCCCTTAAAAAGGGTGAAATCGTGACGCGTATTGATATACCGATTATCAAAGAAGCAGAAATGCACTATGATAAGTTCCGTCTGCGTGATGCGATTGATTTTGCAATCGTTAGTCTCGCATCCGTATACGCTGTCGATAATGGCAAGATTACGAATGCCAACATTGTTCTTGGTGGAGTAGCTCCAGTACCGATGCGAATGAGAGAAGTAGAAGGTTTCCTGGTAGGTAAATCTATTAACGAGGAGATCGCTGAAAAAGCGGCAAAAATTTCAGTCGAAAACGCTGTTGCGATGGAACACAACCGCTTCAAAGTAAATGAAGTGGTAGCAATGGTCAAAAAGTCTGTGATGCGTCTCGCTTAATCCGTCTGACAGAAGGTAAATAACAAGGAAGTCGGGTCTCCAGCCCGCCTTCCTTTTTTGGGCTGTGCCCTGTAGGGGCGCAATCTAATAGGTCGAAAGTCCTGAGCATGGGTTGGTCGTATCAAGTGGATCGTTTTAGGCTAAGAGCGCTACTAAAGGGGAAGGCTGTTTAATTGGTCAAGAAGTAAACGAAGAAGTCGCATAAACCGCTCCTGAATTGGCAGCCGAAAATGCGATTATTATCGAAAAGAATGAGGACAAGGTTATAGAATTTAAAGCGATGTGACGAGGAGGTCGTAACTAATGAAAGCCGCCATATTTGGAGCCGGACAAGGTGGCAATGCCCTGATTAATCTGATTGCAGGTGATTATGAACTCGTTGCCTGCTTTGATAATAATCCTGAAAAATGGGGATCAATTTTTTCGGGATTATCAGTTCAGTCACCAGAGCAATTGCTTAAAATTGAGCCAGAAATAATTTGGACAGGAACACTGAATGGGGATGCGGCAGATGAAATTGAAAAACAGCTCCGCGGACTCGGATTTAAGGGGCGCATTAAACATGCCAGTGATTTGAAAAATAAATATAATATTCGACTGGCAGAACTCCGATTAATGGCAAAAACAATCGAATCTAGAAAGATTGTTGGAGCAATTGCCGAATTGGGCGTCTATCAGGGGGACTTTGCCCGGGAACTCAATCGCAATTTTCCGGAACGAAAGCTTTATCTCTTTGACACTTTTGAAGGTTTCCAGGCGGAAGATATTGCTAAAGAAAAAGGATTGTCCAAAGCAGGGAAAGGCGATTTTTCAGAAACCAGTGAAGCATTCATCCGGGATACGTTGCCCTATCCGAATCAAGTGGTGATCTTAAAAGGGCGATTTCCTGAAACCATCCCCAAAGAAGACCTAAAGTATGCATTGGTGAGTCTGGATGCCGATTTATATGAACCAATACGGCAGGGGTTAACCTATTTTTATCCTCGGCTCAGTTCAGGAGGTGCTCTGTTAATCCATGATTATAACAGTTGGCAATTTCCGGGGGTAAAAAAAGCAGTTGACGAATATTGTAAAGCACAAAACATTTTTTTGATTCCAATCTGTGATTTTCATGGGACAGCTATTTTAATGAAACCATAAAAGCAGTCAGGATGAACATCACGGCGATAGCATAGAGAAGAACCGATAAAAATAGAAGGAAGCGGTTTTGCGAATACAAATATTTACATAATATGGAGAAAACAATGAGATTAATTGAAACAACAAATGCAGTAGGGCATGTACTCTGTCAGGATATCACCCAGATCATCGTGGGGGTGACTAAAGACGCGGTGTTCAGAAAAGGCCATACTATCAGAGCAGAAGATATACCCGTCTTACTTTCTGTGGGAAAAGAAAATCTTTATGTCTGGGAAAAAGAAGATGGGATGCTTCACGAAAATGAGGCGGCTGAGATTTTATATGATTTATGTCGTGGCGAAAACATGAGGCCCTCAGAAATAAAAGAAGGAAAAATTGAACTCATTGCCACTTGTGATGGTGTACTTAAAATTGATACGGACAAAATGAATCGGATTAATGCCCTTGGTGAGATGATGATTGCCAGCCGGCATGGAAATTTTCCTGTTAAGGTCGGGGATCTGCTGGCAGGAACCCGGGTGATTCCACTGGTGATTGCCGAAAGCAAAATGAACCGCGCTAAAGAAGTATGTGGGGAAGGTTCGATTTTTCAGATCAGACAATACGTGCATAAAAAAGTGGGGATTGTCACTACCGGCAGTGAAGTCTTCCAGGGACGAATCGAAGATACATTTACCCCAGTGATCAAAGAAAAATTATCAGAATATGATGTGGAAATCATCGGACATCTTATTTCAAACGATAACCACGAAATGATCACCCAATCGATTATGACATTGCTGGAACAGGGTGCCGACATGATTATCTGCACCGGGGGCATGAGTGTTGATCCCGATGACCGAACCCCGTTAGCCATAAAAAATACCGGCGCAAAAATGATTACCTATGGTGCCCCGGTGCTTCCCGGAGCGATGTTTTTACTGGCCTACTACAAAGGCAATATCCCCATTGTGGGTCTACCCGGATGCGTGATGTATGCCAAACGAACTATCTTTGATCTGGTATTGCCGCGGATCATGACCGATGAACGCTTACGGATTGGTGATTTTACAGCACTGGGACAAGGTGGGTTCTGTCTTTCCTGTGATGTATGTAGCTTCCCAAATTGTGGGTTTGGAAAAAGCATTTAGTGGGTTTAAGTGCAATGATGAATGTTAAGGAGGTTACGAATTGAGTAGTTTTTATGATCAAATCAGTACCATTAATACAAATGATAAAAGTATTGTGGCAACGGTGGTGGAAGGCGATTATCTCGGAGAAAAAGCACTCTTTTCTAAAGGTAAAATTGTATTTCAGTCGGACGCAAAGGAATTTCTCCATATTCATAATAAAATCATTCTAAAAATCACACAAACCGGAATTATCACCATTGAAGGCAATCGGATATTTTGCGAAATACTGGGTGCTGAAAAAAACTAGTGATTTGCGGTGGGGGACATGTTTCTATCCCCGTTATAAAATTGGGTCGAATGGCAGATTTTTCAGTAACTGTGATTGAAGATCGTTTTTCATTTGCCAACAATGCTTCATTGGCTGGGGGCTCCCGAAGATGAGAACAATACAGGAACTGGTTAAAGAGATAAAACAACTTGATAACGATACTCAGATCACTGTTTCTGCAATACGAAGACTGGTTGGCACATCGTATCAACAGAAAAACTATGTTCACGGCGCATTTTTGATTGGGGATGCCTGTTCAGGGCCAGAAGGAGACCATTTTTATGGTATTCCGCCGTCAATGTGGGGTGGTCGAACAGCCGCAGATCTGATTGAGGAAATGTATCATCAAAACGATTTCTCGGAAGCAAAATATGCAACTTTTTATGATAAAATGTGCGAAATGCTTAATGGAGAATATGATTTTTATGAAACCACCCGTAAAATTATGAAGAGCGATCCGATGATGCCGATGATCAAGGAATTCACGCAATGGGCTAAGCAGCAACCCAACTATCCCAATGTTGGTTATGGACAAATGACCCTCCAGTATTTAAAGGATGTTCATGGTATCAGTTATCCAAAACGTAATAGCGCCGTCAGTATCGGACAATAAACGTTAGTTAGTTATGATTTAAAGGCCTTCAATACATCAATACTTAAAATCAGCATCATCCATTTACGGGATGATGCTGATTTTTATACCCGGTTTCTTACGTGTTCACTGGAAAATCCCAAGCCTTCGAGAATTTTGATATAGCGACAGCTTAATTGATCTTGATACTGCCATCAGCCTGAACAGCGATTTCGCCAAGAAATACCAGTATTCGATAAGAGAGATCCAGCTGAAGCATCAGATCGCTTTGAGTAAGATCGGTCTGAATGATTTCTTCTATTTTGTTTAACCGGTATTTTATGGTGTTGTAATTTATGGCTAATTCTTTGGAAGCGGCAGTCATATTCCCGTTGCAGCGAACGAGGGCGTACAAAGATGAGGCAAAACCGGTATTGTAGGTTTTATCGTAATCCAGAAGATTGAGTAAAATTGGGTGACAAAGAAACTTAAGCTCCTGTTTTTTAAAACAGCTTTCCATATAGTCATAGATGGCGATATCTTCATAAAGCGTGTAATCCGACATCAAATTGAGCTGAGAACCGATTTTTAAAGCGCTTCTGGCTTGTGCATAATGGACATGGGTACCGGTGAGGTTTGTGTAACGCCGGCTAAAAGCCGCTTTCAATCCGTTTTTATTCAGAATACTTTCAAATATATGACACGCTGGAGAGGCAAAAAATAATTGGTGGTCACCTTCGATGATGATGACAAGATCACTTTGGTAGATCACTGATTTACTGCCGGGAAACAGAGC
>Ga0194136_1001939_pt1 | contig 10207 bp, 7 predicted proteins | sample TARM_MetaG_T3A_1_FD_134023 | JGI IMG/M metagenome (GOLD analysis project Ga0194136, IMG submission 134023) | Freshwater microbial communities from Pennsylvania, USA, analyzing microbe dynamics in response to fracking - TARM_MetaG_T3A_14 (version 2) | ecosystem: Environmental > Aquatic >...
AAGGGGGAGATTCTGTGTCTGCTGGGGCCCAATGGGGCCGGGAAAAGCACAATCATCAACATACTATGCGGTATTTTGGGCCATGATGGTGGCGAGATGTGCTACCAGGGGAAAAACATTAGCAGTTGTCTGAACCAATTCAAGCGAAATCTGGGGGTCGTGCCCCAGGATCTGGCTATTTATGAGGATCTCAGTGCCGAGCAGAATGTTCGCTTTTTTGCATCCCTTTATGGCTTAAAAGGTCGTGAGCTTGACGAAAAGGTCACTAAAGCGTTGGATTTTTCGGGTCTGCTGGAAAGCCGAAAAGACAAGGCCAAAACTTTTTCCGGCGGGATGAAACGGCGGCTGAATATTGCCTGTGCCATCGCCCATGAGCCGGAGCTGTTGATCATGGACGAGCCGACAGTAGGAATTGATCCCCAGTCCCGGAATCATATCCTCAGCTCCATCAAAAAGTTGAGTCAGCATGGGATGACCATTCTCTATACTACCCATTATATGGAAGAGGTCGAAGAAATCTCCACCCGAATTCTGATTATGGACAGTGGCACGATCATTGCCGAAGGCACCAAGGAAAGTCTGAAAGAGGATATCTTTGATGAACGGCAGTTTATTATGGAAATTGAAGAAGACCATGACTTGAATGTGGATGAATTCTATAAAATTGAAGGCATCAAGAAAGTCGAAAAACAGGCTCAAACGTTAACCATTACGACCCTGAAGAACATTGAGAACCTGGATAAGATCATTGCGCTGGTGATCACCAGCAAGACAAAAATCCGCAATCTGTTCTGCCGAACCGCCAGTCTGGAAAATGTCTTTCTCCGTTTAACCGGAAAAAGTCTAAGAGATTAGGGGGTAAAAATAATGACTGCGATCAATTTAAGAAACCTTTATTTAATCAGCCGGGAAGATTTCAAAAACCTGTTTAAAAATCCGATGTGGCTTTTTTACAATCTGGCTTTTCCATTTTTACTGATTGTCGTGTTGGGCTTCCTGCAAAAAGACAGCTACGGCGGGGCGGTGAGCGCCTTTGATTACTATGGTATTACCCTGATGATCTATACGGTTATTTCCAGCGGGATGACCTCGGCCAATGCCTTTATGGAAGTGACGATCCGCAAACCCAACATGCGGATTATTTACGCTCCGGGAAATGAACGATTGATCTACCTGTCCAAGATCTTTTCATCATTTTTATTCTGTTTGCTTTGTCATCTTGCGGTTGCGGTATTGACGTTTGCGATTTTTAAGATCCAGGTGGATGCCGTTCCCCAATTGTTAATTCTTTTGGTTTTGACGGAGCTCTTCTCGGTGAGTCTGGGCGTGATGTTTTGCTGTATTTTTAAAACCGAAGCCACAGCCAATCAGATCCTCAGTATTGTTATCAATATCTTTGCCATTCTGGGAGGGCTTTTATTTCCCATGGATGGCTACGGAGCGGTGGTGCGAAGTCTTTCTTATCTGTCACCAGCTAAGTGGTTGACCAATACCAGTTTTGCGATGATCTATGATCACAATTATGCCTGGTTCTATCCCACGGTAATGGGGCTGGTTGTGGCCACCATTGTCGTTTTCACTATTTGTGCAAAAACATTCAGAAAAGAGGATTGCATATGCTAGCAGTATTTAAAAACAATTGTAACCGACTCTGGGAAGAAAAAATGTATCTGGTGATCTCGTTGATTTTAATGATCGCGGCCATATCAGCCGCGATTCTGCTGACAACCCGCATCGAAACAAAGGGTAATATCGCCCTGGTGGTCCCCAATCAGCAGGTATTATCGGAGCACGAGTCGGCCTTGATGGCGAACCCTTATTTTAATGTGACGGTTCTGGACGTGGCACCGACGACTTCAGCATTGGTGCAAAGTCGCTATGATGCCGTCATTACGATCACAGCAGATGGCACCGATGCGATCACCACCATCAAAAATCCGGCTTTCAAAACGATGGTTGAAACAGCGCTTGCGAACCCGACTGGTTTTGTCCCGGACACCAGTCAGGCCCGACAGACCGGAACCAATATTCTGGGTTTTATGATGATGTTTCTGCTCATTCAGGGAGTGCTCTATGCCCGGTTTTTTGCCGAGGACAAGGAAACGCATCTCATCAGGCGCATTGCCATGTCGCCAATTCCGTTTATTCACTATATCCTCGGGCAGGGGATGTTCATCTTTTTCATGATTGCCGTACCCAGTTTTCTGGTTTTGGGGGCAGCAGCCCTGATCGGGATCGAGATTGGTTTTTCACTGCCACTTTATGCCGGGCTCATTGGCATTCTGGCATTGCTTTCCACGGCCTTTGCGCTATTTCTGAGTTCCTTCTTTGATGTCGCCGATACCGCCAACATGTTGGGCTCCGCCATCATCATCCTGACTTCCATCCTGGCCGGTTCTTTTTATTCGCTGTCAAAAGAGGCCACCTTGTTTGACAAATTGCTGCACCTGCTACCACAAAAAGACTTTATCAATTTTGTCAATGCGCTGGAAAAAAGCGACCTCAGTCAGAGCACCTATTACCAACTGGTTTATGTGGTGGTTTTATCGGGAGTCTTTCTGGCCATTGCCATAGTCAACACCTGCAAAGATTATCGTTACCGTTAATCGGTAGCTCTGAAGCGGTCTTGACGGCGGGGTTATTAAAAAGTAAAATGATATATAAGTTGAATTAACATTTATGTAGGGGCGATTATTAGCGACCAAGGGGTCAGACCCTCGCCCGCACAGTGCACAATTTCCAGTTCAATTTGCAAAATTCTTTAATCAAACATAGAGCAAGTGATAAATTGCGCGATTATATGGAAAGTAAAAAATGCTTTTGCACTAGCAAGCTAATGACACCATGGAGGTGAAACCCATTGGATTATGCCCAGCCGTTTAGTTCCATCAAACATAAAATGCCGGCACCACGAAAGAATTATCTGATCAGAGCTCAGTTGTTCAGGCAACTCGAACAGTTGTCCGATTACCAGGTGGCCATTGTCAAAGCCGGAGCTGGCTGCGGGAAAACCACCCTGTTGTCAAGCTTTGCTATTGAACGGGAAATTAAAAACCTGAAGTGGGTCACGTTGGATGAACATGCCAATCAGGTCTTTGTGTTCTGGAATTATCTGATTAATGCTCTCAGCGACTTGATGGATGAACAAACCGATTGCCAGAATCTCCTTGACAGCAATATGCAAAAGGAGATGCTTTATCAGATAATCCCATATTTTCTGAGTCGCTTGAAGACCGATGAAGAAATTGTGCTGGTGCTGGATGAGTTTCAAGTCGTGGCGGATCATTTTTTAGTATCTACCATTGACTATTTCATTGAAAATATGCCGGATCAGCTGCATCTGGTGTTGCTGACCCGAGAAATGCCACCCCTTTATCTGGGCCAACTGGCGATTGAGAACAAGCTGTTGTTGATCGAAGAGGACGATATCCGTCTCACTGAAAAAGAAAGTCGAGACTTTCTGGTGGAGACCTTACAACTTAAAAAAGATGAAGATACGATTTCTGCAATGATTCAACTGTCCGAAGGGTGGATCGGCGGCCTGCAATTGCTGGCCATTTCTGAAAAATATGGAAGCTTTCCCACCATCGGGAGTATGAAACTGTCGGATCGGGTTTTAAATGAATATATAACCAAAGAGATTTTTGGTTATTTGTCTGAAGATCAACAACAATTTCTTGTCAAAACCGCGATACTCCGCTATTTCAATGGCAACATCTGCAAACTGTACCTGCCGCAAACCCCATTTATCCCGATGATGGAAGCCATCCTGGGGAAAAATCTTTTTGTCATCAATATTGACGAAGTTGCCGGGATCTACCGTTATCACGCCATTCTGGCGGAATACCTGAAAAGCTTGTTTGAAAAACAGGCGGAGGCCACTAAGTACGAACTCCATCAATTGGCCGCAACTATTTATGAAAATCTCGGGGATCATGAAGAATGCCTCCATCATCTGTTTGAAATCAAAGCCTATGAAAAGATCATGGTGATGATTCTCAAAATGCCGCAGACCGCCTTGACTTTCTCTTATCTGATGAAGGTGCCGATGGCGGAAATTGGCAAAAATCCGGATTTTGCCTATCAGTATTTTTTCTATTATTATGCCAGTGTGGACGAAGAAGCCTGCAAAGAGATTTACACTTTTATTAAAACAAATCTGAAAACCGAGAAGTCTTTTGCGGCCTTCCGGCGATCCAATCTCTTTTACAGCAGTGAGTGGGATTTCCGGGCCGCTGAAATTTTGTCCCTGGAAGAGATCCGGAAGCTGCCGCTTAATCCGATTACGATTGCTTTTCTGCTGATTAAAGAAGCTTATTTTCTGTATGCCAATTCCCAGTTTCACGAGGCCATTGTCTACCTGGAGGTGGCCGAAGATGTTTATCAGAAAACCGGCAACATCTATATCGGTTTTTTTGTGCGTACGGAAAAGGCACAGATCTATGAAGACCTGGGAGAGTTTAATCGCTGTCAGGAGCTTTATCGGGAAGTTGAAAAAATGATCGGCCAGGTAAAATCCTTGTGATGTTCTTACTATATTGGCATTGCCGGGGTTTATATCCGTCAGTTGGCTCTGGAACAGGCCTTTGAAATGCTGGAAAACACCCGAAAAATGATGGCTAATCTGCCGACCAACATCCTCCGAGCCTATCAGTATACGCTGGCCGAATATTATTATATCATTGGAGAAGATAATAAGACCGAAAAGTTGCTACTGGCAGTCATTGGTCAGGAAGCCTTTGAAAACAGTTATTTTTCAGCCCGCTTATTGCGCTATCCCATCTATCGGGGGCAGCATCCGGAACTGGCCCGAAAGTTTGTCGAAATATATGAAAACTCCAAGGATTTCGTGGAGAACATGGACTGTGAGCTGCTTTATATCAGTATTTTGTTTGAACAGGGGAAGCCGGAACAGGCGTTTTGGTTGGTCGAAAACCTGATCGCTAAAGCCCGAAAAATGCAGAATAAGCTAAAAATTGTGGAGGGAGATTTACTAAAACTGCGACTACTGGTTACGACCAATGGCGATCAGCGGGTTATCCAGAATCTCTTTATTGAGGCGGTCTCCTATGCCACCGAAAACTGCATCGCTAATCCTTTCTGGTTTGAATACCAATCGGTGATGGCTGTTTTTAAGGAAGGGCAGACAGTATTTAAGAATGAGTTCTCTAAAGAAGCTTATAGTTTTATCGTCAGGGTGCTGACAGCTGATCCCAAGTGCGGCCTTTCAGAAAAAACGAAAGGCCCAGCAAAAAAAGCAAATTGACGCATTGACTGAGCGGGAAAAAGAAGTGCTGGCGGAACTGGCAGAGGGTTGTACCAATTTACAGATTGCAGAAAAACTGTGTGTATCGCTGGCCACTGTTAAAACTCATATCAATAATATTTACGGCAAGCTGGAGGTCAATAACCGGGTGGCGACAGTGAATAAATCAAAAGCGATTTAAAACTATGAATTGATAAAAATTCGTAGTTTTAGAAAGCAGACATCAATAAAGCCCAAATATCAGAGATTAAAAACACCCATTGACTAGTTAGTCATTTTATTGTATAATCGCATCAGCAAGCTCAGGAGGCAAAAATGGATAAACGGGAAAGAATATTAAAAGCCGCATTAAAACTTTTCAACCAATATGGCTTCGATAATACCCCTACGGCACGAATTACCAAAGAGGCAGGAGTCGCCACGGGAACATTGTTTAATTATTTTAAAAGCAAGGAAGAACTGATTAATTTTCTTTATTTAACCTGCAAAGAATCCTTGAACCGACGCTTATCCTATGGGCTTGATCAGGAGACCACCTATCGAAGCAAGCTTAAACGGATTTATATAAATTACATCGGTTGGAGCCTTGATCATACCGATGAGTTCCTGTTTTTTCAGCAGTTCTGCAATGCTTCTTGCATCGGCGAAACTACCCGAAAAGAAGGATTAAGTAAGTTCAATAACATTATAGCGTTGGTTTCTGAAGGGATTGAGCAGGAAATTATTAAAAATGTCAATCTGGAATACATGAGCAATCTGCTGATGGGGATTCTCAATGCGAACAGCTATTATTTTATTAATAATCCCAATTTGGTGGCCGAAGACGAGTTTTTAGAAGCCTCGTTTAATTTTTTGTGGGATAGTATTAAAACGTAATTTTTTTTAAAAATGAATGACTAATCAGTCATTTTTCCTGGTGATTTCAGCATTGTAAAGAGTGAATCAAACAAAAATCACTGAGATTAAGAGAGCAATGATTGGCGACGATCACAATAAAATGATCACAAATAATACGATCACAAATTATTTAATTATAAATAAAATGAATGAAGGAGCTACGAAAATGAAATATCGGATCAACCCTAAAAATGGCGACAAGCTTTCAGCCCTGGGATTTGGCTGTATGCGCTTTGCCAAAGATGAACAAGAAGTGGAAAGGCAGATTATTTATGCCATTGAGCACGGGGTCAATTATTTTGATACCGCTTATATTTATCCCAAAAGCGAAGCAATATTGGGACGGGTGCTGGCAAAGGGCTATCGTGATCGGGTGAAGATTGCAACCAAAATGCCCCCATACTTAGTAAAAAAATATGAAGATTTGGATAAGCTTTTTGAGACCGAACTGGAGCGCTTGCAAACCGATCATATCGATTATTATTTTTTGCATATGCTGACGGATGTTAATATCTGGACACGACTGGTTAATCTGGGCATCCTTAAATGGATTGAGGAAAAGAAACAGGCGGGGCAGATTATTAATATCGGATTTTCATACCACGGCGGCCGGGACGAATTTAAAAAGCTGATCGATATCTACGACTGGGAATTCTGCATGATCCAGTTTAACTTCCTTGACGAAAACAGGCAAGCGGGCAAAGAAGGGCTTAAATATGCGGCGGCTAAAGGACTGCCGGTAATGATTATGGAACCTTTAAGAGGCGGGAAGCTGGTCACTAATCTGCCCAAGGAGGTTTATAAGGTTTGGGACAAGGCTGATGTGAAGCGATCACCGGCGGAGTGGGCCTTTCGCTGGATCTGGAATCACCCGGAAGTCACGGTGGTTTTATCGGGAATGAATTCTCAGGCAATGGTTGAAGAAAATATCAACGTGGCTTCTCAGGCAGAAGCGAACGCCTTTACCGAGGCCGACTTTGATTTGTTTAACCAGGTTACTGACATCTTAAATCAAAAGATTAAAATCCCCTGTACCGGCTGCAATTATTGTATGCCATGTCCTATGGGGGTTGACATCCCGACCTGTTTTTCAACCTATAATGACCGTGAGATTGAAGGCAAAACAGCGGCGCTTAGCAAATATATTATGCAAACCAGTGTAAAAAGCCAGACGAGTAATGCTTCCCGCTGTACGAAATGTGGCAAATGCGAGAGTCATTGCCCCCAGAATATAAAAATCAGAGACGAATTAACGACCGTCACCAAAGCGATGGAAGGTTTTTATTATAAGCCAACCCGATTTTTGATTAAGCGCTTTATGCGACTTTAGACCACCGCCTTACCGAGTAGCTTCCATGGAGGCGGTTGCGATGATATCAATCCCCAGGTCTAAGACATTGGTAATCACGGGTGCACCGCAACAAAGAACTTCTGTTACCACCACCTGATTAATGGCTGCCATGACATCAAAAATATGGTTTTTGGGAATAGCTCGGGCACTTCGCACTGGCAGCACCGGCATTTCGGTAAAGTTGGTCTTCACCGTTGTGCATAAGGTTCGGGTGGGGTTGGTTGCTTCGTTAATGGCAAATTCCCGTCCCCGTTTGCATTTCTGACCAGTAACGGTAAATTCAGGCTGATCCCGGGTGATTGTCAAGGTACAGCCATTGGGGCAAAGAAAACAGATCAACTCTTTCATGTTAACTTACCTCCATTTCAAAAGACAGGATTGTGTTTGAAGTAAGGTTGAGCCTGGAAAAGTCAACTTCCAGACGTTCCATTTCCGGCGGACGCAAATGGGAGTAGTTTTTTCTAAAGACTTCTTGTTCATCGACTTTGACAATAACAACACAGTTTTTCAAAATCTGCTGACTGCGGAAATAGACAATGGTTTTTAGATCATCGTTTAGATCCAGTCGTTGCGGCACCAGGTAAGCAAAATTGGCATCTGTCTTCAGGGTGATTTCAGAACGCGGTTTAGGGCGATAGTTGGCCGCGAATGTTCCGGCCAGGTCACCGCTTTCGGAGACAAAGTCGACCAGATCATTAACATGAAGGGCATTGCCGCAGGAAAAGACACCATCAACCGAGGTCATCAGGGCGGCGTTGCAAATGGGCCCCTTGGTGCGCGGGTCCAGCGCAACCCCCAGACTCTCGGCCAACTCATTTTCGGGAATCAGACCAACAGAAAGAATCAGGCTATCGCAGGCAATTTTTTCACGGGTGCCGCTGATTGGTTGCATGTTTTCGTCGACGGCGCAGACTTCAACAGCGGTCAACCGTTCTTCACCATAAACCCGGGTAACGGTTTTAGAAAGATGCAGGGGAATATCAAAATCATGGAGGCACTGATAAATGTTTCGGGTTAGTCCCGAAGGCGTCGGTTTGGCTTCGTAAACCCCTAATACGGTGGCGCCTTCCAGGGTCAAACGACGGGCCATAATTAAGCCGATATCGCCGCTGCCCAGGATTACACATTTTTTGGTCGGCATCTGGCCTAAAAGATTAATGTAATGCTGGGCCGTTCCGGCCGTGAATATCCCGGCCGGGCGGGTGCCGTGAATGAAGACCTGCCGGGCGGTGCGTTCCCGGCAGCCGGTAGCAAGCACCAGAGATCGGGCCGCGATGGTGATCACGCCGGTTTCATTGACCGCCGTTAGCGTAAAGCCATTAGCTGTTTTTTTAATGCGGCTGACAAAGGTAGTGGTCAAAGCTTCGATCCCGGTTTGCTTAAAGGCGTTTATATCGCGGTCGGCATATTCCGGGCCGGTTAATGCTTCAGAAAAGCGAACCAGACCGAAGCCATCATGAATGCATTGTTTAAGAATCCCACCCAGACGGGGTTCACGTTCAATCAGTAGGGTTTGGGCACCGGCTCGATGGGCGGCTAAAGCGGCAGAAAGACCGGCTGGGCCGCCGCCGATGACGATCACATCAGTCTGTTTCATTGGGGCGCTCCTTTCGCTTGATGATAGAGGATCACAGAATTTTCACCGCTTTTTTTTACGGCGGATAGCGGGATATTAAAATGATCGGCAATGATGCGAGTGACCAGGGGGCCACAGAAGCCACCCTGGCAACGCCCCATCCCAGGGCGCAACCGTCGTTTGATGCCGTCCAGCGTTGGTACGGTCAGACTGCTGTTAAGGGCATCGATGATTTCACCTTTGCTGATCTCTTCGCAGCGACATACGATCATCCCATAGTCGGGGTTTTCACGAATTAAGCCATTTCGCTTTGAATCCTCCAGGGTATTAAGCCGTGGAGGAGCAATCCGAAGCGGATTAAAATCCGGATTCACCACCACCTTCATCGACTGACCAAGCATCTGGATACACCAACCGGCAATCTCCTCAGCGATGGCAGGGGCCGCGGTGACACCGGGGGATTGAATCCCGCCGGCATGAATGATGTTGTCGGTAAAGAGGCCTTTGCGCACGACAAAGTCTTCTTCATAGGTGGCCGCCCGAACTCCGGTAAAGTAGGCGATCACATCACTGGATTTAAGCTCCGTGGCAATTTGCTTTTGCATCTCCAGAATGCTGTTAACCTCGTCACCATGGGTTGCGGTATCTTCCCGGTCGGGGGTTTCAATGGCATTGGGGCCAATTAACATATTGCCATGGATTGAGTGAATCAGTCCAACCCCTTTGGTATGGCTTTTACCGGTAAACCCGTTAATCATCCGCTTAATGGGATTTTTGGGTAAGGCAGAGAGCTGGTGCGGCAGGATCGCAAACGGGGAGATGCCCATGCTGGACCGAACCATATAGCCGGATTTTTTGTCGGTAATGATATCGGTTCCACGGCGGGGATGGATGGTAAAGGTACGGTCACCGCCCATCTCAGCAATTTCATCGGCATAGACGCCAGCCGCATTGATAACGATCTGCGGATAAAGGCGGCCCTTGTTGGTACCCACATGGATAATCTGACGATTGCTTGTTTCCATACTGGTAACCTGGGTATTCAGACTAATTCGGGCTTTGTTGGCAACGGCATTTTCAGCCAGAGCAATGGTCATTTCATAAGGACTGGTAATAC
>Ga0194136_1001940_pt1 | contig 10204 bp, 14 predicted proteins | sample TARM_MetaG_T3A_1_FD_134023 | JGI IMG/M metagenome (GOLD analysis project Ga0194136, IMG submission 134023) | Freshwater microbial communities from Pennsylvania, USA, analyzing microbe dynamics in response to fracking - TARM_MetaG_T3A_14 (version 2) | ecosystem: Environmental > Aquatic >...
CCATATCTTCTTTTCCCATTCCTTCACGTTCATACATTTAAAAACATCCTATGTTATGGTTCGGCGCAGAGCTGCAAAAGGAGCTTTGTAAGTTTATCCTATTTAAAAACATCCTATGTTATGGTTCGGCTTGTGCTGTCTGCATCAGTCCCACCGATATATTTTAATTTAAAAACATCCTATGTTATGGTTCGGCGACAACCGACTTTGGTATTTATATCATGAAAGAAAATTTAAAAACATCCTATGTTATGGTTCGGCTTCATGTTCTAATACCTCTTTCTTTTTTATAAACACATTTAAAAACATCCTATGTTATGGTTCGGCACAAGGACGGAAATGTATTGCCTAAGCCGGTCGATAATTTAAAAACATCCTATGTTATGGTTCGGCAAAAGATTTTTTTGATAAATGCAGCACAAAGACACAATTTAAAAACATCCTATGTTATGGTTCGGCATTCATTTGCTATTCGTGTGTATCCGTTTTCTGCTATTTAAAAACATCCTATGTTATGGTTCGGCTTAAAACCGTTATCCCTTTCAGCATATACTTCTTTATTTAAAAACATCCTATGTTATGGTTCGGCTTGTAATCTCTTATGCCAGTTCTTCTTTCTGGTATATTATTTAAAAACATCCTATGTTATGGTTCGGCGTTGATTTATGCAATGGATGGATATATAAAAAATCATTTAAAAACATCCTATGTTATGGTTCGGCTGTCGTGTTTATAAAAAGGGAATTGATACAGCAAAGAATTTAAAAACATCCTATGTTATGGTTCGGCGTGTTGATGCCGTAAATAATTCCAGCACTCCCCCGCATTTAAAAACATCCTATGTTATGGTTCGGCGCGTCTTTGATTGCTTGCTTTGCGACATTATTGCATTTAAAAACATCCTATGTTATGGTTCGGCGAAAGCCCGTTTCAATATGAGTGAGGGGAAAATCAATTTAAAAACATCCTATGTTATGGTTCGGCTCAGTCAATGGATGGTTGAAGAAGTTTGGCATACCTCATTTAAAAACATCCTATGTTATGGTTCGGCGGACACAGTGATCTGTTTGAACTTAAAGAAACGAATTTAAAAACATCCTATGTTATGGTTCGGCGGTATTACTGCTGCCAAAGCGGATATCCAAAAACTATTTAAAAACATCCTATGTTATGGTTCGGCCATAGAAAAACTGCTAAAAAATAATAATGAGGGCTGATTGAATCCCTATATTAAGGCGTTATAGAAAAATTTACCAGCCGTTTTAAGAATTCCGAAATAAACGCTTCTGCTCCATAGAAACCCCATTAATTATGGCAATTTTGATAAAACACATAAAAAATGCCTGGTAAATTAAAGGAAAAGGTTCTCGGCAGATTGGAAATTGCCCAAAGTTTCTTCTTCAAAAACATCCCCATTAATTAATTTAATTATACACACAAAATCCTCTTCGCCAACAATAATATTTTTTAATTCCTGTCGAAGTTGAATGAGCTTTGAGGGCGTAATCGCACCGCGAAAGACTGATTTTTGGTAATGAACCAAATATTTTTTGCAAATTTTAAAAACCTTGTTCACTCGTTTTTCATTGATATCATAGAAAACAAAGGCATAATTATAATTAAGTGATTTTCCCATGACTTATTGTTTCTCCTTACTATTAAACGGAATAAAAATTTGCCCTTCAAGAATTTCCTTGATTAGTTTATAACAGTCTAGCTTGATGGCGGTTCGATAACTGATCTTTCGCTTAAGCTTGGGATGCTGAAAAACACTTTCAAGACGTTCTTCGAAGGCTCCAATAAATACTTTGCGGCCTTCTTCATTGAGAATACAATAATTTAACTTTTTTTCAAAATGTTTATCGACTTGAAGACGCCGATTATTCACAAGATCAAAGATCGTCTTAAAAACAATAACAGGTTTAAAAACTTCGCACAAATCAAGACTCAAAGAAAACCGACCTTCCGATGGCTCGTGAAGAAAACTGATCCGTTGATCCAAGTGAGTCTGATAAATCACAGAGATGGTCTTGGAGTAAAGCAAGCTATTGCCAAAAGAAATCAGCGCATTAATGGGATTATCAGGAGGACGCTTGACGCGTTTATTCATCATAAAATCTTCAGGCAAGAAATAGTTAAAGCACGAATAAAAGCGCTGCCACAATTCGCCTTCAATTTGTAAAATTTGTTTTATATGGTACGCGCGAGACAGGTTTAATGGCAAATCTTTGCGAATCCAGTCAATGGTGGGTTTTACCTCTTTCTTTTCATGCTTATAATAATGATAGAGCAGTTCATCAATATTGCAGGCGATGCCTTGAACAATGGCCTTGGCAATATCAAGACGTTTATTTGCTGACGCGTTTACCTGGGCAACCAGCAAACGGCCACTGACGAGCGTCTCTTTTGGATAAAAGGTGCCGCTGTAGCCTTCATGATAGTTGAAAAAGTGAACAATGACCTTATTTTTGGAGAGAAAATCAAGAAGCTTTGTATTGATGCTTACCTCAGACAGACAATAAAGTTCACGGATCCCTTCAATGGGAATATAAGTGTTTCGTCCGTTCACACGAAAGCAAAGTGAATTATCCTTCCTGGTCAACTCACCCATGGATGTCAGATATCGGGTATGTCCCATAAAAAACCTCCTTTAGATACAGCAATAAGTATAATAAGCGCACTTCGTGCACTTCCTATTAATGGCAACAGCTGGTGGTGCCGATTGGTTTAATAGTTCAATAATTTCCGTTTCGAGGATGGACAGCTTTTGGATGTTTTCCTCGTCCAAATCCACATAATAAATTTTTCGATCACCTTTGTTTTTTTCGACAAATTCTATTTTTCCTTGGCGTTCTATTCCTTTTTTCTTTAGAACATTGAGATAGAAAAGAACTTGCCACTTTACGGCTTCATAGTCAGCATCGGATTTTTTGATTTCAACCAGATAATCTTTGGTAATCTTATCAATTTTGATGTTTTCAACAGCAATTTCCGTTTGGGCACTTTCAGCCGCTTTAACCTCATGCAGGGCCTTTCCAATTTTAACATCCTCACTATTGTCTTCTAGGTTGATCCGATTGCCATGGAGCCAGCATTGACGTTTGCAATGGATGTAATAATTTACTAGGGTACCAGTTACTCCCATAAGCAACTCCTTTACAAAAAAAGATTGTTTTCATGATGGGCACGAAATGCATTTCGATCAAACTTACCATTTGGGAAAAACGCCTCATCACGTTCACATCGATAAAGATCTCCAATTTGTCCTTGATGATCAAATAAATACTTTGGCATGGGAATTTGATAAATAAAATAATCCATTTTCTCCGAAAAATCAGATAACCGTACCCGTTTTTCGGCATAACCCATGGAATTATTCAGCAGTAAATCAAGATAGTCATTCCACAGACCATCACTATCAATAAGAACGCCGTCCATTTCGACAGGATTACCGCAAATAAACAAAGAAATTTCTTGGCGATTATCATCAATCAGCTTCATATGTTTTTGGAGCTCAAAATAGTCAAAATTCCATAAGGTTTCCCGGGCGAAATTTTCAATATTTGAATCATTATAAGCTAGTTTGGAGGCATTGATTTCTGTGAGAATGATATCATAAAAGGTAGTAAAGTTTTTACTCTCAAGCAGGCTCCACATGGTTTGATCCTGGATTGTGAGGTGCTCCTGTTTTCTAAAATCGTTGCGGTATAAAAGATCAGCAGGGTCATAATTAAAAAAGAAAACCTTGGCAGCTTTTTTTTTGCAGGAACGATTGATGCGGCCAAGGAACTGTTCTTCTGCATCAAAAAGTGAAATGTCTTTAAAGCCCATATCCATATCGATGTCGACGCCGGCTTCGATGACCTGAGTGGCAACCAGAATCAAATTTCTTCCGGTTCGTACCTTTTCAATAATGTGCTTTCTTTCCGCTTTATTATCATCGCCGGTCATACATAAAATCTCGCGCTTGATTCCCAGTGAGTTGAGTTTATCGTTTAGTCGGACAAAAAAATCTAGGGCTGTCGATTTTTTAATAAATTCAACCAGGATTTTGTTCTCAAAACCAACAAATTTTGGATTGTTTTCAAGCATAATGCTGGTTTTTATTATTTTGTCTAAAAGCTGATCAAGAATGGCTTCCCGGTCATAGTTTAACAGTGAAAAATCTAAACTTACGCGGTCTTTAAAAAGTGGATGCTGGTAGTAGCGTTGCGGATCTTTAATGAGTCTTGGCACTGGGCGAGCATCCTTTAAACTAAGTTTTCCCAGATCGGGTAGGGTAGCAGACATAATGATAATGCGCATATTTAAAAGCTGGGCATAATCCTGAAGAAATAGGATAATCTCTTTCCAAAGATGGTTAGGATAACTTTGGATTTCATCCAGGATAATAACACTGTTGGCCAGATGAGCCAAAGGAAAAACCGATTCCCGGTCGGTGCCAAAAAGGGTGTTAAAGAAATTGACATGGGTGGTCAAAATCAGGGGATAATGGAAAAACTGTCGGGCTAAAAGGGATTGTTCATAATCAGTACATCGGTTATTTACATCAGTCCGTTGCTTTTTAGCTGATTCATACAACTCGCCATCCGGATAATTTTCACCAGAAGTTGTCAATGCTTTAATGGAAGTAATACCATTAACTACCGTAATTGCATTAGCAATGGCTGGATCAGCATTAAAGGCATTCATTAAACTGCTCTTTGTTTGCTCGACTAAGGTGTTAAAAGGAAAGACATAGGTGATTTTATTGAGCTTCGAATCGGATTCTAATAGTTTTAAGGCAAGATTGATAGAGGTATTGGTTTTCCCACTTCCGGTGGGCGCTTCAAAAAAGAAAAGTGATTCATTAGAATTTTTCAGCAGATTTTCTTCGGCCTCTAAAAAGAGTTCACTGCGTAAGGTGTTGATATCGTCTTGATCAAAAGGGCTCACTGCAGTACTGCTTTTACTTAACTGGTGTTTGTGGATGTTTTGCGTAATGGGTGATTGATTAAAAGCCGTCAGGTAGTGATTGATATCCTTAATGGTACCAAAATGATGAATGGGCCCGTGCATAAAATCAGAGGTGGCATAAAAATCACAGGAAACCAAAAGACCAAACAAAAATCGTCCATAGATTATCCAGGGAATCGACTTCCATAGTTCATTTCTTTTTAGGTCGGTTAGTATTTTATGATGTGCACTTTCTATATTTCCTGGCTTTTTTATGATGTCACCAAATGATTCGGTGTATAAAAAACAATCTTCGGGTTTTTCGTTGACTAAATCGCGATCGATTTCTTCTAAAAACTTTGGAAAATTGCTGAGATAACCATGATGCTTGCTAATAATATAGGAATTAAAGATTAGGGTAAAAAACAGGATATGTTGTTCTTTACCTTTAAACGTAAAGACTTTGTTGAGATAGTGATTTGCATAAATGAGTGCTGAAAAGTAAGAGTGATTGGCGTTTTTCGAGCAGGTGGCCTGATGGGCGTGGTTCTTCATTTTCTGGCTTTGAAAATTTGGATTTGTTTTACCAAGGTCATGGCTATAGATGGCATTATAAAGAAGCTCCTGCCACAAGGTTTTGGCGGAATCGGACAAATCGCCAACGAGTTGAATTTCGAAATGATGAAAAATTGGGTCTAAATTCTTTTCCGCACAGAGTTTCTCAAAGTAGCTCATGGTTAGGTTCATATGATCTTCTAACAACTCCGATTTAATGTTTCCATGCCCATCTTCGCGAAGATGGGCATGGAATGGAGCAGCCGTATTAAAATGCGCTTTGAAATTAAAGCGTGGAACGTGATCAAAATACATAAAGGTCTCCTAAAAAAAGATAAGATTATTTTGGGCAGCCTGGTGTACGGTTGTCGCATCCGATAATTTCACCGGGATATTGGTATAGACAAATGGGATGGTTTGATACTGATTCGAATCAGGATCAATTGCTAGCGGCAGCCGTTCTTCATATTTAAAATCAAGTTCTTCCGTATCGTCTAAAAACAAATCATCCTGGGGAGCCAGCGTACCGGATAATTTGGGGAAGAGGCTGTGGATGCGAACCGGTGAATCGAGTGATTGCACCTCCAGTGGATAAACCTCAATCCCCTCAATATTGGCATAGTGATCATTTTTCCCAAGATAGGGGAGATAGACAAAACGTTTTTCAAGGAACCGGTTTTTTAAATCGTGAAGCAATACGTCTGCTTCTGAGTCATCAAACAACAAATAAATTTGCCAGGCGGGCATCTCCAACCATTGCTCCTTAACAATCAGATTGCCACCTTCTTCTTTAGATGCATAACCAACAGAATTATTGAAAACCTGCACTTTTTTGGGAATATAGCCCTCTTCGTTTAAGGGCTGAATGGCAATTTTTAAATGTTGTAGCTGTGCATAGAATTCAGGATAAGTGTCGGATTTATTCTGCTGGTTGTAGCCGTCTAATCCTAAGATGGCACCGAAGATTCCTAATAATGCAACCTTGTGAATATGCCCATAGGTGTAATATTGATAGGTATTGACGTCCGGTTGTTTGAAAAAACCGGTTTTGCCACTGAGCTTAAAGGTGAGTGTTTCCATGTTTATACCTCAGCTTTGGTAAAGATATTAAAGAGTTTGGCTTTGTTTAATTCTCCTTCAAGGATGGTCGTATAGGGATTATAATAAATTTCTATCGAAAGAACGCGGTTTTCAAGACGGTTGATTAAGTCAGCCATTCCCAGATGGATCATATCTTTGCTGTCTGGATTTTTTTCAAAAGTAATATATTGGGCAAGGTCGGGCAAATAAAGCTCGGGTTCCGTTTCAATAAAAAGTGCGAATTCGTTTTCGCAACCAACCTTGGCATTGGTATTATAAGAAGTGGCCGCAATGGAGGCAGCAGTTTTGAATTTCTCATAATCAGTCTGGGTATAACCTTCAGTCACACCCATTTCAACGAAATTTTTATAAACACTGGGATTTATCGCAAAACCATAAAAATAATGGGCTTCATTGCTGACGATTTTGGTTCCCAGGGTGGATTGATTTGCAGCTTCAACTTCATCATTATCATCGGATGAAGCCTTGTTGACTTTTTTATCGACTCTAAAAGGTGATAATATTTGTTGCTCTTCAACGTTATGACCGTCGTATTTATTAAATCCCTGAGTAATCTGAACAGCGCCGGTGATTGAAAGGTTATTTCCCTCTTCAGCAAAGGTAGCTCCGAAATTCTTTATATCAATAGCGGTGAATAAATTCTTAAGAATATTCGTACTGTCTCGTTCGTCTTTGAGATTTTCCACGCTAAAAACTTCTTCATAACGTTCTTTAAGCGTTTTTGGGCGAATGTCGGTACTTTCTTGTTTGCTTTTTTTATCAGTAGTTGTTTCTGTTTTGTATGATTTAATATACATCACTTTTTCGCCCTGATCTTCCCACATCCGTTTGATCGGGTATTTGAGTGCTTTGTCACTGCCAAAAACTTCGCCGGTAGAAATAGATTTAGGAAACCCGGTAAAATCTGCGTTCCAGTTTGCCATCACCGATTTAATCCCGAGAACACCATAAATTCGCTTATCCAACATTTGTTATTTCCTCCTGTGTTTTGGTTTCTTTGTTTGATTCATAAAGTAGATTCGGGCTTAAATAACCGGCGATTAAGGTCGTTGAATCCATTGGACCATCGGGTACATAGGCAAAAATCATGCTCTGGAGATTGCCGAAACGTCGGTTAGCTTGAATATCGTAATTGTATTTGAGAAAGAGTCGTGTTAGGAGATCCTTTAATTTCTCATTTGATTTGCAATTGACAACCGGATTAACGGTTGAGTAAACCGGCTTTTTGTTTGATTTGCTTCGGGATAAATAATAATTAGTAATCTGTCCAACAGCATAGAAATATTCCAGATCGCTTTCAATGGAATGATCCCCGGTGCTATTTATTTTTTCGCGTAATCCCTCTCTAATTGAAACCAACTGATCTGCCATGCTTGTTCCTCCTTTAAAATAAGTGATAAATCCGTCGCGCACATTGAATTGTTCAATGGCTTTAATAAAATGACCGTTACCAATTGAGTTTTTAATCAGCTCAAGGGAGCTTTTGGGGAAGAGGTTTTTAATCGTTCGGGAATCCCCCTTATAAAACCAGGTAAAAAAACCGTTTCGGCATCGCAAGAGCTCTTCTTTGACTCTAAAATCATTAAGCCTGATATCGCCGGCATCGGTAAAATAATTTGTGGTTAAGAACTTTCTAAAAAAAGTCGTATTGATCAGATGCTGAACGCTTTTTAAATCAAGACTGTCCCCGTAGGTCAGGTCAGAATGCGCATCCTTAGGAAGATGGATGGCCTGACGGATGGTAAACTGATCAAGATCAGGGGAATAGCCGGTGATTAAATCATAATCGCGAATTTCTAGTTCTTTTCCTTTTTGGATTCTTAGAAAATAGCCATTAAAACTCTTGATGTGAGCCCGGTTGCTTTCGTAGGGATAGATGGGATTCGGATCATTGCTGTCGGTGCTAAAATAGACGTTTGTTTTTCCCTGGTTGGCGTAATTATACAAGTAGTCGAAAAATTTCTTTTGCATATAAACGTCGTCGGTGGAAAGGAGATAGGGAACCTTACTTTTGATACGGGTTTTATTCTCAAGATATGGCTTTTTGGCGTTCATCCCCATATTGTTATTAGGAAGCCCAAAGATTTGATTATTAACTAAAATGTTGTAATCGGTGGTGTTATAGATATTGGGCAGGAAGTAACGCTGGCTTTCTTGGCGATACAAACTCAAATCGGCCATAAAAAATATTTTGAGATAGGTTTTATCAAATTTGATTTTGGGGTCGTCGATAAATGAAAAAATATGCTCAGTGATCCAAGTTTTGCAAAACTCAAGGATTTGAAGATCGGGAGTGCCAATTGATGTTTCAATAGTGTTATAAATCTCAAGGCTCTTTCCTTTGTATTTAAGACGAGGATCGCTAAGAATAGCATAATAGTTGTTAATAATATCGGGGTTAAGTTTAGTACTGCCCTTATTATCAGGCAGTAGATTATCTTTTTTTATCCAGAAAGATAAAAAGTTGTTGCTGTGAATCACTTTTTTTCCATCAATGGGCTTGTTCATATCCAATAACTTCGATAAATAATCACGCTCTATAAAATCATCAAAACCAATCCGTTCAAATTTATTTTTGATCACATCTTTTTGATCAATGATTTGGCCTTGCAGATCTACCAGAATATAGGTGCCGGGATCGAGGATATAATTGTCCGTGATCAGGGCATCACCAGCTTCAGCAAATTTTTGCTTAAAAATACCAATACAATCTTTTAGCATCGCATCACCTCCTAGGCGAATTTATAACCACAAAAGCCAAAGCCGCGGGAACCTGCTTCCAACAACCCGCAGCCCAAAGCCGTATAGGCAAGTTTTTGAGCAGATGGATTGGGTTCAACCATCAGGGTTAGCTTGTCGCCTAAAAGTTTGATGTTTTTGTAGGGGACAGCGATTGGCTTATGGTTATCGAATTTGATGTGAGAAAAAAAGGGGAAGTCTTCGTCGATTTTTGTGTTGGTAATATAGTTGAATTTTTTTATGAGATTTTCCCGTAGATGTCTTTCAAAAGTATCAAGATTCATAGCAGTTCGCCAATAACCCTGATCGGTCTTTAGTACGCAGGGAGTGAGGGTGTAAATTTTTGCGAGTTGAACTGGGGGCAGTATTTTTGATTGAATGGTTAGGGTTTTTAGAAATGGGGTATAAGCGTTTTGTAGTTTGGCCATAAATAGCTGTCCCAGTTCTTCATTAACGGTTCGGAGGGTGAAGGAATAGACGTTACCTTCGCGATAGACTTTAGTTGCTTCCAAGGGGATTAGTCCAGCAAATGAATATTGTTTAAACTGATTTTTTTCATGCCACCTCAACCAGGTGGAATCGTTTGCAAAGCAGGTGTCGATGAGCTCGCACTGCTTCTGCATCAATATGTCGGTAGGAATGTCTTGTAACACATAGACTTTTACTTCATAGGATAAAATTTTCATTTTGCGCCTCCTTTGCAAGAATAATACACCAAAAGATTATATTTGTCAACGATTTAATCAACTAATTACATATGAAAATAGTTTCTAATTACATATAATAAAAAAATCTAAATAAAATCGACATCGCATGTTGAGGTTCGGCAGGTTATCAAATAGTTGGTCATCTAATAACATAATTTAAATACAAA
>Ga0194136_1001943_pt1 | contig 10198 bp, 11 predicted proteins | sample TARM_MetaG_T3A_1_FD_134023 | JGI IMG/M metagenome (GOLD analysis project Ga0194136, IMG submission 134023) | Freshwater microbial communities from Pennsylvania, USA, analyzing microbe dynamics in response to fracking - TARM_MetaG_T3A_14 (version 2) | ecosystem: Environmental > Aquatic >...
ATTGCGCCCGGACTGCTTGGCGCTGTATAGCGCCATATCGGCCCGCGCGATCAATTGCTCGATGCTTTCACCCGCGCGCACCTCGGCAACACCAAACGACAGACTGGGATGACCAGCCTGCTCGTCTTCAAGCTGGTGACAAGCCATACGCAGCCGCTCAGCCGAAGCCAGTGCAGCATGCAGGTCACTGCCCGGTAACAGCAGCAGAAACTCCTCACCACCCCAGCGTACCGCCAGATCATCATTACGTGAATGCTCCGCCAGGCAGCGGGCCACAGCACGCAGCACCCGGTCACCGGCCAGGTGGCCATGCGTATCGTTAAGGCGCTTGAAGTGGTCGATATCCGCCAGAATCACAGAAAAACCTCTTCCATCATCCAGACGTGCCTGTTGCCAAAGCGCATGCAGGGCCTCTTCCCCTGCGTGCCGATTGCTCAGTCCGGTCAAACGGTCACTGTTGGCTTGCTCGCGCAGACGGTGTTCACGCCGCACCATATCGCTGACATCCTTGCAGATGCTGACAAAGTGGGTAATGCGTCCCTGTTCATTGGTGATCGGTGTAATGCTTTGCGAGGCGTGATAGAGACTGCCGTCCCGTCGCCGGTTGACGAAGGTCGCGGAAAAGGGCTCGCCGCGCATCAGCGCCTGCCAGAGCCCGGCATAAAAACGCGGCGGGTGCAGCCCGGATTTCAGCAGTGCGGGTGTTTGACCAATGAGTTCATCAAGGAAGTAGCCACTCAGCCGGGTAAACGCCCGATTGACCATCTCGATGCGACCTTGGGCGTCGGTAATCATCACCGAGGCGCCGGTAGCATTCAGTGCGGCGGTCATCAAATCACGCTCGCGCTCGGCGCGCATGCGCGAACTGATGTCCTGCTGCACCGATACGTAATGGCTGATCCTGCCCTGCTGATCACGTACCGGCGAAATATTCCACTCGACCCAATAGGGGCTGCCATCCTTGCGATAGTTGATTGCTGTACCCTGAAAGTACTCACCTTGATGCAAACAACCACGCAGACGCTCAAGCACCTGCGGATCAGTATCAGCCCCCTGCAGCACTCGCGGGGATTGCCCCAGCAGTTCATTTTGGCTGTAGCCGGTCATGGCACAGAAAGCCTGATTGACAAACACTATGTGGGGACCGCCGGCAGAAAGCTCCGCATCGGTCACCAGCATAGGCACAAAAGCCTGAGCCATGGCACTCGAGAGCACCTTGTCGAGACTGTCGGTCATCAGCACTCCGCAGAGTTGATTGGCTCAAGTCTGATGCGATATCAGGCGCACCGAGAAAAGCCATCATTATGACATCAGTCAATCCAATCGTACACCGGCACCGCAGCCTTTTGCCCTGCAGGTCTGAATTAACCGAACCAGTTGCCAACAGTGGTGCGTGCGCGCTGACGAACCGGTTCGTCAATGTAACGGGAAACCGCCAGCAGTGCGGCCGCCATCACCGCCAGATCATCACTGTAGCCAACAATGGGCAACATATCCGGCACCGCATCCAGCGGCAGAATGAAATAACCAAGGGCACCGTAAATGGTATTACGTGCCCAGACGGGTGTGCGCGGATCACGTGCAGCGTAGAACAGCCACAGGGCCTTTTCCACCACTTCCCTTCCAGCCTTGCCTGCGTAACGGCTCAGGGTGTTCCAGAAGCCCTGGTCGCTGAAATGTCGTGCGTATTGGCTATTGCCCATGGGTTTACCCTCTGAAAAGTCGCAAACGGAATGCTGACTGTCGATACCGTGACAGCCACCGGCTTGCCGGCAACAAATATGGAGGCAGTGTGTAGCCAACCTTGCTGCTTTCAATGCATAGACCATTTGACTGTGAAATGGGTCACACTTTCATCACCCGTGAGGGTTAGGCAGACATCAATCCCAGCCGGGCACCCCTTCACGGATGTAGCGGGAAAATTGGGGGTCACGATCTGCCTTGTGGGCCCGTGCGGTTATCTGGCCAAGGCGGTTGAGACTGTCAAGGCTGTAACCGGGTATCAGGCCACCAACCGACTCGACATACGAAGGCAGGTGACCTGTAAGCAACAACCGAAAATCCAGCGGCAGACGGGGAAAAATCCTGCGCATCATGTTGAACACCAGCGTGGTGCAATTGGCCGTGACTGTATTGTAGAAGCGCGGCTGGCGATCCAACTGGTTACCGGCCTCAATAAAGGCCATCAGCAATTGCCTGCAAGCCGGCGGTTTAAGCCTGACACGATAAAGGCTGACGTCCTCGCCGCGAACGTTGGTACGCAGGCGCACCGCATCACGCTCGTCACAGGCGAGAATGCACAATTCAAACTGTTTGAAGAAGCCGCCTATCTCGGAGAATTTCTCCCCTCGCTGGCGGCGCACTTCGACGGTAAATGCCAAATGCCGACCATCGGTAAAACCGAAAGACACAAGCACATGAGCGATGCCAGGTCGCCCCCAGCGTGACAACAGCATATCCACGCCGACCAGTTGACTTAGATCGTACTCGCGACTTTCCCAGCGCACCTCGTAGTCCTGCTCGGTGTGCCAATCGAAGTTGCGCAGATTGTGGATCTGCAGGCGATCTCCGTCGATCTCGCCGGTGCTTATATGCTGCAACTCGTCGGCCCAGTCCAGATTGCCCAGCGGGCGAATGCTGCGCCACCACAGCATCAAGACCAGCACCGCCGGGAGCCATAACAGTAAAGCCGCGAACCAATACCCCCCCCAAAGACGCTCCAGCAACACGCCATGAAACAGCATCCACAACAGTGCAGCCAGCATACGCGGTGCCTGAGGCATGGGTAGCCGATGACCAAGGGCAAAGCCTCCCCATACCGCCATTGGCAGTATGCACAGGCTGAGCAACAGGCTGGCGAGAAAGATCATCGGCCCCGGCTCAGGTTTTCGGCCTGAAGGGCTGAATCACGTCCGGATTGCATTCAAGGTAAGGGCCGTCCATCAGATCTATACAATAAGGTACGGCAGGAAAGACAGCATCCAGACACTGACGAATGGCTTTAGGTTTGCCCGGCAGGTTGATAATCAGGCATTTTTTGCGCAGTCCGGCGGTCTGCCGCGACAGAATGGCCGTGGGTACGTACTTCAGGGACTCACTGCGCATCAGCTCGCCAAAGCCCGGCATCATGCGATCGCAGACAGCTTCGGTGGCCTCCGGGGTGACATCACGCTCGGCCGGACCGGTACCTCCGGTGGTAACAATCAGGCAGCAGCCATCCTGGTCAGCCAGCTCGCGCAGGGTTTGCTCGATCTGCTCGCGCTCGTCAGGGATCACCCGGTAAACCGCTTCCCATTCGCTACTCAGGTAATCCTTCAGGGTGGCAATGATACTTTGCCCTGAGATGTCCTCGTAGACGCCGGCACTGGCTCTGTCGCTGACGGTGACTACGCCTATGCGCGCACTGGACGCTGTATTCATGCAATTGGATTTCCTGATTGATTGATCTGACAGCCGCATCCCGAAGATGCGGCTGTCAGATTCTAGCAAACACACGGCCGCGCGTCGGTCATCCTGACGGGGTACCCGTACTCAGGCTGCGGCACGAAGAAACAGACGCAGAAAGTTTTGACTGGTTTCACTGGCCAGTTGTTCGGGCTCGACTCCTCGCAGCTCGGCCAGAAATCGCGCCACTTCAACCACAAAGGCCGGTTCGTTGGGCTTGCCGCGATGCGGCACAGGGGCCAGGTAGGGCGCATCGGTTTCCACCAGCAGGCGATCGGCGGGAACCTGGCGCGCCACCTCGCGCAGGGCATCTGCATTGCGAAAGGTGACAATACCCGACAGCGAGATGTAGTAGCCCATATCCAGCGCCCTACGGGCCATGTCCCAGTCCTCGGTGAAGCAATGCAACACCCCTGCCTGGGGCAGATCGGCCTCGCGCAGCATGCTCAGGGTATCTTCCCTGGCATCACGGGTATGGATGATCACCGGCAAACCCGTCTCGGCAGCCACCTGCAGGTGCATGGCGAAGGAGGCACGCTGTTGCTCTGCCATTTCCGGCTGGTAGTAGTAGTCAAGCCCGGTTTCACCGATACCGACCACCCGCGGATGTGCCAGCTGGCTCTTCAGCCAATTGGCGTCAGGCGCCTGCTCTCGGGTCAGGTCCAGCGGATGAATGCCGACACTGCACCAGACATCGGCATAGCGCTCGGCCAGCGCCTTGACCTCGCTGGCATTCGCGGTATCCACGCCAATACACAGGAAGCGCGACACGCCACGGCTGCGGGCAGCATCCAGGGCAGCATCCAGCGAGCCGCCATGGGCGCCCAGGTCGAGTCGGTCAAGGTGGCAGTGGGAGTCGGTGAGCATGGTCTCTCGCGGGCAATGCCGCCTCGGTCAGTGCGGCGCTGCCGGGGCGAAATATTACATGGTATGGGTTGGGCGATCCGACTTCAGAGCACCGGCCAGATAGGTTTCAATCTTGCTGCGTGCCGTATTGTCCTGATCGCTGAACTGTACACCGATACCGGCAGCACGATTACCCTGGGCACCCTTGGGGGTAATCCAGATAACCTTGCCGGCCACTGGAATCTTCTCGGGTTCTTCCATCAGATTGAGCAGCATGAACACTTCATCGCCAAGCCGGTAGCTCTTGTTGGTCGGAATGAATAATCCGCCATGCTTTACGAACGGCATATAGGCGGCATACAGCACCGACTTGTCCTTGATGGTGAGTGACAGGATACCGCTGCGCGGTCCCGGCATCGCATTGCTCATGGCCTGTGTTCCTTGTTGTTGCCTGCGCGTGCAGATTAACGCCTTTTACCCAATCGTTTCCAGTGCAGCCACAGGCTTTCCAGCAATAGCGTCTGGTTCAGATTGGCCTTGGTCAACAGCATGCGGCGATGCTGCAACAGCCAATCCTGCCACGCTTGCAGTTCTGCAGCCGCTGCGTGACGCGCCATGTAGCCAAGAACAGGCTGCATGTCGGCGACTGCACACTCGGCAGGCAGCCCCAGTTTCAGTTTCTGCAGGGTCAGCGTCCAGTCGTGCAACCAGTCGACCAGCAACAGCAGCGGCACAGACTTCAGCCGGTCAGCCAATACCGACACAGACACCTGATCCTTGAGCAATTGCTTGATGCCGGTGACTACGCGCTCCAGGTGTTCGAGCACCGCCTGCTCATGCAGCTGCAGGGCACGCAGCGGCGCACCACCGGCCAATGCCAGTAGCAGCGCCAGCTGATCGTCTGGCAGCCCCGACAAACTCTCACGCAGCCAGTCAAGGGCACTGGTGGCATCGGGCCCCGACAATGACAGATGCCGACAGCGACTACGCACTGTAGGCAGCAACAGACCTGGCTGGTCACTAACCAGCAACAAAAAGGTGTCCTGCGCCGGTTCCTCAAGGGTTTTCAGCAGGGCATTGGAAGCGTTCTGGTTCATCGCATCGGCCGGATCCAGCAATACCACCTTGCGCCCGCCCTGCTGTGCGGTCTGGTTGATAAAATCGATCAGGTTGCGGATGCGCTCGATGCGAATCTGCTTGCCCTCCTCCTCTGGGCCAACCTGAAACAGATCAGGATGGCTGCCGGCTTCGCGCAACAGACAGCTGCGACAACTGCCACAGGCCTGACCGTCACGCGGCTGAAGGCACAACAACCAGGCTGCCAGACGGGCGGCGAAGGCACGCTTGCCGATACCGGCAGGACCAACCAGTAAAAAAGCATGCGGCAGGTTGGACATGCCCACCAGCTGGCCCCAGGCATCGGCATGCCAGGGCAGCAGCGCCGGCTCATGCATGCCAGCGCTCCAGAATCTCCGCCACCACGGGAGCCAGCGCCTGCTGTACCTGCTGCAGGTCGCCACTGGCATCAATCACCCGGTAACGCTGCGGGTCGGCGGCCGCGCGCTGCAGATAGCAGTCACGTACCGCCCGAAAGAAGGTTTCCTGCTCCTGCTCAAATCGGTCCGGTGTGCTGCGCGCGCGCGCGCGCGCCAGCCCAACGTCCACCGGCACATCAAACAGCAGCACCAAATCCGGCCGCAGACTGCCCTGCACCCAGGTTTCCAGGTCGGCAATGCGCTGCAGGTCAATACCGCGCCCACCGCCCTGATAGGCATAGGTGGCATCGGTAAAGCGGTCACTGATCACTACCTGCCCACGCGCCAGTGCCGGACGGATAAGGCGCTGCACATGCTGGGCGCGGGCGGCAAACATCAGCAGCAATTCGGTATCGCTGGCCATCGGCTCGCTGTGCTGGCGCAGCAGCAACTCGCGGATTTCCTCGGCGACTGGCGTGCCCCCCGGCTCGCGGGTCAGCAGCGGTTCACAGCCGGCACTGCGCAGCGCCGCCGCCAGATACTGCAAGTTGGTCGACTTGCCGGCGCCTTCTGGTCCCTCAAAACAGATGAACAGTCCACTCACCGGGCATTCTCCCTGGGCGTCGGCGGCGGGCTGGAGCGATAATTTTCCGCCCGCTGCTCGATCTGGTACTTGCGCACGGCCCGATTGTGGTCGCGCAGGTTGTCGGAAAAAGTATGGCTGCCATCACCACGGGCAACGAAATACAGGCTGCTGCCCGGCTGCGGATTGACCGCCGCCTCAATCGCTTCGCGGCCCGGCATGGCTATCGGCGTAGGTGGCAGCCCGTCGATCACATAGGTGTTATAGGGTGTTGGCTGGCGCAGGTCGGCGCGGCGGATGCGCCCCTGATAACTGTCGCCCATGCCGTAGATCACTGTCGGATCGGTCTGCAGGCGCATGCCGATCTTCAGACGCCGGCTGAATACCCCGGCGATTTCGCCGCGCTCATGCGGCACGCCGGTTTCCCGCTCGATAATCGAGGCAAGAATCAGCGCCTCGTAGGGCGACTTGATCGGCAGGTCCTCGGCACGCTGGGCCCAGGCCTGCTCCAGCACTTGCTGCATGCGCCTGTGGGCGCGCAGCAGAATATCGCGGTCAGTCATGCCAAGGCTGTATTGATAGGTATCCGGGAAGAACCAGCCTTCGGGATGCCCATCAAGGCCCAGTGCCACCATTGTCTCGGCATCGGTCATCTCAGTTGGCAGGGTCTGGCCCAGCCGCTCGGCACGCGCCAGCGCGGCGCGGAACTGGCGGAAGGTCCAGCCCTCGACCAGCGTCACAGTGCGCTGCACCACCTCGCCACGTTGAAGGCGAACCAATAAATCCTGCGCGCTGTCACCAGGCTGTAGCGGGTATTCACCGACCTGCAGGACCGCCTCGGGGGTCTGCCATTGCCAATAGCGGCGCAGCAATTGCCCGCGCTCAAGCCACTGGCGCTGCTGCAGGTCGGCAAACAGCCGGGCCGGACTGGTGCCCGGCACCACATCCAGGGTCACTGGCTCTTCAATCTGCAACGGCTGATGCAGGGTCTGCTGCAACACCTGATAGCCCCACAGGGCAACGCCTACTGCAATAATCGTAGTAAAAACAACAAGTAAAAAAAGGAACTTAATTAACTTTTTCACATAAATACCTGTGCTGCGACGCCTTGCAGACGGCGCGTCTGCGACCCCACTGGCCAGCGTTGACGCTCCAGCGCACGCACCGGCCAGATGCCAAACAGGCTGTTGCAACAGAACAGCTCGTCGGCCTGCGACAGCTGTGTGAGGGCCAGCGGCCGCTGCTGCACCACCTGACCCTGTTGCTGCAGCCAATCGATCAGCCAGTCGCGCATTACCCCGCGCACACCGCAATTACGCAAATCCGGCGTCACCCAGCAGCCATCAATCAAGGCAAACAGGTTGCTCAGAGTGCCCTCGATCACTTCGCCACGGGTATCACGCAGCAGGCCTTCGGCATAGCGGGTATCGGTCCACTCACTGCGCGCCAGTACCTGTTCCAGGCGGTTCAGGTGCTTGAGTCCGGCCAGCAGTGGCTGGCGCGACAGGCGGGTTCGGCAGGGAAACAGTTCAATACCCTCGATGGCATGACTGGCAGGCCAGTCTGGCAAGGCTGACAGCTGCAGCAGATGCCGACAGCGCGCATCGACAGGGATTGCATAACCACGTTGCCCACTGCCACGGGTCACTAGCAACTTGATCACGGCTTCGCCAGCCCCACTGGCAGCGATAAAGCCCTGCAGCTCCTGTTGCAATCGTTGCACATCCAGCGGCAGGCGCAGCCGCTCGGCCCCGCGCTGCAGACGCTGCAAATGCAGTGACCACAGCGGGATTTGCGCGCGCTGCACACGCAGGGTCTCGAACAACCCATCACCATAGGCCAGACCACGGTCAGTCAGCGGCAGACTGTCTGCCGCCTGTCCGTCGACCCAGGCCAGGGCTGTATTACTCACAGACGCCGGAATACCAGTGTGCCATTGGTGCCGCCAAACCCGAAGGAGTTCGACAGCACCACATCCAGCGACCGTGCCTGGGCCTGATGGGCTACATAATCAAGGTCGCAACCGTCACTGGGGTTATCCAGGTTGATGGTCGGCGGCGCGACCTGATCGCGCAGCGCCAGCACACTGAAAATCGCCTCAACCGCTCCAGCAGCACCGAGCAGGTGGCCGGTCATCGACTTGGTCGAACTGATGGCCAAGGCGCCTGCATGTGCGCCGAATACCGATTTGACCGCCATGGTCTCGGCAATATCACCGGCGGCTGTCGAGGTGCCGTGGGCGTTGATATAACCGACCTGCTCAGGGGTCACACCGGCATCCCGCAGAGCATTGCGCATGCACTGGGCGCCGCCACGACCGTCTTCCGGCGGTGCGGTCATATGGAAGGCATCACCACTCATGCCAAAACCGATCACCTCGGCATGAATATGCGCACCGCGAGCCCTGGCGTGATCATAGTCCTCCAGCACCATCGCGCCGGCACCGTCAGACAGCACGAAGCCATCACGATCACGGTCCCAGGGGCGACTAGCGGCCTGTGGATCCTCGTTGCGGGTGGAAAGTGCCCGAGCAGCACCAAAACCGCCCAGACCCAGACCGCAAGTAGCCATCTCCGAGCCACCGGCAATCATCACATCAGCCTCGCCGTAGGCAATGTTGCGCGCCGCCATGCCGATGCTGTGGGTACCCGTGGTACAGGCGGTAGTGATAGCGTAATTCGGGCCCTGCAAGCCGTACTGGATAGACAGGTAGCCCGATACCATGTTGATGATGGACCCGGGCACAAAGAACGGCGAAATACGTCTGGGGCCACTGTTGAGCAGCAGCTCGCAATTCTTCTCGATATTGGTCAGGCCGCCGATTCCGGAGCCCATCGAGACCCCGATGCGATCGCGGTTGGCATCGGTAATGTCCAGTCCGCTGTCACGAATCGCCTGCACACAGGCAGCGATACCGTACTGGATAAACAGATCGAGCTTGCGCGCCTCTTTCGGCGGCATATAAAGCTCGATATCCAAATGGCGTACCGATCCGCCAAAGCGGGTACCGTAGGCACTGACATCCATGTGTTCGATGGGAGCAATGCCGCTCTTGCCGGCCAATGCTGCCTGCCAGCTCTCCTCAACACTGTTGCCCAATGGCGAGAGCATGCCCAGGCCGGTTACCACCACGCGTCTGCGCGACACAGGAGACTCCTTGTTGTCAAAGTCGGAACCCCGGGGCCAGAGTGGCTCGCCCCGCCGTTATTCGAGTGCCGCTATTGTCCGCATAAAGCAGCTGATCGGCAACAGATGATAGCGGTCCGCCGTAGCCACCCATACATCGGGCAACAAAAAACCGCAGCCCCTTGCGGTTGCTGCGGTTTTTACGACTACCGAACCAGGTATTACTTCTGGTGGTTCTTGACGTAGTCGATAGCTTCCTGAACGGTAGTGATCTTCTCGGCTTCCTCGTCCGGGATCTCGGTCTCGAACTCTTCTTCGAGAGCCATGACCAGCTCGACGGTGTCGAGGGAGTCAGCGCCAAGATCATCAACGAAAGAAGCGCTGTTGGTCACTTCTTCTTCTTTGACACCGAGCTGCTCGGCAACGATTTTCTTGACGCGTTCTTCGATGGTACTCATACCTTGTTCTCACTCCTATTTGCAGTTCCGAGAAGCCGGACTGCCGCTAGTTTATAGAAACGTTTCGCAGTTTTTCAAGCGCAAAAGCGTTCTTATCACCCAGACCGGAGCCCGAGGGGCTTCGATCGAACAAACAGGCTCAGGCACGGGCTCCAGCACCCTGCCGGTGCTGACTGCCCGGTCATTCAGCCCATGAACATACCACCATTCACCGGAATAGTCGCCCCGGTGATGTATCCGGCCGGCTCACTGGCCAAAAAAGCCAC
>Ga0194136_1001944_pt1 | contig 10196 bp, 7 predicted proteins | sample TARM_MetaG_T3A_1_FD_134023 | JGI IMG/M metagenome (GOLD analysis project Ga0194136, IMG submission 134023) | Freshwater microbial communities from Pennsylvania, USA, analyzing microbe dynamics in response to fracking - TARM_MetaG_T3A_14 (version 2) | ecosystem: Environmental > Aquatic >...
ATACGAACAAGAGATACTTCAAATGGAGTATGATGGGCTGAGTGAGAACAAAAAGGAAAGTGAATACCTTGAAGAGAATCTGAAAATCCTAATTGAAGTCCTCGGAAAAATCAAAGGACCTGAAGAAGACTTTGATTCGGACATCCTAACCAAAGTCATTGAGAAGGGAATCGTCTACAATAAATGGCGAGTAGAGTTTCAACTAAAATGCGGCGTTTCATATGAAGTAAATGCTAGGCGAAGACCACAGAGGAGTAAAAAGCTGATTAGTAACATTTAGCATAGAAATAAGAAACCAAATATCACCAATTGAATCCAGAACTTCTTTCATTCCATAGATAGTACTTGCATTATCTTTGGACTAGAGCCATTAATAACATACCTGCAATATTAGCAGGTCAGCTCTAGAGAAAGGAGTTTTTATTGTGGCAAGAAAATCTGTTGAAGTGCTGTGGTCTTCAGAGAAAGAAGAGCCAGTTAAACAAAATGGTGGAAAGATAAGAGTTGCAGCTTATTGTAGGCTAAGCACAGTAGTAAATGAAAAGCATGTATACTCTCTTGAAAATCAACTAAATCATTACACATACTATATCGCTAATCATAAAGATTATAAGTTAATGGGGATATATTATGATGGGAATATATCTGGAACTACAATAAATGATCGCCCAGGGTTTAAAAGGCTATTAAGACACTGCAATGAAGGGTTAATCGATTTAGTAATTACAAAAAGCATTTCCAGATTCTCAAGGAATGCTAAAGATTTGCTAGAAGTGGTAGACCACTTAAGTGAACTAGGCATTCCGGTAATTTTCGAGAAAGAGAATATTAATACGCTTGAGAGAAAAAATAAATTTTACCTAACCACTTTAGCTGGATTAAGCCAAGAAGAAATTATTAGCATTTCAAGTAATGTTACTTGGTCTAAAAATAATCGAGCAGAATCAGGCAATCCAATTTATCGAAGGTTGTTTGGATACGAAATAATTTTAACCAGAAGTGGTAGGAAACCAAAAATACTAGATAATGAAGCGGAGATAATCAGGGATATATTCCGATTATTTTTGAACGGTATGAAGATTAATCAAATTGCCCGATTGCTAACTGATAAAAGCGTACAAACAAGAAATGGTCAAACGATTTGGACCCATTCCTCAGTCAAATACATTTTAAAAAACAGAGCCTATATTGGGGAACAAGTCATCAATGAAAATCGAAGTATTGTAGCACAGAAAGCTTATTTCTTAAAGGATATAGACCGAGAAATATATGTAATTAGAAATGCATATCCGCCTATAGTGAACTCTGAGGTTTTTGAAAAGGCACAAGAAAAAATCTCTACAGTGAAGCTCATAAGATTTAACGAAATGGATATGTTACACCCTTGTTCAAAAAGAGTTTGGTGTGGGTTATGTGATGCAAAATATTTGAGATACTATAAAAAGAATCAATCTAAGTGGGCATGTAGAATAAAGACTAATCAAGCAAGACTTTGCGACTCTCCTAGATTAAACGATGAGAAGCTTCTTCTCTTAATGAAAGAAGCAATGCAACATAGGTATGATTTTAACGACCCTAGAATTCTTAAGAAATTGATTAATGAACTTGAACGTGTTAATAAAAATGATCGATTTGAATTTCATAGATTAAGTATGTTGAGTCAACTGCAGATTGTGCGAGAGAAGCTAAGGCAAACCCCAGATAATAGAGACTTAGTAATTGAGAAAGAAAGGTTAGAGAAAGACCTCATAGATTTTGAACGTGTAGCAACCATGATTGAAGATGATAGAAAATACAGAGAGCAGGCCCTTGAATCATTAGAAAAGTCAAAATCAGCCAAGGACTTTATAGAAAAAGCGGATATCGCTGTAATAAGAGCCTGGGTGATGGAGCTTGTAATCTTTTCCATAAATGACTACAAGGTGCGCTGGTACGATGATTTATATACAACTTTTGGTAAATGTGAGATTAAAAAAATGGAGATGAAAGTGAAAAGAACCGACCTGGTTGAAGGAGATATGATCATCAATCCTAAAGATAAAAAGCCGGGACGGCTAGTCAAAGAGTACTTTGACGAAGAAGTCAGACCTTTTGAAGAACCAAAGATTCTGAAGCATGGAGGTGACATAATGCGGGCAGAAACAGTGGAAGAGTTGTCACTTAAACTAGAAGATAGAATACGAGAAGAATTTAGAGAAAGTGGACCTAAGCCATCAAGTAAAAAAATTCGTGTTGGAGTTTATGCACGAATTAGTACAGACGATCCGAGACAATTAGGTTCTCTTGAAGCCCAGATGGCTTATTACACATATGCAATTCTAAAGAATCCCAAATACCGTATGGTTCAGGTCTATTATGATGAAGGAATTTCTGGAACCAAAGCGGAAAATCGACCAGGATTTCAGCAGATGATGATCGATTGTAGAAAAAGCAAGATAGATCGTATAATAACAAAATCAATATCTAGGTTTGCTAGAAACACAGTAGATTGTTTAGAATATGTTAGAGAGCTAAAGAGCTTAGGTGTAGCAATATTGTTTGAAAAGGAAGAAATTGATTCAGCAGATAATGATGGGGAAATTCTGCTCACAGTCTATAGTGCATTAGCACAAGAAGAATCCAGAAACCTAGGGGAGAGTTTATCTTGGAGTAAAAGAAAAAGAGCTGAACGTGGGAAGATTACTTTAAGTACACCTCCATACGGATATGCATTTGATAAAGATAGAAACTGGATGATTGATAAAGAAAAAGCAGGATTAGTTAAAGAAATGTACGATGATTACCTATTGGGTATCAGCATGGAGGAGATCTCAAAAAGACTAAATGACAAAGGAATACCAAGTCCTACAAAAAGATCATGGAGGCAGCCAACAGTAAGTAAGATATTAAGAAACCCAGCATATAAGGGAGAGCTTATATATCAAAAGGAATACGTCAGTGATCCAATATCAAAGAAAAGAATAAAAAACGATGGTGATCTTCCAATATATTTTATAGAAAACAATCATGAAGTTATTATTGAAGAAGAAAAATGGGAAATGGTTCAAGAGAAGATCGACAGCAAGCGCAATAAACATAAAGTTAAAGTAGGAAATAGAAGAGAACTTCATACAAGAAAAGAATTTTTTAAAGTGTTTCGCTGCCAGTATTGCGACTGTCCAGTTATTCATATCCCAGAAACCAGAGGAACAGAGAAACATTATTGGCGATGTCGAGTGGCAGCAAAAAAAGAACGCACTGATAACTGCCATGAAAAAGGAATCCGTGAGGAAAACATCGAGCATACTTTTATGGCAATGCTGCAGGAAATGAAGAATTCGAAAAAGTTATCGGAACTGGTAAATGAAGTTATAGAAGATGCTAGGCTGAAACCTCATGAGGAGGAAGAACTTGAACGTTTAGAAAATGAAATAGAGGCATACTACCAGAATCTGTATGAGACTGTTGAGGACGGAAAGAAGCACGGAGAGGATACCGAAGCAATCAAAATGATCACAGTTTATATCATGGACATTCATGATAGGATTCGTAGGTTTGAGGATCGAAAAGAAAAAGTGATAGATATCCGTGAGGAGCTGAAGTGGATAAAGAAAGAGCTTTTGGCTTTGGAACCATTCAATCCGAAGAAGGAGAGGATATCATTTAGAGGCGATATTTTCACTCGGTTAATTGAGTCAGGAACTTTCCTAGCTGAAAATGTTATCGAATACCAGCTGAGTATTGGCGTGAAATGGCTTGTAAGAGACAATCGTAAGCAGTACTGGAAGCTCCCGATGAAAAAGTAATAACGCAAGAATGAAACCCACTGAGTAGCCTGATTATAATGATCAAGCCACTTGGTGGGTTTGTTTTTTATGGTAAAAAAGTCAAATAATCATTTAGCTTGTTTTTTAAAAATGGAACGATTTTCTTTACTTCTGAAGAATAACGTGCTAAAATTAAAAAAAGATGAATAGCAACCATATAAAATGGTTATAATATTTTTAAAAATGGAACGTTATTCTTCAAATATGAAGAAAATCATGACAAAATTAAAAAGAGAGGTGAGATAAGTGGATGTGTTGACTGAACTGGCGAAGTATCCGGTTTTTACAATCGAAGATGTGAAGAAGCTTGTAGGTAATGAGAAGACAGCGTATACTCAGCTAGATCGTTTGATGAAAAGAGACCGGGTTAGGAAGGTCAGAAAGAATATCTATTCTGTTGTAAATCCAACAACAGGACAGCTAGTAGCAACTCGTTATCAAATCGCTTGCGCCATAACCGACACTGCATATATCTCTCATCACAGTGCTTTTGAATATTATGGGCTGGCAAATCAAGTGTTCTATGAAGTATATGTTTCATCTGAAACAAAGTTCAATCATTTTGAATATGATCATGTAACTTATAAATATGTTGCATCTAGGATGAGTGAGGGTGTTTTTGAAGCAAAGAACACCACCGGGGTTAGAATAACTGATATGGAACGGACAGTTGTTGACAGCATAAGGGATTTCAATAAAATAGGTGGGTTTGAAGAATTGTTGAGCTGCTTGGAAGGAATCCAATACTTGGATGAAAAGAAACTAAAGCGGTATCTTGATATATACAATACCCAGGGCCTATATCAACGGGTAGGATATCTCCTTGATCATTATCGAAAAGAGATGCAGTTATCAAAGGAGTTCATAGAATATTGCAAAGGTAAAATAGGAAAAAGCAGACGGTACCTCGTAAGTGAAGTAAAGGATGACAGCTTCTATAACAGTGAATGGGAACTGATGGTACCGGAAGGGCTATTTGAAATAACGGATCAAGGAGGCGATATACTTGTCTAATTACGACATTATATATTTAGGGAAAAAAGCTGAAGAGCTGGGATTTGTGAGGGATACATTAGAAAAGGTAACGAGGTTAGCAGATATTCTGGAATATTTAAACACAAACCCAATTCTAAAAGATAGTCTTGCATTAAAAGGCGGGACAGCCATTAATCTAACAATTTTCAATTTGCCACGTCTTTCTGTGGATATTGATTTGGACTATCTGATGACTAACAGTAGAGAAGAAATGCTTGAAAGCAGGGAAGTCATTAATAATACAATTGACCGCTATATGGTATCCCAGGGTTATTCAAAAAATCCTAAGACGAAGAATCCTCATAGCTTGGATTCATGGGTCTATGACTACGTGGGATGCAGCGGGAATAAGGATAATATTAAAATTGAAGTCAATTACTCATTACGGTCCCACGTTCTTGAAGCAGAAGAAAGACCGATTATAACTGAACACTTTTCCAGTGAATATAAGGTGAAGTCTCTAGCTCCACTTGAGATTTACGGAAGTAAGATGAATGCGCTTTTGAGCAGAGCTGCAGCCAGGGATTTATATGATGCAAGAAATATGATTCACTATGGTCTATTTGATGAATCGGAAGAGGACATGCTTAAGAAGTGTGTTGTATTTTATGCAGCCATATCAGCGAGAGATAAAAACAGTATAAACAAGACTTTTGATACTCAAGCGATTGATTCAATTACAAAGAGGAAGATCAAGACAGATCTCAATCCTGTCATTAAAACAAAAGATGATTTTGAGTTGGAGCCAGCAAAGAAACTTGTTAAAGAGTACATTTCTGATTTAATGGTTTTGACAAAGGAAGAAAAGGAATTCTTGGATAGGTTTGAAAATGGAGAATACATTCCTGAGCTACTCTTTGAAGATGAGAAAATTATAGAACGAATTAGAACTCACCCAATGGCGTTATGGAAAACAAGAGAAGTGAAATAATAGCAACCCACCTAGAGAGAATCTAGCTTCGGAACCATACCGAGGTTAGAGGGAATCTGAGTGGGTTGTTTTATTTTGTATATATAATAGAAGAAACTCGTTTCAGTATAAACATTAGAAGGTCATATTAAGAGACAATTTCTAGCTCATCACAATGTGGTGGGCTTTATTTTTTTGTCCTTTTTCACATAAAGAATTAATTTAGGGCCTGTAAGAGGGTCTATATAGCATAGTTGGAGCAGAAAAACCCGGATTTATATGTACTAATTACGCCTGTGTTATCCTTCTGGTATCATGGCGAGGTGAGTATGGTGAAAGGATAAAGAGGCTGTAAGGTAGTAATATCAAGGGTTTCAGGGGTTGGCGTATAAGCGTGAATGTTACAGAAACATTACACGTCTAAGCATCCAATCAAAGCATACATTTATGCAAGATGTAGTTCTGGGAATCAATCAGAACACTACATATAGAGAAGAAAATTATGGTGCTAAAACAAGCACCTCTATACAATACATAGACTTTAGATAAGGAAGGATGACGGTAAAATGGCTGAGAATAAAAAGATATGGTTAGCTTCACCACATATGAGTGATGAAGGTTATGAAATGCAATATGTACAAGAAGCATTCGATACTAACTGGGTAGCTCCACTAGGTCCGAATGTAAATGAGTTTGAAAAAGAACTAGCAGCTAAAGTTGGATCAAAACACGCTGCTGCTATGACTTCTGGAACAGGAGCCATTCACTTAGCACTTAAAGCTACTGGTGTTGGTGAAGGAGATATCGTATTCTGTCCTACCCTTACTTTTTCAGCTACAGCCAATCCGATCATCTATCAGAATGCTACTCCTGTTTTTATTGACAGTGATTATGAAACTTGGAATATGGATCCTAAAGCATTAGAGGCAGCCTTAGAAAAGTATGGAGATAGGGTCAAGGCTGTTTTAGTTGTTCATTTATATGGCTTATCTGCTGATATGGATAAGATCATGGAGATTTGCAATAAGCATAATGTAGTTGTTATTGAAGATGCTGCGGAGTCTTTAGGAGCTTATTATAAAGGAAGACATACTGGTACTTTTGGAGAGTTTGGCGTGTTCTCATTTAATGGAAATAAGATCATCACTACCTCAGGTGGTGGCATGTTAGTTTCTGATGATGAAGAGAAGATTAAGAAGGTTCGTTTCTGGTCCACTCAGTCTAGAGATGCAGCAAGGCACTACCAGCATAGCGAATTAGGGTTTAATTACCGTATGAGCAATGTCGTTGCTGGCATTGGCAGAGGACAGCTTAAGGTTTTAGATCAGAGAGTGGCTAAAAAGAAAAATATCTTTGAGTTTTACAAGAAAGAATTAGGTGGTCTTGAGGGTGTCGAGTTTATGCCAATTAATGACTGGAATGAGCCTAACTATTGGTTAAGTGTTATGACGTTGAAGGGTAAAGTAAGACCTCTAGATGTTATGGAAGCACTAGAGAAAGAGAACATTGAGTCAAGACCTGTGTGGAAGCCGATGCATATGCAGCCATTCTTTGCTGAGTATGATTATATTGGTTCAGATATTAGTGAGAAGCTCTTTGAGAATGGTGTGTGTTTGCCATCTGATACGAAGATGACGGATGAAGATCTTGAGAGAATTTGTTCAATTATAAAGGGACTGTGGTCTAAATAAGAAGTAGGTGCTGATAGATGCAGAGTGAAGTGAAGGAAGAAGCTAAAGTGAATAAAGGCATATATAGAAGATTTCTCAAACGACCAATGGACTTCATTTTGTCTTTGATGGCAATTATCGTTTTAAGTCCGGTGCTTATAATGGTTGGAGTATTAGTGAGGTTTAAGCTTGGAAGTCCAGTGTTGTTTAAGCAGAAAAGACCGGGGCTTAATGAGAAGATTTTTACTATGTATAAGTTCAGAACTATGACAGATGAGAAGGACGAGAATGGGGAGCTGCTTCCAGACTCAGTGAGGCTTACTAAGTTTGGTAGGATGCTAAGATCTACTTCGTTGGATGAACTACCGGAGCTGTTCAATATTCTTAAGGGTGATATGAGCATAGTGGGGCCAAGGCCGTTACTCATTCAATATCTTGAACTTTACAATGAACATCAGAAGAGAAGGCATGAAGTGAGACCTGGGCTGTCTGGACATGCTCAAGTCAATGGGCGTAATGCGATTAGCTGGGAAGATAAGTTTAATCTTGATGTTGAGTATGTTGACAATGTTAGTTTTTTAGGTGATTGGAAGATTATCTTTCTAACTATAAAGAAGGTTTTTGTAAAAGAAGGCATAAATTCAGATACATCTGTAACGATGGAGCCTTTTAGAGGTAGCAAAGTAGAGAATTAAGAGGAAAGCAATTATACATTTATTATTTCGGAATATCTAATGAAGCGTATTTATAAATCACTACTTCAGAGAGGAATGTACTTATCATGAAAGATAAATTAATCATCATAGGTGCCAGTGGACACGGTAAGGCTGTTGCAGACATTGCAATAAAAATGAATAAGTGGCAAAGCATCGCATTCCTCGATGATGACGAGTCTATTAAGACATCTATGGGGTTAGAAGTCATCGGTAAGACTGCTGATGCTTTTACATATAAAGATGAAGCTGATTTTTTTGTGGCTATTGGAAGCAATGCTACGAGGGAGAAGATTCAAGAGAAGTTAATTGAGCAAGGGATAAATGTAATTTGTTTGATCCATCCTAGTGCAGTTATTGGTACTGATGTAGAAATCGGCATTGGAACAGCAGTAATGGCGGGAGTTGTTATCAACAGCTCTACTAGAATCGGTAAGGGTTGTATCATCAACACGAGTTCTAGCTTGGATCATGACAATATGATTGAAGATTATGTGCATATTTCTCCTGGAGTTAATATGGCTGGAACAGTGAAAGTTGGTAATGGAAGCTGGATTGGAATTGGAAGTGTAATAAGCAATAACGTGAACATCTGCAGTGGTTGCAAAGTTGGTGCAGGGGCTGTGGTGGTTAAGGATATTACTGAACCTGGGACTTATGTTGGGGTTCCGGTGAGGAGAGTAGATAGATGAGGCAGAATGTTTGGATTTGGAATCATTATGCGACAAATATGTTTTTTGATCAGGCTGGACGACATTATTGGTTTGCAGAAAATCTAATAAAAGAAGGGTACAAGCCTACAATATTTTGTGCCTCTACTAACCACTTTTCAGATAATCATATTGATACAAAAGGAAGTAGGTATTCATTAGACTCCGTTAATAATATTCCTTTTATTTTTGTTAACACACCTGAGTATAAAGGGAATGGCAAAAAACGAGTATTGAATATGATTTCGTTTTATAAAGGACTTATTAAGACGGCAAAGGAGTTTGCAGAATTAAATGGTAAACCGGATGTAATTCTAGCTTCAAGTGTACATCCACTTACATTAGTTGCTGGAATAAAGATTGCAAAGAAGTTTGGTGTACCTTGTATTTGTGAAGTAAGAGATTTATGGCCAGAAACACTAATTGCTTATAATAAACTCAATAAGGACAGTCTTATCACTAAGATTTTATGTTTTGGAGAAAAATGGATTTATGAAAAAGCAGACAAACTTATTTTCACAATGGAAGGTGGTAAAGATTATATAATTGATAAGCGCTGGAATATTGAACAAGGCGGATCAATTGATATAGATAAAGTTCATCATATTAATAACGGGGTGAACTTAGAAGTCTTCAACTATAATAAAGAACATTACAAAATTGCTGATGAGGATTTGGAGAAGAAAGATACTTTTAAAGTGGTATACGCAGGTTCTATACGTCTTGCAAATAATGTAAAAAGCATTGTAGATACCGCGTTAGAAATTAAGAAGTTGGGTTACAAAGATATAGAATTCATTATATATGGAGATGGGAATGATAAGGTTAAATTAGAAAGATATTGCATCGATAATAATGTTGACAATGTTGTATTTAAAGGGTTTGTCAATAAAAAGTATATTCCTTATATTTTAAGTATGTCTGATTTGAATATAATTCATTTTGAACAGAATAAAATTAAAAAATATGGAGCCAGTTTAAATAAAATGTTCGAGTACTTTGCTAGCGGGAAGCCTATTCTATCTGATTGTGAATTTGGATATGATTTGATAAATAAGTATAAAGCTGGTTATTCGAGAGATTTAAAAAATCCTATAGATTTTTCAAGAAAAATTATTGATATTTATAATTTGAATGAAGATGAGTATAAGGAGCTATGCAATGGAAGCATTAGAGCTTCTAGTGAGTATGATTATAAACTATTATCAAAGCATATGATTAGTGTTCTTGAATCACGCGTGTTGATTAACCGAATACTTCCAAACTAAACACATGCAAAAAAGAGATGCCTCTTGTAAAATGTAAGTAACCAAACAAACTTTTACGAAACGAGGCATCTCTCATGAACAAGC
>Ga0194136_1001945_pt1 | contig 10189 bp, 9 predicted proteins | sample TARM_MetaG_T3A_1_FD_134023 | JGI IMG/M metagenome (GOLD analysis project Ga0194136, IMG submission 134023) | Freshwater microbial communities from Pennsylvania, USA, analyzing microbe dynamics in response to fracking - TARM_MetaG_T3A_14 (version 2) | ecosystem: Environmental > Aquatic >...
TCGTGACAAATTCACCGTCATCGACGCTCAGGTTCAGACCATTTAAAATGTGATTATCCACCCCATTGTCGATGGTAAACTTCTTTTTCAAGTCGATAATCTTAAGCATGGCGGTTCCTCTTTTTCAATTGATAGTTTTCCTTGTAATACTGATACGCCGGAATCGACAGGGCAATGGTGACGATCACGGCTGATAATAGTTTCATGGCATAGGCTGGGAAGATCCGGGTGCTGATGGCAAGGGCCAGGATAAAGCGGTAGATCACTGAACCCAGCAGACAACTGAGCATCCCGGCCAAAATAGTCCGGCGACGAATAAAGGCTTCGCCGATAATCACGGCAGCCAGACCGACAACCAGCATTCCGGCACCGGAGGTCATATCGGCATAGCCCTGATCACAGGCCACCAGCCCCCCACATAAGGCAATCAGGCCATTGCTGATCATCAAACCAAGGATCTTATAACGATCAACACTCATGGATGAGGACCGTGCCATCATTTCATTGTCACCGATGGCACGGATACAAAGGCCGCTATTTGTTTTGAAAAACAGTACCAGCACCACCATGGCAATCACCACAAAAGTCAGTGATATGACAATCTTAGCCATATCGAAATCCATGGGCAATCGCCCACCAAGCAGATCAAAAATAGTGGTGACTCCTAACAGGGTCAGATTGGAAGACCCCTGCATCACCATCAGGTTGATGGTGTAGAGGCCCGTCATCGTCAGAATCCCGGAGAGAATAGCAGGAATGCGGAGCTTGGTCTGCAGCAGGGCCGTGACCAGACCGGCCAGTCCGCCAGCCAGCAGGGAAAGAAGAATCCCTAAAACAGGATGTCCGTTCACCGCTGAGATGGTCATGACGGCCATGCCAAAGACAAAGCTTCCTTCGGCAGTTAAATCCGGGGTGTTAAGTACTCTAAAACTAATGTAGATGCCCATGGCAATGAGACTATAAATAAGGCCCAGTTGCAGGGAACCGATGGCTAATGACATAATGTTTCTCCTTTAAAGGTCAGGCGATCTAAATGTTATTTCACAATCACAGCGGTATTGCTAAGATCAGTCGGTAGCTTAATGCCGATCGCGTCGGAAGTGGTTTGGTTGATCACGGTTTCGGTCGCTTCTACTGCTACTGCCGGAATATCAGCTGGAGTTTTGCCGTTTAAGATTTCAATGGCCATATCGGCTGAGGCGGCGCCAATAGCGGTATCGCCAATGGCAACAGTGGCCAGCGCGCCACTGTTTACCATCACAGTGGAGCTGCCGTAGACTGGTTTTTTAGCCGTTTTGGCTGCTTCGGCAACGGTTGGCATGGCATTCTGAATCACTGAGTCGTTAGGAATAAAGATCGCATCCACCTGACTTAACAAGCTGTCAATGGCCTGTTTAACTTCGGATGAATTGGTGACCACGGCTTCTTTGATTTCATAACCCTGGGCAGTCATATAGTCTTTGGCCTTGTTAACCGTACTGACGGAATTGACCTCGCTGGTGTTATAAATAATCCCAAACGTTTTAACGCCCGGGGTCAGCGTTTTTGACAGGTCTACAATTTTGTCTACTGGGATGGGATTGGAGGTTCCGGTGGCGTTGTGATCGGGTTTTTCCATGGTGGTGACAATCCCGGCTTTAACCGGGTCGGATACCGCAATAAACACCTGTGGTGTTTCGGACTTCATGTTGACAAAAGCCTGGGATGCCGGTGTGGCCACCGTGGCGACTAGATCATAACTGCCGTCGGACATTTCCTGAGCAATCGTATTAAGAGCCGAGGTATCACCCTGGGCATTTTTTACCACGATTTCCATGTCATCTTCGGTGTATCCCTGATCCCGAAGCTGTTTGATAAAGCCGTCACGCATGGCATCAAAGGCGCCGTTTTCAATCATTTGAATCACGCCAACCTTTAATTTCTTATCCTCAGTCGTGCTGCCCGTTCCCGATGATGCACAGGCGGCTAACGACAGGGTCATCGCCAGGGTTAAAACGACTGCGGTCATTTTCTTAAAAACATTCTTTTTCATTTCTTTTTCTCCTTTTTTTGTGTTATTTATTGGTGTTTTTATTGACATTTTCCAGCTCCAAAAACGCTGCTTTTAGCATTTCCAGCGTGATCTCGTAGGGGTTGTGGCGGATATCAGCCATTTGGGTGATGGATTCCAGATAAGGTTCTAACTGTTTATAATTTAGATCGAGATCGGCCAGGGCATGGGGCAGCCCGGTTTCACAGTTAAAATGATAAACCCGCTCAAATTCTTCCCGTTGGCCATCCACCAGCAGCAAAATCAAAATACCAAAGGCAACAATCTCACCATGAAGGTGGGTTTCATTATCAAATCCGGGAATCGTGGTGAGGGTATAATAGATGGCATGGGCCAGACCGCTGTTGTAATCCGGGGTATGATCCAGGGTGACCAGAATGGATACCAGCGCAGTGGTGACAATAACGATCAGGACAGCCTGCTCAAAAGCTTCATTGACGACTTTTTCCTGATTGGCATGGAGTGCCAAAACCCCGTGCGTGATGATTCCGTCGGCACATTGACTACTGATGTTTACGCCCATGGTCAGGGCGTGGTTCAGTGCTTCGCCTCGGGCGGAAATACTGGCCTCATAATATTTGGCATAGGTATCTCCCAAACCGGCCCAGAGGTATTTTACTGGCGCCTCAGCCAGCACCTGGGTTTGGATAAAGGCATGTTTGGGCGGTTCTTTTAAAAACTCGGGTCTTAAAAAGCCGCCATCCGAACCATACATAATTGAAACACTGGTACAGGCGGAACAATTGGAGGCGATGGTGGGGAATGAAAAAACCGGCTTAGCCACCTGTTCGGCCACAAATTTTCCGGTATCCAGCACCCGTCCGCCGCCGATGGCAAAAATCATCTGGGCATCCGTAGCAGCGATTTCTTTTTTCAGCTTTTCGACATTTTCATAGGTACACTCACCACCATAGTGAAGGGTTTTTACCACTTCAAGACGACTCTTGTCAATCGCCGCATCGAGAACGTTTCTAGCCGCTTGATAGCCGTGATCCCCGACAATCAGCACCACCTTTTTACCATAGTGGGAGCAGATCGCATCAATGTGGTCATAACTTGACTGCCCAACGGTATAATTTGATAAATTAACACTGTATGTCATCTGGTATCTCCTTTTTTTCTAAAAAACAAAAAACTCCTGTCCTTACATAGGACAAGAGTTTAAATTCCTGCGGTGCCACCTAAATTGATGTCCTCAAACCAAGTTGAGATCCATCCACTTTAATACGTACAATCATACGCTTTCCTTTGATAACGGACGGAATCCCCGTTGAACATTACTAAGCCATCGGCCGTTCTTTTCACCCTCATGAATCCATTCCCGATTGCGATAACTGCTGCATTCACACTATCTGCAACTCACTTTAGCATCTTTCCAATAGGTACTACTTTCAATCAAAGGTTTATTTCTGTTGTCTAAGATGATACCATATTCAAATAGCTTTTGTAAAGTCTCAACTATCGATTCTTTTTTAATTATTCTGAGATCAAACCTTTACTAAGCAAAAATTCATGAGCAACATCTTCTGGTGTTCGACCATTTACGTCCACTTCATATGTCAGGTCTGTCATTATTTCATTTGTAAACTGTCCCCCTAAAGAGTTTAATACCGCTTCAAGATCAGGCGCAATTTCATTGTATCGTTCAAACAAATCGTTTCTGACGAGTAGAGCATCATTGTATTCCGGGAAGAAATTTCGATCATCATCTAAAACAACCAGTCCGGTTTTTTTATTCATGCCATCGGTTGTATAAACAATCGTAACATCAATATTACCACTTTCAATTGCGGAATACTTCAAGGCCATATCAAGGGGTTTGTTCTCTTTAAAATTCAGACCGTAAAATTCGGTAAATGGGCCATATTTCATACTTCCTTCTTCGGTATAGAAACCATGTTCGGCACCAAAGACCAACTGATCAGAAACAGCGGCGAGATCAGAAATGGTTTTTAAATTATACTTTTGTGCCGTTTCCGGAAGTACCCCGATGGCATAGGTATTTTCAGATCCTATTTTATCCAACATATGCACACCTTTTTCAGTTGAGGCCACTTCATTGGCATAATCATATAAGGTCATGCCTTCTGGAATATTCGTGGTATCTAACTTCAAATAGGTGGTCAGCAGGGTCCCATCATATGAATTTAAAATATCAACATTCCCGGCAACCATTTCTTTAAACGTATTAACCTCATCCATTTCATCGCGAATATCCACCGTTGCATCGGTATGATTTTCAACCACCATTTTAACCATCTGATTGATAATTTTCATTTCCGAAAAGGTTCCATCATATATGATGATCGAGGCCTCTTCTTTTCCCGAACTACAACCGGCAACGGACATTGTCAACAATAAAACAACCAGTAAACTCATTATCTTTTTCATTTTTTTCTTTTCCTTTCATTTCTAAAAATTCTATTTTTCTTTCCACTCATCACAACATACCAACATCTAAAATGCTTTTTTAAAATACTTTATTGTTGGTTCCCTTTGTTAAACGTCGATTAATCACGATCATCAATACATCAAATAGTACCGCCATGATCATCAGCGACAATGTCCCTGAGACGATTAAATTCATATTTTGCGTTCGAATCCCCTGGTAAATTACTTTGCCCAACCCACCTCCTCCAACTGAAGTTGCAAAGACCGCGACCCCTACCGTGGTCACTGTTGCAATCCTGATTCCAGTAAAGATCATTGGGAAAGCCAGCGGAATTTCGACTGAAATCAGACGATCTAATTGCGTCAATCCCATGCCTTTTCCGGCCTCCTTAATCCCGTTATCAACATTTTCCAAACCGACACAGGTATTATGAACAATCGGCAACAGTGAATACAGCACCAGACCTGAGATCACGGTCATTTTTCCCGGACCCAAAGCAATGATGATCAACCCTAACAGCGCCAAGGCTGGTATTGTCTGTAATATTTCAACCGACCATAAGACGATTTTCCTTCCTGATGGTTTTAAATAAGCCAAAACACCGATCGGCAAGCCCACCACAACTGAAAATATTACTGTCATTATAACAAGATAGAGGTGTTCCAGTATAATTGATGCATCCATTATTTCACACTCCTTATTCCTTTGGGCACAACGACACGGCGAAGCACATCAATTAGCAGACTAAGGACAATCGCCATAATTGCCGATGGAATGGCACCTGCCAGAATCAACTGATCATTATTCGAGGCAATGCCGATATAAATAAATTCACCTAATCCCCCCAGTCCAATCATTGCCGCTAAAACCGCCCAACTGACAGTGTAGATGGTTGACATCCTTAATCCGGCAATAATAGAAGGCGAAGCTAACGGCAGTTCAACTTCAATCAGGATCTGAAATGGCGACATCCCACACCCTTTGGCAGCTTCAATGTATTCCTTTTTGACATCAAGTAAGCCGGTATAGGTATTTTTAAGAATTGGAAAAATGGCGTAAACCGCCAGCGCAGAAATCACCGTTGCGGGAATCATCCCGAGGTATAGAAAAAGGATTCCAATAAACACAATTCCAGGAATTGTCTGAAATACCGAAAGTAGCGGCATTACGATCTTTGCATATTGAGGAACACGAGATAGCAGAATGCCCAGTACCAATGCGATCGCAAAGCCGATGGTCACTGAAGTAAGGACGTAAAATAAATGAACTTGAAAAGCGGTAATCAGGCGATCACCATATGTTTCGAGAAAAATCATTGCATATCACCCCACAAAGTATCAGCCATGGCGGTTGCCATGCTAGTCTTTGAAATGATTCCTGCAACGGTTTGGTCACTGTTCAAAACGACCACATAATTGTCACCAGAATTATAAAGTTTATCAAACGAATCCTTGGCATTTTCTAAAATGTCGGAGGTGATATTTTGATACGGTTCGATTTCACCAATGCTACCTGAGGATTTACCATGCTTTTTGATATCCTTAATGGTTACAACGCCAGCATAGGTCTCATCTTCATTCTTGATGACTAACGAGTCGATATGCTGTCGTGCCATTAAGTCGGTACATTCACGAATGCTCTTTTTCTTTTGAACGCTGATCACATTCTCACTCATAAAATCAGCTGCTGTTAGATTTAAAGGGTCTGTTGCCAGCGATGATTTTCGCATAAAATCACGAATCAACGGACTCGCCGGATTTGCCAGCATCTCCTCTGGTGTCGCCATCTGAATAATTTTTCCATGCTCCATAAAAATAATTTTATCCGCCAAGTCCAGGGCCTCATTCATATCATGAGTCACAAAAACAATGGTTTTTTTAAGTTTTTTATGTAGCTTCACAATCTCCTTCTGAAGCGTCGCTCGCGTCATCGGATCCAGCGCACCAAAGGGCTCATCCATTAAAACGATCGGCGGTGATGCGGCTAAAGCCCTTAAAACACCGATTCGCTGCTGCTGACCACCCGACAGTTCAGGTGGATACTTATGGGCATATTCCTCATAGGACATATCAACCATTTCCATCAGCTCTTTAGTAATTTTTTTTATCTCTTGTTTGCTGTATTTCAGCCGTTTCGGCACAACACCGATATTCTGTTCAATGGTCATATTCGGGAATAAACCAATTTGCTGAATGACATAACCAATCTTTCGTCTTAATTTAACGGGATTGACTTGCGAAATTTCCTCACCATTAACGAATATTTTTCCCTGCTCCGGCTTAATCAAACGGTTAATCGATTTTAAAGTCGTCGTTTTTCCACAACCACTTGGACCAATCAGCACCACAAATTCTCCGGGTTCAATGTTAAAACTTAAATCGTCCAGGATAACGGTATTTCCATATTTCTTTTTTACGCTTTCAAAACGTATCATTAGATAGAACCTCTCTTTTCTTGATCGTCGGTTTTGCTTCGATGTACATCGATAAAAATTTTTAAAAAAAAAGCAACTCTTATCTGTTGTTGTCATTGCTAGAACCAACGAGTGTTTCTATCTCTTCCAACATCATTTATGACATTGCTTTTTAGTGGAAAATTAAAATTATTGCTAAAAAATATAATTTCAATGTTTAAATGCTAATTTACTTCAATCCCGCTGTATCTGAATTTCGCACTGTCACAATCTATCTGTTCCAAACATATTTTTTTTGCATTGAAAACAAATTTAACCATTATTATTTATTAATCCTAACCTATTATTCCGTAGTTGTCAAATTTTGTTATGTAACTAAACTTCGCATCATTTTTTTATCTGTTGATTCTGTTTGCAGACATTGCAAACCTAAACTCAACACTCTGGTTGCTTTTTCAATGGTCTTTAGCTATTTTTTGTTCTTCTATTAAATCACTTTTTTATCACGTTTATTTAGATCAAAGCTGCTACCTCGTTGGCAGCCCAGATGGCGCCGCGGATATTTTTTATCACCTGACTGTCGCCAATATTGTATACCTGGTAGTCGTTTCTTAATTCCTCATATAAAGAAGGTGCTGGTTCAAATCCCACCGCAATCATCACATGATGGGCCGGGATAAGGTGTTGCTGATCCTTTGCTTCAATGACGGCACCTTCTTCGGTGACTGCCTTGAGTGTTGCGTTAGTGATAATTTCGCTATGATAAAAAGCCAGCAGGTCCTTAAGCATTTGTTTGTTGGCCGGGGCAAGGGGAATGCCGGCAGTTAGAATATCCGGGGCGGCATCCACGATGGTCATTTTATGACGATGCATGGCCAGATGAAGAGCCGCCTCACACCCTGCCAGACCGCCGCCAATGGCTGGACACCGGGGTCCGACATAGGTTTTATCACTAATCACATCGATCGCATTGGTCACCTTTTCGCTATCCATTCCCGGAAATGTAAGCTTCCGGGCCTCTGAACCCTGGGCAATAAAAACAATATCCGGTTTGATGGTCGCTATTTTTTCGAGGGTTGCCGGTTCATCGAGGCGGACTTCGGCCTTTAAGTTTTCCAGCTCTGCTTCATACCAATGAATCAGCCGATCGTCTGCTGTTTTTAAGATCCGTTTGCTGCTGTATTTAAGCTTGCCGCCCAGGCGATAGCTTTTTTCAAACAGGATAACCTGATGTCCCCGCAAAGCGCTGACTCGGGCGGCTTCCATTCCTGCCGGACCGCCGCCCACCACGACCACTTTTTGAGGCGTTTTGGCTGCTTCACTTTTTAACAACAGTTCCCGATTGCAAGCCGGGTTAACGGTACAAGAGGCTTCGCCCCCGGCGATTTTATTAGCCAGACAGCCATCATTACAACCCAGACAAGGCCGGATCGCTTCAACCTGGCCGTTTATTAACTTTTGAGGAAGATCGGGATCAGCCAGCAAAGGCCGACCTAGTCCCACCGCATCCAACAGCCCTTTTTCAAGCGCATCTGCCGATAAATCCGGATCGTCCATTTTTCCGGCTGCCAATACCGGTACCTGAACGGCTTTTTTCAGGGCCGCGCTGAGATTTAGATATAGCCCTTTCTTGAAATAGGCCGGTGGGTATTTCCAATAGGAAGCTTTCTCAAATGTGCTGATGCCAGCCGCCACGTCAAAACCGTCACAGCCCGCCGCTTCCAGCATAAGCGCCGCAGCCAGGGCTTCATCCAGATCACGCCCCTGTTCTTTAAATTCTTCGTCGGGCAGAGCCTGCCCTCTCCCGGCTTTTAAATACGTTTTCATTGCCAAACGTAGAATCACCGGGAAGTCGCTACCACAGACTTCCTTGATGGCAGCAATGATTTCCGTCACGATCCTAAATCTGTTTTTAAGATCGCCACCGTAGCAATCCTTTCGCTGATTAAAAAGCGCCAGGGTAAAACCATCCAGCAACTCGCCGGACTGGATTTCCACTCCGTCATAACCGGCGGCTTTGACAATTTTGGCCGAGTAGGCAAAAGACTCCACCAGTAACCGGATTTCCGCTGTAGTCATCGCCTGGCAGTGCTTAATTTGTTCGATCCGGGCGTCTTTCGTCAAATTATCCAAACCGGCAGCCAACTGAACAACTATTTTGCAACCATCGGCATGGATTTCCTCGGTCATTTCCAACCCCGCACAAATATAGGCATCGGGGTTAAACCATGGCACCGGATTGGTACAAACGGTCTTTATTTCCCCTATATTTTTCACTTCATTGGCACCCGTAATGATCAGACCAACCCCGCCTTTAGATCGGGCCGCATAAAAGGCAATCGCCTCTTTGGTATAAGCACCATTTTCAGTGACGGTCGGAATTCCCATGGCTGGCATAAACAGTCGATTCTTAAGTCCCATCTCATTGATTGTGAATGGCTCAAATAGGGCACTGAATTTTTTATCCATTTTCTCCCTGCTTTCTCATTTTCAGATAATTACAAACTTCATAAACTAAATAAAACCGATTCTGCTAAAAAGGACATTCCCGTACTAACAATTGTTACGGTCGTTAAGTGGACACCTCAAACCATTCTTAAATTGTTTTATTTATCGCTTCCGCGAATTTGCGGATATGATCGACCATCTCCCTATAGGTGCTTTTCATTAATTCCGGCGGTAACTCATAGAGTTCGATGCTGTGTCGCAGCTTGACCATACCATTGGCCACGATTTCGTCTGCTGCAGTAATGTCAAAATCCGCTTCATAAACAACCTTACAATCGATGCTCGCACTAAACTTGCTGGCCAATGATCCCAGCAACAGCCTGGCCAGTGGATACTGTTCGTCAGTCACATAAAAGTCTACATAGGTTTCCGGGCAATGCGCCTCCCGTTGCTCTTCAATCAAAAATCCCTGACAAGCGCTCATGGTAAAAAATACCGTAACGGCATTAATAGCATCCACCAGTTCCCGGATGCCATCATCAATGTCATCGGGATTTTTTAAATAAACGGCCTTATCTGCTTGCGTAAAAATCGTGATCGGATTGGTTATCGTCCCTAAAAATGATAAATCCATCGTTTTCCTGCTTTCTTGATTACTCCTATTAAACATACCTGACAATCAGGTTCTTTCCATTTAGCTAAACACGAAAAGCCCGGTGTTAAAAAAAGACCATCCCAAACCAGGTAATCACATTATAGCCGTTTAAAAACGACAAATTATGCTGCTCGCAAATATCGGTCACCGAGATGGCATGGCTTTCCACGCAGGGATACATTTTATCCTGATGCTTACAGCTCGCATCAGGATAAGCGCACGTCTCACAGA
>Ga0194136_1001948_pt1 | contig 10186 bp, 12 predicted proteins | sample TARM_MetaG_T3A_1_FD_134023 | JGI IMG/M metagenome (GOLD analysis project Ga0194136, IMG submission 134023) | Freshwater microbial communities from Pennsylvania, USA, analyzing microbe dynamics in response to fracking - TARM_MetaG_T3A_14 (version 2) | ecosystem: Environmental > Aquatic >...
GATTGCCCGGACTATTCCGCAGAAGGCTCAGCTGACTCTCAGCAGTCCCAAGCACTTCCTTCAAAACGGCCCCAAAATCCCAGAATCCCAACTTCACGCCCGAGAATCCCAAGTTTCGCCTTGCGCGGCACGCGGCACTTCCATCATCAACGTCAGAGGCTGCCGCTACCGTCGCTGTCATCGGAACTCGCATCCATCCTTTACGGGAGAGGACCCCATCACCATGGACGACACGCAGCGCATCATCACAGCCCGGGAGATCTGCCGGCCCGAACCGGGCGCAAGCGGGCTGCTGCTGCGGGCCCCGTTTGTGGCGGTAGATGTCGAGACCACCGGCACCAGCGCAGAGTCGCGGATCGTTGAGATCGCAGGCGCCCGGTTCGCCCCCGACGGCACCCTGGTCGACGAGTTCTCATCCCTGGCTAACCCTGGTGCGAATGTCCCCCTCAGCCCGGCAGCTGAGGCAGTCCACGGCATCACTGCGGCGCAGGTTCGGGCCGCTCCGCCCATCGCAGAAGTACTCGCCCAGTTCCGCGAGTTCGTCGGTTCGGACGGTCTGGTTGCGCACAACTTGGCGTTCGAGAATCGGCTGATGTCAGCGGCCTACCTGCGCCTTGACAGCCCCCCACCGAATTGGCAGGGAGTGTGCACCCTCAAGGCTGCGCGCACCCACTTCCAGGCGGCCAGCAACAAGCTGACATCCCTGATCGAGCTGTTCGAGCTCGACGCCATCAACACGCACCGAGCGCTTGACGATGCCCGCGCCTGCGGGATGCTGCTGGCTGCGATGATGCAGCGCCGGAACCTCACCGACCTGGTGCCACTGCCTGCGGCCACAGAACCGGCCCCCCGCTCCGAGTCGACCATCACCGTCTCCCGGCCAGGGGGTTCTCCGGACGGGTCCGAGATGCGGGCCGCGTTCGGGGGGCACGCACCCACCGAGGAGCAGACGAGCGCGATGCGCATGTTCCAGGAGGGGAACCAGCTCAAGATCACCGCCGTGGCCGGGTCCGGAAAATCTTCCACGCTGCTGGGGATCGCCAGGCTCGAAGCGCAACGAAACCCTGCCCGCAGGGGCCTGTATCTGGCGTTTAACCGCAGTGTCGCCAAGGAGGCGTCCGGGAAATTCCCGCAGCAGGTGCAGGCGTCGACGGCGCACTCGCTGGCCTACCGGCACATCCGCACGACCAGCTACGGGCCGCTGCTGACCAAGCTCGACGCGCCGCTGGCGACGTGGAAGACCGTCATCTCGGCGGTCGGCGCCGAGAAGTTGTGGCTGACCAGCAGTGGGCGGCCCCGCCCTCTGTCGGACTACACCATCGCGCGGTTGTCGATGGGCACCGTGGAGCAGTTCTGCCAGAGCACCGACGAGAAGATCGGACCGCACCATGTGCCGCTGCCACCTGGAGTTGAGGGCGCCGACCGGGCCGCCCTGCAGGACAAGGTGGTGCGGTGTGCCCGGCGGGCGTGGGCGAACCTGCTCGACCCCAACAAGTTCGAGGTGCGGTTCACCCCGAGCCACTACCTCAAGATGTGGGCCATGACCGGTCCGCGCGTCGGACGGGAGGGCGACTACTTGCTGTTCGATGAGGCCCAGGACGCCAACCCCATCCTCAGAGACCTCGTCCTGCAGCAGGAACATCTGCAGACCGTGTTCGTCGGAGACAGTGCGCAGGCAATCTACGGCTTCACCGGGGCCGTGGATTCTCTCAAGCTGCTGCCGGGAAGGGCCGAGGCGACCCTGACGCAGTCCTGGAGGTTTGGGCCGGTGGTCGCGGATGCCGCGAACCAGTACCTCGAGCTGCTCGACACCGGGGTGCGCGTCCGTGGCAACCCTGGCCGCGATTCGGTACTCATCGACGATCACGGCGCTGTCGACGCGGTGCTGTGCCGCACCAACGCGGACGCCATCGCCGAGGTGATGGCCGCGCAGAAGGCGAACGTGCCGACGGCGCTGGAGGGGGATGTGCGGGCGGCACTGCGGTTCTGCGAGTCGGCAGAGAAGCTGATGGACGGGCGATCTCCGCAGGACCCGGCGTTGATGGCGTTCTCGTCGTGGTCAGACCTGGGTGACTACGCCGAGAACGCCCCCGGCGCCAGCGAGATCAAGGTGTTTTACGACCTGATCGAAGAGCATGGCGTGGACGCTGTTCGCAACACGATGAACAGTCTGGTCAACCCCCGGCAGGCCCAGCTGTCAGTCTTGACCTGCCACAAGTCCAAGGGCCTCGAATACCCACGGGTCCGGGTGAACCGAAACTGGGAGATCGACCCAGAGGACCACCAAGGCGCCGGCAGCGAAGCAGAGCTGCAGAACGAATACCGGCTCGCCTACGTGGCATTGACCCGCGCCATGGACGGTCTGGATCCGGGGATGCTGCTAAACCCGCAACAGAAGGCCCGCGCGGCGAGCGCCCGCGGAGACCACCCCGGAGGGGCGTTGTTCTCCCTGTCTCCGACGGGGTGAGCGTCAATCGTCCAAGTAGAAACGGCGCGCACTGGGGTCGAACGGATCGAGGAACAGGGGCCCGTTTCTGCCGGCGTTGGCGTGCCGCTGGAGTGCGCGAGCCAATAGTGCACGGTGGCGGTCAATAGCCGCGGCGTCGACGACCAGGTCCTCGTGTTCTGCCCGCACGACGGGCTCGGGCTGCTGCGCGAACGACCCGGATGGACGATTCCCGCGTTGACGGCGTGCCCGGTAGGTCGAATTGGGCTGTCCGCGATTGCTCATCGTTCTCCTGGGCTGCGATCTGGGCTGCGCTTCGTCGCCTGCTGCACTCGCCGGCGACTCGTTGACACTGACAGCCACCGATCAGCCACCAGGAGAAGGGGAAGGAGGTCAGCAATGAACACTCCCGTGAGGCGCGACGACACGCACGCTACCCGGCGACTTTCGCAGGCCCGCGCCGCCACCGCCCGCCCCTCCGGCGACCGCCGCGCAGGCAAGGGCTCCCGCTCCCAGCAGCGGGCCCGCGCCGCCACCTTAGCCCGGTAAAGCGCCTGTTCACAGCGTTGATGCACCGTTCCTTCCGCACGACAGGATGAGCGCGGTCAACGCAGGCCAACGGAAGGAATCCAGGTGGCTATACCGAAAAGGCTCAAGGGCGTGTTCTCATACGCCGTCGAGAACGGGTGGACGGCGTCGGAGACAAAGAAGGGCTACCCGTGCCTAGTTCCGCCGCCCGGGACAACAGACCACCGCGGGCGGCCGGTGACACTGGTGACGTTCGCCAAGACCCCCTCGGATCACCGCGGGGACCTGAACGCGATCTCCACGTTGAGAAGGCTTGGGCTTGCCGTCCCTACCAAGGGGCATACTGAGAAGAAGAATGACGGAGACAGGAAGAGGTGACCTCAATGGCCAGCCGCACTTGGCAGGTGTTCGCCGATCTGGCGGCACCCGAACGTGATGAGCACCTGATGAGGGTCCTCGACGCGGTGCCTGGTTCTGCCCTGATCCAGTTTGAGGACGGGTCTGCGGAGGTGTCGATGCTCGTCGACGCCCCAACCAGCCGCCAGGCCCTCCTGTTCGCTCAGGTTCTGCTGACGCTGCTCGATCTTGCGGAAACGGGAATGTCTGCCGTGGAGGCAGAAATGGACGCCGGCGAGTACGGCGCACCGGTGCCGCTCCAGGACCCGAACGCGGTCCGCGCGCAGAAGGTGGCCAGCGCACTGGCGCGGCGCCCCAACGTGGCTGCCTGACCATTCCAACGGCACGACACGGGCCCCGCACCAACTGGTGCGGGGCCCGGGCTCATCCTGGGGACCTAGTGGCCCTATGCGGCGCTGAAAGCCTCACTGTGCCACTGCTGCAGGAGACGCTTGTCGTAGGCGGCGGTGTGCGCGAGGACATCCCCGTCACTGTCTTCCAGGTGCAGGAACACCGGCGCTTCGGCGTAGCCGAGGGTGTCGCAGACGAGAGCTCGCATGGCCTCGTCGACCTGAATGTCGACGATCTCGTACTCGACACCGACCCTGTCGAGCTGGGCGGCGTACATGGGGCAACGGGTGCACTGGGTGGTCACTGCCATAACGATCCGGGACATGGCGGGGGATTCCTTCCTGACAACGCATCCAGACGAGTGCTGACTGCGAATTTCGAGCTCCGATAGAAGCGACCATAGACCATGGACGTGCCGGTCAGAAGGCATTTTCTGGGCGCGAAACCGTTGCCGAAAGGGTTTCGTCAACCCTTCTGCTTCTACTCGTTGTCGCTGGTGGCGGACCGTATTTCGTCCTGCCGCGCCCGGTAGCCGCGAAACCACATCTTGGCCAAAAAGATGCCTTTGTCGCTGACATCGCCGACGTACGGGCACGCCGACATGGGCTGTCCGTCGTCGACTGCGCGGCCCCCCTCGAACTGCACCTGCAGAATCTGCTCGACTGGCGCCGGGTAGCCGCGCCGCTGGTAGGGGATGGGGTTGCGCCGGCTAGACATTGGCCACGTCCAAGAACTCCTCGTGCCGGCCGACGCGCCTCTGCGCATCGGCGTGACCTCGTTGGGCAAGCCAACGGGTGAACGACATGTGCCCGCCGTTGCGTTGGATCGACGCCTTGAACTCGTCGGAGGCGTAGGCGAGCATCCGCTTGCCGTTGCCGAACATGAGCCCGACAGGATCGACGTTCAAGGCCCGCCCGCGAGCGTTGAGCATGTGGCCGCGGGATTCGTTCTCGGCACGCACATACAGCTCGTCCATGTAGTCCATGTAGGCATCTTTCTCCCGCTGGAGCGTCGCCTTCTTCGTGGCCTCGCCGCGTGCGGCGTCGGCGCTCCGAAGTGCGGGGTCGGTGATGATGGTGCGTTCGAGTTCCCGGTAGGCGGCGGGGCTCATGGTCTTAAACGCCTGCTCGAGTCGTTCCTCCTGTTCGGCGGTCAGCCCAGACCCTTCGACGTGGTGGTCTACCGCGCCGAACGCGTCCCGGTCAGACCAGTGGGCCGCGATCCGGTTCTGCAGGTCTGGGTGGTCGACCAGTTGCTCCCAGCGGGCGTACTGCTGGAAGTAGTCCATCTCGGCGATCGCGTCATCTGTCAGGTCTCGGGACAGCTGCTCGTACTCGGCGGTGCGCCGGGCGGCCTCTTCGGCGATCTGGTCTCTGCGGTCGAGCTCGTGGACGAGGCGGTCTTGAGCAGACGGATCAGAGTGGAGGTCGCCCATCGTTTCGATGAGCTCGTCCTCGCTCATTCCGGCGAGGCGCTCAGGTGTGAACTCGTCGACACGACTGCGGGGCGCGGGCCGGCCGAACGGGTTGAGGGAGGCTGTCCGTTCAGCGACGGAGGACACCGCCGCGGTGAATCGGTCCAGAGCCCTGCCGATTGCAGTCTCGTCGCCGGCTATCTCAGCCTGCTGTAGCCGTTTCTCCCACCGGGTCACCAGCTGTGTCGCCACCGCAAGGGCTCGCTTCTGGGGGTCTGCCTGGCTTGGGCAGCGCCTGCCCTTCTGGCCGTCCTTGCATGCGCGACACACGACTGATTTCCTCCACGATCCGAGCCCGATTCGCGGACGCTACCCCGAGGGTCGTGTCGTTCCGCCCGGGCAAGAGTCCGCGGTCGGCCCCTTAGCCGCGAGTTCGCTGTTGCCACCGTTGCCGCCCAGGAACGTCACGACCTGCGGGGACAATGGTGAGGACGCTGCGGGGAGATCACCGCAGAACCCAACACCCCAGGAGGGCGACTATGAGCGCAACGAAGACCCTGCCGACTCTGACCGATGAGCAGCGAGTCGCGGCACTGGAGAAGGCCAAGGCCTCCCGCGTGTTCCGCGCCCAGCTCAAGAAGGACATCGGTAAGGGGACGGTTGACATCGCTGACCTCATCAAGGGCGAGCTCGGGGCGTTCTCGGAGGACGAAGCCGCTCTGGTCAACAAGACGAGAGTCCTCGACCTGCTCAAGGCGGTTCGGGGAGTGGGAGCGGTTCGTGCCGCCGAGCTGATGAACCAGGTGGACATCAACGAGCGGCGCCGTCTCGGCGGTCTGGGTGCCCGTCAGCGTGAGGCCCTCGTGGACAAGTTGAGCGTGGACTAGCCCCCAACTTCGACGACAGCGCGTCACCGCATCGGTGGCGCGCTGTCGTGTGTCTGGGGCACCCTGCTGGCGGCGCTGTCGCACTACAAAGCGGGGACTGGACGGCGATGCGGGCACAGTGGGCCGAACTAGGTGCCTTATCCTCAACCTATTATCCCCACACTTCCGTGGGGCGCGGACAGTGCCCAGTGCGTCGTAGAGTCGCACAGTGGCGAGGGTGAAAGAGCACCCTGCACGCGGGGCGAGAAGGAGGGCACCACGGTGGCGAAGCCCGACCCCAGCGACGCCCCGTGGAGAGAGCCACTGCACGACCCCGGGCCGGTCGTCATCTTCGACATAGACGGCGTCCTGGCCGACATGAGCCCCCACCAGCACTTCATCACGGCAGACCGGTCACGGGACAAAGACTGGAAGGCGTTCCACAACCACTTCGTTGAAGCGCGACCCATCAAAGCGGGGCTGGTCACCGCGCGGCGCATCTACAACGAGCTCGACATTGACCTGGCCTACAGCACGACCCGGCCGGAGCAGTTCGCGCGCCGCACTCTGTATTGGATGCGAAAGAACCGCGTACCGATGGGGCCCGTCCAGTTCAGGCACTTCATCAAAGACGGTCCGCGATCGACGATCGACGTCAAGCTGCGGCACTGGTGGTACTGGCAGGCAAAATACGAGTCCGTCAACCCGGTCCTCGCTTGGATCGAGGATGACCCTGCAGCCCTGAGTGCGCTGCGCGCGAACGGCTGTCCGGCCTGGGGCATCAAGGAGTTGCGCCGCGCCTCCAAGACCGAGGGTTCCCTCAAGGCAGCCTTGGAACGAGGGCCAGTCGACAAGGAGATCCTGGCAGCCAACCGGGAGCGCGCCTACCCGCAGTGGCAGGCGGCCGAAGACGAGTGGCAAGCCAAGCGCAAACTGTGGTGGCAGAAGCAGATGCGGCGTCGCCGCGGCCGACGCTGAGCTGACTGCCGGGTATCGCAGTGCCGTCGCACACCGTCACGAACGACCGATAACGTGCCGACACAGCAACCGCACTGACCCTGCAGGAGACACTCGTGACCGCAAGCACTGGGCGACCACGTCTCGCCCGGCTTCCGGACGAGTTCCTCGAGGAACTGCGTTCCCGAGTGTCAATCGTGGAGATCGCCACCGAGTACACCGACCTCAAACCCGCCGGCGCCGCCCGCTACAAGGGCTTGTGCCCATTCCACCAAGAGAACACGCCCTCGTTCACCGTCCAGACCGACAGTGGCCGCTACCACTGCTTCGGGTGCGGAGCTGACGGGGACGCCATCAGCCTCCTGACCGAATCGGGAGGTCTGACCTTCCGTGAAGCCGTCGAGGACCTTTCCGACCGGTACGGGCTCCGCGTCCCCCAGGTCGATACCGGCACCGAGCTAGACCCGTCGGTTCCCCTGCGAGCTGCACTCAACGAGTGCCAAACCCATCTGGTCCGCTGGCTTACCGAGCATCCTCAAGCCGGCCCGGCCCGTGAGTTCCTCCGCGATCGAGGTTTCTCCGCGGAGCACGCCGCACTGTGGGAGCTGGGGTTTCACCCAGGCGGCAACCAGACGCTGGCCAGGACGGTCAACGCCTCCATCGACACCCTTCTGCATGCGGGGATGCTCGCTGACGGCAAATACGGCCAGTACGAGGTGTTCCACGATCGCCTCATGTGGCCACTGCGGGACGCCCAGGGCCGGATGGTGGGCTACGCAGGACGCGACCTCGACGGTTCATCCCGGGCCAAGTACATCAACACCCGAGAGACCGCCCTCTACCGCAAGCAAGACGTCCTGTTCGGGCTGCACCTGGCCCGCCGAGACATGCTCCGCAACCGGCAGGTCTACCTGGTGGAGGGCTACACCGACGTCATGGCCATGGTCGATGCGGGCCTCTCCACCACCGTCGCCACGTGCGGCACGGCGTTCACCGCCCACCACGCCTCGCTGATCTCCGCACGCATCGGCGACGGTGGGGAAGTGGTGACCGGATTCGACAACGACGCAGCTGGCCACGAAGCGGCGTGGGCCACGTTCCTGGCAGTCCAACAGTTCACCACCAACGTCACCTCGCTGGACCTGGCGGGCACCGACGTCAAGGGCGACCCGTGTGACGTCCGCGCCCGCTCCGGGGCCTCAGCGTTGGCGGACCTGGCCCACCGCCGCACACCCCTGTTGCGGACGATCCTGCGCAACGACATCAACGCCCACGACCTGGCCGCCCCCGAGGGAAAGACAGCGGCCCGTGATGCCGTAGCCCGCAGGCTCGACCAGGTCCACGACCCGATACTGCGCCGCGAATACGTGCCGCTGGCGGCGCAGTGGATCGGCATCGAGACTGCAGACTTTCCGAGCACTGCGCGGACCTCCGCACGTACCGCTGCACGACCCGCCCCCGTCGAGGCGCAGCCACCCGCCCAAGAGGTGCAGCGGGCACGCTTCTCCGAATCAGCGCTCGCGGTGACCGCGACCCTCATGTACCGCCCGGACCTCATCGACGACGCCAGCTGGTACGGGGACGGTGACCTGGCGGGCGTACTCGGGGAGGAGCTGGCCGAGGTCGCTCAGATGTCGGGTGCTCTCTACCCGCAGGGGCGGCCCACGCCCGGCACTGAGGACTCCGTGGTGTGGACGCAGGCGATGTTCGAGGTGCTGGATCCGCCGCTGCACCCGGCGGTGTCAGCGTCATCCATGACCGACCCCGCCAATCCCGAGGAGTACTCGTCCTTGATCCTGCGGGTCGCTCGATCGCAATGCCGTCGTCGGCTCGCCGCTATTCAGTCCGAGATGGACACCGTAGACCCGTCGGGCCTTCCCGCCCTGATGGGCCGCTACCAGGCCTTAAACGCTCACATGAAGGAACTCAAGGCCCTGTGAGTCGGCTGCCGAAATCGGCATCAGGCACTGTCAGACCTGCCTCTTACAGTTGGGCCACCACCCAACCCCAGGAGGACCTATGACCAACGGATTTGGACGCCCAACGGCCAGTCGAATCGCCCCGCGCCGCAACCCGAGCGTCGCCCCTGCACCCACTGTCGACGAGGGCACGCCCCCGGTCGACAACGAGCCCACGCTCCTCGACGAGGTCCAGACCGTCGACGAACCCGCCGCCGGCGAGGCCCCTCAGGCGCAGGCAGCCACTACCGACGACGCGGGCGACCCTTCCTCGACTGCCGTGGAGACCGGCACAGACGCCCCGAAGCCCGACGCAGACGCCACGACGACCATCACGGAACCGGAAGACGACAGCACCCCGCCTGTAGCGCCGGAGACAGCCCAGGAGGCGCAGTCCGACACCAGCGACCCCCCAGTCGCTGCCGACGCCGCCAGCGACGAGGAAACGGGCAACAGCAGCGCCCCAACCAAGGCGCGCAAGCCTCGCAAGCCTCGCTCAACCCCGGCCTCCGACAAGACGAATGGCGTCACCGCACCCGCCACCAACGGTGGCACCGCCCTCGTGGTCATCGGCCCCGACGGGCACATCGCCGTCGACGACTCCGTTCACGTTGTTGACCTGCGCACCGTCGCCACAGAAACCGACCCGCACGCCCTGGTCGACCAGCTCACCGCACTGGCGGGCGTCCCCGACAGCCAGGTCCGGCTCGATGCGGTCGCAGCGATCAGCGAAGCGATCACCAAGGTGGCCCTGGCCAGCTGATCGCCCGAACCGACGGCGCCAGGGCGGTCGCAAGCTCCTGGCGCCGTCACGGGCCGCTGCTAATGTTCAGTGCACGGGCGGCAGGATGTGCGCCCGTCGCCGATGCACTACCGGGCTCCCGCGCAGCCTGCAGTGCGCCGGAGGCCAAGGTCCCCTTGGATCACATCCACTCCTTCTCTGGACACAGCCGGCAGCTGAACGCCGTGGTGCGCGGGCCCACACGCCGGCCATTTCCGACGAGGAGTCGACCCATGGTCAAGAACAGTCGCCGCAAGAAGAAGACCCGCGCGGCAGCGGCAGCGAACGGCACCAACTACACCACTGCGATGCGGGCACAGGAGACGGTCACCAGCAGCGCCAGACTGCCCCAGCCGCTGAGGTTCCCCACTCCCGGTACCGCCGCCTTCACCGAGGCGCTCCGCCGGGCAAAAGGCGGGGTCCTGAGGCTCGGGGAGACCATCGACGGCGGGCACCTTGACTGGAATCTCAATGAACAGCCCCACGGAC
>Ga0194136_1001951_pt1 | contig 10182 bp, 7 predicted proteins | sample TARM_MetaG_T3A_1_FD_134023 | JGI IMG/M metagenome (GOLD analysis project Ga0194136, IMG submission 134023) | Freshwater microbial communities from Pennsylvania, USA, analyzing microbe dynamics in response to fracking - TARM_MetaG_T3A_14 (version 2) | ecosystem: Environmental > Aquatic >...
CCATCGAGGAGCCTCATGAGCGCGCTTGAAGACAAGAAGAAGAAAGGCCTGGTGTTCAACATCCAGAAATACTCGGTCCACGACGGGCCCGGAATCCGCACCATCGTGTTTTTGAAGGGCTGCCCCCTGTCCTGCCGCTGGTGCAGCAACCCCGAGTCCCAGAACCGTGAGCCCGAACTGGCCTTCAACGCCGGGCGTTGCCTGACCTTTTCCAAATGCACCCGCTGTCTGCAGGCCTGCCTGCGCGGAGCCATCATCCGGGAGGCCGACGACACCCTGCGCATCGATCGCGCATTGTGCGCCGGATGCCCCAAAAATTGCGCCGAGGCCTGTCCGTCCCAGGGGCTGATCGTCTACGGTCAGGAACGTACTGTGGACGACGTGCTCAAGGTGGTCGAGCAGGACGCTGCCTTTTACACCAGATCAAGCGGCGGCCTTACCCTCTCCGGCGGAGAGCCCCTCATGCAGGGCGAGTTCGCCCTGGCCCTGCTGCGCGACGCGCGGCGGCGCAGGATCAAGACCGCGGTGGAGACCTGCGGGCTGGTTCCGTGGAAGACCCTGGAGGCGGCCTCCCCGTACCTGAACTATGTACTCTACGACATCAAGCACATGGACGGGCGTGTGCACGAGGAACAGACCGGAAGCTCCAATGAGATGATCCTCGAAAATTTCCTCCGTCTCGCCACTCTCGACCCGGACAAGCCGATTCTGGCCCGCACACCGGTCATCCCCGGGTTCAACGATTCCGAGGAGGCCATCACGGCCATCGCGGAGTTCGTGAAACCCTTTGAGAATGTGCGCTACGAGATGCTGCCTTATCACCGGCTGGGGACGCAGAAGTATCATTTTCTGGATCGCGTTCCGCCCATGGACGAAGTGACACTGGACAAGTCGGTCATGTCTAGGCTGGTGGAAGCGGCCAGAAATGTGCTGGGAGACAGGGTCGAGGTTGTAAAATAGAAGCAGGCTGGCAGTGTAGTGGAAATCGCCTGTATTACACATGCCGACAGCGCATGATGCGAAGGAGATGCATTGCTTTGAAAGGCGACTCGCGAGGGTTGCCTTTTTCATTGACGACACTGCAAAAAGTCGTGAAAGATCTTGAGTGTCATTTCTGCGAGGGATAGAATTCTTTTTTTTCAGACAGTTATGGTGTGATGCCTCCCCATTTCAAGGGGATGAGGACTTTTTGCACTGACGTCTTTCATTGAGCCAGCAGAGGTTTTTTCGCATGCCCAGCCCCGCCCCCATGGACTTTCTTGCCAAGCATTTCGAGTTCATCCTCGACGCCATGCCGGACGGGGTTTTCATCTCCGACGTCTCGGGCATCACCCTGCGCGTCAACCGCATGTACGAACACCTGACGGGCCTCAAGCAGGAAGAGGTGCAGGGCAAGCAGGTGCGGGCCCTTGTCGAGAACGGAGTTTTCGACAAGGTGCTCAACCCCGAGATTGTGCGCACCGGCAAGCCCGCCACCCACGTGCAGCAGCTGCAGAACGGCAAGAAACTGGTCCTGTCGGGATTTCCGGTTTTTGACGAGTCAGGGGCGCTGCGGCTGGTGGTCACCTTCGTGCGCGACATCACCATGATCACCCGTCTCAACGACCAGATGGAGGAGCAGCGACACCTCATCGAGCAGTACCACGAACAGATGGCCTATATCACCCAGGAGCGCAGCAAGACCCTCACGCCGGTCTATGAAAGCGAGGAAATGCACGGCGTCGTGAACATGCTCAAAACCGTCGCCCCCACCGACGCATCCGTATTGCTGCTTGGGGAGACTGGCGTGGGCAAGGACGTTTTCGCACGCCTGACCCACGGGCACAGCGCCCGCAAGGACAAGATATTTCTCAAGGTGGACTGTGGCGGCATCTCCGAAACCCTGACCGAGTCCGAGATGTTCGGCTACATGCCCGGAGCCTTCACCGGCGCGTCAAGCAAGGGCAAGGCCGGGTATTTCGAGTTGGCCGACGGCGGCACGGTGTTCCTCGATGAGATAGGGGAGTTGCCCCTGTCCATGCAGACCCGCCTGCTGCGCGTGCTGCAGGACGGCGAGATCATGCGCGTGGGCGGGAGCCGGACGACCAAGGTCGATGTCAGGATCATCGCGGCCACCAACAAGAACTTGGCCGAATGCGTGGAATCGGGGACGTTTCGCCGGGACCTTTACTACAGGTTGAACGTGGCCACGGTGACCATCCCCGCATTGCGCGAACGCCCGGATGACGTACGCCCCCTGGTGGAGCATTTTTTACGTTACTATTGCAGCAAGTACGGCAAGGGCATGGCCGTGATGGAAGTGGCCATGAACATCCTGTCGCGCTACCAGTGGCCGGGCAATGTCCGCGAACTGCAGAACATGGTCCACGGCCTGGTCATCACTCACAAGGGCAGTCTCATCTCCCCGCGCGACCTCCCGGCCCACGTCCTCGAAGATCAGGCCCGGGAGCGGTGCCGCAACGACGACATCCTTACCGGAGGCCGCTCCTTAAAAAGCATCATGGCCGACATCGAGCGGGATTTTCTGCAGCAGGCCTTAGAGGTGCACGGCTCGGTGCAGAAGGTGGCAAGCCTTTTCCAAATCGACCGCAGCACCATCTTCCGAAAAGTCCAGAAAAAATGACTCGGGGCCAGGCCCCGGTCTTCTCCCTTTTCCGGTCACGTCTCTTGCGATCGTTCAGAAATGCCTTTCGATCAATTTCTCCAGTTCGTCGGCGTCGGCTCTGGCGGGATTCCCGTCCATGAGCCGTCGTGTCGCCGCGGCGCGCTCGGCGATGCCGCGAACGTCTTCGCGCCGAACCCCGTGGGCGGCGAGGCCCGGCTTGATGCCAATATCTGCGAGCAGGCCCTTGAATCCGGTGATGGCGCTTTGCGCGCGTTCACCCGGGCTTGTCGCTTCTGGGGCGCAGCCCAGGATTTCGGCGATGCGGGCGTATTTTTCAGGCGCTGCCTGACAGTTGAGGGCCATGCCCATGGGTGCGAGTGCGCCGACGAGCAGGCCGTGGGGCAGATGATACGAGGCCGGAACGGCCATGGCGATGGCGTGAATGACCCCGTTTTGCGTGTTGGAAAAACCCATTCCGGCCAGGGTGGATGCATAGAGCATCTGCTCCCTGGCCGCCAGGTCGCTGCCGTTGGCCCAGGCTCGGCGGATATTTTGCGCGATCATGTCCATGGCCTGCAGATTGTGGCAGTCCGTGAACGGGGTGGCGGCGAGATTGACGTAGGACTCCATGGCGTGGACAAAAGCGTCGATCCCTGTGGCTGCGGTGACTTTCGGGGGCACGGAGAGGGTCAGTTCCGGATCGAGGACCACGACCCTGGCGAAGAGGCGGTCGCTGACGATGCCCTTTTTCGTGTCCGACGCGACATCGGCCACCACGCTGATGGAGGTTACCTCGCTGCCCGTCCCGGCGGTGGTCGGAACGAGGATCATGGGCAGGCAGGGGGCGGGGATCTGGTCCACTCCGAAATACCTCTCGATGGGCCCGTCATTTGTCGTTAGCAAGGCTGACGCCTTGGCGGTGTCCAAAACGCTTCCCCCGCCCACTCCGATGATAAGCTCGGCCCTGAAATTCCTGGCCAGAGCCGCGCAGTCATCGACCGCAGGCGGGGTCGGCTCGCCTGTGACAGCGCAATAAATTTCGGTTCGGACGCCGTATTCTTCCAAGGAATCAATGATGGGGCGGCAGGCGTTGTTGGCGATGGCGCTTTTCCCCGCGACAACAAGGGCCCTGGACACCCCGATGCGTTTGGCTTCCTTTCCGATATGGGTCGATGCGCCATTGCCGTGAACGATCCTACCGACCGACTGAAACGTGTGAATCATTATTTCTCCAGAATCGTACTAAATGATATCGTTGCTAAGAATCGTCTCCCTCGCGCAGTCGGGAATGACTTTGGGCGCTATGCGCGATCATTTGTCGTGTCTTCATGAAAACAGGGGTTAAATGACAGGATGATAAGCAAGATTCGGACCCGGAAAGGAGTGGGTGATCTGTCTGTATTGTCGGAATTTGTTGCGCGTTTCACGTGCGTCGAGATGGTGTCACATGAAAAAAACGGTTGACAGGGAGTTAACTTTTGTTAATTCAAAGGCCATGAAATTCGATGACTTTTATCAGCGCGTGGTCAAGACCACGGGTATCTCGACCCAGAAAGAGCTGGCCGGGTTGCTGGGTATTGAGCCGGCCGCCATTACCCTGGCCAAGAGCAGGGGGGTGCCCAGGGCCTGGAGTCTGACCATCGCCGCTGCGTTCGGGGTCAATCCGGTTTGGCTGAATACGGGATCGGGACCGATGTACCAGCGGGACCAGGGCGGGACCCAGCTCGTACCCAAGGTGGCCGCCCGGGCCTGCGCAGGGGGCGGTTCTTTCGAGCTGAGCGACACGGTTGTCGATGAGCTGCCTTTCGACCGCACCTGGCTCGCCAGGAAGGGCAATCCCGAACGGATGGTCGCCATGGAGGTTGTGGGAGACAGCATGTCGCCGGAGTTGGAACCGGGGGACAACATTCTCATTGACCAGAGTCAGAATCGGGTGGTGGACAACAACCTCTATGTGGTGGGCCTGGCGGACAGCATCCAGGTCAAGCGCATTCAGGTCCGGCCCGGTCTGGTCGTGCTGTTCAGCACCAACCAGCGGTATTCACCGCTCACCCTGCAAGGCGACGAGATCGATACCCTGCGGGTTGTCGGCCGGGTGTTGTGGAGCAGCCGCGCGTACGCGTAAATTTTTTTTACCAGACCTATTAACATAAGTTAATTCTTGATAAAGAGGAGGCATTTCATGCAACAGCGATTCTGTGAATGCGGTCATTCGGTTCTGGTGGCGTATGTCATTACGAAAAAAGGCATTCTGCACGTTTACCGCGTCAATTCGCGCTTCGGTTCTCCAATGCGCTGCCCTTCATGCGGCAAGCATCTGGACATCAACACGTTGCGGTAGGCATTTCGGGCTCGGGAAGAGTCTGCTTGTCATGGTGTTTCGATGTTCGATTTGAGGCGCGTCGAGGTCTATCGGTTCGGACGGTCGGTGTTCGTTTTTCGAATTATCAAATGGTGGAATCGCGATTGAAAAGGTGAACATGCGTAGTGTCATGAAAAAAGGGAGAAGACAGTGTCTCCTCCCTTGTTTCGCGAATGGCGCGCCCGGCATGATTCGAACATGCGACCTACTGATTCGTAGTCAGGCACTCTATCCAACTGAGCTACGGGCGCATCGAGAAGTAGGTGTTTATGGGCAAGTGTTCTGAATGTCAACAGTTTTTTATGGAAGAAATTTTTTAATACAATTTCCGCGCTGTCTGCGTATCCGCCCCAGGCCTTTTTTGATGTCACTGCAAAAAGCCGTCATCTCTTGATGATGGGATTCCATGATTTTTTAACTGTCTTGAAAAACAGGGCTTGCCATGACGGGCACTAACGCGCCCTTCGTGTGAAGGAATCTTCGCGTTTGTCGCGCGACTTATTGCAGGAGAGTCTGTTGCTCCTTTTTTTACAGTGACATGAGTCAAAAATCTTTCCTTGCGGGCCTCTCGGCCGGGTCGGGACGTGCGCTCAATCTCCGGCGGTCAGAATGTAGCCTAACCAGACATCCCGGTTGCCAAGCAGGGAGCGGCTTCGCGAATGTTCCAGGATTTGGAGCTTTAGGAGGCTGAACTCCCGACGCAGTTCCGAATCCGACCAAAGCTGAAAAACCCGTCCGTCCTCCGACTTTTCGCTCCCGCCCCAGGCCTTCATAGTCAGGTACATGATTCCGCCGGATTTGAGCATGCGCATCACCTTGCGCAGGGCCCTCGGAAGCTCGGGTTTGTTGAGGTGGACCAGAGTGCCGATGAGCAGGATGCAGTCGTAATGGATGGGCGGTTGGTATTCGAACAGGTCCGCGATGGTCACCGGGCAGTTCGAGTGCTCGCCGGCCAGCACAGCCAGGGACGGAGAGCGTTCCAGGCCCGTGGGATGGAATCCCTTGGCGGTGAGCCACTTCAGATCCCGACCCGAACCGCACCCGATGTCGAGGATGGCGCTTCCCGGTCGCAGGTACGGCAGCAGGGGAGCGAGGAGGGGCTCTGGATCGACGCGGTTGGTGCGTTCGAAATAGGCCCGGGCGTTGGTTTCGTAAAAATCATGCATGGATTGGGGCATGGCGGTCAACGAGCTATGGGTGATGATTCGCAAGGCTTGGGCTGCATAGGCTTTTTGTAGCGCCGATGAAGGGAAAAGTCACCACGCGCGGATCATGAAAGCTCAAGCGGGAGTCTTGGCGAGCTTCCTTCGACCCGGACTTTGATACGATGTCACATTCACACGGCGGCGGGTTTGCTATTAACCGTTCAAAAGGGTATATTTACCGGGAAAGATTCAACAACGGTTCCGCTGGGCGGAGGTGAACGATGTCCCATGACCAGGTTGCGATCATGACCATTATCGCGGCGAGCATAGGCATGTTCCTGTGGGGCAGGTGGCGACACGACATGGTCGCGGTCGGGGCGCTGGTGGCCTGCGTTCTTTTCGGCCTGGTCGCGCCTCAGGAGGCCTTTGCCGGGTTCGGCCATCCGGCGGTGGTCACGGTGGCCTGCGTGCTGGTGCTCAGCCGCGGCCTGCAGGTTTCCGGGGCGGTCGATGTCTTGACCAGAACCGTGCTGCCCGCCAATGCCGGCCCCACGCTGAGCATCGCCGCCCTGGCCGCCCTGGCTGCCGTGCTTTCCGGTTTCATGAACAACGTCGGCGCGCTGGCTTTGCTCATGCCTGTGGCCATCCAGGTGGCCGGGCGTCTGGGTCTGGCTCCAGGTCAGGTTCTCATGCCTTTGGCCTTCGGCTCCATCCTCGGTGGTACCACGACCTTGATCGGCACTCCGCCCAACCTGATCATCTCGGGTTTTAGGGCCAACCAGGCTGGCATGAACGGTTTCGGCATGTTCGATTTCACCATGGTCGGCCTGCCGCTGACCCTGGTGGGCGTGGTCTTTATCGCGCTGCTCGGCTGGCGTCTGGTTCCGGCGCGAAAGCAGGCCGGCACCGCCGGCTTTGAAACCAGCGCCTACATCACCGAAGTCCGCGTGCAGGAAGGCAGCGCCTCGGCCGGAAAGCAGGTGCGCGAAATCAGGGCAGTTCTGGAAGAGGTCGATGCGCAGATGCTCGATCTCGTGCGCAACGACATCTACATGCGCACTCCCAGGCCCGGCAAGATTCTACGCGCCGGGGACATCCTGGTGCTGGAGGCCGATGTGGGGGCTTTGACCGAAGTCCTGTCACGCCTTGATCTGAAGCTGGAGGAGGACAAGCGCGGGGATTCCGTGGCGGAAGATCAGCCTCCGGAAGAGGCTGACGCCCTGGATATGGGCCTTGCAGGCGAAGAGGGCGCAGCCGAAGCAGACTCCGGCAGCGCCGAGAAAAGTGATGATCAGGCTGAAGAATCCGGCAAGTCGGCGCAGCGTGAAGAGGCCGCGCTGATGGAAATGGCGGTGCTGCCGGAGTCGAAAATCGTCGGGAGTTCGGCCAGCGATCTGGTGCTTCGCACCCGGTTCGGCATCAATCTGCTGGCTGTGGCGCGCCAGGGCACATGCACCATGGCCAGGCTGCGCTCTTTAAAGATACAGCCAGGAGACGTGCTGCTCATGCAGGGCAGTCTTGAGGCCTTGAACGAATTTGCCAGCAATTCCGCGTGCGTGCCGCTGGCACAGCGGGAGTTGCGCATTCCGGACAAGCGCAAGGCCCTCGTGGCCACGGGCATCATGGTTGTCTCCGTGGCCGTGGCCGCCCTGGGTTTTCTGCCTGCGGCGGTGTCTTTCGCAGCAGGGGTGCTGGCGTCCATGGCGCTGCGCACAGTGCCGCTGCGTTCGGTCTATGAGGCGGTGGATTGGCCGGTTGTCGTGCTGCTGGGTGCGCTCCTGCCCGTTGCCGGGGCCATGCAGAGTACCGGCGCGGCGGATTTCATCGCCAGGCTGCTCCTTGAAAACGTGGCGCAGGGCAATGCCCTGGTGGGTCTCGCGGTGATCATGGTCACGACCATGATCCTGACCGATCTCATGAACAATGCGGCAACGGCGGCGGTCATGGCACCTATCGGATTGGGAGCGGCGGTCCAGCTTGGCGTCAATCCGGACACCTTTTTGATGGCTGTGGCCATTGGAGCTTCCTGCGCCTTTCTGACCCCCATCGGGCATCAGAACAACACTTTGATCCTTGGGCCCGGAGGTTTTCGTTTCGGCGATTACTGGCGCATGGGTCTGCCCATGGACCTTTTGGTCATCTCGCTTAGCCTGCCGCTTCTGGTCTGGTTCTGGCCGCTTTAGTCCGAGACTGCATTTTGGCAGGACCCTGAACTCTGCGCACATGCGCTCAATGCAGAGGAGAATTTTATGCCGTTTGTTTCTAAGCAGGAGTCCTGCCGTCTGCTGGCCGACAAGCAGGGGCCGGCCGCCCGGCGTTACCGCCACTATGACGCTTTTCTGGACCACAATCATCGCGCCCTGCGCATTCTTGCGGAGCTTGAGATGCTGGACCGCGGGGCAGGACTGGCCACGCTGGCCTCCATAAAGCGTCGCGCGCAGGAACTGTTGGGGGAGGTCAAGGGACTGGTCGAATCCTTGAACGAGTTGTCAAACCACCGTTACGACGAGATTCTGCAGGTCTACGATACCGTGGCCGAGGGGCTTGGCAACCTGATCAGCCCCACCCGGCCATCCGTCAGCGGCCCCCTGACCCTGCCCTTTGCAGCCGTGCACGCGCAGGACATGCCCCTGACCGGAGCCAAAGCCGCCAATCTGGCGCGCATCGCCAACGAACTCGGGCTGGCTGCACCTGACGGATTTGTGGTCACCACTGCGGGCTTTGATCTCTTTTTACGTGAAAACGCCCTGCTTGAGGCTGTGGAAACGTTGCTGGCCGATTTTGACCCCGATGCCGCGGATAGCGATGTCGCGTGTCGCAGGTTGCGGGATGCGATCATGGCCGCACCTTTGCCCCGTGCCCTGGACGAGGCCGTCAGGGCTGAATTTGAAGCTCTGGCCCAACGACTGGGCCGCAAGCCCAGGCTTGCCGTGCGCAGCAGCGCCGTCGGCGAGGATTCCGAAGCTTCTTTTGCCGGACAGTACACAAGCGTCCTGCCGGTGGAGGAAGCAGGCCTGCCCGAGGCCTACCGCACGGTCCTGGCCAGTAAATACACCCCGCGCGCCATCCTCTACCGCCTGCGTTACGGTCTGAGCGATGCGGACACCCCCATGGCCGTGGCCGCAGTGGATCTGATCGAGGCCAGAGCCAGCGGCGTGCTCTATACCGTGGATCCCTCGCACCCCGGAGCGGGGCAGGTCCGCATAGACGCTGCCCTGGGCCTGGGCGAGCAGGTGGTCGGCGGGTCCGCGTCGCCGGATGTGTTCCGGGTTGATCGCGGCAAGCTCGCCATTGTCCATCGCGATATCCAGCCCAAGGGCGACAATGCGCACGACCAGCAGCCCGCCGTGTCCGACGTCGCCGTTCGCGAGTTGGCCGGTTTCGGGCTTCGGCTGGAAGAGCATTTCAAAGCCCCGCAGGACATTGAATGGGCCCAGGACCAGGGCGGGCGTCTGGTTTTTCTCCAGTCGCGGCCTCTGGGACTGGCCGAACAGGACCAGCCTGTGGTGCAGACAGGGGAGCAATCCGCGGCCGTCGCAGGAATCGACGGCATGGAGCTGGTCCTTTCGGGCGGGCAGACCGCTTCGCCGGGCAATGTGTCGGGCACGGCGGTGCTTGCTTCGCCGGACCTGACTCCGGAACAGGCGGATAACGCCATCCTCGTCGCTCACACGGCCGCTCCGGACCTGGCACCGTATATGAGCCGGGTCCGTGGATTGATCACCGATCTGGGCGGCGTGGCCAGCCATCTGGCATCGGTGGCGCGGGAGTACAATGTCCCGGCGTTGATGGATACCCGCGAGGCCACGGCCAGAGTTTCCGCAGGGGCGGAAGTCACGCTGCTGGCGGAGGAGGGGAAAGTGTACGCGGGGCTTGTTCCCGAATTGGCGCGAAAACTGCCCAGCCGTGATCTGGGCGAGAATGTTGGCCCCATCGGCAGGCATCTGCGGGAACTGCTTGGCCGCATTTCACCCCTGAATCTGACTGACCCGAACTCCGAGGATTTCACCCCCAAGGGGTGCCGCACCCTGCACGACCTGATCCGCTTCGCCCACGAAAAAGCCATGGGC
>Ga0194136_1001953_pt1 | contig 10175 bp, 6 predicted proteins | sample TARM_MetaG_T3A_1_FD_134023 | JGI IMG/M metagenome (GOLD analysis project Ga0194136, IMG submission 134023) | Freshwater microbial communities from Pennsylvania, USA, analyzing microbe dynamics in response to fracking - TARM_MetaG_T3A_14 (version 2) | ecosystem: Environmental > Aquatic >...
AATTAGAAGAGTATTATTTTGAATATTTTGACCAAGAAGGTGGAGATATACTTTCTAAGGTAGAAGTAAAAGACTATATTTCAGAGGATTATAATTCATTTAAGAATTTATTAAATATTCATAGTTGGGTTTACTCATATGGTGAAGATGAATTGTTTTTAAATATGATTTCGTCTAACGAAACTACAGATTTGAATTTTGAATTTGCTTATACTAGAGATACAGATAAAGACAAGAATAAATTCTTAATTGCAGGTGAATTTATAAGATACTGGCCTAATTTTAGATTGGAATATGAGAGAGATAATCTAAAAAATAAGGATAACAATGAGGTAGAAGCAATTTTGTCTTTCCCTATAAATTTAACAAAGGGATATTATTATAGAAGTTTAATTCCAAGTATATCATATATGTATAACAAGGATAAAAATATTGAATTAAGTAGTTATAAATTAAATTTAAGTCTTACAAATTCCGGTTTGACAGATTTTGCCCAAAGCATAAATTTAACATATATAGATTCAATAGATAAAAAAGCTAAGAAAGTTAGTGGAGAAGTATATTTAAATTTTAGTGAATATAGCCAATTGGGTTTTGCTTATGAGAAAGAAGATACTAAAAATATCTATGAATATTCTGAAACTTTTGTTTTGCCGAGAGCATATAAGGATATAGAGAGAGATGAAATTTCAAAAGTATCTTTAGACTATGGGATACCTATTTGGCATCCAGATAGAGGAATGAATGGTCTATATATAAAAAGAATAAGAACAAATGCTTTTTATGATATTGCTCAATATGAATTAGCTGATGAAAAAGATGAAATTAGTAGTACTGGCTTGGAATTTTATTTTGATACAGCATTATTAAGTTTAGTTGATTTTACTATTGGGTTTAGATATTCATATAAAATTGAAGATAAAGAATCTCAATTTGATGTTGTTATACCATTACAGAGTTTTTAGAAATTTTTATAATAATACTTAGAACAGGTATTTAATTTGTACCTGTTTTTTATATTTGCCTGCTATTTAATCAAATATTGCAAAGAAAATTAAAATGAGGTAAGATATAAGTAGTATTTTTAAGAATTAAAAATCGGAGGCATATATTGATGAAAATTGAAAATTATTTAAAAAAAGAATTATATGAACTTATAAAAAATGATGAGAGTATTTTTGAGTTTATTCAAGATAATTGCTTAGATGGCATGTGGTACTGGGATTTGGAAAAGACTGAAAATGAATGGATGAATCCTAAATTTTGGGAAACATTAGGATATAATCATGAAGATATGCCACATTCACCTAGTGCATGGCAAAATATTATAAATCAAGATGATTTAAAGATAGCAACAGAGAATTTTAATAAACATTTAGAAGATGAAAGCCATCCTTATGACCAAATTGTTAGGTATAAACATAGAAATGGAAGTACAGTTTGGATAAGATGTTTTGGAAAAGCTGTCCGTGATAAGAATGGAAAAGCTATAAGAATGTTGGGAGTGCATAACGATATAACAGAATTGAAATCTGCAATAGAAAAGGTAGAAGAAGCAAATAAATCAAAATCAGAATTTTTAGCAAATATGAGCCATGAAATAAGAACACCAATTAATGCGATAATAGGTCTTGGGAAAAAAATGTTGGATAGCAATATAAATGTGGAAAACAAAAATATTTTAAACAAAATTTTAGCATCTTCTAAAATGTTATTAGGTGTAATTAATGATATTTTAGATTTTTCAAAATTAGAATCTAAAAAATTAGAATTAGATATACATGATTTTTATATAGATGATATTTTGGAACATTTAAACTCTATGTTTAATAATCAAGTAAATGAAAAAAATATAGATTTGTTTTTTAAATGTGATTTAAACCCCTTTATATCATTATTAGGCGACCCATTAAGATTAAGTCAAATACTAACAAATTTGATATCCAATGCTGTGAAATTTACAGAAAAAGGTTTTGTAGAACTAGTTATAAAGGTAAAAAATATAGACGAAAAAAAAGTATGCCTGCACTTTGAAATTAATGATAGTGGAATGGGAATTTCAAGTGAGAAACTGGAATTTCTGTTCAAACCATTTTCTCAAGGTGATAATTCTATAAGTAGAAAATATGGCGGTTCTGGATTAGGTTTAGTAATAAGTTCTAATTTGTTAAACAAAATGGGTGGAAACTTAGAAGTTGAATCTCAAGAAGGAAAAGGTAGCAGTTTTTATTTTGATTTGGATTTCTCTATACATTCTATAGAAAAAAAAGCTCATTATGAAAAATATTTGAACTTGGAAAATATGACTGCATTAGTAGTTGATGATAAAAAAAATTCAAGAGACTCTTTAAGAAATATCCTTGAAAGTTGGAATATGATTGTATCAGAAGCATCTTCAGGTAGAAGTGGTTTAGATAAAGTAATAGATTTAGAAAAAAATGGAGAATGCTTTGATATTATTTTAATGGATTTGCAAATGCCTGTAATGGATGGATTTGAAGCAAGTAAAATAATAAGGGAGAGTAATAAGCAAATACCAATAATAGCTCTGTCTGCTGCAGTAATGAAAGAAGACCGTGAAAAAAGTTATGAATTTGGAATGAATGAGCATTTATCCAAACCAATAGACGAAAAAAAGCTGTTTGAAATTTTGAATAAATGGATTGGAAATAAAGAAAATGAAAATATTAAATTTTATGAAGAAATAAATAGTAACAGTATTAAAGATGAAGAAGAAAATGGAATAGATTTATTTAAATATGACTTTAAAGAAATAAATATAGCAAAAGGCTTGGAATATACAGATAATGATTCCTCATTGTATTTATTAATTTTAAACTCTTTTAAAGGAAATCTTGAAAATGAATTTTCTGATTTAATAGAAGTTATAAAAGGTGACGATTTAGAAAGTGCAAAAAGGCTTATTCATACATTAAAGGGATTAGCAGAAACTATAGGTGCAGAGAACTTAAAAGACTCAAGTTCTGAAATAAATTTAGCATATGTTAAAGGTAGTTTAATTAAACAATACATGACTGAAAAATTGGAAAAGGACTTGGCAAATATTAAAAATGAATTAAATAAATTAAAATAAAAATTAGAAAAATATATGATATAATACCTTGGGGTAAAATTAATATATCAAGGGGTGAAATTATGAGAAAAATAAATTTAGATACTGTAGTGGATGCAGTTGCTAAATTGTGTGCGGATGCAAATTTTCATATTCCAGAGGATGTTATGGAAAAATTGAAAATAGCACAAGAAGAAGAAATTAGTCCTGTAGGCAAGGATGTTTTAATGCAAATTATTGAAAATGATAAAATTGCTAGGGCAGAAAATGTTCCCATGTGCCAAGATACAGGCTTAGCAGTAATATTTCTTGAACTTGGAAAAGATATATATTATGATGGAGATATTTACGAAGGAATACAAGAGGGAGTTAGAAGGGGATATGAGGAAAATTATCTTAGAAAATCCATAGTTAAAGACCCTTTTGACAGAGTAAATACTAAGGATAATACACCTGCTATTATTCATACTAAGATAGTGCAAGGAAGCAAAATAAAAATAATACTAGCTCCTAAAGGTGGCGGTAGTGAGAATATGAGCACAGTTGTTATGTTGAAACCTTCTGATGGAATAGACGGAGTTAAAAAATTTGTAGTTGATTTTGTAGAAAAAGCAGGTGGAAACCCTTGTCCACCAATAATAGTTGGAATTGGAATAGGTGGGAATTTGGAGAAATCGGCACTTCTAGCAAAGGAAGCCCTTTTAAGACCTATTAATGATACAAATAAAAATGAAAAATATGCTGAATTGGAAAAGGATTTGTTAAATAGTATAAATAATTTAGGCTTAGGCCCTATGGGCTTAGGCGGAAGAACAACAGCCTTAGCAGTAAAGGTAGAAGTACATCCTTGTCATATAGCACAATTACCATTAGCAATTAATATAAATTGTCATGCAAGTAGACATAAAGAGGTGATTATCTAAATGGCAGAATATAATTTAACAAGTCCTTTAAAAAAGGAAGATATTGAAAAATTAAGAGCTGGAGATAAGGTAAATTTAAGTGGTGTAATTTATACTGGAAGAGACTTAGCACATAAAAAAATATATGATTTAATAGAAAAATCAGAAAGCCTACCTTTTTCTTTAGAAGGGCAAATTATTTATTATGTTGGACCTAGTCCAGCAAAGGAAGGACAAATAATAGGTAGTGCAGGACCTACAACCAGTTATAGAATGGATGCCTATGCACCTAGTTTATTAGAACAAGGTTTGAAAGGAATGATAGGGAAAGGACCTCGAAATTCCAAAGTTCGAGAAGCTATTGTAGATAATAAGGCTATTTATTTTGCAGCAGTTGGAGGGGCAGCAGCACTTATAGCTAAATGTATTAAATCAAGTGAAATCATAGCCTATGAAGAGTTGGGAACAGAGGCTATTAGGCGTTTAGAAGTTGAAAATTTCCCCTTAATAGTTGTAAATGATATTTATGGAAATGACCTTTATGAGCTGGCACAGAAAGAATATAGGGTAGTTTAAATTTAAAAAACAAGGAGAAAAATATGGATGTTTATAAAAGAGCCTTAGAGTTACATGAAAAAACTAAGGGTAAATTAGCAATAGTAAGTAAGGTAGAAGTTAATAATAAAGAAGATTTAAGTTTAGCATATTCACCAGGGGTAGCAGAGCCTTGTAGAGAAATACAAAAAGAACAAAATAATGTATATAAATATACAAGCAAGGGAAATATGGTAGCAGTAATAAGTGATGGAACAGCTGTTCTAGGTTTGGGAGATATAGGGCCTCATGCGGCTTTACCTGTTATGGAAGGGAAAGCTATATTGTTAAAGGAATTTGCAAATGTTGATGCTATTCCAATATGTTTAGATACAAAAGATACAGAAGAAATTATAAGAACATGTAAATTATTAGCACCTAGCTTTGGTGGAATCAATCTAGAAGATATTTCTGCACCTAGATGTATAGAAATTGAAACTAGACTTAAGGCAGAGTTAGATATTCCTGTATTTCATGATGACCAACATGGAACAGCTATTGTTGTAACCGCTGGACTTATTAATTCATTAAAATTGCTTGAAAAAAAGGTAGAAGAGATTAAAGTAGTTGTAAATGGTATAGGAGCAGCAGGGAGTTCCATTGTAAAAATGATGTCAGCTCTTGGAGTTACAAATATTTTAGCTTGTGATAGACATGGAATTATTTATAAGGGAAAACCTGAAAATAATATTGTTCATGATGAAATTTCTAAAATTACAAACTTTAATAATGAAAAAGGAAATTTGGAAGATGCTTTAGTTGATGCTGATGTGTTCCTTGGAGTAAGTGCTCCTAACATAGTAAATGAAGAAATGATAAAAAGTATGGCTAAAGAACCTATTATTTTTGCTATGGCTAATCCTACTCCTGAAATTATGCCTGATTTAGCATTAAAAGCTGGTGCTAAAATTGTTGGTTCAGGTAGAAGTGATTTCCCAAATCAAATTAACAATGTACTTGCCTTTCCAGGAATATTTAGAGGAGCTTTAGATAGTGGAGCAAAGGAAATTAACGAGGAAATGAAAATGGCTTGTGCTAAGGCAATAGCTAGTATTATACCGGATAATGAACTTAGAACAGACTACATAATTCCAGATGCATTTAACAAAAAAGTGGTAGAAGTAGTGGCAAAGGCTGTAGGAGATATAGCTGTTGAAATGGGGATTACTAGGTAAATATTAAATTCGTTGCAAAAATTTTTAAAAACCTTTGCAACGAATTACTCTAATTAAACGAATTAGAATTTACTAAAAAATAGTAAGCTATTGATGAAAAAAAATTAAATTAGAAAATCCTAAATATCTTCCCAACCATCAATGGCACTAGACTGATTATAACTTGTAACAGTAGATTCAAAGAAATTTGCTTTTACCTCTCCGCTACCTTCTGTATCTGCTATTTTTTCCAAATGCTTATATGGGTTTACTTCAAAGCCTTCATATAGAGATTTTAAACCAAGGCTTCTAAGTCTTTGATTAGCTAGCCATTTTGTGTATTTTTCAGTACTATCCTTTGTAATTCCTAGGATATCCTCACCTATAATATGATTTGTCCATTCTATTTCTTGCTTTACAGCAGTTTCAAACATTTCATAAATAATTTTTTCGTCAAAGAGTTCTCTTTCTTCTTCTTTTAGACTAGCAATTATATTTTGAAATAGGACTACATGACTTAATTCATCTCTATTAATATAACGGATTATATCAGCTGTTCCAGGCATTAAGTTTCTACTAGCTAAAAGGTAGAAGAAATTAAAGCCATTGTAGAAATAAACGGCTTCTAACAAGTAATTTGCTATAACTGCCCTTAAAAAATTTATTTTACTATCATCATCATGAAAATCTTGATATGATTTTGCAATAAATTTTATTCTTTCAAATAAAATTTTATCATCACGCCAAAACTCATAAATATCATTTCTATTTTCCTTTGGAATAATACTTTCAATAATATATGCATAACTTTGAGAATGTATTGCTTCTTGATATGTTTGTATTGCCAAGACCAAATTAATCTCTGGAGCAGTAATATATTCAGATATTTTTGGAACATTATTAGTTTGTATACTATCAAGAAAAACTAAAAACGACAAAATTCCATCATAGGCACGTCTTTCTTCCTTTGTTAATTTTTGATAATCAAGGACATCCATAGTTAAGTCAACTTTTTCAGGTATCCAAAAATTTTCCATCATATTTCTGTATAATCTATTTGCCCAAGTATATTTTACATTATTCAAATTAAATAAATTAGTAGAGTCTCCTCCTATGACACTTCTACCTTTCAAGTCGTCAGAACCCTCTGGATTAAACATTAACTTTCTTTGCATTTGTCTAAAATCTTCAATAGTCATTTTATCCCCTTTCAATTTTTAGTTGGCACAAGAAGAACATTCTTCTTTATCAGTCATATTATTAGAATTTTTTTGTATAGTTCTAGTATAATAAATAGTTTTGCATCCCATTTTCCAAGCATCAAATAAGGTTTCATAAATATCTTTTGCTTTGATATCCAAGTTTAAATTATATAGCACTTCAAAACTAATTCCTTGGTCTATCCAATTTTGAATAGTACCAATTACTTTTACAACTTCTCTTTGGTCTAAGCTCTTGTTTTCCCTATAATACCAAAATGCTTCTTTAATATATGGAGGACAAATAGGAACTGCTCCTTTTGCATTTTTATCCATATAGAATTTATTGAAAATAGGTAAAACGCTGGCACTACAACCTTGTACAAGGGCACTACTTGTATTTGGAGCAATAGCTAATAATTGAGAATTTCTAATCCCAACTAATTTTGTTTTATCAATTAATTTATTCCATTCTTCTGCCATAGAGCTATTTTTATTAAAATAATTTTTGTCTTTTCCAAAGAAAATTCCTTTGTCCCAATCACTACCTCTAAATAAGGGATAAGCTCCTTTTTCTTCTGCTAAATCAACACTAGTTTTAGTTACATTATATGCTATAAATTCAAATAAATCATTAACTTCTTTCAAGGTAGAAGGGTCGCCCTTGTATGCTAGTTTATTATAAGCTAGATAATCTGCTAAGCCCATAGCTCCGACTCCTATTGTTCTGTAGTGTTTATTGTGCAGATTACTTTCTCCAATTGGTGTTTTAGTCAAATCAATTGTGTTATCAAGAATATGTACTGCTACCTCACAAGCTCTTTTTAATTCACTCCTATCTAATAAGATAGATAAATTTAAAGATACTAAGTTACAAGTATGTATATATCCGCTTTCATTTACTTGGCTAATACTTTTATTTTCTTCATCTAATTTTATTTCACCTATTTTAGATGGTGAGAAATTAGAGAAAGATTCTTGGCATAAATTACCACTACCAATCATTCCACTATGTTTATTTGGATTCATTTTGTTTACAGTATCTTTAAAAAATAAATAAGGCATACCTGTTTCAATTTGAGTTTTCATAATAGTTTTAAATAATTCTTTTGCTCTTATTTTTTTCACTAGTTTTAATTCCTTACTAGCTTCTAATAGAATATATTTTCTTTCAAATTCTTCACCCCATAATTCAGCTAATTCAATTCCATATTTCATTTTAACTTCATTAGGGTCAAATAAAGTCCATTCCTTATCTTCTTCTACCCTTTTCATAAATAAATCAGCTACAACAATTTGTGGAAATATATCATAGGCTTTTTTTCTTTGGTCACCATTTTCACTTTGTAATTCCAAAAAATCTCCTATATCCAAATGCCATATGTCTAAAGCAGTTGTTACAGCTCCAGCTCTTTTACCTAGTTGATTTACAGCAACAGCAGTATCGTTAATTATTTTTATCCAAGGAATAACTCCACCACTAGCATTGGGAGTTTTCTTGATTTCAGAACCAGTAGCCCTAATTCTACTTAAATTTACTCCTACGCCTCCACCATTTTTAGAAATTTGAGCAATTGCATTTACATTATAAAAAATACTATCTAAATTATCGTCAATTGCACTAATAAAACAAGAAGATAAATTACCATTAGGTCTTCTCAAATTGATTAAAATAGGAGTAGCCAAACTTATTTTACGAGAGGCTATATGCTCATAAATTTCTTTTGCTAAGCCTAGTCTTTTTTCTTTTTTTTCTGTACTAGCAATTAATAGTGAAATAGTAAGGAACATTTCCTGTGGTTGCTCAAAGGCTCTCCCTTGTTCCTGTAAAAGATAACGATTTATAAGCATTGTCATTCCTGCATAATCAAAATCCATATCATAATCTGGATTTATAAATTTTTCTGCTTCTAGCAATTCCTCTTCACTATATATTTCCAATATATCCTTAGAATAAATATTTTTTTCCACAGCATTTTTTACAAAGTCCAAATAATTTCCATAGGCAAAATTTGGATAAGTACCTCTTGCCACAGCAACTTCCTTGTATAATTCCATTAAACTAAGCCTTGAGGCGAAAATACGCCATTCAGGTTCATCTATACTTGTTAATTTTAAAGCAATATCAACAAGTGATTTTTGAATTTCCTCTGTACTTATTCTATCTTTATAAATAGAAACAACATGACTTTCTAGTTCAAGATAATTAATCTTATCTTCAAGCCCTCTACCTGCCCATATTAGAGCTTTCCTTATTTCTTTTATGTCTAATTCAGAGATTTTATTATTTCTTTTAATTACTGTTGTCATAAATCCTCCTTGTTTTATTAGTTAATAACTTATTGCAAAACTCCTAAGCTTTTATTTTTCTGATAAATTCTATATACAATTTTAAAGTATCCACCCACTTTTTCAGCATTTTTCAATACATAAAATAATATTAAAAAGATTGTTAAAATTCGTGTAATTTGCGTTATTCGGTGCAAAGCCTTTTAAAACCTTTTGCAACGAATTTGAATGAAACTTAGAGCTTTAGCTCTGTAGTTGAATTTATGCCGTAGCTCTCGAATTTTGGGAATAAATTCTAAAATTACTTTTTTATTTCATTAAATGTTAGTTGAAAACACTTTCTATACTAAAAAAGTATACTATATCTTGTTTTTAAAGTCAAGTTTTAACTATATATAGTTGAATTATAAAAATAATAAAAGACTTGATTTTTCTTGTTTTATATAATATTATTTAATGAAGAAATTTTTAAAATTACTTGTTAACAAGGGGCATATTATGAAAAAATTTAGAACAGCTAGTTTTAAACTAACAATGTATTTTTTTGTTTTTTTTATATTAATAACTGGCTTTCAAAATATAATTAAAAGCATATATATTTTTCCTAAGGTAATGGAAGCTAAAACTAAATTTGCAGATAATAGCATTAAAATACTTCTAAAATCTATTGAGAATAAATTGCAACGTATGGGATATATTTCAGAGGATTATGCAAAATGGGATACTTTGTATAATATTTTTGAATCTGATGGAGATAATTTAGATTATTTTGTAAAAGATAATTTTAGTGCGGATACTTTAAAAAATTTACATACTTCTTATGTTGGGCTTTATGATATTAATAAAAATTTTATGTGGAATGGTTATTTAATTGGAGAAGAATTTGATTCTAAAGTTGAAATTATAGATTTAAAAAGTTTAAAAATTATAGATATATTAGAAAATTCAAAAAATAAAGAGAATA
>Ga0194136_1001955_pt1 | contig 10170 bp, 8 predicted proteins | sample TARM_MetaG_T3A_1_FD_134023 | JGI IMG/M metagenome (GOLD analysis project Ga0194136, IMG submission 134023) | Freshwater microbial communities from Pennsylvania, USA, analyzing microbe dynamics in response to fracking - TARM_MetaG_T3A_14 (version 2) | ecosystem: Environmental > Aquatic >...
ATATATATGAGGGCAGATATTCTATATATGATTGTGTCTTGTCATTGAAAAATAAGGTTTTTTAAATAAAAAAGCTCCCTAAGGAGCTAAAATTATTTTGATTATTTTACAACTATATTAACTATTTTTCCAGGTATAACTATTACTTTAATAATATTAGTTCCTTCAATATGTCTTTTTACATTATCCTGTTCAAAGGCTAATTTTTCCAATTCTTCTTTTGAGATATTTCTATCTACGTCAATAGTAGCTCTTAATTTTCCATTGACTTGTACAGCTATTTGTATTTCATCTGCTATTGTGAGTTCTTCCATATATTCTGGCCATTTTGCATCAAATAAATAACCTTTAGCCCCTATGATATCCCATAATTCATCACAAATGTGAGGTGCAAATGGTGCTAATAAAATAAGTAAAGTTTTGATTGTTTCACTTAAAACTTTTTTAGATTCACTACTTTCTTTTTCACTATTGATTATTTTATTTTGATAATCTTGTAATTCATTAAGTAGTTCCATAGTAGAGGCAATGGAAGTATTGAAATGGAAATTATCTTCAATAGATTCAGTTACTTTTTTTATAGTTAAATGAAGCTTTCTAATAATAGCTTTATCTTCTTTGTTTATTTTATCATAAACAATACCCTTATTACTTAAATTATCTTTATTTGTTATTACTAAACTCCATACTCTTGTTAAGAATCTAGAAGAACCTGCTAAGCCATTTTCATTCCATTCTAATTCTTTTTCAGGTGGTGCGGCAAACATAGAAAATAATCTTGCAGTATCAGCACCATATTGGTCTATTATATGCAAAGGGTCAACCCCATTGTTTTTACTTTTTGACATTTTTTCCATTTTAATACTTAACTCTTCACCTTTTGTAGAAAAAGCCTTGTCTCCTTTAATACTTACTTCATTAGGGTATAGATATTTATTTTCATTCTTTGAATAATAAGAAGAAGATAAAACCATTCCTTGAGTTAGAAGTCTTTTAAAAGGTTCATTGGTATCAACTAAACCAATATCTCTTAGTGCTTTATGGAAAAATCTTGCATATAGCAAATGCATTACAGCATGCTCAACTCCACCTATATATTGGTCTACTGGTGACCAGTCATTAGCTTCTACCTTTCCTACTGGTAATTCATTGTTTTTAGGGTCACAGTATCTAAGGTAGTACCAAGATGAATCAACAAAAGTATCCATAGTATCTGTTTCTCTTCTAGATTTTCCACCACATTTTGGACAAGTGGCATTTTTAAATTCTTCTGAAGTTGCAAGAGGATTTCCACCTGCTTGAAAATCTATATCAGTAGGTAATTTAACAGGTAAATTTTTATCTTCTTCCATAACTATTCCACATTTATCACAGTAAATTGCAGGAATAGGAGTTCCCCAATATCTTTGTCTAGAAATTCCCCAATCTCTTAATTTATACTTAACAGTTCTTTTTCCTAATTCCATTTCTTCTAAATATTCAGCTATTTTGGTAATAGCCTCTTTACTATTTAAGCCATCAAATTTTTCAGAATTAGCAATAATACCATTTCCTATAAAAGCATCTTTCATTTCACTTGGTACAAGTGTAACAACTTCTTTTCTTTCTTTATCAATAGGATATATTACAGGAATCATTTCTAAATTATATTTTCTAGCAAAGGCAAAATCTCTTTCATCATGACAAGGAACAGCCATTACTGCACCAGTACCATAATTCATTAAAACATAGTCCCCAATCCATAAAGGAACTTTTTTATTATTAACAGGATTTATTACATATCTTCCAGTAAAAACCCCTGTTTTTTCTTTACCTTCTGCAGTTCTTTCAATCATATCAGCATTTTTCATTGCTTCTACCGCTTCTGTTATCTCCGAATTTTCTAATAAAATTTCTTTTACCATAGGGTGTTCAGGAGCTAGAACGCAGTAAGTAACTCCATATAGAGTATCTGCTCTAGTAGTGAAGACAGGTAATTTTTCTCCTGTTTTTTCAACTATAAATTCAATTTCAGTACCATAAGATTTTCCAATCCAGTTTTTTTGCATTGCAAGAACCTTTGATGGCCAACCATCAGCTAATTCTTTATGATCTTCAAGCAATTCTTCTGCATATTCTGTTATTTTGAAAAACCATTGTGTTAATTCTTTTTGTATTACATCAGTTTTTCCGTGTCTCCAACATTTACCTTCTTCTACCTGTTCATTAGCAAGTACAGTATTACACTCTGGACACCAGTTTACAGTTGAATTTTTTCTATATACTAAACCTTTTTCATAAAGTTTTTTGAATATCCATTGATTCCATCTATAATATTCAGGAGTATATGTTGCGATTTCTCTATCCCAGTCATATGAGAGTCCAAGGAGTTTTAATTGTTTTTTCATACTTTCTATATTAGATGCTGTCCATTTTGCTGGATGTGCTCCATTTTGAATAGCTGCATTTTCTGCAGGTAGTCCAAAAGAATCCCAACCAAAAGGGTGTAGTACATTAAACCCCTTCATTTTTTTATATCGAGCTATCACATCTCCTATAGTGTAGTTTCTTACATGTCCCATATGTAGATTACCACTAGGATATGCAAACATTTCTAAGGCATAATAATTTTTTTTATTTTCCACTTTGTTATCAGTTTTAAAAATATTAGCCTGCTCCCATTTTTCTTGCCATTTTTTCTCAATTTGACTAAAATTGTACTCCATGTTTAATTCACTCCAATCTTTTTTACTTATATCAACCTTAAATATATCACAATTAAAGCTATAATGCAAATAAAATAAGAAGCTCGTAAAAAATATAATTTATTTTTATAAAATAAAAAAAACCTGTTTTTACAGGCTTTAATTTATGGTTTTATAATCTTTTTACTTATAAAATTTATATTAAAAAAGGCATTAGCATAAGCCGGATTATGTATTTGATAATCATTTATCTAAGCTATTAATCACTTAACAGCTTTAGCAACCTACCCTAGAATCAGAACGAGCAGTTCCTTAAGATTCACTATTTGGTCTTGCTCCAGAGGGGGTTTACCTAGCTACTTTAATTTCTTAAAATACTGGTGGTCTTTTACACCACCGTTTCACCCTTACCTTTCGGCGGTTTATTTTCTGTGGCACTTTCCTTAAGATTACTCTCAACAGACGTTATCTGTCCTCTTGCTCTATGGAGTCCGGACTTTCCTCGTTTAAAAATAAACGCGATTATCACTAATACCTTTTTTTATTAATTCTTTTTATTTTACCACAAGAAGAACATTTGTAGATTTTCATAATGCTATCTTCTTTTTCAATTTCTTGATCAATAAGCATATTTTTACCACAAGCACTGCATTTTGTCAAGTTCTTTTTCTTCATAAAGAACATATAAGAGTAATATGCTAGTGATAATAAGAATAATATTATTAATATTTTGAATATAACTATAAAAATTTTAGAATAATTAAAACTTGGTTTTTCTATAATATCTTCGGTGTCTAATTTTATAATATTAAGGATATCTCCAACATTTGCTAATAGTTCAAAAGTATAATTGCCATATTCTCCATTTAAAATTAAAACTTCAAGGCTATCTAAAATTTTTTCTATTTCATTTGAATAAGAAGATAAATCTAAATCGTTACTTAACATAATAGTTACACTGGCGATTTCTTCTCTTTCTTTAACTATAGAAACTATTATTTTTCGTTCTTTATTTTTTAGCATATTTTGAATCGTATAATCTTTTTCGGTATTTGTAACAATAATAAAATCAATTTTATGCATTTCTTGTAACTGCTTTGTACGATTTGTTAATATATTTTTATCTTTCTCTTGAAATAATTTGGCATTATCTATAACTTGTCCAAATACAAGAGTAAAAATAGTAAAATAAATAAATATAAATTTTTTCATTTTTTCCTACCTAACTTCAAATATTTTCTTTTCATTGTATACTATAATATTTATCTTGTCAGCTAATTTTTTTATCAATATTTCATCAAAAAAAACTTCACTTTCATAATGTCCAATATCAATTGTATTCATTCCCTCTTCATATATATCTAAGGCATCGTGATATTTAATATCTCCTGTAATAAACAAATCAACTTTTTCTTTTTTTGCTCTTTTCCAAAAGTTACTACCACTACCATTTACTATGGCAACTTTTTTAATTCTTCTATTATCTACTTTTATCAATCTTAAGAAGTCCAAGTTCAAAGTATTTTTAATAAATTGTAGATATTCTTCTAAATTATATTCTTTTTCAACATTAAAAATTCGTCCAATACCTGTATTGCTTTTTTTCATATTTTCTAATTTATACATATTATAAGTTAATTCATATTTTGAATTTAAATAATTCAAAAGACTCATTATATTTTTCTTTTCATGAACAACTTCTAACTTATATTGTATTTTTTCCTTATAAGAAAATTGGTTTTGCACAAGTATTTTTTTATATGTAAAAGAATTTAGATGATTTTCAATTTCTTTTAAATTATCTTCTTCTATAAAAATATCTAAACTATACAACTCTTTTTTTATTTCATCAAGAACCTTGATGTTTTTTCCTTCTAACTTTTCTGCTATATATTGATTTAGTCCATGTTTAGCTGAATCTAAATTTGTATGTAAGGTATATACATTTATTCCATGTCTAGCTAATTTTAATATTTTTTTACTAAGTATACTATCATCGTTGATTTTGTTGATAGCTTTAAAAATAGGTGGATGATGAGTTATTATTAAATCAACTCCATTTTCAATTGCATTATTAACAACACTCTCTGTTAAATCTAAAGAAATTTGAACTTTATTAATTATTTCTTCTCGAGAACCTAAAATAAGCCCAACATTATCCCAATCTTCTGCTATTTCTAGAGGAAATTCTTCTTCTAGTATAGCAATAATTTCCCTAAGAATCATTATTCTGTCCACAACCTTTCACCAGCAAATCGTAATTTACCTAAGGCTCTTTCTTTGAGAACTCTTACTCTTTCTGCTGATATATTCAATTCTTTTCCAATTTCTTTAAAAGTATATCTACCTTCTTCTGAAAGTCCATAATACATTTCTATAATTTTTTTCTCTCTTATATTAAGTCTATTTAATAAAGCAGATACTTTGTTTTTTTGTTGAAGGTCATTTAAATCTCTATCTATTTCATTTATTGTAGAGTAATCTTTTATTCCTATTCCATCTTCATCATCTTTCATTTCTGTAAATTTTAAATTAAGCATATTCATTTCTACAGCTTTTTTAACTTTTACTATATCACTATTACTTATTCCTAAGCCTTTTTCAATATCATCAATACTAGGTTTATTACCATTTTTATTCATATAATTTTCTTCAAAAATTTGTATTTTTTTATTCATTAAGTATATATAATTAGGTATTTTAATCATGTTGACTTTCTTTTTAAGTGCATCTATTATTTCTTTTTTTATCCACCATGTTGCATAAGTAGAAAATTTATAACCCTTACTCACATCAAATTTATCTATTGCAGCAATTAAACCAATAGTACCTTCTTGAATTAAGTCTAAATAATAAATACCTGATTTGCAATAATGAAGTGCAATTTTTGCTACTAATCTTAAATTGGACATAATAATCATTTCTTTAGCTTCTTTATCCCCTTGCTTAGCTTTTGTGATTATTTCAATTTCGTTTTCTTTATTTAAAACTTCAAAGGATGAAATATCATGAAAATATTGGTTAACTATATCTTCAGTATAATAGTCTTCATAGCTTTCTTCTTCTAAATCTATATCATTTTCAGAATGTTCTATTTCCACCCCTGTTTTTATTATTTCTTCTACCAATTGGCAATATTCTTCATCGCTTAAATCACACTTTTCCATAATTTCTTCAAATCTTTTTTGTCCAATTTTTTTACTAGCTATTATTGCCTTGATTTCATCTTGCTCTAGTAAATCTAAAATTTTATCCATGGCTTCACCCCTTTTTATGCCTTTTAACAATTATACATTAATAAGTAAAAAATATCAAATAAGAAAAGAATTTTGATTCTTTAATAGATAAAAATAAATATTACGAATTATAAATAAAATTATACTTTAAAATATAAATGCTAAGAAAAATTTAAGAAAATTTACTTTGTAAAGCTTTTTACCATAGGATGAATAAGAGATAGATACTTGATAATTAAAAGGGGTTGCCGACGGCAAATACCCTATAAAAATTATTGATTCTTAACTATTAATTAATTTCTTTGTGATTAAATATGAAAAATATCTGAGTAGTTAAAAATAAAATTTGTTTACTAGATACTTGTATAAAAATCAGCATATATTCAATATAATTAAAATAAATATAAAAAATATGGAAAACTTTCCTAAAGCTTAGAAATATTAGATTTAAAATTAAAAAATTTGACTTTACCTCTTGACAAAGAGCCACAAAAAAATCTCACTAAAATAGTGAGATAAAATTCTAAATGGTGCCGCTAATCGGAGTCGAACCAATCACCTACTGATTACAAGTCAGTTGCTCTACCAGATGAGCTATAGCGGCTTATATGGTGGTCGCAACAGGACTTGAACCTGTGACCCCCTGCTTGTAAGGCAGGTGCTCTCCCAACTGAGCTATGCGACCTTTTTATTAATGCTCAAGAATAATAACATTTTTCATATTAAATGTCAAGTATTTTATAACTTATATAGCGTTTTCAAAAAAACGCTTGTATAAGATTGGTGTTTGTATATAATATATAATATTTGTAGGAGTTCAAAATTTTGAACCCTTACCTTTTAACAACATTATTCGACCAAAAGCTCTTATTTTATGGATATATAAAATTAATTTTTATATAAACTTATCCAATATTCACTTTTTCTTTTTATTCTTTGTATTGCATTATCTACACTTTTAGTTTTTTTCTCTAATTTTTTAGCAATATCTTTATAATTCAATCCTGAAACCATACAATGAAAGACCATAGTTTCAAAAGAGCTAAGATTAGCTTCTAAATACTCTTTTAAACCATTAATTTGTTCTTTTGTTAAATAAAGTTCCTCTGGACTATAACTAATATAAGATTCCAAGCCTTTTACATAAGGGACTTCTTTACTTTCGTCATTTTCAACACTCATACCCACTGCAGTATTAAGTACCATATTTTTTTGTGAATTAGCAGATTTTATTGCAGTTATTAATTGTCTTTTGATACAAATAGAAGCAAAGGTTTTAAAAGAAGCTAGCCTATTTTGGTCGTAGCCTCTTATTGCCTTTAGAAGACCTATCATTCCCTCTTGAATAAGGTCATCTTTATCAGCTCCCATTAAAAAATAATTTTTAGCTTTTAAAAAAACAAAATTTTCATATTTCTCAAATATTGTATTTAATGCTTCTGTATTCCCAAGTTGAGCCATACTGATTACTTCTACATCAATATCATTAACAATCCCCATTAAGACACCACTCCCAATAAATCTATTTTGACATTTCTGCTAATAATATACCGCCAGCTACAGAAACATTTAAAGAATTAATTTTACCCTTTAAAGGTATCTTTACTAAGATATCACATTGCTCCTTTACTTTTTGCTTAATACCAAAGCCTTCACTTCCCAAAACTAAAACAGATTTATTTGGATATTTTTCTTCATTATAAAATTTGTTACCATCAGCTTCAGCACCATAAACCCAGCATCCCACTTTTTTTAAGGATTCCAAGGCTCTATTTAAGTTAGTTACTTTAATAATAGGTACATGCTCAATAGCCCCAGTAGATGTTTTAATAACAGTCTCATTAATCTTAACAGATCTTCTTTCTGGGATAATTATTCCACTAACACCAAAAGATTCAGCACTTCTAATAAGTGCACCAAAATTTCGAGGGTCTTGAATTCCGTCAAGTGCTAAGATTAAACTTTTTTCTTCTAAAGCAACTTTTTCTAAAAAGGCATTAAATTCTAGATAGTAGTCATAATCGTTAACATAAGCAACTACTCCTTGTGAATTTTCCTCTCTTTTTTCTGCCTTTTTTATTTTGATATTTAATTTCGAGGCTAAATTTTTAATTTCTTTAACAGTTTCCTCGTTAGTCCCTTTAAATATTTCAATATATTCAATTTCTTTTTTATTTTTTAAAGCCTCTGTTACAGGATTTATACCGATTAATTTCTCCATTTAAACTCCTTCTACCTTTATTCTTTCTATATTTGCACCTAAATTTTTAAGTTTTTCTTCTAAATTTTCATAACCTCTATCAATATGATAAATTCTTGTAACAATAGTTTCTCCTTCTGCGAATAGACCTGCTATAACCATAGAAGCTCCTGCTCTTAGGTCACTAGCCATAACTTCAGCTGATTCAAATTTTGTCATTCCATCAATAAGAGCAATATTTCCATCTATTTTTATATTAGCTCCCATACGATTTAGTTCAGGAACATGCATAAATCTATTTTCAAAAATAGTTTCTTTTATTTCGCTAGTGCCATTAACCACACACATTAGCGTCATAAGTTGAGCTTGTAAATCTGTTGGAAAACCAGGATAAGGAAGAGTTTTTACTCTAACAGGTTTTAAAGTTTTTAAATTGGCTTCTACCTCAACTAAATCTCCGTTTATTATAAATTTAACTCCCATATCTTCTAACTTAGCTTTAAAACTTTCTAAGTGCTTTAAGTTAATTCCTTTAACTTTAACCTTACCTTGAGATAAAATAGCCAAAATCAAATAAGTTCCAGCTTCAATACGGTCTGGAATAATAGAATATTCACCAGGCACTAATTCTTCAACACCTTCTATTTCTAATCTGCTAGTTCCAATTCCCTTAATTTTAGCACCCATACTTACCAAGAAATTACAAAGGTCTTCTACCTCTGGCTCTTTGGCACAGTTTTCCAAAACTGTAATTCCCTTAGCTTTTACAGCAGTCATAATTATATTTTCAGTGGCACCAACACTAGGAAAGTCAAGAACAATAGTACTACCTATCAATTCTTTCGTCTCACCTTCAACATAACCATGATTTATTTTTATGTCACAACCTAATGCTTCAAAGCCTTTTAAGTGCAAATCTACAGGTCTAGCACCTATTGCACAACCTCCAGGCAAAGAAACTTTAGCTTTCTTCACATGAGCGAGCATAGGTCCCATTACTAAAAAAGAAGCTCTCATAGTTTTTACTAAATCATAAGTAGCCTCTATACTTTCAATTCCATTATTGATAATTTTATAAGTATTATTATCAATTTTTTCAACTACTAAACCTAATTTTTCTAGAACTTTAATTAGTGTTCTAACATCTTTTAATTGAGGAACATTTTTTAATATATAAGTACCCTTGGCAATTAAGGTAGCAGCTAGAATTGGAAGAGTTGCATTTTTTGACCCACCAATTGATATAATTCCACTTAATGTAGAGCCACCTATAATCTTGTATGCATCCATTATGTTATTTACCTCCTAAGTTTTTTTCTAATTTACAAATAATGCATTTTCTTCCAATAATTTTATCTAAAAAATCTAATTTTTTAAAATCATTTTTATATTCTGGAAGTTTTTCCTCTAACTTATGGTAATGTTTTTTACATAATTTAGAACCTTTATTTTTACTGTATATCTCCCCCAAACCAGCATCTATAAAATCTTGATCCATATCCCTTATAACTATATTATTAGGTGGATTATGAAGTGCTTCTTTGGAAGCAACTACTAGTCCAATATTTCCATAATAGCTAATACCATCAACTAATTGATATTTTAATTTTAATTCTTCAGCTTTTTGTATATATGGTTTTAATTTTTTTAGTGGAAGGTCACGACTCATTTTTAATATATAAGCATTTTCATCTTCCATTGCCTTTAGAATTTCTTCGTAAATATCATCTTCTTCTATTTGGTCCTTTGCTAGACCAGCAATAACTCTTTCTTTATATTCTCCTAAAAACAAACTTTTCTCACTTTGTGTTTTAGCAAATTCTTTTTTTGTTTTATTTTGTACCTCAATCATATCGTGTAGATCCTTCATATTACTCTCTCTCCTATAGAAACAATCTATTTTAATTATAGCACATTATTACTAAAATTCAATAGTAGCTCTGTAATTATTTTGACAACATTATAATTTCAGGCTATAAAAATGTACAAGATTAGGAATTTACTTCTTTTTAAAAGTAGAAATATTTTTTTCATTATTAAAGATATACTC
>Ga0194136_1001960_pt1 | contig 10154 bp, 7 predicted proteins | sample TARM_MetaG_T3A_1_FD_134023 | JGI IMG/M metagenome (GOLD analysis project Ga0194136, IMG submission 134023) | Freshwater microbial communities from Pennsylvania, USA, analyzing microbe dynamics in response to fracking - TARM_MetaG_T3A_14 (version 2) | ecosystem: Environmental > Aquatic >...
AGAGCCGGAAGCTTGGTGATGCGCACGCCGCAGGCGTTGTAGATACCGTTTACCACGGCTGCGTGGGGGCAGGTAAGAGGCAGTTCGCCCACGCCGGATGCGCCGAAGGGACCTTCGGGACGCGGGGTTTCCACATACTCGAGCACGATGTCATCAGGAATCTGCTTGATGTAGGGGAACCCGGCACCGGGCATGGTGGAGTGCTTCTTGATGTCCTCGAAGTCTTCGTACAGGGCAAGACCGATGGCCTGAGCAAGGCCGCCGTAGAGCTGGCCGTCCACAGCCAGCTTGTTGGCGATTTCGCCCACGTCGCCCACCATGGAGATCTTTTCCACGGTGGTCTTGCCGGTTGCCAGTTCCACTGCCACTTCGGCAATGAACAGACCGTACATGTAAGCAGCAAAGGGGTTGCCCTGACCGTCTGCGTTGCAGTCGGTGCACGGAGCAGACCACTTGCCGCTGTACTTCACGGCAATGTTCTCGGCCTTCATTTCATCGTAGGTACGGAACGTGCCGTCCTTCTTGCGCATACCGCCGACCAGCAGTTCACAACCGGCCTTGATGGCGCGGCCGACAACAACCTGCGAGCGGCTGCCGCCTGCGGGACCCGCATTGGGGCACACGGCGGTATCGTTCAGCACAAGCTTGATGTTTTCGGGACGGATGCCCAGCGGACGCAGCCCTTCGTGCGCGGTGGCAAGGGTGCCGATGTCCGCGCCCTGACCGTGGTCATGCCAGGTGGCGTAAACCGTGACCGTCGCGTCGGGGTTCAGCTCCACATACACTTCCGCCGTATCAGGGCCGTCCAGACCGCAACCGTACACGCCGAGCGAGATACCCACGCCGCGCTTCACTTCCGCGGTGGAAGCCTTGGCAGCGTGTTCCTTGGCGGCCTTGTACATGGGACGTGCCTTATCCAGCACTTCAGGCAGGGAAAGCACTTCCGGCGTCTGGCCGGTGGGCGTGGTGGAACCTTCGCGGTACACGTTCTTGTAACGCAGTTCCAGCGGATCCATGCCGAGCTTATCAGCCAGTTCGTCCATCAGCACTTCAGAGGCAAATTCGCTCTGCGGCGAACCATAGCCACGGAAGGCGGAACCCCATGCGTGGTTGGTGCACACGGTGCGGCCGATACCACGGATGCTGGGAATGTTGTAGCCCGCGCCGATGAACTGCGCACCGCGAAGGGTAAGCAGGTCGCCGAATTCGGAATAGGGGCCGTGGTCAACAGTCCAGTCGCTTTCCATGGCCTGCAGCATGCCGTCCTTGGTAGCGGCAAAGCGCACGTTCATGAAGAACGGGGAGCGCTTGCCGGTGTAGGTCTGCTGCTGGAACCAGGTGTAGTTCAGGTACACGGGCTGACCGGTGGCAATGGCTGCCGCACCGACCAGTGCTTCCATGGTGGGGCTGAACTTGTAACCGAAGGTGCCGCCGGTGGGGTTCTGCACCATGATCATGTTCTCGGGGTCCATGCCGAGACCGGGAGCGATCATATACATGTGCAGATGCAGACCGATGGACTTGGAATGGATGCACAGCTTGCCTTCTTCATTGAAGAATGCAAAGCCCACGTCCGGCTCGATGGGCATATGCGGCTGGCGGCCGACATAGAAATCGTCTTCCACCACCACGTCGGCCTTCTTGAAGATGGGGGCGCTGTCTTCGCCCTTTGCAATCTTCTGCTCGAAGTAGACGTTCGGAGTGCCGGGGTGAATTTCCATGGCGTCTTCAGCCATGGCTTCGGGGGCGCTCATGTATGCGGGCAGGATTTCCAGATCAACCTTCACCTTGGCTGCGGCAGCCTTGGCGTGGCATTCGGTATCGGCGCAGACAATGGCAATGGCGTCGCCGAACTGGAATACCTTCTCATCACAGAGAATGGGACGATCCCAGCCGTCACCCTTGTTGGTGGGGAAGGTGATAAGACCGGTGATGCGGTTCTTGCCCTTGATGTCCTTATGGGTGACCACTTTGACCACGCCGGGCATCTTTTCCGCTTCGCTGGTGTCTATGCCCAGAATTCTGGCATGGGAGACTTCGGCCTGCACAAGGGCGAGGCGCAGCGTGCCTTCGGGCATCTTGATGCCGAGGTCGGCACCGAAGTCGAGCGTACCAGTAACCTTGGCAACGGCGCTGGGACGGGGATACTTGGTACCCCAGATCTTGCCGTCGGCAGGAATCTGGAAATAGAGATCATCAAGCTTCTTCTCTCCGCGCAGCACAGCGGCGGCATCCATAACGGCGTCCACCAGCGGCTTGTAGCCGGTGCAGCGGCAGGCGTTACGATGCTTCTGGAACCAGTCGCGCACGTCGTCACGCGAAGGCTTGGGATTGGTATCCAGCAGCAACTTGGTGGAGACTATGAAACCGGGAGAACAAAAGCCGCACTGAGCGGCACCATGTGCCAGCCATGCGACCTGAATGGGATGCAGATTGTCCGGAGTGCCAATACCTTCCAGCGTAGTGATGGAGTCACTATCATTCAGACGGCTCATCTTGTAACTGCAAGAGCGGATAAGCTTTCCGTTCACGATAACGTTACAGCTGCCACAATGTCCCTGTCCGCAGCCAACCTTAACACTGGTAAGGCCAAGACTTTCACGCAGATAGGTTGCGAGGGTGGTTTCAGGAGCGGCAATGGCCATACGGGGGGCGCCATTGACATGGATCATACGCTTGATCATCGAAATCCTCCTTATAGGTGATAACTCGGGCCGGACGATTCAGGCAAACAGCGGTCCGGCAACATCGTCCAGTTCGCGCGCCCCGAAAGGCCGCGGGTTCGGGTTTAGCCCGGCTTGCCGAAAGGACAGATAGGGTGGCGACAGGGCTCGCAGCATGCGCAGAAACCCCCGTGCCCCAACGCCACTATGTCCTTGCGGGTAAGCCGCTCTCCGGCCAGCAAACGCGGCACCACAATGTCGAAAATGCTGGCGCGGTAGTACATGACGCACCCGGGCAACCCCAGAACGGGCACGCCGCCAAGATAGGAAAGTAGAAACATCACGCCCGGAAAGGTGGGCGAGCCATAGGTTACGATTTCAGCCCCTGTGGCCCGGATACTGGCCGGTGTCTGGTCGTCCGGGTCAACACTCATGCCTCCGGTCACCACAACCATGTCCGCCCCCTGCTCCACAAAGGCAAGGATGGCGTCACGGGTTGTCTCCGGATCGTCGCCCACGAAGGTCTGCCCCATGACCTCGGAGCCGAATCCGGCAAACTTGCGACGCAGCACCGGACCGAACTTGTCTTCGATGCGGCCGTGGAAGATTTCACTGCCCGTGGTCACAACGCCTATGCGCTGTTCCAGAACGGGCTTCACCTGCACCACCGGGTAGTGCGCGGCGCAGATTTCTTCCACCCTGCGTATCTTTTCTTCGTCTATGACCAGCGGAACCACCCGCGTACCGGCAACGGCACGCGGTTCGGTAATAAACTGGCCTGTGTGCATGGTGGCGAGCACCACTTCCTCAATGGAATTGATGGCGTGCAGCGCCTCCACATTCACGGTAAGCAGGCCGCGTTCGGCCATGAAGTTGATGCGCCCTTCGCTGATCTCCGAAAAGGAGATACCCGGCCCCGCCGCAGCGTGGGCGATGCGCAAGGCGGCTTCATCCTCGTGCAGCTGCCCCTTGTCGAGCGCCAGCACATACAGATGTTCCTTGCCTATGTTGAGCAGGACAGGAATGTCTTCGGGGCGGATAACATGCCCCTTCTTGAAAGCCCGGCCTTTGAACTCGCCGGGAACAATTCGGGTTAGATCGTGACAGAGGACGGTGCCAACGGCCTCTTGAACGGGAATGGTCTTCATCATGTGCGCAGTCTCCGATACGGTACGTGAACTCGAGCATGGAAGCGTTCAAGTTTGGAATAATTACTCTTTTTTCATCAAGCCACAGTCAATCAAGATGCCCCTGAGAAACCCCGATGTTAGAGAGTATTCACCCATTTCCAATTTTCTTATGTCGCCATGAACATATAAAGTCAATAAACAAACGCGAAATGAAACGGGCTTGCACGCTGCGAAACAGCCGGAAACAACCGTTGACCATGTGCCTTGAGCAGTGGACAGGTTACTGGTATCTCTGGTGTATGAAGATCAGGAAAGGATGAAAGAGATGGCAGAAAAAACACTGCGGATGCGGGTAAAATTCTGGATAGAAGTAGACGGTGAAAACGCCTTCGGCATGGGCAGCTTTGCGCTGCTGCAGGGGGTGGAAACCACCGGTTCCCTTGCCGGCGCGGCCAAGGAAATAGGCATGTCGTACCGCACGGCATGGGGGCGTATCCGCAAAATTGAAGAACGGATGGGGCAGCCCGTGTTGGTGAAGCGCGGGGGCAACAAGTCCGGCTACCAGCTTTCCGCCTTTGGTGCCCGCTGTCTGGCAAGCTACAAGGCAGCGTATGCAGCCGTGCACACCGTTGCCCAGCGTGAATTCGACCATCGCTTCGCCTCACTGCTGGCAGACCAGCCTGACAAGACCGGAGATGATGAGGCCGGAGATGAGGCCGGACAGGACGAAACAACGCAACAGGCAGGCGGGCAAGCTGCTGCCGATATATAGCTCCCCCGCACTCAAGGCATAACTAAGAATTTTTTACATAAAGAAAGGTTTGTACCAGCAGGCACAAACCAAAGATTACCGACAACCCCTCATTTTCAGGAAAACCACATTCCCGTTAAGCCGGAACTGTAGTCCAAAAACAGATTGTCATCGCTTATACGAGGTGCGGGAACGTTAGGTTCCTGCCCGGCGAAGCCAAAAAATTCCCCCCTAAATGACTTACTCTGCAGTCCGAATGGGTTGCACCTGTTGGTGCAACCCATTTTCATTCTATCCGGCAATACCGGCTAATGGCTGCATGAGGTGCGTGGCAGCAGGGGCATGCCTGCAAAACGGGCCACGTGCATTCCCTCCCACCTTCCGGCAAAGACCACGGCACGGTCACCGTCAAAACGCACCGACGCATCTTCCGCCGAGGAACGGATCACAACGTCGCCCCCGTCAAACAGAATGGCCATAGGCGTTATCTCCCGCTCGGTATCGCCGCAGATGCTCTCGCGCCACTGCGGGCAGCACACGGTTCGTGTTCCGTCCGGCATGAAGGCCGTAACCCGCGAAGACACCGTGCACAGGCTGCGCACCGAACCATCGGGATTGAACACCAGAGAATTGCAATCGCCGTTCACACCCACGGCGTCAGGATCAAAGGCCATAATCTCGCCGACGGGCGTTTTCACGGCCACAGGCGCGGCGGGTTCAAGAGAACGGATGGAACCGTCAGGATAAAAACTCACTCCGGTGCGGGTCTTGATCAGCCCCGCGGGAGTCTGCACGCTCACCACTTCGCCCGGCCACAGGGTCAGACTACGCAGGGCCTGCGTTTTGTAAAAACTGACGCTGATCACGCGGGCATGCAGCTCGCCAACAGGCGTCTGCAGGCTCACAGGTTCGGAAAGCCGCGCCTCATCATCCTGCGTCCAGTAGCCGGAAAGCCTGCCGTTGAGAGGGAACACGCGGTTGAGACTGCCGTCGGGATAAAAGGAGATGAACTCGGCCGGAACCACCCCTGCGGGCGTGTCTATGAGCACCTGCGTTTCCAGAGGCAGTCCGCGCGGGCTGCCGTCTTCATACAGGTCCACGGGCAGCAGTTCTTTTCTGCGCAGATCATCCGTGGTTCGCTGGGGGACAAGATCACCATAACGGGTATGTACCATGTGCATGACAACCTCCTAGTGCTTGCGCGCGGAATCCGCGAGGTGTGAAAATTCATCCTGCGTCAGCGGCCTGCCGAGTTCCCACGACATGCGCCTGACAGAGGTGACCAGATCTTCGATCTGCCCTGCCGGATAATGCGAACGGGCAGAGCCGAGCGCAACGGATACGGCAGCCTTGCCGCTCTTGCCGCCGACGGCGAGCTTGCGGTCCGCTCCGATGAGGGAAGGATCGTAGGGTTCAAACAGTTCGGGCGACTTGCTCAGTGCGTGGGCATGCAGGCCCGATTCACAGGCAAAGATATCCGCTCCGGCCACGGCCTTGGTGCGGGGAATGTCCACTCCGGCAGCTCCGGCCACAAGGGAGCACAGGTCGCGCAGGTGCTCTGCGTGATACTTTGAAGCTCCCCCGCGCACGGCCAGATAGGCAGCCAGCTCTTCCGTTGCGGCAATGCCCGAGCGTTCGCCTATGCCGAGCACGCTCACATCGGCAAAATCCGCTCCGCTTTGCAGTGCGCTCACGGCGTTGGCCGTGGCCATACCGAAGTCGTTATGGCAATGCACCGCAACGGGAATGGTCAGCTGTGAGCGGAAAAATTCCACCAGCCCGCCCATCTCACGCGGGGAAAGCACGCCGAGCGAATCTGCCAGACGGATGCGCGAGGCCCCCATGCTCTGGGCAAGCAGGGCCGCATCCAGCGCAAAGTCCCTGTCCGCCCGCGAGACATCTTCAAACCCTATGGAAATATATCGGATACCGGCAAGCCCGGCGCTGAGGACCATACGCCCCAGCTTTTCCAGCAGCCCCTTGCGGTCCAGCCCGAGACGCTTGCTCATGTGGGCATCCGAAACGGGTATGCCTATGTTGATCCTGTCCACGCCCAGTTCAGAGGCAGTGCGGATGTCTGCAGAACGGCAAGGGCTCCACACGCTCAGCCTGGTCCGGCCTGCCCGTGGACGAATGCGGCGCACAAGCTCGTCAATGCCTTCCTGACCAACCCAGCCGACTTCGACTTCATCCACGCCAAGGCGCAGCAGGCCGGAGAGGATTGCCTCCCTTGTCTCCATCTTGAAGTAGGCCCCGAACAACTGTGCCCCTTCCCTGAGTGTCGTATCGATCAGCATGGTCATTCTCCTTGAGAGAGATTGTGCATCTGCCCGCAGGAACTTCCGCGGACCTGAACACATATGAGCATGATCAGTGCCAAAGTTGAACGATACCGCAACCCACCGTCATCACAGGGCAAAGCACTACCTACACATGCCGTGATGAAAAAATGCACTTTTGTAGTTTCCTACACTTACGGTGGGTAGGTGTGTAGTTTCCCACACTCCCCCGTCCCGACCACGCGCCTCCCTCTTTTGTAAAATTTACCAATCATTAAAGCATGTTCTGAGAAATTATAAAACTTGGCACACCGCTTGCCCTAGAGGGTTCAGCATTACCAACCACCTCCAGGAGGAAATCATGAGAAAGGTAGCAATTTACGGAAAGGGCGGCATCGGCAAATCCACCACCACACAGAACACTGTGGCCGGTCTGGCAATGATGGGTCGCAAGGTTATGGTTGTAGGTTGTGACCCCAAGGCGGACTCCACCCGCCTGCTGCTCGGCGGTCTCGCCCAGAAGTCCGTGCTCGATACCCTGCGCGAAGAAGGTGAAGACGTTGAACTGGACGATATCCGCAAGCCCGGCTTCGGCAACACGTGGTGCGTGGAATCCGGTGGTCCTGAACCGGGCGTAGGCTGTGCAGGTCGCGGTATCATCACCTCCATCAACATGCTGGAAAACCTTGGCGCGTATGAAGAGTCCGAAGGTCTGGACTACGCCTTCTACGACGTTCTCGGCGACGTTGTGTGCGGTGGCTTCGCAATGCCCATCCGCGACGGCAAGGCAGAGGAAATCTACATCGTCTGTTCCGGTGAAATGATGGCCATGTACGCAGCCAACAACATCTGCAAGGGCATCATGAAGTACGCCCAGTCGGGCAACGTGCGCCTCGGCGGCCTGATCTGCAACTCCCGTAACGTGGATAACGAAAAGGAAATGATTCAGGAACTGGCCCGCAGGCTGGGTACCCAGATGATCTACTTCGTCCCCCGCGACAACGACGTGCAGCGCGCAGAAATCAACCGCAAGACCGTTATCGAGTGGAACCCCGAAGTTGTGCAGGCCGACGTATACCGCAACCTCGCCAAGGCCATCGACGAAAACAAGATGTTCGTCATCCCCACCCCGCTGGAAATCGACGAACTGGAAGCACTCCTGCTCGAATACGGGCTGCTCGAAGCCGCGTAGCGCAACACGGAAACGGCAAGGGCACCATCATAGTCCATTCTCCTTCCGCAATCCCGAACCGGAGAATGGACGGGCGACAGGCCGTCGCCGCGCAATACCCCGTATTGCGGAGCCGGGGCGGAACCGCAACCCAGCCGCAGGCGAAACCGCTGCACTGCAGGGCGCTGTGGCGAAGTGAAATAACAATCAGGAGAACAGACAATGATGATCATGGTGAGAGCTATCGTGCGACCCGAAAAAGCTGATGATGTTCTGGCGGCCCTCATGGACAACGGCTTTCCCGCCGTCACCAAGTACTCCGTGGCCGGACGCGGCAAGCAGCGCGGCATCAAGATCGGCGAAGTGACCTATGATGAAATTCCCAAGACCATGCTCATGAGCGTCATCAAGGCCGAGGACAAGGACTTTGTCATCAAGACCATCATGGAAGCCGCCCGCTCGGGCTCCAAGGGTGCCTTCGGCGACGGCAAGATATTCGTGTGCGAAGTGAGCGACGTCTACACCATCAGCTCCGGCGTGTGCGACACGGCCAAGGAGGAGGCTGCATAATGAAGGAAGTCATCGCTGTCGTTCGCATGAACATGATGAACCGCACCAAGGCAGCCCTGAACGAAGCGGGCATAGACGCCTTCTTCGCGCACGAAGCGCAGGGTCGCGGCAAGGGGTTCATCAGCGCGAGCGTTCTTGAAGGTGCGGAGAGCGGATACGAAGAAGCCGCTGCCGTGCTCGGTGAAAAGGGCAAGCTCTACCCCAAGCGCATGCTGACCATCGTGGTTCCCGATGAGCAGGTGGACGAAGTGGTGGAAGTAATCTCCGCAGCAAACCGCACCGGCAAGCCGGGCGACGGAAAGATATTCGTTCTTCCCATGGGGGATGCAGTGCGCGTCCGTACCGGGGAAAAGGGCAAGAAATCCATATCGTAACGACCGACATTGAGCACTGACGGCTGCACCGGGTACGCCCCGACGACCTCGGACAAAGAGGCCTGTAATTGCATCAGGCCATGCCACACAGAGGAACGGCCTACGCAAGGAGAATTGAGATGGCAAAGACGAAAAAGCTGGTGCAGCTGAGCCCCGCAGACATCAAGGAAGAGCTTCTGAAGAAGTATCCTCCCAAGGTGGCCCGCAAGCGCGCCAAGCAGATCATGATCAATGAGGCTCTGGAAAATGAAACGCCGACGGAAATAGTGGCCAACGTGCGCACCATTCCCGGTATCATCACCATGCGCGGCTGTACCTATGCAGGCTGCAAGGGCGTTATTCTGGGACCCACCCGCGACATCGTGAACATAACCCACGGCCCCATCGGCTGCGGTTTCTATTCATGGCTCACCCGCCGCAACCAGACCGAACCCGGTCCTGACGGCGAAAACTACATGCCCTACTGCTTCTCTACCGACATGCAGGATCAGGACATCATCTTCGGCGGTGAAAAGAAGCTGGAAGCTGCCATTCAGGAAGCCTACGACCTCTTCCACCCCAAGGGCATCGCAGTATTCGCCACCTGTCCCGTGGGTCTTATCGGCGACGACATTCACGCCGTGGCCCGCAAGATGAAGGCCAAGTTCGGCGACTGCAACGTTTTCGCCTTTTCCTGCGAAGGCTACAAGGGCGTCTCGCAGTCTGCCGGTCACCACATCGCCAACAACCAGGTGTTTACCCACCTTGTGGGCGAGAACGACACGCCCAAGGAAGGCAAGTACAAGATCAACCTGCTGGGCGAATACAACATCGGTGGCGACGGTTTCGAAATAGACCGCCTGCTGACCCTGTGCGGCATCACGAACATTGCCACCTTCTCCGGCAACTCCACCTACGACCAGTTCGCCTCGGCCCAGCATGCCGACCTGAACACGGTCATGTGTCACCGTTCCATCAACTACGTGGCCGACATGCTTGAGGCCAAGTACGGCATTCCGTGGATCAAGGTGAACTTCATCGGTGCGGAAGCCACGGCCAAGTCCCTGCGCAAGATCGCCCAGTATTTCGGCGACAAGGCGCTCATGGACCGCGTGGAAGAGGTGATTGCCGAAGAAATGCCCAAGGTCAAAGCCGTTGCAGCCGATGTGCGCACCCGCACCACCGGCAAGACCGCCATGCTCTTCGTGGGTGGTTCCCGCGCCCACCATTACAGCGA
>Ga0194136_1001964_pt1 | contig 10140 bp, 8 predicted proteins | sample TARM_MetaG_T3A_1_FD_134023 | JGI IMG/M metagenome (GOLD analysis project Ga0194136, IMG submission 134023) | Freshwater microbial communities from Pennsylvania, USA, analyzing microbe dynamics in response to fracking - TARM_MetaG_T3A_14 (version 2) | ecosystem: Environmental > Aquatic >...
CCGCGGGTACTGATTCTGGCCCCGACCCGCGAGCTGGCGGCACAGATTGTTGCTGACGCCACGGCGCTGGCACGTTTCACCTTCCTGCGCAGCGAACTGGTCTGTGGCGGTGAGGATTTCAAGGTACAGGCGGCGCGCCTGCGCAAGAATCCCGATCTGATCGTCGCCACCCCGGGACGTGCGGTGGAGCAGTTGACCGCCGGCAATCTGGATCTGTCCGAGGTGATGGCGCTGGTGTACGACGAGGCTGATCGCATGCTCGACATGGGTTTCAGCGAGGATGTGGAAAAGCTCGCGGCGGCCTGCCCGCCGGGCCGGCAAACGCTGATGTTTTCGGCGACCTCCGGGCATGCCGGGTTGCAGCGGGTGGCCCGGGCACTGATGCGCGAGCCGCAGTGGCTGGCGCTCAGCGATGTGCGCGAGGATACCCCGCAGATCCGTCAGCAGGTGATTGCTGCCGATGACCGGGGGCACAAGGAGCGCCTGCTGAAGTGGTTGCTGGAGCACGATTGCCAAGGCAAGGCGATGGTCTTCACCAATACCCGTGAGGCAGCTGAGCGTCTTGGTGGGGTGCTGCGCGCCGCCGGCCTGCGTGCCTACACGCTGCATGGCGAGCGTGACCAGAAGGAGCGCAAGGCAGTGATGGCGCACTTTCGCGATGGCGGCAAGGCCGTGCTGGTGGCCACCGATGTGGCCGCGCGCGGGCTGGATATCGAGGCGGTCGACATGGTGGTGAATTTCGACATGCCGCGCAGTGGTGACGATTACCTGCACCGGGTTGGCCGTACCGGGCGTGCCGGCGCCGAGGGTCTGGCGGTATCCCTGCTGCTGTCCACCGAGTGGGGCCTGATGTCGAGCATCGAACGCTACCTGCGCCGGCAGTTTGAGCGGCGGCTGATCAAGGAGCTGGCAGGCAACTTTACCGGACCGAAGAAGCTCAAGGCCTCCGGCAAGCCGGTCGGCAGCAAGAAGAAAAAGAAGGACAAGGACGGCAAGTCGGGCGCGCGCAGCAAGAGCCCGAAGTCGGCCAAGGCCGGCAAGCCGAGACCCTCCCGGCCAAAGGTACCGGCGGGTGAGGTGATTACCAGCAGTGATGGGCTGGCGCCGCCCAAACGCAGACGCTCGCCACCAGCGGCAGAGTGACCCTGGACAGAACAGTTGCCGGCGCAATGCCGGCATAGCTGTATCTGTGACGGTTGGCTCCGCCAGCCTAGAATCTTTAGCTCAATTCCTTCCCTTTTATGTTGTTGGAGATGCACCGATGCATGTGGCTTCGGGCCGTTGGCTATACGGTTTTGCCCTGGCGCTGACTACCGCCGTTTTGTGGGGCGTACTGCCGATCATGCTCAAGGAAGTGCTGCGTGACATGGACGCCTACACCGTGACCTGGTACCGGCTTACCAGCGCCGGAATGGTGCTGCTGCTCTGGCTGGGCGCGCGTGGACGCCTGCCATCATTGCGTGGACTGTCTGCGGGGTATCGCACCCTGATGGTATTGGCAGTGCTCGGGTTGGGCAGTAATTATGTGTTGTATCTCATGGCGCTAGACCGGCTGACACCGGGAACTATGCAGCTAATCATCCAGATTGCTCCGGTGATGTTGATGCTTGGCAGTCTTCTGGTGTTCCGCGAACGCTTCGGAATAGGCCAGTTGCTTGGCCTGATGATACTGCTGAGCGGCTTTGGTTTGTTCTTCAATCAGCGACTGGACGAACTCTTTGGCAGTCTTGGTCAGTACACAATAGGCATATTAATAGCCCTGGCAGCCGCCTTGTGTTGGGCGCTTTACGGCCTTGCGCAGAAACAATTGCTCAGTGTCTGGTCGTCGGTGTCGGTAATGATGGTTATCTATCTGGCCTGCAGTGTGCTTATCCTGCCGTTGGCCCAGCCACTACAACTATTTCAGCTGTCTTCTGTGCAGGTGCTGCTGCTGGCCGGCTGCTGCCTCAATACGCTGGTTGCCTACGGTGCTTTTGCCGAGGCGCTGGTGCATTGGGAGGCCTCGAGGGTCAGCGCTACTGTGGCGGTGACACCGTTGATGACTTTTGTCATGGTTGCACTGGCTGCATCCGTCTGGCCTGAACATGTGCAGCCCGAGCAACTGGATATGCTGGCACTGGTCGGGGCCTGTATGGTGGTGGGCGGGTCAGCGCTGATCGCTCTGGCGCCCAGCCTGCTGCAAAATATTCGCAACAGACGCCTGCGTCGCCTGAGTATGACGCCGCCACCCGCCGGCTCCTGAGCCGGCGCTGGCCGGCAATGCCGGACAAGGGTTTTCCGCGCGGTAGCGGCCTGTCACTATAGTCACCCCGTTGGCCAGTTGCTGCCCATTGCCATGACCAAACTGCTGATCTGTCTGTTACCTGTTCTGTGGCTGGCGTCGCCCGCCCATGCCGTGGATACCGATGCCGCGCAGCGTGCAGCCGCCGAACGTTTTCTGCGGCTGGCGCGTGCCGAGGGTATGACGGCGCCGCTGTATGATCAGGTCGGCCGGCTGATGCATGCCCGTTTTGCCCAGCTTGGCGGCTCCCTGCAATACGAGGACGTGCTGCGTGACTACCAGCAACAGGCGCGAGCCCTGCTGGATCAGGAGCTGGCCTGGGAGACCCTGCGTGAGCCGTTGATCGAGCTGTACCTGCCGCTGTTTACCACCGAGGAGTTTGAGCAGTTGTCGGCCTTCTACGAGTCCGAGGTGGGGCGCCGGCTGATGGACAACCTGCAGATGCTCAGCAGCGAGTCGATGGCGCTGGTCAACCAGCGCTGGGAACAGCGGCTGGCGCCGCGCATGCAGGATCTGCTTGAGCAGATGGCCGATGACATTGAACAACGGCAGGCGCCTGTGGGCGGTCTGCCTGTTACCCCAGCCCAAGAGTCCCCGGAGCAACCCTGATGAGTACCGTTCAGCACGCCCTTGAACAGGCCCTGCAAACACTGCAACCCAGCCACCTGCAATTGCTCAATGAAAGCCATATGCACAATGTGCCGCCCGGTTCGGAGTCGCACTTCAAGGCGGTGCTGGTGAGTGCCCAATTTGATGGGCAGGGCAAGGTGCGCCGGCACCAGGCGGTGTATGCCGCGCTGGGCCCGTTGATGCAGCGCATCCACGCGCTGGCGCTGCATACCTACACACCGCAGGAATGGGCCGAGCTCAACCAGGCACCAGACTCGCCAAACTGCATGGGCGGCGGCAAACATCAAGGGGAATGATCAGCGTTTCCCTAAGCACAGATGGTAGACTTGCCGCCCTGCGCCGGGTCCCCCTGGCGGCATTTTCCGCGTTGTGAGGTAGGTTATGGGCAATACCGTGGTGGTGGCACTCTACAAGTTCGTCACCCTTGAGGATTACCGCGAGCTGCGTGAGCCGCTGCTGCAGTGCATGCTCGACAACCAGGTGCGCGGCACCCTGCTGCTGGCCGAGGAGGGTATCAACGGCACCGTTGCCGGCTCGCGCGCCGGGGTCGATGCCTTGCTCGGCTGGATGCGCGCCGACCCCCGGCTGGCGGATCTGGACTGGAAGGAATCCTTCTGTGACAAGCCGCCATTCCTGCGCACCAAGGTCAAGCTCAAGCGCGAGATAGTCACCCTCGGCGTTGAGGGTATCAGTCCGACCCGCCGTGTCGGAAGCTATGTCGAACCGGCCGACTGGAATGCACTGATCAGTGATCCAGACGTGCTGCTGATTGATACCCGTAACGACTACGAGGTGCGTATCGGCAGCTTTCGTGGCGCGATCGACCCGCAGACCCAGAGCTTTCGCGAGTTTCCGGAGTATGTGCGCGAGCACTGCGATCCGGCGCGCCAGCGCAAGGTGGCGATGTTCTGTACCGGTGGTATTCGCTGCGAAAAGGCCTCCAGCTACATGCTTGAGCAGGGCTTTGACGAGGTCTATCACCTCAAGGGCGGCGTGCTCGCCTATCTTGAGCAGGTGTCCGAGGCGCAGAGCCTGTGGCAGGGTGAATGCTTTGTGTTTGATGAGCGGGTGACGGTCAATCACGATCTGACACAGGGCAGCCATGTGATGTGCCATGCCTGTGGTCAACCGGTCAGTGCCGAGCAGCAGCAATCGGCACTTTACCGCCAGGGGCTGAGCTGCCCGCATTGCCATGACCGGCTGCCGGAGAAGACCCGTCAGCGCGTGCAAGAACGCCAGCAGCAGAACGAGCTGGCACGTCAGCGCAACCAGCCGCGCCCACTGGGGCCGGGTTCCGGCGAGGCATCCTCCGCCGACTGATCGGGAGTCGACCATGCAGCAACGCCTGTTGTACGTGATGGACCCGCTGTGTTCCTGGTGCTGGGGCTTTGCCCCTGTGCTGGATACGATTTGCCAGGAGTACCCGCAGCTGTCCCTGCACCTGGTTGCCGGCGGTCTGCGCCCGGCCCCCGGACAGCCACTGGATGGCAGTTTGCGCGCCAGTCTGGAGGAGCACTGGCAGGCGGTGGCCGAAGCCTCCGGTCAGCCGTTCTGCCAGCCACAGCAGTTGCCTGCAGAGTTTCTCTACAACACCGAACCGGCCTGCCGCGCCCTGGTGGTGGCGCGTACGCTGGATGCGGCGCTCAGCTGGCCGCTGGTACGGCGAATCCAGCAGGCGTTCTATGCCGATCTGGAGGATGTCACCCGACCGTCACGGCTGGTCGAGCTGGCCGCCGAAGTGGGCTACGCGTCGGTCGATTTTGCCAAGCACTACGACAGCGAACAGGCCAGCGCGGCGCTGGCAGCGGACTTTTCCTGGGTGCGTGATCTGGGGATTGCCGGTTTCCCGACCTTGCTGGCGCAGCGCAATGGTCAACTGGCGTTGCTGGCCAATGGTTATCGTCCGCCGTCAGCGGTTCTGGAGTTGTTGCAGCGCTGGCATGCGGCGGGGCAGGCGGAATGCTGAGTCTGGCCGGTGGCGTGCATATGGCGCTGCATCTGCTGTTGCCACTGGCGGCGGCGCTATTGTTTTTTCGCCCGGTCTGGCAGCGCGCGTGGGCTATCATGCTGCTGACCATGCTGGTCGATCTGGATCATCTGCTGGCAGATCCGATCTTTGATCCGAACCGTTGCTCGATCGGCTTTCACCCGTTGCACAGTTACCCGGCAATTGCCGTCTATGCGCTGGCGCTGCTGTGGCCGGTGACACGGATCGTGGCACTCGGCCTGCTGATTCACATGCTGGTGGACGCCAGCGATTGCTGGCGTATGGCATTCATTCAGTGACGTTGCAGCAGTGCCGGCTTGCCCTTGTCTTCCGGGGCGTGGAACAGCAGGAACAGCTGGGTCAGGGTGTCGGGGATGTGTTCGAGCATTTCATCAACCACCTCGGCCTCGCGGTTGATTTCGACGAATTCCGGCTGATCGTCGAACAGGCCTGAACCGACCATCACCGGCAACAGCAGTTCGCTGACGGTCTCTTCCTGTTCGGCAAACCAGTCATCCTCACGCATGAACACGCCTTCCATAAAGCCGACGCACCAGCTGCGCAGGTCGGAATAATCCGGCTCATCACCCAGGTCCAGATCGCAGGGCAGCTCGAATTCCTCGTCACTGGCCAGCTCACTGGCGATGCGGCTGTGCAGTTCGCACAGGGTGTCCTCGATCAGCTGGCGCTGTTCGTCGTTGGCCCAGACCGGCGGTTCGGCGAACAGGGCATCCAGCCACTCGCGCTCGGGAACCACCGTCGGAGCAATGGCCAGGGCGGTGAGGAAGCCATGCCCGGCCATGTAATCGAGCGCTTCTTCGTGCAGGTCGTCGGCATCGAGGAAGGCCTGCAGCTTTTCAAGTCGACTGGCGAAGGACATGGGTACACCTCTTGAGTATTGGTAGCGGCATTGTACCCATGCGCCGGGGGTTTGCCAAAGAACCGCTGCAGGGCTGCTATAATCGCCAGCCTTATCCATGCGACGGGTGCCCGAACGGGTCTGCCCGCGCCGGCACAGCGGAAGATAAACCCCATGTATCCAACCCCCCTGGACGCCCTGCAGGCGGTATTCGGTTACAGCCAGTTTCGCGGTCAGCAGCAGGCCATCATCGAACAGGTCAGCGCTGGCGGCGATGCCCTGGTGCTGATGCCGACCGGTGGCGGCAAGTCGCTGTGCTACCAGATTCCCGGGCTGATGCGTGCCGGCCTGACGGTGGTGGTATCGCCGCTGATCGCCTTGATGGACGATCAGGTGGCGACGCTCAGGGAACTCGGGCTACGCGCGGCGGCACTGAACTCCACGCTGGATGAACAGGCCCAGCGCGAGATTGCTGCAGCTATGCGCCGTGGCGAGCTGGACTTTCTCTATCTGGCGCCAGAGCGGCTGGTCAAGCCGCGTACCCTGCAATTTCTGCAGAGCCTGCCGATTGCCCTGTTTGCCATTGACGAGGCGCACTGCGTATCCCAGTGGGGGCATGATTTTCGCCCGGAATACCTGCAACTGGGGCAACTGGCTGCGTTGTTTCCGGGGGTGCCGCGCGTTGCCCTGACCGCCACCGCGGATGAGCGCACCCGCGAGGAAATTGTCCAGCGCCTGCACCTGCAGCAGGCCGAGCGTTTCGTTTCCGGCTTCGACCGGCCGAACATCTTTTACCGGGTGCTGCCCAAGGACAAGCCGCGCCAGCAGCTGCAGGCCTTCCTGCGCGAACGTCGCGGCGATGCCGGAATCGTCTATTGCCTGTCGCGGCGCAAGGTCGAGGAAACCGCCCAGTGGCTGAGTGAGCAGGGCTGGCCGGCGTTGCCCTACCATGCCGGTCTGCCGGCCGAGTTGCGCGCCCATCACCAGAGCCGCTTCCTCAACGAGGAGGGACTGATCATGGTTGCTACCATTGCCTTCGGCATGGGGATCGACAAGTCCAATGTGCGCTTTGTTGCCCACCTGGATTTGCCCAAGAGCATCGAGGCCTATTACCAGGAAACCGGGCGGGCCGGGCGTGATGGCCTGCCGGCGGACGCCTGGATGGTCTACGGGTTGCAGGATGTATTGATGCTCAGCCAGATGATGGCCGGCTCCGAGGGCGATGAGCGCTACAAGCGCGTTGAGCGCCACAAGCTGGATGCCATGCTGGCGTTCTGCGAGTTGACCGGCTGCCGGCGGCAGGCGCTGCTGGCCTATTTCGGCGATGTCATGCCGGAGCCCTGCGGGCATTGTGATAACTGCATCGAGCCGGTTTCCACCTGGGATGGCAGCGAGGCGGCACGCATGGCGCTGTCGACCATTTACCGCAGTGGCCAGCGCTACGGGGTTGGCCATCTGACCGATATCCTGCTGGGGCGGCTGACCGAAAAAGTCCAGGGTGCCGGTCACCAGCATCTGTCGACCTTCGGCATCGGCAAGCAGCTGGATGAGACCGAGTGGCGCTCGGTATTTCGTCAGTTGATCGCGCACCGGCTGGTTGAGGTGGATCTGGATGCCGGCGGTGGCCTGCGCCTGATGGACAGTTGCCGGCCACTGCTGCGTGGCGAGCAATCATTGTCACTGCGCCGCGATGTGGTGCGCAGTCAGGCTGCCAGCCGGCGCACTGACCGGCCGCTGGTGGCCGAGGCCGATCGACCCTTGTGGGAAGCCCTGCGCGCTCTGCGTCGGCGGCTGGCCGAGGAGCACAGCGTGCCACCCTATGTGATTTTCCCTGATTCGACATTGGTCGACATGCTGGAGCGGCGGCCTGCCGATCTGCAGGACATGGCCAGGGTCAGTGGGGTCGGTGCACACAAGCTGGAGCGCTACGGTGCGGAATTTCTGCAGGTGCTGCAGGGTGGCGCGGCAGCCGAAGCCGAGCCGGCCTCGGCGCAGGCGCAGCAGGTCGAGGTAGCCGGGCTGGCGCTGGCGGGTATGCATGCCGGGCAGATTGCCCGACAGCTGGGGATGCCGGAACGTCAGGTGTGGATGGAGCTGGCGCGCGCCATCGGTGCCGGCAGCATTGCCCTGCAACATGCCGTAGATTTGCCGGAGGCACAGATGGCACGCATTGAGGATGCCTTCCTGGCCGGGGATGGTGAGCAACTGCCGGGTGTACGCACGGTTGCCGCCGAGCTGGGTGATGGGATTGAGGAGGGCGTGCTGCACTGCATCCGTGCAGCACTGCTGGCGGAGATCCACGGCTGACGGTGGCCGGCCGTCAGCCCTGCCTGGTGTTGCCTTAGAACGTCTGGCCGAGGCGCATAAACAGCGCCTGCTGGTCATCCTCGTTGATGCCGATGCCGAGAATCAGCGGCCCGAGCAGGGTGTCTATGCCCAGCAGCAGACTGCCGGCCGAAATGTAATCGGTATCAAAAGCATTGCTACCGTTGTTGTAAACCCGCCCGTATTCGAGGGTGCCACCCAGATAGATCGGCAGATTCACCGACAACAAGCTGCCCGGCATCAGGCGGCGGTAATACACGGCACGTGCCAGATTGAAATTCTGACCGGTCAGAGCATCCTGGCGATAACCGGAGAACATGCCCGGTCCGCCAAGCTGGAAGCTGCTTTGGGCTACATCCACATCATCGCTGGTGCGTCCGGCCATCAAGCCGGCAATCAGGCTGTGCGGGCCGCTGGAGTAGGCCCTGTTCAGACGAACATCAATCTGCCGGTAACGTTCACTGGCGCCCAGGTCTGGTTCCGATTGGCGCCAGACGATACGTGCGTCATCGCCGCTGCGCGGGAAGTTGACGTTGTCCAGCGTGTCACGGTCAATCTGCAGGCTGTAGAAAGCCTCGTCGAAGCTGAAGGACGGGCGTTGACGTTCGCCCACACGCACTTTGGCATCTCCCCAGTAGCGCGACATGCCGAAGCGGATCTCTCCGTTGTTGGAGATTTGCCGGCCCAGATTGAAACCGGTGCCATAGCGTTGCTGCCGGTAGTCAGCTACCGGCCGGTTATCCTCGATTACTTCGATGTTGCGTGACTCGGCGTTGGCAAAGGGAGCGACAAACCAGCGCGAACCGTAGTCCAGCGGCTGGTAGAACTCGCTGTAGGCCAGTTGTTGCTGACCCAGTTGAACCCGAGTCAGCCATTCGGCCCCCAGACGGTTGACACCGTTGACCCTCAGGCTGGCACCGATGTTGTACTGGCTGCCACCCTTGAAGTCGTCACTCAGACTGAGGCCGGGGCGCAGGTAGTTGATACCGGTTTCACGGCCGCTGGTGCGGATCACCAGGGTGTTGATCTGCTCGCCGTGGAGAACCTCGTAATTCACCCGGCTGAAGTAGTCGGTGCCGTAGATGGTGCCCATGTCCTTCTGCAGTCGTTCCAGGTTCAGTGGCTCGCCGACTTCCTGGCGTACCAGGCTGCGAATCACCCGGTCATCCACCTTGCCACTGTTGAGTATGCGGATTTCGTGAATGATTGGCTGGCGTTGCGGGCGGGCGCTGGCCAGATTGCCGCCGGGACTGGTTTGCAGTTGCCGCGCAGCCAGCTGTAGGGTCATCGGATGCTGCTGCAGGCTCTGGCTGCCGGCGAGAATCGCTGCGGGCACTTCGGAAAAGCTGCCAAAGCCAATATCACCGAGTTCTGGTTGCAGCAGGATGTCGTTTGGTCCGAGTGTGGCCAGTTGCTTTTCGGTGTTGTTTCGCGTGAGCAGGGTAGTGGTCTGGTCCATGATGTCGAAGACCGACTTCAACTGCTCCTTGGATTTCAGTGGCGTGCCTATGTCCACCACAATCAGTCGGTCCACACCCATGCGGCGTGCGACATCGACCGGCAGGTTATTGGTCAGCACGCCGTCCACCAGCATGCGTCCTTCATGGCGTACCGGAGCAAAGAAGCCCGGCAACGCCATGCTGGCGCGTATTGCCAAAGGCAGGTGGCCTCGCTGGAAGACCACCTGGTCACCGGTGGTGATGTCGGTAGCGACGGTTCGAAATGGAATCGGCAGGCGATCGAAGTCATCCACCTCGTTGGTGTGTACCAACAGGGTTTCCAGTGCCACACCGATATTCTGTCCCTGCAACAGGCCCAGCGGCAGCTTGACGCCCTGACGGTCAAAGCTCAGGCGCTGCTTGACCAGAAAGTCGCGATCATCCTGCTTGCGACGAAAGGGGATGTCCTCGCGTGCCGGATCGTCGCTCATGATAGTGGCCCAGTCCAGCTCCTGAGCCAGTTCCGCCAGTTCGTCGGCACTGTAGCCGGCAGCGTAGAGACCTCCGATAACAGCCCCCATGCTGGTGCCGGCAATCGCATGCACAGGAATATTCTGGC
>Ga0194136_1001966_pt1 | contig 10136 bp, 5 predicted proteins | sample TARM_MetaG_T3A_1_FD_134023 | JGI IMG/M metagenome (GOLD analysis project Ga0194136, IMG submission 134023) | Freshwater microbial communities from Pennsylvania, USA, analyzing microbe dynamics in response to fracking - TARM_MetaG_T3A_14 (version 2) | ecosystem: Environmental > Aquatic >...
CATTCCTGAAACAAACACAATCAGAATCGTTATCCCCAATACGGCTCCTTGCATTTTTATTTGATTCCAGCTGAAGATCATATAGAAAACAGCTGCCAGAATCAGCCAAACGAGAATCGCCATTTTTGTATCCAGATATCCCTGATATACAATCATTGATCCCATTGACATGATCGTCGCGATTACAATTGCCAAACTGATTTTGACCCCGGCTGAAAATTCTGTTTTAAGTAAGGCTAATGCTCGTACCAACATTAACAGATTTAAGAATCCAATCGCCAGAAAAACCCGTGATGGCTGGGCGTAGCTTAATAAACTGACAGCAGCCAACCAATCTGGCCAGGCTACAAGGCAAAATGCACTCAGAATCAAAAAACTGCTCAAAACAGTTATCAGAAAACTGTCGCGCTGTTTTTCGATCACCAATACCCACAATGCTAAGATCATTCCGCTCGGGAAAAAATCGAAAAAAGTGGCCAACTCACATGTATTTGCAAAAGATAATGCCCGGGAAGTTACAAAAAATAAATTCCCCGGATATAGAAAATAGCGGTACCATTGCCCGCCACCCGTTTCAAAACGAGCTCCCGGATATACGGTACCCATGATTAACTGAATTGTTTCATAGGACGCGGTTAAAATATAAGCCATTGCCCAAACAAAGGCGATAGTAAATCCTGCTAGGATAAACAGATCATTCTTGTTAAAATAAAAATCTTTCCGATTTTCGTAAACAATCCCCATTAATAGTGCCAGAAAGACATATCCCAAGGGAATTTGCCAGGCCGGATAAAAGGTCAGCACATATCCACCGGCGCAGATAAAAATTATCAGAGCGTATAGAAACCGTTGGGTGTATTGACGACTTTTTAAATAGCGCTCCACCATAACAATTGCCAATTGCCCCAAAATAAGCATTTCTACCAGCCCATTAACCGCAAACCACCACTGCACAATTGGCGCCCAAGTCACAAGTAGTCCATAGATCACTGCTAGACGTTTGTTTTCTTTGCCAAGCATCATTGCCAATTCAAATGATACGAAAAACAGTCCCAGAATCCGCCCGATCCAAAAAAAAGAAAGGCCCTTGGCTGGTGAAAGGAGTAGATATCCCCAGTGAAAAGGTCTGAATATTTCAACGATATTCAAAACCGGTTGTCCATAAATAATAAAGGCATCGGTCCATGCGCCCCGGATCGTCTCACTAAAATACGGAAAAGGCGCTGCCCCATTAAAATACTGGGAAATCATCATTGGCGTATTAACCGCCCATTCATCGCTGCGGATGCTTCTACTGATGCCAATTAATGTTTCAAAGTGCTTTGATCCCTGAAAGTAATTCTCCCAATAATAAACCGAGGAGCCATGTATTTCAAATAGCACACAGCCAAACAAAAACAGCGCTCCCAATCGATACCGATACTGATAGAGATACCGAAAAATTGTTTCTTTGCCAAAACGATTAAACAGACCGGTTCCCAATACCGCCAATAAAAAAAGAATGATTAGACGTTTTAATCGTATCAACACGAAATAACTATGATAAAAGTCTGACTTAAACAAATCATTTGGCGAAATGACGGCTTCAATGATTAAGAAGTAACTCTCCACCAGCAGTGGTGCACCGATAATGATTAAAACACTCCAGGCTATTTTTTTGTATCGATTATAAAACTCTATCATTAATTAACCACCCTAACACATCGATCACCGCATAACGACCTGCATCGTTCTCGCATCCTTCGAATTTTTCACTTGTTTTGCACTCTTAATAATACTGTTTTAATGTCAATGTGAACGACATAATTAAGAAATAGACCGGTACCAGGGTCACAATATTACCGTATTGCTTGATCTGCAATGGTTCCAACTGTTTAAACGATGGGCCAATATTTAGCATCAGCGGAATCAGCGGCAGAAAACCGATGAAGTAACGCCCCTGCACACCATTGACCACACTTGAACCAACTGGCGTCCAGGTTAAATACATCGACAATGTTATCGCCACATAAATTCCTGCCGCAACCAGCAAGGCACCGATTCGCGTTGCGGGGCTTTGCCTTAATTCACGTGGATAAAAAACTGCGACCGAGCCATAAAAAAACAGGTACAGCAACCCCAGTCCATTAGACCCATACGACAGCCAGCCAAAATTAAACAGCATCAGATAATTGATGAGTCCCTCTAAAAGATTTTGTCCCATCATTTGCATATTTACGATGGGATCCCCGATCAGAAACTGGATCTGTTTGATCATGTTCACTCCTTCGGGAACAAAGGGATGGGGAATCGCTGTATAAAACTTCATCCAGGCCAGCGAAAAACCTGCCGCCAGGATGATTCCCAGAAAAACACATTGATAGGCGGCTTTGTCAAACTTTCGCAAGGGAATAAATGCCGGCAATAATACCAGCAAAACAAAAGGAAATTTCGTCACTGTAATCAGCATGCATAAACCGGTGTAGCCAACTATTTCAAGTACTTTTATCTGATGGTCTTGTTTACTTAATAATTTGAAATAAAAGGCCAGGGTTACAAATATGATCCCGATGCCAAAGGCATCCTGATTATATGAGGCGGCAATGTAAATTCCCATCGGAATGGTTCCCGCAATAAAAAAGAGCTGCTTAAACAGGGGCGTTATCTTAATTGCCAGCGCAATCATAATTGCATAGAACAGTAGATTCGTGATTCTGCCCAGATAATAAGACCATAGCACACTTAAATTGATTAATCGTCCGAAGCCAATTCCCAACGCCTGGGGCAGATAGGAGACAAAGGCGTATGCATTGGTTGCTTTTAATCCGTTACTTTCAATCATCAAAATACCACTGTCAGAAACATTTAGATCATTCTTAAACAGGGTCTTTTGGGATTGGCTATAGATCCGCTTGTAGTCTTCGCTGATTAGTAATTGTGAGTCTTCCTGACTGACAAAAAACTTTCCCCGAGCCAAATACATGGCTCGGGCCAGATGAGCCGTTTCATCAGGGGTATCCAGAATTGGTGTAACCAGACAAAAAAGCATCCCAAAACACACAATGATCAAAAACGCATTGCGGTATAAGGCCTTGCCCATAAATACAATCAGAAGCATCGTTATCACCACAACCACGGACGAAATTATCAGCGCCTGTTCATTCCACCCATCAAATATAAAGAGTGATCCAAAAAAAACTATTCCGCCCAACACTGCATAGGCCCAACGCGCTCTGATTTGCATGCGTCCAGCCTTTAATAAAGCAAATAAATCAATCTTTTCTCTGATCTGGCCGATTCGTCGATTCATTTTTTTATCACCTTCATTAATACCCACTCTCAAACACCGCTTTAAAGGTCATAAAAAAGACTTTAACATCGAACCACAGGGTCCATTTTTCAATATATTCAATATCACACTCAATTCGTTTATGGATCGAGGTATCGCCCCGCCATCCCTGGACCTGAGCCCAGCCGGTGATTCCTGGCCTAACATGATGCTTAATCATGTATTTGGGGATCTCGTGCTGGAATTGAGTAACATAATGGGGCCGCTCTGGCCGCGGTCCGACAATACTCATATCGCCTTTTAAAACATTGATAAACTGCGGTAACTCATCGATACTGGTTTTTCTAATAAACGCCCCAAATTTTGTTTTGCGGGGATCATCGGCAGTGGTCCATCCCACGTCGCCGGATTTAATGGAGGCGTCACCGCGCATCGAGCGAAATTTATAGATCCAGAATTCTTTTCGTCCCATCCCCACCCGGATCTGTTTGTAGATAATCGGCCCCGGTGATGTGAGTTTCACCAGGATCGCTGTAATCAGCAAAAGCGGTGAAATCAGTACCAGAATCAGAATCGAAAGAATGATATCAATCAGACGTTTGACCCATTTATTTAAGGGCTGATCCAAGGGAATGTAACGGGTGTTGATTAGCGGGATGCCATCCAGTTCGTCAAAATATGCCTTGGTTCCCTGAATCAAATGAAAGTAATCCGGGATAATCTGGGTTTTTATGCCCTGGTATTCACAGATATCGATCACCTCATCAATCCGTTTATAACTGGTGTTTGGCAACGCAATAATGACCTCATCGACCTGATACTCTTCGAGGATTTTATTCATCTCTTTGCTAGTCCCTAGAATGGGGATTCCATCTTTATCACTTTTATGATAGTAATCATCCACATATCCGGTGACCTTATAACCCAACTGCCGGTCGCCCACAACTTTTGCGGCAAAGGTCTGGCCAATGCTGCCAGCGCCAACAATGATAATGTACTTAATGTTAAAGCCCCGTTCTCTGGCCATTCTTAAAATTTTCCTTATCGATCCCCGCTCCAGAATCATTAGTATTGTGGCGGTCAGAAAGAAAACACCCAGCATGATTCGTGAAAAATGAATGCTCTTCATCGTAAATAAAGCGGACATTAAAATTACAATGCCAATACTATTAGCAAATATTATTTCTCGGCACTCTTTAAAAAAGCGCTGTTTACGATAGGGTTGATAGAGACCAAAAAAAACAAAGAGGATTAAATAAAGGGGAATAATAATGCCCAACAACTCAATGTAAGACCTTAGGTTCATGGTTCGCACCCCATCATCAAAAAATGGCGAGACAAACCGAATATACCAGGCAAATAAAAGGGAAGCCGTTATAACACACATATCCAACAATACCAAAATAAAGTTAAAAAAACGCTGATTGCTTTTAATCATCTTATCGCCCCCTTGCTTACCTTTATTTTCTTCGCTTATTTTTAGCCAATGCCATTTTTTTTAGAATTGTCGTGCCACTTGTCACTGCCCAGCGGGTAAGACCATTATATTTATGCTGATAATGTTTATTGTAAAAAATTATCATCGAGTCGTAAAAGGCCGCAATTACCTTGGGGTTTCGTTTGCCAATCCCGCTGGCCTTTTTATGATGAAAAATCCGGACTTCCGGATAATAGATAATTTGATACCCGGCCTGCTTAATCCGATAACACCAGTCGATGTCTTCCCCATACATAAAAAAATCTTCATCCAGCATCCCAACTACATCGATGACAGCCCTTGGAACCAGCATAAAAGCCCCCATGATGCAATCGATCGAGCAGGTTTTATTTTCATCCACATAGGTCAGGTTATAGGCCCCAAAACGCGTGCTCTCGGGAAACGCCATGTCGAGATTAAGGCTATGATAAAGCCCATTCAGGGGCGTGGGAAAACTCCGTTTGCAGGCCGGGTCCAATTTACCCGAGGGCAGTAGTATCTTACACCCCAGTGCCCCAATATGTTTATGATTGCTGATAAATGCTATCGCCCCTTTTAAGGTGTTCAGCTCAACAATGGTATCGGAATTAAGCAAAAGAAGAAACTCGCCCTTTGAGACTTCCATACCGATGTTATTTGCCTTAGAAAAGCCCAAATTTTCGTGGTTTTCTATAACTTTCACTTCCGGAAACCGCATTTTTATCGCTTCAACGCTACCATCTTCTGAGGCGTTATCGACCAGGATGATTTCATAGCTCAATCCTTTGGTGTTACTTTTTATAATTGAATCAATACAATTTGATGTCAACTCTTCTGTTTTATAATTAACAATGATAATTGATAAATCCATTCCGCGCCTTTCTTAAGCCTTTTGTGTCTTTCAAAGGACATTATATTTTACCATATTTTTTACAAATAGGGAAGACTTGCTCACTTCATCCGCTTATTTTCAAGCATTCGAAAAGCATTTAAGATCAACTGAGCTTCAATAAAAAAGTAATTCTTAAGATTCCTGACTTGAAAGGGTACTTTCTTTACTTTTTTATAGTTTTTCAGGCCCGCCTTAATCCCAGCCGCATAGTCTTTGCCAAAACCCCTTTTTAAAAAAAGGATGTACTTAAAAAAGAAACCCAGCACTAAAAACGGACTATTTAGCAGCAATTGCACAAGTGGCATATTCTTATAGGCCACATAAACATTATTACGGGCCGAGATTTGCACCTTGAAGGGACTATATTTTTGCCCTTCAGCGGTGGTGGCACTGCCAATATGATAACAGATGGCTTTGGGTTCGTAACGATTTTTATAGCCATTGATCAGACCTCTGTAGCCGATATCCACATCTTCCATATAGGCAAAAAAAATCTCATCAAAAAGACCGATCTCAGAAAAAACTGAGCGGCGGTAAATCCCAGCACCGGCACAGGCACTGAAAATGGGGGTTACTTTATGATAAGAATCGACCGTCTGCCCATCCCCCCGTTTATAACCCCAGCCCAGAATATTATAAAAATCACCCGTATCATCGAGTTTGTCGCGTTCATAATAACGAACCATTTTTGAACTCACCGAAAATATCGCCGGATCATCATCAATATGCAAATATAAATACCGTACAAAATCCGGGTCAACCACCACATCATTATTCAAAAGCAGGCAGTATTTGCCATGGCTGGCCAAAATCCCCTGATTAACAGATCGATCAAAACCTGAATTGACCGGATTTTCCAGGAGGGTTACGTTTTTATAGGTTTTTATCATCTCGACACTGGCATCGGTGGAACAATCATCAACCACGATGATTTCCAACTGGCCGAACTCATAAAAACTTTGAACCATCATACTATCCAGACAATTTGCAATAAATTTTTCGCCATTGAAATTCGGTATAATAACTGAAACGTCACACTTCATAAAACCATCCTTTTTGTTTCCATCAATCGTCCGCCTTATTATAACACAGGATGTTCTTTTACTAAACAAAAAGCGACCAGGAACCTTCTCCCAGTCGCTTTTCTTAGTCATTCATTAATTTTAGTAATTTATTAATTTGCGTTGCTGTAGGGATTATGGAAATCAATCCATATTTCCGGATCGACGCAAGCGTCATCCGCATTGGCAATGGCCCCAAAATGAAGGTGCGGTCCATAGACATTGTCGGCGTATTTATCCTTAGCAATATATCCCGACCCGCCAACCGATCCAATTTTCTGACCCTTGCTTACCGATTGGCCTACGCCCACATGGATCTCCTGTAAATGTCCATAAAAGAAGGAAACACTTTCACCATAACGATCGGTCGTGCGGATTCTGACATAGCGTCCGTATCCCATAAAATAGCCGGCTTTTTCAACCACGCCATCTCCGACCGCATAACAGGGTGCGTAATAAGGTGCCGGAACATCAATGCCTTCGTGGATATCCCCCCATCTTGGCCCAAACCAGTCGGTTGGGTCAGCAGCGTTTGGTTTATAATTTTTATCGACGGGATAATGATAAAAACCATAAATCGTGGCCGTATTCTGTAGAATCTTCTTGCTCGATTCTTTCAGAAAGACGAGTTTGCCATTTTTATCCGCCAGGTAGGCATGCGATATAAACTCGTCAACAATAATATTATAGTTTCGCAAATTAATGCTCGCTTCCCAGGTATGATTGCCAATATAGGTTGCCTGTTCCCAGCGTACATCATCTTGTCCATTTGAACAACTCCAGGTCGGAAATATGATGCTCGCGACACCGTTTTCATTTCCGACATTTTTAATCCGCACCTTAAATGTATTGTTGAGCACCGCATTATCGTATTCAATAGTCGGGTTTAAAACCGGCATGCTAAATTCGGAATTACTAAACGCTATGCTCTCTCCCCTTGTTCCCTTTAGGTAGGCGTGAACAACAAAGACGCCCGTTTCAAACCCATGGCTTTCAATATCAACATAAGTATAAAACTCACCATCAGAACCCAATTCACCCTCATACCATTTTAGTTCATCCTGCCCATTTCGATTTGACCACACGGCAAAGGAGACACTTTTTACACCACTTTTGCCTTTGCAATTTTTAGTCATAATCGCAAATTTTGAAATATTCTTATCCTGTGCAACTTTAATTTCTAAAGGTTCGGCTAAAAACGGATTGGTTATCACCTGCTCCACAGATCCGCTGTATTTTTGTTGCCCATCTTTATTTTTCACATAGGCATGGGTAATAAAGGTATCATAACTCTGCTTGTAATTCGGGATCGAAATGGTCGCTTCCCAGGTGTCATTGCCCACATAGGTCGCCGTTTCCCAACGGATGTCATCGTGTCCATTCACCTCACTCCAGGTCGGAAAGCTCACCCCGGTAACGCCCTGAGGATTACGCACATCCGTTATTTGGACCTTATAGGCATTGTTTGAGACTTCCCCGACTGTGATTGAGGGTTTTGGCGTTTCCAGACTTTGGGTATTCACATAGGTTTTAATCACATCCCCGGTCAGTCCATAGATATAGGTGTGGATATGATACTCGCCGGTTTCAAATCCGTGGTCTTTACTATCCACCGTCACGCTATATTCACCCTGATTATTTTTTATTCCCTGATACCAACGGATATCATCCTGACCATTTCGCTCTGACCAAATCGGAAACATAACCTTACCGATCCCCGTTTTTCCCGCATATCCAAGCGTGCTGATGGTAAAGCCGGTCTTGCTTTCTGAGACTTGCGAAACAGTGACGCTTATATTGCTAAAATCAAGGGCCGTTGTCAAAATATCTTTGGGCTCCGCAACTGTTGTTTTTTCATCGATTGCGGATGAATCCGCATCCAGAGGCTCTGAATCCGACCGGTTTTCAGGTACTTCTTCTGCTTCCGTGTCTTCTTTTAACAACTCCTGTTCGGTGTCAGATAGTTCTGGTGCCATCGTCACTTGATTAACAGGTTCTGGTGATTCCTCAGCCAAAATTTGTCCTGGCCAAAAAAGTAAACTAATCAGTCCAATAACAGCCAATGACCTTATTTTTCTCTTCACTTCCGGCATCCTCATTTCTTATAATTTCAAAAAACAGAGCCAAACTGTTTTGGCTCTGTTTCAGAATTAAAACGCATTCAAATTAAACTTCTTCATCATTAAAACTTTTTCATAATCGTTTTAACCTTACCGGCATAGGTCAGATCAGCTGCCCAGGTTCCTGCCAGTTCTTCAACTGAAAGGGCTTTTAAACGAAGGGAATTATTCCATCGTGGATCAACATTGGTTTGATTTAACGCCGCACTGCTGGCATAGCATTTTAAGTGCTGGACATGACCGCGGATTCCGGTTTGAAGCCCAGTACTGTTGCTGCCATAAGCCGCTGCAAAATCAAATCCCGGTACGCCTCCACCAGTCGCGCCCAGCCCGGCAAAATTGAATTGGGTCACTTTAACGTCACCACCAAATTGCAGATTACCAGTTTCTAGCATCGCCTGGGCGAAGGCGACCTCGGCGCGAACGCCTTCAGCATTGCATTCCTGAATGTAAAGCGCCACAAATTTTTCCAGATTAACGCCCAGATCATTGTAATGCTGCGGGTACACACTTCCGGTACTCTTATAATAGGCCACCAGTTGCGCCGCGCTCACGGTGGTTGCCCCCATAATCGGGGTTTCCACATAGCGGACACTCACTGAGGTGTTGCCCAGAAATACCGAACGACCATCCGCTTCAACCCCATAGGCATGAAGTGAGTAGGTTCCACTATCGCCCTTATGGTTTTTGGCATCAATCATCGCCTGATAACTACCATCACTTTGTTTCGTGGCGGTGTACCATTTGATATCATCCTGGCCACCAACATCACTCCAGGTTGGAATCTGTATACTCGTGATTCCATTAGGAGCAGTAATGCCGCTAACCGTTGCCGTAATAATATTTTCCGTTACTGTCGCCGCAACTGTTGATGCCGACATCGGAGTTGTCGCCACACTTGCTGCGGTATTACCTAAAAAGGTCATCTTCTCATTATTGTCGATTCCATAAACATGAATACTATAGGCTCCGCCTGAATAGTTATGATCTTTAATATCAATGGTCACACTGTAGCTACCATCACTTTGTTTGGTGGCGGTGTACCGTTTGATATCATCCTGTCCACCGACATCACTCCAGATCGGGACCGTAATTGACTTAATCCCACTAGGTGCCTTGATTCCTTTAATGGTCGTTGTGATTTTGTTGCCGGACGCACTTGCGGTCACACTCGTTGCTGTCATCGGCTCAACGGTCACATTTACCGTCGTTGCACCGATAAATGTCATCTTGCCATTGGTATCTTTACCATAAGCGTGGATGTTATAGATCCCACCATCGAAGTTATGATCCTTGATGTCAACGGTCACCTTATAACTGCCATCGCTTTGTTTAGTAG
>Ga0194136_1001968_pt1 | contig 10130 bp, 8 predicted proteins | sample TARM_MetaG_T3A_1_FD_134023 | JGI IMG/M metagenome (GOLD analysis project Ga0194136, IMG submission 134023) | Freshwater microbial communities from Pennsylvania, USA, analyzing microbe dynamics in response to fracking - TARM_MetaG_T3A_14 (version 2) | ecosystem: Environmental > Aquatic >...
ACTGCGCCAGCAGCTCAGCCTGTTCGGAGGTGGGGTAGAACCGTTCTTTGTAGGCACGCTTTGTCATGCTGTATAAATATCAGGGTAATGAGGCGAAGTCAATCTGGCACCGCTACGCGGTGCACGCTTGTATCACCGCCCGACTGGGCGATGCTTTACGCGCTGTTTGGTAAAAGAACACGACTCGGCTATCAATGCTGCTGCCAGCACTGCGTTTGATAGAGTCGAGCGGCGGGGCTGTGGGCCACCATGCTCACCACACTCCCCACCATAATGAGGCAGGGCGATGGCAGCGGCTGAGCGGCAAGGCGTTCGGGCATATCGGCTAGCGTGCCCACCAGGGACTGCTGCTCGGGCTGGCTGGCGTTGGCCACCAGCATGATAGGCCACGTATCGGGCAGGCCCGCTTGGCGCAGGCCATGGCAAATGGCGGCCACTTTGGAGAGCCCCATGTAGAACACCAGGGTCTCGTCTTGACGCGCCAGCGATGCCCAGTCCGGCATACCGCCTTCCCGGCATAGCTGAGCCGTAATAAAACGCACCTGCTGGGCATGGCCGCGATCAGTAAGCGGAATTCCCATCCCCGCCGCTGCGGCGGAGGCGGCGGTAATACCCGGCACAATCTCTGCGGGCAGCTCAGCCTCTGCCAGAGCCGCTAACTCTTCGCCCATGCGCCCAAACACGCCGGGGTCGCCACCCTTCAAGCGCACTACCGATTTGCCCGCCTGGGCCAGGGAGACGATCAGCGCACCAATTTCTGCCTGAGGCATGCTGTGATGGCCGCTGGCTTTGCCGACGTAGTAGCGCTCGGTGCCCGGAGGAATGAGCCCTAACACCTCGTCCCCGACAAGGCGGTCATACACTACTGCGTCTGCCTGCATTAGCAACCGCGCGGCTTTTAACGTCAGCAGCTCGACATCGCCGCTGCCTGCGCCGACTAAATAGACGGTTCCCGGCTGGCACTCACCGCTTAACGGCAGGTGTAAACGAGCGGCGGTGTCGCGACTAAAAGGCGCCCACGCCCTCTGACCCAAGCGCCACAGCGCCTCAGGCCACTTCTGTGTTAGCTGTTTGCTTAGCGCGCGCATGGGGCCGCTCCTCTTCAAGTATCGCTTTTAGTTCGGGTAGGCAGCTGCCGCACTGGGTGCCGCAGGCCAGTCGTGCGCCTAACGCTTCAACGCTGGTATCGCCCGCATGAATCGCTTTCACAATGCTGGCTTGGCCAACCTGGTGGCAGCTGCACACCACCGGGCCGGTATCAACAGCACCATCATCGCACCCGGCCAGCAGGCGTCTACGGTGCTGTGTCTCCAGGGTAGCGTCATTGAAGCGCGCTTCAAGCCAGGCAAGCCCGGGCAGTTCGTCGGGTGGCCCCACCATCAACCACCAGCGCAGCCGCCCGTTCACTACTCCCGCTGCGCGCAGCTTACCCGTTGCCGGGTCGTCACACCACAAAGAGACAGGCATGCCGCACCACGCTTCCACCTGCGCCAGCCAATCCTTAACTGGCTGGCTATCCGCTAGCTGCCAACGGGTGCAGCTTGCCATCGGAATGCGCGCCCAGTAGTCGCTGCGACACCAGGGCGATGGTTGCGTATCCAACTCGTTGGCTAGCAGCAGCGTCGCCTGCCAAGCAATGGGGAGTTTACTCACCGCCACCGCCCCCTGCTTGGCTTCCGGCTGCCCGGAGAGCGGGTCGGTATAGCCTTTAATCAGTGCACCGCTGCGACCCTGCTTGGTAAAGCAGTCGGTCCAGTGCATCGGCACGAAGACTTCGCCTCGGCGCTGGGCGTTGGAAACCCGCACCCGACCACGGTACTCCCCGGCGGCAGCGGTCAACGTCGCCAAGCTTTGATCCGTTAAGCCTGCCTGAGCAGCATCGTCTGGGTGCAGCTCGATGAACGGTTCGGCGCGGTGGTTCATCAAACGCGGCGCACGGGCGGTACGCGTCATAGTATGCCACTGATCCCGTATACGCCCGGTATTCAAGCGCAACGGGTAATCGTCGCTCAGCGGCTGCGCCGGTGGTCGCGGAGTAATCGGCAGCAGTTTGGCTCGGCCATTCGGCGTAGCAAACCGGCCATCTTCGAACAGCCTTGCCGTGCCGCGAGGAGCCTGCTGAGTCACGGGCCACTGGATCGGTGCGAGCGCATCATAAGCCGCTTGGCCCAGGCCTACCAGCCCTGAGATATCGAACAGCCGCTGGGTCTCGCCGCTATTCTCATATCCAGAGAGGCGTGCGTGCTCATCGAAAATCTCCCACGGGTGGGTATAGCTGAACGCCTCACTAAAACCTAAGCGCTTAGCCACTTCGCAGAGTATCCACCAGTCGTGCTTCGCTTCTCCGGGAGGAGGCAGCATCCCCCGCTGGCGGGAAATTCGCCGCTCTGAGTTGGTCACCGTGCCATCCTTCTCCGACCAACCCGACGCGGGCAGCACGATATCCGCAAAGGGCAACAGGTCAGTATTGGCGACGCACTCCGAGACAATTACCAGCGGGCATTTTGCCAGCGCGCGGCGCACCTTCTCGCCATCTGGCATGCTTACCGCCGGATTGGTCGCCATCACCCACAGGGCGGTAATCTCACCACGCTCGATGGCATCAAAGAGCTCTACCGCTTTGTAACCCGGGGCGTCAGGCAGTGCCGGGGCTAAATGCTCAGTAGCCCAAAAGCGGCTGACTAACTCGCGAGCGCCAGGCGTGTGGTAATCCATATGCGCCGCTAGCTGATTGGCCAGCCCGCCCACTTCTCGCCCGCCCATGGCGTTGGGCTGGCCGGTAATCGAAAACGGCCCTGCCCCTGGCAGGCCAATTTTCCCGCCGGCCAAGTGGCAGTTGATAATCGCGTTGCACTTATCGGTTCCGCTAGAGGATTGGTTCACCCCCTGGGAGTAGAGCGTGACCACGTGTAGCTGGCTGGCAAACCAGTAGTAGAAGGTTTCTAAACGTTCGGGGTCTACATCACACTCGCGGGCGACGGCTTCTACGCTGCCTGAATTCTGCTGAGCGGCATTCAGCGCATCTTCCAGCCCTTCGGTGTGTCGCTCCAGGTACACGCTATCCAAACGATTGTGGGCGTCCATCCACGCCAACAGCCCGTTAAACAGGTAAGCATCGCTGCCTGGACGAATGCCTAGGTAGAGATCAGCGATCTCACAGGTGTCAGTCACTCGGGGGTCAATCACCACGACCCGCATCAGCGGGTTGCGCTCTTTGGCCACCTTCAAGCGCTGATAGAGCACCGGGTGATTCCAGGCAAGGTTAGACCCTACCAGCACCACCAGCTCTGCCTCTTCTAGGTCTTCATAGCTGCAAGGCACCGCATCGGCACCAAAGGCGCGCTTGTAGCCCGCCACGGCAGACGCCATGCAGAGTCGCGAGTTGGTATCCAGGTGCGGAGTACCCAAGAAACCTTTGAACAGCTTGTTGGCGACGTAATAATCTTCGGTCAGTAGCTGGCCGGATAAGTACGCTGCCACCGTCTGCGGGCCATGGGCAGTGCACTGCGCCTGCAAGCGTTCGGCGGTGGTGGTGAGCGCCTGCTCCCAAGAGACCTCCTGGCCGTCCACGCGCGGCTTCAGCAAGCGCCCCTGCTCTCCTAGCGTTTCGTGCAGCGCGGTGCCTTTCACGCACAGGCGGCCATAGTTGGCTGGGTGCTCGCGGTCCCCCTCGACGGCGATGAGCTGCCCGTTCTCCAGCGTGGCGGTAACGCCGCAGCCGACGCCGCAGTAGGGGCAGGTGGTTCGGGCGAGCCGATTGGCCTGTGGCATGGCAGTTTCCTCCGGCGTTAAAAAGCAAAAAGCGCCCAAGCCAGCCTCGAAAGAAGCCTGCCTGGACGCCGTTGTCTCAGGGGCACCGCTTACCGGGTGCCGTACTCATCAGTGATTTGCTGCAGTTGGTATTGTTCGACGCAATTAGTCGTTGTGATCGTTATGGGCAAAGACCCTGCACTGAGCCGTTGTTGCTTGTTACTGGAATAACTGCAAACCCTGCGCCCACGCTGCGCTAAAACCATTAAAACAATTAATAAACAATAATTTATAAACGCAGCCTGCATTTCTACTACTCGCCAAAGGAATGCTCTTTGTCGAATAAGCGGCTGAAGAGAGTGCATTAACCGCCGCTTAAGCACCAAAGTGGGGCAAACCTAGCTAACCATGAGCGGCCTGCCGCCTCCTCAAAAACGCTTAATACCCTGATTAGGCTGAATTAAATCCACCGACGGCAAAAGCTGGCGGGCTTTTTGCTCACCATAAGATAAGACAGCTCGGCAGCCAACGGCGGTTGCTGCGCGTTATCAACGACGCTAACGGGCAACGACGCCCCTGATACTCCCTTCTTGAAAGGGCTGTGTCAGGGGCGTTTTTTTATTTGCTGAACATTACGTTTCAACCACAGGAGCTACCTATGGAAACCGCTTCCCGGTGCTCACCGAACGAACACCTTGTCATTATCGGTAACGGCATGGCTTGCCACCGACTACTTGAAGCGCTGGTTAACCATCCGCAGCGCCCCCGCCGTATCACAGTGGTGGGTGAGGAGCCGGTACCTGCCTATAACCGCATTTTGCTCTCTCCTTTACTGGCGGGCGAACTGGCGCCTGAGGCGCTCACTCTGCAAGACGCCGCCTGGTACGCCGACAACGACATCACGCTGATGCTTGGCGACCGCGTGACCACCATCGACCGCGAACGCCGCCTGCTTATCACGCACCGGGGAGACACCTTAAGCTACGACCGATTAGTGATGGCCACTGGCTCGCGCCCCACGCTGCCAGCGGTGCCTGGCATCATGCTTGACGGTGTTCATACGTTTCGTGACCTGCGCGATGCCGACGCCTTGGAAACCATTGCTCAGCAAGGCGGCAACGCCGTGGTGATTGGCGGCGGCTTACTTGGATTGGAAGCCGCTGAAGGGCTGCGCAAACGGGGCGGTAGCGCGCTCACCGTCAGCGTTTTGCAGCGCAGCGGGAGGTTGATGAATCGCCAGCTAGACACCACCGCCGCCCAATTGCTGGAAGCCACGCTGCGCGAGCGCGGTATCACTATTGAAACCGGCGCATCGCTTGCTGCCTTGGAAGATAACAGCCACGGGCAGGTGCAGTCGGTCACACTGAGCGATGGCCGGAAGCTAGCTGCCGACAGCGTGATTGTCGCGGCGGGTATTACCCCCAATGCGGAGCTAGGCCAGCAAAGCGGGCTTATGTTCGACCGCGCCATTGTGGTGGATGGGCACCTCACCACCTCCGACGCGCACATTTATGCGCTGGGCGAATGCTGCCAGTTCGAGCAGCACACTTACGGGCTGGTGGAACCCATTTGGCGGCAGGTGGAGGTGCTTGCTACCGTGCTGTGTGGTGAAACGCCCGCGGCGTATCAAGAAGCCCCCGCGGCCACCAAACTCAAGGTCAGCGGTGTCAGCCTGTTTGCCTTTGGCCCCACCGAGGCCGCCGCTAAGCACGAAGAGCTTCGTTACCAAGACCCGGAAACCGGCGACTACTGCCGCCTGCTGCTCCATCAAGGCCGCCTTATCGGCGCGGTGCTGTATGGCGATACCCGCCACGGCCCCTGGTATTTCGAGCAGGCGCAGGCCGCGACCGACCTAACCGCGTGCCGCCACCTGTTGCTGTTTGGCGCAACCGATGCCCAAACAGCGCTCGATAACCATTTCGATAACCCTCTCGACACCCTGTCATCCCCTTTATCTCTCACCCGTGAGGCGGCTTAGCTATGGTGAATCACACAATGTCTACTCCAACCACGTCTTCCAACAAGCAAAAGCTGATCATTGTAGGCAACGGCATGGTCGGCCACCATTTTGCCGAGCAGCTCGTGGAAAGCGGCGCGCTGGCGGGGTTTGAGGTGACGATGTTTGGCGAAGAGCGCCACCGTGCCTACGACCGCGTGCACTTATCCGAGTACTTTAGCGGCCGCGATGCGGAGTCGCTTGCGCTGTGCGACGCCGATTACTACCGCACCCACGGCATTCAATTACGCAGCGGCGAAGCGGTCACCGCGATTGACCGCGAACAGCAGCTGGTGGTGACCGAACAGGGCCACTACGCGTATGACCAGCTCGTGCTGGCCACCGGCTCCTTTCCCTTTGTGCCGCCCATTCCCGGCAACGACAGCGAAGGCTGCTTGGTTTACCGCACCCTGGATGACTTGGATGCTATTCAGGCAGCGGCCAAAAACGCCACCAACGGCGTGGTCGTGGGTGGCGGCTTGCTCGGTTTGGAAGCCGCCAACGCGCTGCGCGGGCTGAACCTGGACACCGCCGTGGTGGAGTTCGCCCCGCGTTTGATGCCCATGCAGGTGGATAGCGAAGGCGGCGAGCTGCTGAAAGAGAAAATCGAGGCCCTGGGGGTTCAGGTACTCACCGAACGGGCCACCCAGCGTATCGAACCCGGCGACACCAGCCGCCTGCGGATGGTCTTCCAAGACGACAAAGTTCTGGAAACCGACCTGATCGTCTTTTCCGCCGGTATTCGCCCGCAAGACACCCTCGCCCGAGAGTGCGGCTTGAGCATCGGCGAGCGCGGCGGCGTGGTGATCGACGACCAGTGCCGCACCAACGACCCGAATATCCTCGCCATCGGCGAGGTAGCGCTGTGGAATCAGAGTATCTTTGGCCTCGTGGCGCCTGGCTACCAAATGGCCAAAACGGCCGTCGCCACGCTGACGGGGGGCGATATTTGTTTTAGCGGCGCCGATATGAGCACCAAACTAAAACTGCTGGGTGTGGATGTCGGCTCCATTGGCGATGCCCACGGCAACCAAAACCCTGGCGCCCGCATGTTCCGATACCTCGACCCGCTCACTCAGGTCTACCGCAAACTGGTCGTCACCAGCGACGGTAAGAAGCTGCTGGGGGCCATGCTGGTGGGCGATAACAGCGTGTATGACACGCTGTTGCAGTACTACGCCAACGGCATCGAGCTGCCTAAGGAACCCGCATCGCTCATTCTGCCGCAACAAAGCGGTGCTGCCCCGGCGCTGGGGCCGGATGCCTTGCCGGAAACGGCGATGATCTGCTCCTGCCACAACGTGACCAAAGGCAGCATCTGCAGTGCCATCGACGCGGGCGCGGCGGATCTTGGCAGCGTTAAAGGTGCCACCAAAGCCAGCACCGGCTGCGGCGGCTGCGCGGCGCTGCTCAAAAGCGTGGTGGACCACGAACTGGTGGCCCGCGGCGTCGAGGTGGATAGATCGATCTGCGAGCACTTCGCCCATACCCGCCAAGGGCTTTACGACATCGTGCGTGTCGAAGGCATCAAGACATTCAGCGAGTTAATGGAGAAGCACGGCAACGCCGAGACGCACCAACTAGGCTGCGATATCTGCAAACCGACGGTGGCCTCGATTCTCGCCTCCTGCTTCAACGAACCGATTACCGATGCCGCCCACGTGCCGCTGCAGGACACCAACGACACCTTCATGGCCAATATGCAGAAAAACGGTACCTATTCGGTGGTGCCGCGCATTGCGGGCGGTGAAATCACCCCGGATAAACTGGTGGTGCTGGGGCAAGTGGCTCAAAAGTACCAGCTCTACACCAAGATTACCGGCGGCCAGCGCATTGACCTGTTCGGCGCGCGGCTGGAAGACCTGCCGGCCATTTGGGGCGAACTGATTGAAGCAGGCTTTGAGACCGGCCACGCCTACGGCAAATCGTTGCGCACCGTGAAGTCCTGTGTGGGTAGTACGTGGTGTCGCTATGGCGTACAGGACAGCGTGGGCATGGCGATTCAGTTAGAGAACCGTTACAAGGGCCTGCGCGCACCGCACAAGATCAAGTTCGGAGTTTCCGGCTGTACCCGCGAGTGCGCCGCAGCGCAGAGCAAAGACATTGGCATTATCGCCACCGAAAACGGCTGGAACCTCTACGTGTGCGGCAACGGCGGCATGCGCCCCCGCCATGCAGAACTCTTCGCCACCGATTTAGATGACGAGCAGCTCTACCGCACCATTGACCGTTTTCTGATGTTCTATGTACGCACCGCTGATCGTTTGCAGCGCACCTCGGTATGGCGGGAAAACCTGGAAGGCGGCCTGGACTACCTGAAGGAGGTGATTCTGGAAGACAGCCTGGGTATCAACGATGAGCTGGAGCGCCAAATGCAGCACGTGGTGGATAGCTACCAGTGCGAGTGGGCCAACGCCATCAGCGACCCGGAAAAGCTCAAGCGTTTTAGAAACTTCGTGAACGATGCACGGCCCGACCCTTCCATCATCATGACCTCCGAGCGCGGCCAGCTACGCCCTGCTTAACCCAGTGACCACCGAATCGAGGACGACCATGACCGCCACCGCACTCAAACTATCGAACCACAACGACACTTGGCAGCCGCTCTGCACCAGAGCAGACCTCGTGGCTTTTTCCGGCGTTGCCGCATGGCTGAGCACACCGGAAGGCCCCGCCCAAGTGGCGCTGTTCTATTTGCCCGGCCACGCGCAAGAGCTCTACGCCCTGGATCACTTCGATCCTTTCTCAAAGGCCTATGTGATTGCCCGTGGCATCGTCGGCGATATCAAAGGCAGCCCCGTCGTGGCCTCGCCACTCTACAAACAGCACTTCCGCCTAGAGGATGGCCAATGCCTGGAGGAGGGTGAGGTACAGCTGCGCACTTGGCGCGTCGCCTTCAAGGGCGATGAGGTGTGGGTGGAAGGCTAGCCAAACGCTTGCTTCTATAACGTGCAAACAGCCGCGCCGCCTCTCCAGGCGGCGCGGCTGTTTGAAAGTGAATGCGACGTATTGATCCAGAAACCGGATCAGCGCCTGGTTGAACGCCTCGGGATGGGTGGCGTTAAGCCCATGCGGGCCACCCTCGATCACCTCTAGCGAAGCGTTGGGCAGCAGCTCAGCGGCGCGATATCGAGCAGCTTTTTTAGGTCAGAGGCGAGGGTATCGTAGTCGTAACCGCCATCCGCTTGGGTCGAACGGCCAAAACCACGGCGGTCATAGGTCACCACCTTGTAGCCCACATCCACCAGCGCAGGCACCTACTTCTCCCAAGAGCGGCCACTCAGCGGCCAACCGTGAATCAGTACGACCGGTTTTCCTGCCCCGTGAACCTCGTAATAAATCTCAGCCGGTGTGCCCTGCTCCGTCCCTGCATTCAGAAATGGCATCGCATCAACCTCCTGGTTTGGCGTTTACGGAAAACGTTATTCAAGGCTAGTAACGCTTTCCCGGTTGCCAAATAGCTCTGCGAGGCGTTCATTCAGCGGTATCATCAGGGCAAAGTTGCTATGCTTGCCAGCCTCTTGATTCGGTAGGCATGGGAGCCATACGTTCGTGAAGACAGAATCCAGTACGTTAGCCTTTTCCGCCTTCATGGCGCTGCTCATTGGCTGTGCCGGTATCGTGGCCACCTTGGCCTCGAACTCCCAGGCCATCCTATTGGATGGCTTGTTCAATATTATCTACTTTAGCGTAGCGCTGGTGACCATCAAGGTCAGCAAGCTTGCCAGCCGCCCAGATAGCGAGGCGTACCCCTTTGGCTACAGCTACTTCGAGTCGTTGGTTAATTTATGCAAAGGTTTGCTGATTTTGGGGGTATCGATCTTCGCACTGGTGGATGCCGTGGCCGCACTGCTTACCGGTGGACGAGAAATTTCCGCAGGGCTTGCGGTGATTTATGCGCTGTTCGCGACCGCCGCCTGTTCGCTCACTGCCTGGGGTCATGCAGCGTAGTCAACGCCATGTGAGTAGCCCCTTGGTGGCCGCCGACAAACTCAACTGGCTGGTCAATAGCGTGATTTCAGGGGCCGTCCTGGTGGCTTTTTGCCTAGTGATGCTGTTTGATCGTCTCGGCTGGCGGGCTGTTCTTCCCTACATCGATTCGGTCTTGGTCATTGCGGTCGTCGTTCTCTGCCTGGGGGTCCCCGTGCGCATGGCATCGCAAGCGCTAAGAGAGCTGCTCAACAAAACTCCGGAAGAAGCCGTCGCCGAACCGGTGCGCCAAGCCGTAGCCCGTGGCCTTGCCGATATCGACACCCTGGAAGTGCGCGTGCGTATGGTGCGCCCCGGCCGCCTGCTTTACGTCATCGTCCACGTGGTACTCCCCAAAGACCTCCCAGAGGCGACACTGGCAAACCAAGACGCGCTGCGTCAGCGCATCGATGAA
>Ga0194136_1001969_pt1 | contig 10129 bp, 7 predicted proteins | sample TARM_MetaG_T3A_1_FD_134023 | JGI IMG/M metagenome (GOLD analysis project Ga0194136, IMG submission 134023) | Freshwater microbial communities from Pennsylvania, USA, analyzing microbe dynamics in response to fracking - TARM_MetaG_T3A_14 (version 2) | ecosystem: Environmental > Aquatic >...
CCTTCGGTTCCGCCGGAAGTAAAATAGATTTCCTGACTCTGACAGCAAAGATTATCGGCGATTAATTGCCGAACTTCCTTGATCGCTTGTTCAGCACGAATTCCTAAGCGGTGGAGCGATGAGGGATTCCCATAGTTGTTCACCAGGGTATCCAACATTTTTTGCGCTACCTGGGGAGCAACCCTGGTGGTTGCTGCGTTATCTAAGTAAATTTCTTTCATTGTTTCGATCCTTCTCTCATCGGGCCGCTTTTAAGACGCCAAATCAGCATTCCTCATCCAGAAAAATGCGACTCCCCACAGCCGAACGCTGTCCTTGGTATTTCCCTTGATAGGGGTTTAAGGCGGTATCGTCCATTTGGGCAAAGACCAACTGGCAGATCCGTCGTCCCTTTTCCAGTTTGATCGGCAGCCGGTTGGCATTGTATAGTTCCAGGGTTATCTCGCCTTCAAAGCCCGGGTCTACCCATCCGGCATTCTGAATAAATAAACCCATCCGACCGATTGAGCTTCGGCCTTCGACAAAGGCGGTCAGGTTGCAGGGTAGCTTGATGTATTCCATGGTTGTTGCCAGCAGAAAAGAATTGGACGGAATAATAATCTCATCCGCCTCCATCGAAATATACTTAATTTCGTTTGTTAGCGTCATCGCCTCGAAATTATTTTCATCCAGCTTTAAAAAGCTGTTTCCCAAACGAATGTCCACCGAGGCTGGCTGAACCTGGCCTTTTTCCAGTGGATCGATAACCAGCTCACCGCTCTCTAAGTATTTATAAATGGTTTTATCCGATAAAATCATGTTTCCTCCAAATTTCAAAATTCAATATCCTTGAAAATTTTCCTATTAATTGTATTATGGGTGACCTAAAATGACAAGGTGATTTTAGACTATCTCACCAGCTGCGCTTAAAGAACAGTTTTTCTGGCGTGGGTCTAACCCCTTGATCTCCCGGATGGTGGCACCGCTTATTATAGCGTTACGATGGTTACCCCAGAGCCGCCTTCATTCATCGCACCGAGGCGAAAATCTTCGATCAGGGGGTTTCCTTTGAGGTATTCATGAATGATCTCCCGGAGCCGTCCGGTGCCCTTGCCATGAACAATCACCAGCTGCTTGTTGCCCGAAAGCATCGCGTCGCCAATCATCTTATCGACCAGATACAAAGATTCTTCGCCATTTTTACCGCGCAGATCAAGCTTGGTTTCCATCACATGACGATCAACCTTTTTAAAGGTGACCTTCTTCTCTTCCGGTTTGGCCAAGGCTGTTGAGACACTCAGGTCGCCAACATCAACCTTAAGCTTGATCATTTCCGCCTGAACCATGGCCTTATTCTCATTGGGCAGCAGGTTTAAAACCTCGCCTTCGCGGCGCAGACTGTTGATATAAACCTTCATCCCGACACTGAGGTCATCCATCTCCAGGGCTGCTCCCTGGTAATTTTGGGGTCGGCTGCCAAATTGATAAAGATTTTTCTCTTTTTCTTTGATGCGCTTGCGAATCGCTTCGAGTTCCTTGTTGTCCTTGATTGCCGTGGTCGTGGTTTCCTGGATGGTTCTGATTTCGCGATAAATTTCTTCAGTTTCGGCTCGGGTTTTCTTGACAATTTCGATCGCTTCGTCCTGGGCTTTTTGGATCAGGGCTTTTTGTTCGTCCGCAAACTTCTGCTTTTCCCGATCCATTTGTCCTTTTAAGGCTTCGGTTTCCTGCTTCAAACGAATGATCGCATCATGCTCCGCTTCGGTGCGGCGACGCTTTTCATCAATTTTAATCAGCGTTTCTTCAAAACGGATGGCTTCATTCTTGATCAGGTCGCGGGCATTTTCAATGACATCCTCACCAAGTCCCAAACGCATGGCGATTTCAAAGGCATTCGATTTTCCCGGCACCCCAATTAACAGGCGATAAGTCGGTCTCAGGGTTTTGACATCAAATTCAACACTGGCATTGACCACTCCCGGGGTAACCAGGGCGTATTCCTTTAGCTCGCTGTAATGGGTGGTCGATACACTCGTTACCTTGCGCAGATGCAGGGCACTAAGAATTGCAATCGCCAGAGCGGCTCCTTCGGTGGGGTCAGTCCCGGCGCCCAGCTCATCGAATAATACCAACGAATTATCGTTCGCTTTATTCATAATCTCAACAATATTGGTCATATGGGAGGAAAAGGTGCTGAGGCTTTGCTCAATGCTTTGTTCGTCCCCGATATCGGCAAAGATATCGGCAAAAATCCGGGTTTTGCTGCCTTCCCGAACCGGGACAAAAAGCCCCGACTGAACCATCAGATTGAGCAGGCCGATGGTTTTTAAGGAGACCGTTTTCCCACCGGTATTTGGCCCGGTGATGACCATGGTATCAATGTTTTCTTCAAAATAAATATCCGAGGCGACCACCTGATCTTCAGGGATCAGGGGATGCTTGGCCCGTAACAGCTCAATCGCGCCGGTTTCGCTGACGCTGGTTCTGACCCCATTGATGGTTAGCCCATACTTGCCTTTGCCAAACTGAAAATCCAGATCGACCAGGACATCATAATTGCAGATAATTTCATCCCGCAAATCGGCCACCTTCTGGGTCAGATCTTTGAGGATTCGGACGATCTCCTGTTCTTCTTCGGTGACCAGGATTTTGATATCGTTGTTTAGCTCCACTACAGCCATCGGTTCAATAAAGAGGGTTGCGCCACTGGCCGACTTATCCAGAACAATCCCGGGAACCTGACTACGGTATTCCTGCTTGACGGGAATAACATAGCGATTGTTGCGGATCGTCACGATTTTTTCCTGGAGTATTTTTTCATAGGCGGTTGAGCTGATCATATGGCTCAGTTTTTCAGTGATCCGCTTGTATTTAAACTGCATCTCCCGGCGAATCCGTGAAAGCTCCCGGGAAGCGTTATCAGCCATTTCTTCTGGTCCGAGGATTTTTCGGCTGATTTCTTTTTCAAGTTCTTCACAGGTTTCCAGTGAGGTAAACAGATCCTTAAGTAATACCAGGGTGTCCATCTGGGTATCGCCATGGTAATAATTATCCATATCGCGGGCAATCCGCAGCAGGGTCGCAATCGACAACAGTTCTTTCATCGACAGCATCGAGCCAATCGCGGCTCGCTTGACATAGTCACTGGTATTGGGTACCTCCGCTAAGGGCGGCCGGCCATTACGAAGGATCATCCCCAGACTTTCGTTGGTTAAATCTAGCGCCCGATTAACTGCCGTCAGGCTTTCCAGCGGCAATAGATTTTTGGCCTGATCCTTCCCACCCTGGGTAACACAATGCTCACCCAGACTTTTTAATATTTTATGATATTCCAAGACCTTTAGACTTCTATGATCCATGTATTGATTTCTCTCCTTTATTTCACGCCTCGTTTAAAACTTCCCCGGGTGGTTCCTTCGGTTCCAAGCCCTTCCGGAAGACCCCAATGTTTATCGTATATCCCCTGGCTGTAATAGCCGATAAGGGTTCTTAATTTTTCGATGCTTTCGTTGCGGTGGTTAATTCGCCAGGTGTCGACGGCTTTGAGCGCCAGGATTTCTTCCCTTAAAAATAAGGTATCGCCATTATAAACATGAATCAGTCCCTGGGCATCCCGTTCTACCGGGAAGCTGAAGCCCCGTTCATCGACCAGTTTTCCGGTCATTTCCTGATGGCACAAAGCAGTTGTTCCTTTTTTCTTTTCCAGACAGCTTTTACAGCCAAACAGACATTTTTTACTGACCATTAGCTCCTGAACACCGTAAACCGGTAAAACCGTTTTGATGGCCGAATTTTTTGTGATTTCTAAAAGCTCCGCTTCATTTAATTCCGCCGATAACACCCCGCCGCTGACACCCCACTCTTTTAATGCCCGGGTTGCCAGGCTATTAAAGAGGTTAAACGACTGATCGGTTTCCAGATACAGGTTTTCTTTATTTAGCAGCTGAAGGGCTTCATAGTTACCGATTAAGAAACCATCTGGTTTCAACGCGCCGCCTAACAATTGAGGTAATAATCGTCGGATCTCTTGGGTCAGCTCATCATCGATGATTTTAGGGGTTTTAAGTAACACCGCAATGCCTAAATCTTTGAGCATCGCTGTTTTCTCAGCCACCGCTTCACCAAGCAATGGTAGCACGACCTGATCCAGTCCCAACCCATCCAGTAGCCTTAAAAACTGACTATCCGGCATTCTTTCAAAAGCCAATGAAAGCATTTTTTTTGATTTTGCTTTTTCTAAATGGTCTTGCTCTAATTCTTCTGAGTTTCCTTTTAGCTCTTGTTCTAGCGGAACAAGAGTGATTACCTGGTCTGACTGATCGGTATTTACACTGCTTTTTTTTGCCTCTGCCAAAGCCTCTGTCAATTTAATCAATACTTCTTTGCGTAGCGTATTTAACTGGCTCCGGGAAAGAAAAACCTGATCATCGAGTGCCATTTCAATTGTTCCCAATTCGTAGCCGGTACCACCAATCCGAGAAATTTGCTCCCGCACCATTGCTGCATCGATGGGGTTTTTCATTGGTAGTTGCGGACTAAAATCGGCGGTATAAGTAACCGAACAGCCTTGACCAATGGCAACAATTTCGGCCGCTTTACCACGCTTAAGGCTCAGTTTAAAACTTACTGTCGAGCCGGGTTGATCAAGCGATTGTGAACCCTCTTGTTTAAGCTTGTCCATTAGCTTTTTATCAAAGTTTTTATAAAGTGCCGTTCCTGGTGTAACTGCGAATCGACAGGGAATTACCACCGTTTTGCCACCAAGACCTTGTTCCAGACGGCGGCCTTCCGGGCTGAAAAGGGCATCCACCTTGGTTCCTCTTTTGCCATCCTCACCAAAGGATAAGCCATCACCAACATGAAGATGAGCCTGCTCATAAAGACGAATCCCTAAGGGTTGATAGGCACTTTTGCTATTGTGGTTTTTGGCAGTTCTTGGAATACTGACAATCTCGCCGATTAAGATGCCGCGGTTTTTTCCCACCTGGGCATTTAAGGTTTCCGCTTCATTAAAAAGATGTCCGCGGGTAAAATCCCGATTAAACACCTGCATCACGGCCTGATCATCGATTGTTTTTTTAGTCGTCTCACCAACCGCCGCATCAATGGCTTCGCGATAAGCCCGGGTAATCCCATAGACATATTCCGGGGTTTTCATCCGACCTTCGATTTTAAGCGCGTCAACCCCCGATTCGACAATCGCTTTTAGGTCATCGCGGGTATTTAAGTCCTTGGGACTGAGTAGATAACCTTCCTGAAGCAATTGGTTATGCTGATTAAATAATTGATAATTTTTCCGACAAGGCTGGGCGCAAAGACCGCGGTTGCCGCTTCGACCGCCAATCATGCTACTCATCAGACATTGGCCGGAATAAGCATAACAGAGCGCCCCGTGGGAAAATATTTTTAATTCGACCTTGGTTTTTTTCTTGATTTCAGCGACCTGGCTTAATGGCATCTCGCGCGGCAGCACCACTCGGGAAAATCCCTGTTCCTGAAAAAACAAGACTCCTTCCAGTCCATAAACGGAAGCCTGGGTACTGGTCTGGAGTTTGAACTCGGGAAAATAATGGCGGATCAAATAAATAAGTCCAATATCCTGAACAATCAGACCATCGAGATTGAGGGTTTTCAGGAAATTGAGGGTATTGACTAATTCGCTCATTTCACTGTTTTTAATTAAGATATTCAAGGTGATATAGACCTTCACCCGATGCTGATGACAAAGGTTAACCGCCGCTTTTATTTCTTCGTCGCTCATATTTTCGGCATTGCGACGGGCATTAAAGGATTTGCCACCAAAATAGACTGCATCGGCGCCACCGTTAATGGCCGCAATGACCGCTTCCATTGTTCCGGCAGGTGCCAGCAGTTCTGGTTTTTTATTCATGCTTACCTCATGTTCCTCTTAAATTGATGTTTCACGTAACTTCTATGCAATTGATTATTATAACATAAATGGATAAAATAAAGAAGATTTGAAAGTTTTTTCGCTGTTTGATTTCACTAATTAACCAGAAAAGACTTATTCTTATTGATAAATCAGGGTAAAAAAAGTATGATAAGTAAAATCAGGCGGTACCTGCTTAATAAAAAATTCAATTTTAACTAGAAAGAAGAGGAGCGTAATCAATGAGAATTTCTATCTTAACCTTGGGCACCCGTGGTGATGTTGAGCCTTATCTTGCCCTGGCGCAAAAAGCCCTCGAAAAAGGTCATCAGGCTGTCATCTGTACTGGGAAAACATTTAAGCCGTTGATTGAAAAAGCCGGAATCGAATATCATGAAGCCGCCAGCGATCTGATGGCAATGCTGGAAACCGCAGAAGGACAAATGGTTTTTAAACATGCCCTGCGCCATCCATTTCGTACCAAGAAGTTTCTGGGCGAGGTGGTCAATCCAGCCTTTCGAAAAACCCTTGATCAATGCTACGCGGCGGCTCAGGGGGCTGATGTGATCCTCTATCACCCCAAGGTCTTTGGCGCCCCCGATATTGCCGAAGCTCTTAACATTCCCTGTATTAGTGTCCCGCCGGTACCAATTACCTTTCCGATTGAAGAATTTCCCAACCTGGCCATCTCGCCAACTAAAAATCTCGGAAAACGATTGAATCACTGGAGCTATTCGATAATGGCTCAAGCCGAGCGATCAAGTATTAATGAGGTGAATGATTTCAGAGAAAAAAGCCTGCATCTGCCCAAACGTAAAAGCGGACTCTACAGCTTTTCCTTGAAGGGTCAAGCGATCCCGATTATTTATCCGATCAGCAAGGCTTTGTTTCCGGAAGTAACCAGCTGGGAGGGGCGGGTGCTGACGCCTGGTTTTTTCTATCGTGATCCACCAACAGATCAGCTTGATCCCAAATTAACTGCTTTTTTAAATGCCGGATCAGCCCCCATTATCATTTCGTTTAGCAGCATGCCCCTTAAAGCTCCGGAAAAATTCAAAAACCGTCTCCTGGAAGCCCTTCATGCCAGCCATCAGCGAGGCATCATTTTAACTGGCAACAGTGGCTTGCGTTTTGATGAGGATGAGGATCTGCTGACCATCGATGCCGCGCCCCATTTACTGCTGTTTCCCCATGGAAAAGGGATTGTTCATCATGGCGGCGTGGGAACCATGGCCGCCGCCATCAAAAGCGGAAAACCGCAGCTGATCATCCCCTTTTCAGTCGATCAACCCTTCTGGGCCAATCGGCTCTATCAACAGGGTTATGCCCTAAAACCACTAAAGGAAGGCCAAGTCACAACCCGCGCGCTAATCCAACGCTTCATCCAGTTTGAAGAAGAAGCCATTCAATCAAAGGCTCAGGCTCTGAAGGCCATTATCGATCAAGAAAGCGGCACTGAAACTGCCCTTGCTTTTATTGAGAACCATTGCCGAAGCAATGCTTGACGAGCCATCCATTGATCAACCTTCATTTTTCACCGATTTAAAAAGCAGCTCGGTTTCTTCATCCGAACTGCTTTTCATTGTTCTTATACGATTACTCAATCACATTATTCAACATGATAATCTTCATAACCCCTTTTGACTTTTTTAATTTGGGTAAAGGTTCGTTTCATACCAATCGACTGGATGACCAGAAATAGTCCAAAGATACCAAAGGCAATCCCGACAATCATGACAATAATTGTCGCCGGACCGAGCGGATTAATAAAGGCGTAGATGCCAAAGCCAATCAAAGCCACACCCATGACAATTTTTACAATTCTGCCGACCGACCCGGAATTTGCTGAAATAATCAGCAAAAAGATGCCGGTAATAATCGCCCAGATGCCGACGATAATAATAAAAAATGCCACAATCACATTAGGTGCCAGTAAAAAAATCGCACTGATGATCAGATCAAAGATGCCTCTTCCCAGACTAAAGCCCATATTGGTACCATACTTGTGACGAATCATCAAGGCCGAGACGATATAAATAAGAGCCATGATCCCGCGATAGACACCAAAAACAAAAACCAGCAATGTAATGGCTTGATTGCTAAAGAAAATAGCAAATATGGCCAGTGCAATAAAACAAAGACCGTCCAGCAGCATCAGCCACCACTTGCCATAAGATCGTTCCAGGATATCAATCCCCAGGGATTTCGCTTCACTTTGATTCATGAAATTACCTCCGTCATTTTTTTGTAGTTGTTCTTGTATCCTTATGCTTTATCGAGTGCTGCTACAACCCGGTCAAAAACCTGTCCAGCTCGCAGCTTTACCGGGTTACAGGCGGCGACCTCGTCGCGATGGTGTTTTTTGATATAGTCGCAATCCAGACTACCAAATTCTTTTTCGAATTCTTCAACCAGTAATTTTGCTGCTCTGGTCATCTTCGCCTGATCGGATGGCCGTTCTTCAGTATATATGGCACTTAAAGCCGCTAATGAACCGGAGAAAGCGCCACAGGTTCTTTCTGAATAAAACCCGGCACCAAAGCCCTGAAGCATCCGAAAGCTTTCTTCCGGCAGATTAATTTCGTATTTATCATTGGCGGCTCGAAGGAGCGCCTCGGCACAATTCATATGATAACGGGCTTGCTCTTCAACTGCTTTGTCTTTTCCAAAGGCATTATAAATTCCCACATATTCGTCCATCTTTTTCCTCCAGCTCGTTTGATTTTTATACTAATTTGATTTCTATACTAATTTGATTTTGATATTAATAAAGGCCATAAATAAAGGGCACATCGAGAGCAAGGCAAATTGATTATTCTAATTCACTTTCCTGATGTACCCTTAATTGATCGCAATACACATGCAGCGTATAAAATATTATGTTTCTATTCCCTAAATCCAGATTTTTGTGTTCTAGATACTGCTTTTTAGTTTTTCAACCATGTCAAGTCGTTCCCATGGCAGATCCAGATCGGTTCGTCCGAAATGGCCATAGGCTGCTGTTTGCTTGTAAATAGGGGCTCTCAGACCAAGGTTTTTAATAATCGCAGCTGGTCTTAAATCAAAATTCTCCTGAATCAATGCGACAATTTTATCATCGGCTATTTTGCCCGTCCCAAACGTTTCGACAAAAATTGAAACCGGTTTGGCTACACCGATGGCATAGGCTAACTCCACTTCGCATTTATCTGCCAGACCGGCGGCAACGATATTTTTGGCCACGTGTCGGGCTGCATACGCCCCGGATCGATCGACCTTTGTGGGATCTTTTCCCGAAAATGCGCCGCCGCCATGACGGCCATAGCCACCATAGGTGTCGACAATAATTTTACGGCCGGTTAAACCACAATCTCCCTGAGGTCCACCAATGACAAAACGTCCGGTGGGATTAATAAAGTATTTGGTCTCGGCATCCAATAATTTGGGGTCAATCACTACTTTGATGACTTTCTCAATCATATCTTTCTCGATCGTTTCTAAATCCACATCACTGCTATGCTGAGTGGAAATAACCACGGTATCAATCCGAGTGGGCACGCCATCATCATACTCCACGGTTACCTGGGTTTTTCCATCCGGACGTAAATAATCAACGATTTTTTCTTTACGAATATCCGTCAGTCGTTTAGCCAGCTGATGAGCCAGGGATATCGGTAATGGCATTAATTCTGGGGTTTCATTGCAGGCAAATCCGAACATCATCCCCTGATCGCCGGCGCCGGTAGCCAGATCGGCTTCACCCGCTTCACCTTTTCGGGACTCTAAGCCTTCATCGACACCCATGGCAATATCGGCAGATTGTTCATCGATGGCAGTGATCACTGAACAGGTATCGCAGTCAAAACCATATTTTGCGCGGTCATAACCAATTTCTCGAACTGTTTCTCTTACCAACTTAGGAATGTCGACATAACAGGATGTGGTAATCTCGCCAGCAACCAGTACCAACCCGGTTGTAACCAGGGTTTCGCAGGCCACTCGAGCCATTGGATCCTGTTCGAAAATGGCGTCCAGAACAGCATCAGAAATCTGGTCGCAAATTTTATCTGGATGGCCTTCGGTAACCGATTCTGAGGTAAATAATTTTTTCATTGTGTTCTCCTTTGTTTATAGCGTAATGTCCATTTACCTGATAATCTTAATCACGAAAAAAGCCTCGTCTAACGACGAGGCTAATGTTCTACATTAAATCCCATCATTGCGAAAAATATCGCAGGTATTGGCACCATGCACATGCTGGTTGCCGGGTTTCATCGGGCC
>Ga0194136_1001973_pt1 | contig 10121 bp, 8 predicted proteins | sample TARM_MetaG_T3A_1_FD_134023 | JGI IMG/M metagenome (GOLD analysis project Ga0194136, IMG submission 134023) | Freshwater microbial communities from Pennsylvania, USA, analyzing microbe dynamics in response to fracking - TARM_MetaG_T3A_14 (version 2) | ecosystem: Environmental > Aquatic >...
ACCCTCTACATCGTCGCGGCGCCCTCGGGCGCGGGCAAGAGCAGCATCGTCAACGCCACGCTGGCGCGCGATTCGAAGATCAGCCTGCCGATCTCGTTCACTTCGCGCGCGCCGCGGCCGGGCGAGCAGGACGGGCGGCACTACCACTTCGTCGACGAGGCCGAGTTCCTGCGCATGATCGATGCCGGCGATTTCTTCGAATACGCCCGCGTGCACGGCGACTGGAAGGGCACCGCGCGGCAGTCGGTGGAGCCGCAGTTGAACGCCGGGCAGGACGTGCTGCTGGAGATCGACTGGCAGGGCGCGCAGCAGGTGCGGGCCAAGGTGCCGGGGGCGGTCAGCGTGTTCATCCTGCCGCCGTCGCGGCAGGCGCTGGAGGACCGCATGCGCAAGCGCGGGCAGGACAGCGAGGAGGTCATTCGCCGCCGTCTGGCCGCCGCACGCGAGGAGATGTCGCATTACAAGGAATTCGATTTCCTCATCGTCAACGAGGTTTTCGAAACCGCCGTGGACGAGATGTGCGCCATCTTCGCCGCCAGCCGTTTGCGACGACATCGACAGGCGGCTCGTTACGGCGAGCTGATCCACACCCTGCTGAACGGGGCGTGATGTCTGCCCGGCCCCGGTTCGTGGGGGCAATTGCTTGATCGGAAAGGGTTTGCCGGGCATGTCCGGTTGCAAGGGGCGCGGCCGGGCGTCTACAATTCGCTCCCTTTCCGTATTCCGTCCGCGCGGCCGCAAACCGGCTGCAGGGAGACCGCATGGCCCGCATCACCGTTGAAGATTGCCTGGAAGTCGTTGACAACCGTTTCGAGCTGGTCGTGATGGCGGCCAAGCGCGCCCGCCAGCTGGCCAACGGCGTCGAATCGCTGGTGGACAACAGCGAGGACGGGGACAAGCCGACGGTGTTGGCGCTGCGCGAGATCGCAGCCCGCAAGATCGACAACACCCTGATCGACGAGGTCGAGAAGGCCGAGCGCGAGCGTGCCGAGCGCGAAGCGCTGGAGTGGGCCGCCGCCGAGCTGGTGGCCGACGAGGACATGTCCAAGGGCGACGACTGATCCGTCGCTGCCGGGCCACCGGTTCCGGCAACCGCAGTCTTCCTCCGAGACAGCCCGCGCAAGCGGGCTGTTCGCGTTGACGAGTCCCTCCGCGATGCCTGCGTGCCGGTGTTTGCCGCGCAGGCGGGGCTGGCATAGTCTTCCGACATGAATCCAGGCATTTCCGCACAGGTGGCATCCGTTCCCGGGGCCGGCACGGCCGGCGCCGGCAATGGGCCCTTGCCCGATTATTTCCTGCAGTTGGAACGTGCCGCCGCGTATCTGCCCAAGGAACAGCTGCCGCTGTTGCGCAGGGCATGGGAAACGGGCGCCGCCGCGCATGCGGGCCAGACCCGCAAATCCGGCGAGCCCTACATCACCCACCCGGTGGCGGTGGCGGTGGTGCTGGCCGAGCTGGGGCTGGACGCGGAGACGCTGGTCGCGGCAATCCTGCACGACACCATCGAGGACACGCCGCTCACCCGCGAGCAGTTGGCCGCGCAGTTCGGCGAAACCGTGGCCGAGCTCGTCGACGGCGTCACCAAGCTGGACAAGCTGAAGTTCCGCGATCGCCAGGAAGCGGCCGCCGAGAGTTTCCGCAAGATGCTGCTGGCCATGTCGCGCGACCTGCGCGTGATCATGATCAAGCTGGCCGACCGCCTGCACAACATGCGCACGCTGGGGGCGCAGAGCACCGAAGCGCGGATGCGCATCGCCCGCGAGACGCTGGAGATCTACGCACCCATCGCGCAGCGGCTGGGCATGGCGCTGGTGAAGTCCGAGCTGCAGAACCTCGGGTTCCGCGCCCTGTATCCGTGGCGCCATGCCATCCTCGAAAAACACATCCGCAGCCAGCCGGTACTGCGGCGCGAAGCCTTGGCGCAAGTGGAGGTGCAGCTGTCGCAGCGCCTGGCCAAGGAAGGGCTGGAACACCGTCTGGTGAGCCGCATCAAGACGCCCTGGAGCATCTACAACAAGATGCGCGAGGAGAGCAAAAGCTTCGATCAGGTGATGGACGTGTTCGGGTTCCGTCTGGTCGTGCGCAGCGTGCCGGACTGCTACCACGCGCTGGGCGCGGTGCATGCCACGTTCAAGCCGCTGGACGGGCGTTTCCGCGATTTCATCGCCATCCCCAAGGCCAACGGCTACCAGTCGCTGCACACGGTGCTGTTCGGGCCCTACGGCTCGCCGATCGAAGTGCAGATCCGCACCGAGGAAATGGACCTGATCGCAGAGCGCGGCGTGGCGGCGCACTGGACCTACAAGCTCGGTACCGATGCACCCAACAGTGCGCAGAGTCGCGCCCATGCGTGGATCGTGGAGCTGATAGAAAACCAGCGCGCGGCCGATTCGTCGCTGGAGTTTCTCGACAACGTCAAGGTGGACCTGTTCCCGGACGAGGTCTACCTGTTCTCGCCCAAGGGCAAGATTCTCGCTTTGCCGCGCAACTCGACGGCGCTGGACTTCGCCTACGCCGTGCACACCGACGTGGGCAACAAGGCGGTGGCTTCGCGCGTGGACAAGAAGCTGGTGCCGCTGCGCACCAAGCTGCAAAGCGGGCAGACGGTGGAGATCATCACCGCCAAGTCGGCTGCGCCCAAGCCGCAATGGCTGGAATTCGTGGTCAGCTCCAAGGCGCGTACCGCCATCCGCCACCAGCTCAAGCACCTGGAGCACGAGGACGCGGTGCAGCTTGGGCATCGCATGCTCGATCGCGCGCTGGAAGCGATGGATTCCTCGCTCGAGCGCCTGCCGAAGGGGCGGCTGGATTCGTTCCTTTCCGAGCATCGCTATCCGCGGCTGGAAGCCTTCCTGGCCGATCTCGCGCTCGGCAACTGGATGCCCACCCAGGCCGCGCAGGCGCTGATGGCCCACGCCGATCTGCGCCCGGCCGGGCATTCGCGCCATTCGCTGGAAAAGATCCTGATCAACGGCACCGAGCGCGGGGTGATCAGCTTCGCCAACTGCTGCCAGCCGATTCCCGGCGACGAGATCATGGGCTACCACACCGCCGGCAAGGGCATCGTGGTGCACCGCATGGATTGCCCGAACCTGGCCGAGTTCCGCAAGTCGCCCGATCGTTGGGTGCCGATCGGCTGGGACAGCAGCGTTACCGGCGACTACGACACCGCGTTGATCGTCGATGCGGAAAACCGCCCCGGCGTGCTGGCCCAGCTGGCCGCCGCGGTGGCGCAGAGCCAGTCCAACATCGAGCGCGTGGATTATCTTGACTGCGACGTCAACGCGGCGGTGCTGCGCTTCAACATCCAGGTGCGCGACCGCAACCATCTGGCCGAAGTGATGCGCCGCTTGCGGCGCCTGAACGTGGTGGTCAGCGTGCGCCGCCAGTAGCCGGCTTCATGCGGGTGGCGTGGTGCTTGCGCGCGCCCTGTACGACAATGGTGCATGCGCCCGGCATCGGGCCGGTACGGCACACGAGTATCCGCCCATGATGCGCGTTGCCATCGCAGTCGCGATGCTGCGGGTATCCGGCAGCGTCGTCGCCTCATCCACGGATTCGCAGGTTTCACCTCACGGGAATGCAAAGACCATGACCAAGCAGATCGTCCATACCGACAAGGCCCCCGCCGCCATCGGCCCGTACTCGCAGGCCGTAAAGGCAGGCAACACCGTGTATTTTTCGGGCCAGATCCCGCTCGACCCGGCCACCGGCGCGATCGTCGAGGGCGGCATCGAGGCGCAGGCGCGGCGTGCCTTCGACAACCTCAAGGCGGTGGCCGAAGCGGCCGGTGGTTCGCTCGACAAGGTGGTGCGCACAGGCCTGTTCCTGACCGACCTGTCCGATTTTGCCGTGGTCAATGCGGTGATGCAGGAGTACTTCAGCGCCCCGTACCCGGCGCGTTCGACCATCCAGGTTGCCGCCTTGCCCAAGGGGGCCTCGTTCGAAGTCGAAGCCACCATGGTGCTCGACTGACGCATCGATGCCGCGGCCGAAGCTCCCGGCACCCGCGCTGGCTTCCGCAGGTGCCACCCGCTTGGAGGCATTGCGCGGGGTAGGGGCCCGGGTTGCGGAAAAACTGGCCGCGCGCGGTCTGCTGACCGTGCAGGACCTGTGGCTGCACCTGCCGGTCGGTTACGAGGACCGCACTCGCATCACGCCTGTTGCGGAGTTGCGCGCGGGCGTGCCGGCCCAGGTGGAAGGGCGAGTGCTGGCGGTCGAGCGCGGTTTCCGCTACCGGCCGATGCTGAAGGTGGCCTTGGCCGACGAATCCTTCGGCACGCTGTTGTTGCGGTTTTTCCATTTCCGCGCATCGCAGGTGGCGCAATTGGCGGTCGGCACGCGGGTCCGCTGCTACGGCACGCCGCGGCCCGGCCAATCCGGGTTGGAGATCGTCCATCCGAGTTATCAAGTGGTCGATGACGACGAAGCGGCAGTATTGGGCGGCACGCTCGATCCGGTGTATCCCGAGATCGAGGGCCTGGGTCCGCTCACCCAGCGCCGCCTGATTGCGCAGGCCTTGGCATTGTTGCCGGCCGACGACGCGTTGGAGTTGCTGCCGGCCGACGTGCTGGCCGGGCTCGGCCTGCCCTCGTTGCGCGCATCGCTGCTGACATTGCATCGCCCGTCGCCACAGGACGACTTGCAGGCCTTGGCGACGATGCGGCACCCGGCCCAGTTGCGGCTGGCACTGGAGGAGTTGCTTGCCCACCACCTGAGCCTGCGCCGGCAACGCATCGCGATGCGCCGGCACCGCGCGCCGCCGTTGGCGCCGCCGGGGCAACTGGTCGAGCGCCTGCGGCAGGCCTTGCCGTTCGCGCTGACCGGTGCGCAGCAGCGCGTGTTCGCGCAGGTGCGCCGGGATCTGGCGCGGCCTTCGCCGATGCTGCGGCTGGTGCAAGGCGATGTGGGTTCGGGCAAGACGGTGGTGGCCGCGCTGGCGGCCACATTGGCCGTGGAGGCAGGGCATCAGGCCGCGCTGGTCGCGCCGACCGAGTTGTTGGCCGAACAACACGCCGCCAGTCTGCGCGCGTGGCTGGAGCCGCTGGGCGTGCGGCTGGCTTGGCTGGCCGGCAAGGTCACCGGCAAGGCGCGCAAGGCAACACTGGATGCCATCGCGCGAGGGGAGGCGCAGGTGACGGTGGGGACCCATGCCTTGATGCAGGAAGGCGTGGCATTCCGTGACCTTGCATTGGTCATCGTCGACGAGCAGCACCGCTTCGGCGTGCACCAGCGTCTGGCCTTGCGCGATAAGGGGGCGATGGCCGGACAGGTGCCGCACCAGTTGGTGATGACCGCCACGCCGATCCCGCGCACGCTGGCAATGACGGCCTATGCCGACCTCGACGTGTCGGTGATAGACGAACTGCCCCCGGGACGCACGCCGGTGCAGACGGTGGCGATGGCGGCCGGGCGCCGCGCCGAATTGGTCGAACGCATCCGCGTCGCATGCGCCGAGGGCCGGCAGGCGTATTGGGTGTGCACGTTGATCGAGGAAAACGACGAAATCGAAGCCTCGGCTGCACAGAGCACTTACGAGCAACTGGCGGCGGAGTTGGCCGGGGTCGACGTCGGGCTGGTCCATGGCCGGATGAAACCGGCAGAGAAGCAGGCGGCGATGGAGGCCTTCAAGCGTGGCAGCACCGGCCTGCTGGTGGCGACGACGGTGATCGAGGTCGGCGTGGACGTGCCCAACGCGTCGTTGATGGTGATCGACAATGCCGAGCGTCTCGGGTTGGCGCAGTTGCACCAGCTGCGCGGGCGCGTCGGGCGCGGTGCGGCGGCATCGACCTGCGTGCTGCTGTACCGGCCGCCGCTGTCGGCCATGGCGCGGCAGCGGCTGGACATCCTGCGGCAGAGCAACGACGGTTTCGTCATTGCGGAAAAGGACCTGGAGCTGCGTGGCCCCGGCGAGTTGCTGGGGACGCGTCAGACCGGGCTGGCCGGGTTCCGCATCGCCGACCCGATGCGCGATGCGGCCTTGCTGCCGCAGGTGCACGCCTTGGCCGAACGGCTGTTGCACGAACATCCGCAAGTGGCCGATCGGGTGGTCGCACGCTGGGTCGGCGGCGCGGCACGCTTCGCCGCTGCCTGAGGGCGCCGGCTTGTGCGAGACTCGCGCGTCCGAAGAGAAAATGAAGAACGGACACGATGAGCGACCTTCGCAAGATCCCGTTGTTGATCGACACGGACCCGGGCGTCGACGATGCCTTGGCCATCCTGATGGCCTTCAACGACCCGCGCCACGAAGTGGTCGGCCTGACCATTGCCGCCGGCAACGTCGGCCTGCGGCACACCGTGCGCAATGCGCTGAAACTCTGCGAAGTGGCCGGTCGCGACGACGTGCCGGTGTTCGCCGGCACGCCCGAGCCGCTGCTGCACCCCGCGCCGGATGCGGCTGACGTGCACGGCAATGACGGCTTCGGCGACATTGGCTACGTGCCGTCCACGCGCAGTGCGGAAGCCGAACATGCCGCACTGGCAATCCTGCGGCTCTCGCACGTGCACGCAGGCCGGCTGTTGCTGGTCGCGCTGGGGCCGCTGAGCAACCTCGCGCTTGCGCTCAAACTCGATCCGACCTTGCCGCAACGCGTGGCCCGATTGGTGGTGATGGGCGGCGCGGTCACCGCGCACGGCAACATCACGCCCGCGGCCGAATTCAACATCGCCTTCGATCCGGAAGCGGCGCACATCGTGTTCTCCGCATTCGCGCATGTCGACCTGGCCGACTGGGAAGCCACGCTGGCACACGGCCTGCCGCATGCCGACGTGGAGCGCTGGCTGCAGGCCGATTCCCCGCGCGCGGCGTTCTACCGTGCGATCTCGGAGAAAACCCGCCTGTGGTCGGCCGACCGCCGCGGCGATCACTGGCATTCGGCCGATGCCCTGGCGATGGCCTATGCGCTGGAACCGGATGGTGCCCGTGAAACCATCGCCCGTCCGTTGGCGGTGGAACTGACCGGCCGCTTCACCCGCGGCGTCACCGTGATCGACTGGAACCGGCAGGGTGGCGCGGCTGACAATGCGGAAATCCTGCGGCATTACGATCAGGCCCGTTTCCATGCGCTCGTGGCGTCCGCTCTGTCGGCGGTTTGATCGTGCTTGCGTGGACCGCCTGCATGGGGCTAGAATGCCGCTCTTGTCCCGCAGCAACCATACGGTGCGAGCCATGAAGGCCGACATCCATCCCGATTACCACGACGTCGTTTTCCACGACGTGACCTCCGACTTCAAGTTCCTGACCCGCTCGACCATGGGCAGCAAGGAAACCATCAAGTGGGAAGACGGCAACGACTATCCGCTGCTGAAGGTTGAAATCTCCTCGGCTTCGCATCCGTTCTACACGGGCAAGCACAAGGTCATCGACACCAGCGGCCGCATCGACAAGTTCCAGAAGCGCTACGCGCGCTGCTTCTCTGGCGGTAATCGCTTGACCGGAACGACCGCGCTTGCGCGGTCGTTTTCGCGTGCGCGGGTTTCCGGCGTGATCGTCCGGTAGCCCGGGCCACGATTTGCTGCATTGCGCCATACGACGTTCCGACCGCAGACGCTCCCGTATGGCTATGCGATAATGTTCTGATCTGCGGGGAGCCCCGTGGACGTCCTTCACGCGCCAACCGAGGCATTCCCGGCTGGCGTCTTCCCACTGAGGAGCGCACTGTGTCCGATCTTGACCAGGTCACGCTGAATGCCGGTGACAAAAGCGTCACCCTGCCGGTGCTGAAACCGACACTCGGCAACGACTGCATCGATATTTCCAAGCTCACCAAGGAAACCGGTCTTTTCACCTACGACTCCGGTTTCACTGCCACTGCCAGTTGCAAGTCCGCCGTCACCTTCATCGATGGCGACAAGGGCGTGCTGCTGTACCGCGGTTATCCGATCGAACAGCTCGCCGAGAAGTCGAGCTTCGTGGCGGTGGCCTATCTGCTGTTCAACGGTGAAAAGCCCACGGCCGAGCAGCTCGAGGCTTTCGAAGCCGAACTGGCCAAGGAAGCCGGTGTCGATGCGTCGATCAACACCCTGATCGGCAGCTTCGCCAAGGATGCCCATCCGATGGCCATCCTCGCCGCCGCGCTGGCGCAGCTGTCCGCCAAGTACCACGCCTCGCTGAACCTCGCCGACGAGGCCCAGCGCAAGCAGGCCGCATTGCGTCTGGTCGCCAAGGTGCCGACGCTGGCCGCGCTGATCTACCGTCACGGCAAGGGCCTGCCGGCCAACACCCCGGACACCTCGCTCGATTACGTCAGTCGTTTCCTGAAGCAGACCTTCGAGTCGGCCGACGGCAAGTACGAGGTGAATGCCGACATCGTGCAGGCGCTGGATGTGCTGCTGATCCTGCATGCCGACCACGAGCAGAACGCGTCCACTTCCACGGTGCGCGGCGTCGGCTCGACCGGTGCCAACCCGTATGCTTCGGTCGTCGCCGGCGTCACCGCACTGTGGGGCCCGGCCCACGGCGGCGCCAACGAGGCGGTGCTGAAGATGCTGGAAGAGATCGGTTCGGCCGACAAGGTCGAGGAAGCCGTGGCCAAGGCCAAGGACAAGAACTCGCACTTCCGCCTGATGGGCTTCGGCCACCGCGTCTACAAGAACTTCGACCCGCGCGCCAAGGTCATCGGCGAGATGACCAAGAAGGTGCTGGGCCAGCTCGGCGTCACCGATCCGCTGCTCGACGTGGCGGTCAAGCTGGAACAGGCCGCGCTGCAGGACGAGTACTTCGTTGCCCGCAAGCTGTACCCGAACGTGGATTTCTACAGCGGCATCATCTACAAGGCGCTGGGCATCCCGACCGAAATGTTCACGGTGATGTTTGCCCTCGGCCGCACGCCGGGTTGGGTGTCGCACTGGCTGGAACAGCAGGTCGATCCGGAAATGAAGATCGTGCGTCCGCGCCAGATCTACACCGGCTACGCCGTGCGCGATTACTGATTGGGAATACGCGGGCTTCGGCCCGCCGTGCACAATCCCGCCGATCGACGAAACGCCCCGCCTCGCGCGGGGCGTTTCGTTTGGGGCATCCTCAATCCTGCGCGGACAGTGCCCGCATTCCTGCCAGGCCGGCACGCGTCATGGCGGGTGCGCCCGCATGCGGCCGGGGCGCATGGCGCAGCATCGCCTCGGGCAATACCAGCAGTTCGAAGTCGATGCCTTCGACGGTCACGTGCCAGACCGGCACGTCGCGTGCAATGTCGCGATGGTCGAACACGCGTCGAAAGCCCGGTCTGGCCGCGATGCGATGATCGGCCAGGTGGCGTTGGACCGACTCCGCATCATCGGCATGCAAATGCAGCTCCGCGACGGGGGTATTGGTCACGAGGCCATCGATGGCGGCGCCTGCGGCTCGGGGCGAGAAGGGGGCAAAAAACCGCATGGCTTCCATTGCCGCAGCCCGCATGGCATGGAGCATGTCGTCGCGCTCGGAGTCCACGGGATGGAACATGCGGCGGCGTTCCCCCAGTGCCTGCGCGATGTCCGCCTGATCGGGCCACTCGGACGGGCGGGCTTGCGCGGCAAGCCGGGCAACGGCCTTGCGCAATGCAAGCTGCGGATCGCGGAAACCGGATTCGTCCATCAGGCGGGCGGCTTCAAGGGACAGCAAGCGGCGCAGACGCCGTCGGTCGTTCATGACGCGCGATGCGCTCTCACGCGCTTGGCGGAGGCATTGCGGAGGCCACCGATCCGCCCGGCTTCAGAAGATGTCGAAGGCCGCATCGTCGGACGTGTTGGTCTGCGGGCTGTCGTAGGCATCGTCGTGGATGCGGTCCAGGTCCTCGGTCTTGACCCATTCGGTCGCGCCGTTGAGCGTGGCTTGCACCATGCCCTCGGGCGGGGTGTTCTCGCGGATTGGCTTGTCCTTCAGGGCCACTCGCATGTAGTCGATCCAGATCGGCAGCGCGGCCTTGCCGCCGTATTCGCGGTAGCCAAGCGAACTGAAGTCGTCGCGCCCCACCCATACCGTCGTCGCGTAGGGGCCGCCGAAACCGGAGAACCACGCGTCGCGATGGTTGTTGGTGGAGCCGGTCTTGCCGCCGATGTCTTCGCGTCCCAGCACTTTGGCTGCGGTGCCGGTGCCGCGCAGGACGACGTCGCGCATCATCGATACCAGTTGGTACATCGTG
>Ga0194136_1001974_pt1 | contig 10121 bp, 15 predicted proteins | sample TARM_MetaG_T3A_1_FD_134023 | JGI IMG/M metagenome (GOLD analysis project Ga0194136, IMG submission 134023) | Freshwater microbial communities from Pennsylvania, USA, analyzing microbe dynamics in response to fracking - TARM_MetaG_T3A_14 (version 2) | ecosystem: Environmental > Aquatic >...
ACGCTTGACGACCACGAATTAAGGATTCGCACGGTCGAGCGTTTTGCACCGCCCCAAGCTTACAAACCATGAACAAAAAATACACACACCTCCTCGCGATCGGGTTGATCGCGCTCGGTGCCTGCTTTTTTAGCGGTTGCGCCGCCCCTAAACACTTCGCGGCCAATCAAAGCATTATTGATTCGCTCGGGGTGGAGTCTGTCGAGCATGCCAAGTTCACTAATCGAAACAATGCTTTCACTGTCACAACCGAAATGACAAACGGCCAAGCGGTGGAGCTCGAAGACGGATCCAAGGCGATCTCATACGACAAGTTTACCTACATCCAAAGTAATCCGATCTGGTCGACCGAGATCGAGCTGGATGGTGTCACCCGGCGCATCGAAACGAAATGAGATTTTGCCTTAAAACATTGGCGCCCATTGCCGCAATTGCCATCGGCGCTTATGCTGTTGCGGTTTGGGGCAATGTAGATGTCAAAGTAAACACCGCCGTCACTGTAAAAGTAGGAAAATGACAGCCCGCTACATGCTCGCAGACAAGCTGGAGACCGTAACCGGTCGAGTAATACTCGTGCATGGTTTCAACGTTAGGGACAACGGAAAAGGAACCACTGACGGGCTGAGAATCTACTTTGAAAGCGAAGGCTTTGAAGTGATCGAATTTGATACCGGTTGGCGCGGGCTTGCAGGGGTTCGGCTCGGCAATAAGCGCAGGGCACGTAAACTGGCAAAAATGGCTCAATCGGGTGACGTGCTGATCGGCCATTCAGACGGATGCAATTTGATTAATATGGCATGTTGGAATCTATTTGATGACGACGATGTTTTGCCAGCGTGCGTAGTCTATCTAAATCCTGCGCTGAACAATAGCACCTGCTTGGCTCCGGGCGTCGAAGGGGCGCTTGTATTTCACACTCCTAGCGATTGGGTTGTCAGCATCGCAAGATTCCTTCCGTTCCATCCTTGGGGCAACATGGGGAATACGGGCTACCAAGGCGAAGATACTCGGTATATGAATTGCGCTTACGAGCACTTAGGAATCAAGTCACCGGGTCACTCTGGCGCATTCAAAACGCCTGACTATCTGCGCAGGGTCTTTGTGCGGATCGAGTTATTTTTGCAAAGCCTTTAAAATGTATTGACAATCGTTCGCGGTTTTGCATTTCTGGCATGAGTTGTAATTTTAAATCAACCCATGCGAAAATATGAAAAGTCAAACCGTCGAACTGTCTCAACGTAAAATCCAGCGGCTCAAGTCGCTTTTAAATTGGTGTGAAGCCAATATGCCGCAAGACGGCGAAAAGGGCACAGGACTCGGAGTTCTGCGCAGCATTACCAAGCCGCAACCGCTTGATGTCACATCGCCGCGCACGGCCCGCGAATGGTTCAAGCTACTGCCTGACGACATCGAAAAGATGGCCGTGGAGAATGCGGAGAAAGATAACACCTTAGATCTGGTAATACGCTCGCTCCACGAAGCTATTTTACTTTCTTTTCTTTTCAGTGGAACTGCTCAGGGTTATGATTTCTGGATAGGAATCTACAAAGCAGCCAAGAGCGGCGAATACACTACTAACCGGAAGGGCGGTAAATAGTGGCATCGCTATCTGATGTCATTCCCGAAGATTCGCAGACCGTCCAAGCAATTTACGCCTACTGGAAACAGCGCGGCGACAGCGAGCAAAAACGCGGATATTTGGGCGGCTCTGCAATCGGGGAAGAGTGCGAGCGAAAGCTCTGGTATTCATTCCGAGAATGCTCTGCAGAATCTTTTGAGGGGCGGCTTTATCGGCTATTCAACCGAGGCCACCGAGAAGAATATGTGTTTGTTGAGGACCTACAGGGCATTGGCTGTGATGTGCGGTCACATGACGGAAGCGGCAAGCAGTTTGAAGTCACTCTATTTGGCGGGCATTTCAAGGGGCATTGTGACGGCGTAGCGCTTGGCATTCCAGAAGCTCCGAAGACCTGGCACTTGTTGGAAATGAAAACCAGCAACACGAAGGACTTTATCAAGCTGAAATCGGAAGGCGTGGAGAAGTGCAAGCCTGTTCACTTTGCCCAGATGCAAATCTATATGGATCTGATGAAGCTGGACCGCGCTCTGTATATCTGCGTATGCAAAGAGACTGACGAGCTTTACAGCGAGCGAATCAAGCGCGATCCGGCAGTTGGCAAAGCTCTGGCCGACAAAGCGCGGCGTATTATCTTTGCCAATACACCGCCCGCGCGAATCAGCGAAAAGGCAGATTTTTACAAGTGCAAATGGTGTTCCGCGCAAGGGATCTGTCATGGCATCGGTGAAACTGCTGTTCCCGTTCCTGCGCTTTCCTGCCGTCAATGCTGCCATGCAACGCCAGAAGAGGACGGAACATGGTCTTGCGGGCAAGGGCGCGAATTTGGCACAGTCTGCGAGCGGCATTTAATGTTACCAGGACTGGTGCACTTTGCGGAGCCGTCAGACGGCTTGCAGAATGAAGACGGCTCGCACGTTATTGAGTTCACCAGCAAGGACGGAAAAGCGGTCTGGCACCACGGCCCAAAGGCTGACGCAGGGCAATATAGCTCGCATCATCTAATGAGCATGCCGCGCGACCTGATCGAGCTTCCGCGCGAGGAACCAGTCAAGGAAGACAGCGGCGTGACACATCCGAACCTTGAAGCAAAATACAGCCTTGAGAATGACGGCATCGAGCGCGTATGGATGGGCAAGGCGGCAGACATCCAATCAGAATGGTGTCGATTTGTCGAATATCCAATGAGCCGGCCAATCTTCACGCAAGAAACAAAAGCTTATACCGCGGCAGACTTTGGCACAGCCTGCGCAATTATTTACTCGGACGGACGCGCCGAGATCCGAAAAGACAATAACCAATAACAGAAAGAAGAAAATGAGCGAAAGCATCAAACAATTAAAGCTCGAAGCGGAGGCCAGAATTGAAGGCATCCTTGAAGAGCTACAAAACAAGGGGGTTGCGGTGTTCCGCATCCAACTAATCCAACTCAAAGGGCTTCGCCCAGAAGTCAATCTAATGATTGACGAGAGAGGAGGGCAGTAAAATGGCCTTTGATTTATCATCCATTCAGAAGGGCGTAGTCCACAAAGCGCCGCGCATCGTCTTGCTTGGCGTGGAAAAAATCGGAAAATCGACCTTTGCGGCTGGCGCAGACAATTGCATCTTTTTGCCAATCAAAGGCGAGGAAGGTGTTGACGACTTGCCTTGTGCCAAGTTTCCGCGCGCTGAGACGCTTGACGATGTGCTTAGCGCAATCGGCACGCTTTACAGCCAAGAGCACGAATACGAGACGTTTGTGATTGATTCTGTATCTGCGCTTGAGCCTGTCGTTTGGGAGTCTCTTTGCCAGCAAAACAACTGCGATTCGATTGAAAAAGTCGGAGGCGGTTATGGCAAGGGGTACACCGAAGCAGCGAACAAATTCCGTCAAATCATGGAGGGGCTCGACGCTTTGCGCAGCAAGGGAATCGCGGTCATTCTGATCGGTCACGTTAAGGTTAAGCGCTTCGATGATCCGCTTGGCGACAGCTATGACCAGTATCAATTTGATGTCCATGAGAAAGTCAGCAACGGCTTGTTTCGCTGGGCTGACTGTATCCTCTTCGCCAATACAAAGACAGTCGTCAAAAAGGAAGACGCTGGATTTGGCGCAGAGAAAAAGCGCGGCATTGACATGAAGCGCGAGCGTTATCTCTTCACTCAAAAGACTCCTGGGCATCCCGGCGGCGGACGTGGCGTGTATGGTAAGATTCCATACGAAATGCCGCTTAACTGGGAATCCTTCAAATCTGCCGTATCAGACGCGGCGAACCAATAACCAACAAAAACAGAAAGAAAATACTATGTCAGACCTATCATTCCTTGGCGGCTTCAATGCCGACGAACACGAAATGCCTCGCGACGATGCACCATTGCCAGCGGGCGGCTATTATCTTGAGGTTGAAAATATTGACCTTAAGCAAACCGCAAACGGGCAAGGCACGGGCGCAAACGTGCAGTTTGATGTCCTTGGCGACGAGCAAGGCAATCATACAGGGCGCAAGTGCTTTGTGTGGTTCAACCTTCAGCACAGCAACGAGCAAGCGCAGAAGGTCGGGCAGGCTCAATTTGCCGAGCTTTGCAAGGCTTGTGGCATCATCACACCGCAAGACACGGACGAGCTGCTAGGCTCTAAGATCTTCGCCAAAGTGTCTATCGACAAGAAAGACGCCACGAAGAACAACGTGCGCGGATTCAAGGCAATCGAAGCAGCGACGAACCAAACAACCGCGCCCGCGCAAAGTGCTGCACACACTCCGCCACCTTCGCAAACGCCACCACCTGCAGCGCCAGCGGCAGCTAAACCTAAAATGCCTTGGGAGCAATAATTATGGACAGCACACCAGAAATTGACGACTTGGCAGCGCGGCTGTCACAAGCGCGTATCGCGGAAGCCAATGCAAAAGATGAGCGGATCGCAGCAGAAGAGGCGATCATTGCTCAGCTTGACCTAGGTGACAGCGAGCGCAAGACTATCACCACCGGAAACGGGCTTAAGCTCACTATTCAGTCAGGGATGACTTATTCAGTCGAGAAAGGCGCAGACGAAAGTCTATTGCCACTCACTGAGAAAGTCACGAAGGCACTTGACGTGAAAGAATATGAGCGATGGCGCGACAGCGAGCCGGACAAGTTTGCGAAAGCTTGCCAGTTCGTTTCAGTCAAGCCGAAGAAGACTAGTGTTTCCGTCTCGATTAAATAACACCGAACCCGGCGCCTCAGCGGTTCTGAGGCATTTTAATAATATGAAAACTATTTACGAAAAAGGGGATGAGGTGATGGTTTTTCACGAGGGAAAATCATACCACCTTCCAATTGATTCAGTTTCAATTGAAGGAAAAGATATCTGGTATCGTTTTAAAATTAATCCTAGCAATTATTTTAGCGTGAATTCTAATAAAATAAAAATCTATGCGCAGGATTCTATTTTAAATGATATTTTCAAGTGCATGGTTGATCTCCATGAATCAGATCCAGATATAATCTGGGTGAATTGCGGAGAAACGCTATGGGAAAGGCTTGCTTCGATATATGAAAATCATGGCGGAGATATGTCCGTGCTTAAATCTCATTTTTCAGAATATTTTTAACCCATGCTAACCCCAAGACCTTACCAAAAGGAGGTGATTGAGGCATGCAATGAGGCGCTGACGCAGCGACAAGATAATCCACTTATAGTCTTACCGACCGGCGCGGGGAAGTCGCTTGTGATCGCTCTATTGGCCCATCAATGGCTTCAAGCTTATCCGCAGTTTCGCGCGATGGTGCTAGCTCACCGAACAGAGCTTGTTTCGCAGAACGCAGAAGAGTTGCGCGGGATTGATCCATGGCTTCCGGTCGGCGTATTCAGCGCGGCGTTACGACAGCGCGACACGCTACAAAACATCACCTTTGCCAGTATTGATTCAGTTGCCAAGCGCGCGAACGAGTTTCCACCTCAGGACGTTTTGTTTGTTGACGAGGCGCACCGAATACCGGTCAAAGGCGAGGGCAAGTATCGCAAGTTCATTGCTGAAATGACCTCCATTAATCCACGGCTGCGCGTGGTTGGTTTATCTGCAACGCCCTACCGGATGGGAGTCGGCAACATTTGCCACAAAGATCACATTTTGAATCACGTCTGCTATGAGGCGAATGTGGGCGACTTGATCCGAGACGGATATCTGTCAAAGCTCCGCACAATTGAGGGCGAGGCGAACATTGCTCTTGAAGGCGTCAAGAAATCCGGAGGCGACTACAATTTAAAAGACCTAGCGCAGCGCGTCGATAAGTCTGATGTTGTCGCTCAGGCAGTCGCGCACATGGTCAAATCAGTAAAGTCCACCGGCCGTCAGTCTATCATTGTATTTTGTATCGACATTGAGCACTGCAAGCACGTTCAACAGGAGCTTGTCAAATACGGCATATCTGCGCCATATATCACCGGCAAGACCTCGCAAGGCGAGCGAGATAGTCTGGTTGAGGATTTCAAGCAAGGCCGCGTTCAATGGCTGCTATCGGTCAATGTCTTCTTTGAGGGGTTCAACGCAAAGCGCGTGGACTGCGTGGCGATGCTCAGGCCGACACAGAGCAAGGGATTATGGGTGCAGGCCGTCGGGCGCGGGCTCCGCTTGCATCCTGGCAAGGAATTTTGTCTTGTGCTGGACTATGGCGGCAATATCGACCGGCATGGACCGATTGATATTGCGATTGATGATCCGGTGCAGCTCGCAACCTGCCAGAGTTGCGGCAACAAGTTTTCGCGTGCGGTTCGGAAATGTCCGTCTTGCGGTTGGGAGATTCCACCACAAGAGCAGCGAGAATTTGCGGCATCCGAAGAGCGAAAGCGAACACTGCACGAGGCAATTGCCAGCAGTGGAAGCCTTCTTAACGAACCGCGATGGCTTGATGTGACAGGGGCGACTATTCGCTTGCACCGGAAGCAAGGAAAGCCGGACTCGCTGCGCATTGATTATAAATGCGGGATTTCTTCAATCTCTGAGTGGGTGACTCTGGATCACGAAGGCTATGCAGGCACTAAGGCGCAGCGCTGGCTTAAAGAGCGAGGATTTGAAGCTGAGAGCGTGGCTGAATTTATGCGGAAATATACCGGGCTCGATGTCGCAAACCGGACTGCAAAAATCCTTGTATCTTATGACGGCAAATATGCCAGAGTTGGGGCTTATGATTTACGCGATTAAATTGTATTGACAATCTAGGATTCAGCAATTCTTATTCAAGGCATGATTATTGAAGCATTACAATTCACATGCGCGGCATCCTTTTTTATGCCAGGAGCAGCAGCGGTTTACGTTGCATGGAAATGCGAGAACACTGAAGACAGGCGACCCGGCAAAGGGTAAAGTAGTGCAAATGATTTTTAATATGTCGGGGCGGGTTATGGGGTTGCCTGCTCTGACTGGTTCACAACCCGAATGGAGATAAATGCAATGAGTGAAAAAAGAGACAAAATCGCAAAAATATTAGCGAGAGAATATTGGCAGGGACGCATAGAGTCGGTGCAAAAAAGCGGCTTTGAAGACGCGATTTTCAATCTAGCCAAGGTCAACGGCTGGAAGCTCTGGAACGAGAAAGGGAAATCATGAGCAAAACACCGAGAACAGAAAAACTATGCGATCAAATTGTTTGGGGTGAGATTGATGACCCAGTAAAAGCATTAGGCATGCATTCAGCAAAACTCGAAATCGAGCTGAACGCGGCTCACGAGGAAAACCGGCAATTCCGCGAGCGGCTGAACGTCTCAGAAAATATCTTGCGCGACATTCAATATCGTGGGTACTTGTCCACCCTTCGCTTACATGGCGCGGAAGACCTCGCAGAACTTATCATCGAACACCTGAAAGAGCATGAAAATCACTGTCCCCATTCCTGATAAGGTCCTAAGCCCAAATGCTCGCGCTCACTATATGCGAGTTGCTGCCGCTAAAAAGAATGCGAAGAATACCGCTTTTTACATGGCTGTTCAGCAAGTCTTGCCTGGCATGAAATTCAAATCCTATCGGTTGCACTACTTTTTCAAGGACAAGCGCAACCGGGACGAAGACAATTTCGTTGCTATGGCAAAGGCAACGCTTGACGGAATCGCAAAAGCGGTCAAGCAGGATGACAGCGAGTGGTCATTCAAGGGGGTCGAGTTTGCGATAGACAAAGAAAAGCCACGGCTAGAAGTCGTTTTTGAATAGCTCAACTGGGAGTCGTGTCCCGTATCTAATATGCAATACAACAATTTAGCCGTCTCATTCAAGCGCGTGGCAATTGCAGCCAACACGACCGCGATTGATTGAGGCGGTTTTTTTAATATTTCTATGCCCGCTCAATCAAAAATCATGCAAGCCGCGCTCGGATATGCTGGCGCTGGCATCCCTGTTTTCCCATGCAACAAGGACAAATCACCAAGGGTCAAGGATGGGTTTAAATCCGCGTCAACTGACACTCAATGGATCGAGCGGGAGTTTGTCGGCGCGCCGATGATCGGCATTCCGATGGGTGAGATTGTCTGTCTCGACATTGACGCAAAGCACAAAGCCGGGCTCGTGGCTGACTTTGAATTTTGCATGGAGCAAGTCGGGCTTGATGAGCTGCTTCAATCCATGCCAAAGCAGACAACGCCGACTGGCGGAGGGGCGCACTATCTATTCCGCACATCTGAGGAAATACGCAATAAGCGGCTGGCTTGTAACACAGGAAAAGAAACAATCATCGAGACGCGGGGAAAAGGCGGTTACATTTGCGTGTATCCGTCCACAGGATACCAGTTCGAGCGCGGCGGGTTGCTTGATGTCCCAATGCTCACAAAAGAGCAAATTGAGTCGGTTTTAGATGTTGCGCGGTCATTCTCAGAGATTCCACTAAATCGCAGTTTTGAGCCGCAATCGGATAAGGCTCCATGGCAGCGCAAAAGTAATGACGGAGACCAGCCCGGCGATCACTACAATCAAAGAGGCGACATTTGCGCGCTCCTTCGCTCTCATGGTTGGGCGAGTCGTGACGATGCGTATTGGACACGCCCGGGTAAGTCGCACGGAATCAGCGCGACGCTCGGAAGGGTGGAGGGCAAATTCTATGTCTTCTCGAGCAACGCGAATCCGTTTGAACCGGAAACCAGTTACAGCCCATTTGCGGTTTATGCGGTGCTCGAGCATGGCGGAGATTTTAGCGCTGCGACAAAGTCGCTCCGAGATCAGGGATTTGGAGGCGAAAGCGAATTGCCTAGCGTCTCGCCGGAATTTGCCAATGCGATTCAAACGATGATCGCTAGAGAAGTGCAGAAAGAGCGGGAATCATGGATGCAGACGTTTGACACTGACATGCAAGCGAGCATCGAGGCAGCAAAGCAGACGATTGAAGAGCTCAGCGAGGATGATCAATTCTTTGCAGCGCTGGATGCCATGGCAGCAAGTAACGACGCAAATATCGAATCGATGCAGAAGCGCGCCAGAGACGCAGTTTTTGTCTTACCTGACATTGCGCTGGCGGGCGATTCGACAATCATAAACGCCAGCCCGAACACAGGTAAGACACTGCTTACTTTGAATATGTTGACCAAGCGGCCAAAAGTGCAAGGCCATCGGGTGTATTACATCAACGCCGACGACTCTTTTAATGGTAGTATTGAAAAGATGAAGATCACTAAAGACAGCGGAATCACAACTTTAATACCAAATGAGGGTGGGTTTACATTGGAGAAGTTCGGGCAAATCTGCAAAACTGCGATTGTCAAGCAGACCGCCGGCAAGGTGGTTTTTGTGCTCGATACGCTGAAGAAGTTTTGCTCCACAATGGACAAAAAAGAGGCTCGGGAATTTGGATCGCTGGTTCGATTCTTCACTCAGGCGGGCGGAACGGTCATTGCTCTGGCTCATACGAACAAGAACAAGGATAGCGAAGGCAAGAGCGTTGCTGAGGGCGTGGGCGACTTTGAAGCAGACTTTGACTGCGCCTACACAATCGAGCTGTTGACGCCAAAGGACGCGCCAACTAGACAGGTTGCATTTGAAAACAGAAAACTACGCGGGCCAAATGCGCTGAAGGTTGTTTTTGAATACGACGCCAGCGAGAAAAAGTCATGGCACAAGCGCTTTCAATCTGTGCGCCGGGTTGGTGAAGCTGAAGCATTGCAAGCTTCGGCCATCGCAGAAGCTGAGGCTATGTGGGAAAAGGACTCTGAGATTGTAGAATATCTCCTCAACGCTCTGAGCCGTGGACCGATGCCGAGAACGTCACTCATGCGAAATAACCTCGGAGGCGGATTTCCTGGTAGTGCTGCCCAGCGCGGAACTATTCTTGATCGGTATGATCAAAAATGCAGATGGAAAGAAAAGCGGCTCTGGGGAACATCTCGCACTGCCAACGGTGGAATTAATTACTATTTGCTCAGCGATGAGGACAAGGAGCGCGAGGGCAATCTTGTGAAGTTCAATATTGGCTGGCGTTCCTTCCTGAACACCAAGAGCACTAATGCCGAGGGAAACGGCGAATGATTATGGACAACGATAAAACTACAACGACACCGGAACCTTCAGAACTGGCAGCGGACTCGGCATTGAGTGCCTCGCCTGGTTCG
>Ga0194136_1001976_pt1 | contig 10114 bp, 8 predicted proteins | sample TARM_MetaG_T3A_1_FD_134023 | JGI IMG/M metagenome (GOLD analysis project Ga0194136, IMG submission 134023) | Freshwater microbial communities from Pennsylvania, USA, analyzing microbe dynamics in response to fracking - TARM_MetaG_T3A_14 (version 2) | ecosystem: Environmental > Aquatic >...
ATGGACATCCGCATCAAATGCCTGAAATGCGGGCAGATGGTCATGATGCCGCGCCGCGAATTCGAGAAAAAAATGAAAAAAGTACTGACTAAGGCAGAAGAAACTGTCGAATAGGTCTTTGAATGAACAAATAAAAGCAATATAAGTGGAAAGAGTGTGAAGAAATGTCATTAACAGCAGGAATCGTAGGATTGCCGAACGTCGGTAAATCCACTTTGTTCAACGCCATCACCAAAGCGGGAGTGGAAGCCGCAAACTACCCGTTCGCGACGATCGATCCGAATGTCGGAGTAGTCGAAGTTCCCGATGAACGTCTGAATAAACTGACGGAATTGGTGAAACCGAAAAAAACCGTCCCGACAACTTTTGAATTCACGGACATCGCCGGCATCGTAAAAGGCGCCAGCAAAGGCGAAGGTCTCGGGAACAAATTCTTGGCAAACATCCGTCAAGTGGATGCCATCTGTCATGTTGTCCGTTGTTTCGAAGACGAGAACATCACACACGTCAGCGGTAAAGTGGATCCGTTGGATGATGTCGAAACCATCAATCTGGAACTGATTTTTGCGGATTTGGAATCAATCGAAAAACGCTATGCGCGCATCAGCAAAATTGCGCGCACAAAAGATAAGGATGCTGTCCGCGAACTGGAAATTCTTGATAAAATCAAGAAGACCTTGGAAGAGGGCAAATCCGCCCGCACAATCGAATTCACGCCTGAAGAAGAGCCATTGGTGAAAAGTCTGTTCCTGTTGACGACCAAACCGGTTCTTTATGTCGCAAACATCTCCGAAGAGGACGTGATTGCCGGCGGAGACAACGAAATGGTCCAAGCCGTCCGTGATTTTGCGGCTACGGAAGGCGCAGAAGTTGTTACCGTGTGCGCCCGCATCGAAGAAGAAGTCGCTGAATTGGACGATGAAGAAAAAGCCGAGTTTTTGGCTGAACTTGGCATCGAACAATCCGGACTCGATCAACTGATCCAAAAAGCCTACACACTGCTTGGATTGGGAACGTACTTCACAGCAGGCGAAAAAGAAGTCCGTGCCTGGACATTCAGACTTGGGATGAAAGCACCGCAGACAGCCGGCATCATCCATTCCGATTTCGAACGCGGCTTCATCCGTGCCGAAACGGTTTCCTACGCTGACCTGTTGGCTTACGGCAGCATGCAAGCAGCCAAAGAAGCCGGAAGAGTAAGACTAGAAGGAAAAGACTACGTAGTCCAAGACGGCGACGTAATGGAATTCCGATTTAATGTATAAGAGTGTGATGAATCCTAAGCTCAGAGTTTGAGCACTAACGAGGTTCAGGACCAAGCAGCCTGGTCTTGGCTGAGTGGGCCTGAACAGCGTTAGGCGGAGAACTCTAGGATTCAGAACACGTTTGATAAGGATACGATGAATCCCGGGTAGAAATCGAGCACTAAGAGGGAATCAGCAACGCGACCTGGTCTTGGTCGCGATGCTGATTCCAGCTTAGGCGGAGATTTCTGGGATTCAGAGTTCAACTACAAGGATACGATGAATCCCGGGCAGAACTCTAGGATTCAGAACACGTTTGATAAGGATACCGCATGTAATCAAGGGAGGATTCACCATTGGAAGAAACGAACAACATCAAACAAACAAAGGTCGAAAACCAAGCATTATGGCATACTTTGACGAAAAGAAATGAACAATACATGCTTGGACTCGACAGAACCTTGAGAGCTGCAAACCTGGAAGAGGAGCGCAGAGAGGAAATCTACAATAAGATGATGAAAGAATTGGTAGACGCCCAAAAAACCGGCAAAACCGCGCGTCAATTGTACGGCACAGTCTCGGAATGCGCAGCGAACATCCTGGTCAACCCGGCAGATGCGGAAGTGAAAACGCGTTCCGCGGATTGGCTGATCGCCGTGGATGGCGGCTTATTGCTTGGATCTCTTTTTGCGCTGATTTCAGGAATCTCTTTGCTGACCAACAGTGGAGAAGACGTCGCTGGAATGGGTCTGATCACCCTGATAATGAACTTTATCGTAGGCGGCATCGCTATGCTCATCATCTCCAAGTACACACCGAATCCGGATGCGCCAAAAGGCGAAAAAGGCTTCGGAAAATACATCTTTGCGACGACGGCAGCCATGTTGTTGTGGATGCTCATCATGACGGCGTCGATGATGCTGATTCCGGCAAGCGTGAATATCGCCTTGTCTGCATGGGCGTACATCGCGATTGCGGCAGTAGGTTTTGCCGCGAAAGTTTATATGAAGAAAAAATATCATATCGTGGGCGGCATTTTGTAGGTCGTCAATTGGTGGAGGCCGAGATGCAAAGAAAAACTTGTATCTCGGCTATTTTCGTATATTGACAGAAAAAAACCGTATATGAATAACTGATTGCAAAGATCCGCGCCAATTCCGAACGTTACCACAGATGCAAATCAACAGCATTCGAGAAAAAGCGCTTCTATATGAGAATTGTATGATAAAGGGGGGATTGCGCTTGACGTAGGTTGTCCGTGGTGGTATTTTAGATGATAAAAAATCAGCATAAATAAAAAGGAGTGTTCATCGAAAATGTCAAATTGGGAAACAAAATTCGCTAAAGAAGGTTTTACTTTTGATGATGTATTATTAGTCCCGGCCGAAAGCCATGTATTACCTAACGATGTGGATTTATCGATTGATTTAGCAAAAAATTTACACTTGAATATTCCTATCATAAGCGCGAGCATGGACACTGTTACCGATGCAGCAATGGCAATCGCAATGGCCCGTCAAGGCGGCTTGGGTGTCATCCACAAGAACATGTCCATCGAAGCGCAGGCTGAAGAAGTGCATAAAGTAAAACGTTCCGAAAGTGGCGTCATCATCGACCCGTTCTTCCTTACTCCTGATCACTTGGTTTCTGAAGCAGAGAACTTGATGAGCAAATACCGCATCAGCGGCGTGCCTATCGTAAACGATATGGAAGACCGCAAATTGGTTGGTATTTTGACGAACCGCGATCTGCGTTTCATTGCAGATTATCAAGTGCCGATCGGCGATGTCATGACCAAAGAACATTTGGTTACCGCTCCTGTAGGGACTTCCTTGAAGGACGCTGAATCGATCCTGCAAAAATACAAAATCGAAAAACTGCCTTTAGTCGATGAAACTGGCCGTTTGGCTGGCCTGATCACGATCAAGGATATCGAAAAAGTAATCGAGTTTCCCAACTCCGCAAAAGATGCACACGGCCGTTTGATCGTCGCGGCTGCAGTAGGTGTTACAAGCGACACATTTGAACGCGCGCAAGCATTGTTGGATGCAGGCGCAGATGCAATCGTCATCGATACAGCGCATGGCCACAGCGCTGGCGTTATCCGCAAAATCAAAGAAATCCGCGACAAGTTCCCAGAAGCAACCTTGATTGCCGGAAACGTAGCGACTGCAGAAGGAACCCGCGCGCTGTTTGACGTCGGGGTAGACGTAGTCAAAGTCGGAATCGGACCGGGCTCCATCTGTACGACCCGTGTGGTTGCCGGTGTCGGTGTTCCTCAGATCACAGCCATCTATGATGCTGCCAGCGTAGCAAGAGAATACGGCAGAGCAATCATCGCTGACGGCGGGATCAAGTATTCGGGAGATATCGTCAAAGCGATGGCTGCCGGTGGGCACGCAGTCATGCTGGGCAGCATGTTGGCAGGTACGGATGAGTCTCCGGGCGAATTCGAAATCTTCCAAGGCCGCCGTTTCAAGACTTACCGTGGCATGGGCAGTTTGGCAGCGATGGAAAAAGGCTCAAGCGACCGTTACTTCCAAGGCGGCGTGAATGAAGCTAAGAAAATGGTTCCGGAAGGTATCGAAGGCCGTGTTGCCTATAAAGGCGCAGCCAGCGACATCATCTTCCAACTGCTCGGCGGTGTCCGTTCCGGTATGGGTTATGTCGGTGCCGGCAATCTGCAGGAACTGCGCGACAACGCACAATTCATCAAGATGTCCGGTGCCGGTTTGATCGAATCGCATCCGCATGACATCCAAATCACAAAAGAAGCACCAAACTACTCCATCCATAGATAAGCGCATGAAATCAAAATGTCCGGGACCCTGTTCCCGGGCATTTTTTATATTCACGTTTCAGCGGGGCTTTCTGATATAATTAAATCGGAATTTCTTTAAGGTTCCTTAAACAAAAATTTAAAACATTTTGGTACGATGAGAGAAAATATGCATTTAAGGAAAGGGTTGCCTATATGAATAAAGTTTTGATCGTCGATGACGACAGGGAAATCGTGGATTTGTTGAGCATCTACTGCAAAAATGAAGGGTACGATCCGATAAAAGCCTATGACGGCGTGGATGCCTTCCGCAAGCTTGAGGAGAATGCGGACGTCCAGTTGATCATTTTGGATGTGATGATGCCGAAGAAGGACGGCATATCGGTAGTACGGGAGCTGCGGGAACAGAACAATCCGATCCCGATCCTGATGTTGAGCGCAAAATCCACGGATATGGACAAAATCCAGGGCTTGACGACAGGCGCGGACGACTATGTTTCCAAGCCGTTCAACCCGTTGGAAGTCATGGCCCGCATCAAATCGTTGCTGCGCCGGACAAACATGCAGGCGGATGCTGCGGAAGTGGACGCAATCGAAATCGGCCCGCTGATCATCAAAAAAGATTCCCATGAAGTGAAGACACTGAACGGGAAAAGCATCCAGTTGACCGCGCTGGAATTCGGCATCCTGCACTTATTGGCGAGCCATCCCAACCGCGTTTTCAGTGCCGATGAAATTTTTGAACGCGTTTGGCAACAGGAAAGCATCGTATCCGCCAAGACCGTGATGGTGCATGTGAGCCATCTGCGCGATAAAATTGAAGAAGCTACCGGCGGCGAAAAAGTCATCCAGACAGTGTGGGGTGTAGGCTATAAGATTGGGGAATAGGCTGAAAAAGTCAGTTGAGTCGGGAGGTCCAGGGTTGTTTAACAAGTTGAAGAAAAAGGAACTGAGTGAACTCGTATTTGAAGGGGCCTTGACGCTGGCCATCGTCTATCTACTCTACATCGGGATGGAGCTGATGTTCACCCGCTTGGTTGCGGCCCCTCCCTCGATTTTGAGGGAAATCCCTTCCTTGCGGCGATTCGTGATGGTCGTCGACGCATTTTTGACCATCTATGACGATGTCTTCCAATGGATAGCGGCGATTTTTGCGGCCATCTTCACCGGCTGGCGGCTGGTCAGGAGGTACAAGCAGATGCAGTTGACGCATATTCTGGACGAGCTGCATTACATCGCAGCGGGGCATTTCGATCACCGGATCGACGCGAACAATGCCGGCAGCTATGTGGATGTTGTCGACAGCATCAATACGCTGGTGGAAAGTACGGTCCAGGCGATGGAAGAGGAACGCAAAATCGAACAATCGAAGGATGAATTGATCACGAACGTCAGCCATGATATCCGCACCCCCTTGACTTCCATCATCGGCTACCTTGGCTTGATAGAGGACAAGCAATTCAACAATGAAGAGGATGCCTTGCGTTATATCCATATCGCTTACACAAAGGCACTGCAGATGAAGGTGCTCGTCGATGATCTTTTCGAATACACGAAAGTGCGCCAACCCACGACGCCGCTTCTGTTGAAGACGATCAACATCTGGAACTTTTTGGAGCAGATCGTCGCGGATTATGAACTGGAGTCGCGCAAACGCCACATGGAGGTTGAGGTGATCATGAAGACGAATCCGTTGATGATCGAAATGGACGTCGACAAAATGGCCCGCGTGTTCAACAACCTGATTTCCAATGCCTTGAAATATGCGCATGGCGGCACTTGGGTACACATCGAAGCGGAAAAAATCGGCTCCGAGGTGATCGTTGCCGTGAAAAACAACGGGGAGCGCATCCCTGAAGAATCGCTGCAGGAACTGTTCGGGCGTTTCTATCGGGTGGAAAATTCCCGTTCGAAAGAGACAGGCGGCACCGGCCTGGGATTGGCGATCGCCCAAAGCATCGTCACGCTTCATGGCGGGTATATCTATGCGGAATCGGATGAATCGGAAACCAAATTTGTCCTGCATCTCCCCTTGAAGCAGACCCCGGCTGTCAAAGAATAAGGAACGTACGCTTTCTGCGTGTGTTCCTTTTTTTGCTTGTCTTTTTATGCTATTTCCGCTAACATATAAGGGTATATCATGATGAAATGACCGATTGGAGATAACTACAAACAATGATGACTATAAAAAACAAAAAAATGATTATGGGAACACTATCGGCTGCATCGGTATTGGCGAACAGCCTGTTTGCTGCACCGGTTGCCTTGGCCGCTGAACAACCTTCTGTCGATGCGAAAGCCGCTTTTGTGATAGAGGACGAGACTGACAAAGTACTTGTCAACCAAAACGGGGAAGAAGCGCTGGGTATCGCCTCAATGACCAAAATGCTGAGCATCTACTTGATACTGGAAGCCATCGAAGCAGGCAAATTGACTTGGGACAAGCAGATCACCGTCAGTGATTACGTCTATGAAGTCAGCCAGAACTACGATTTTTCGAATGTGCCTTTGCGCCAGGACATCACTTATTCGGTGGAAGAGCTGTACCAATCTGCGTTGATCTATTCCGCGAACGGCTCGATGATCGCCTTGGCGGAAGCTTTGGCTGGATCGGAAGCTAAATTCGTCGATCTGATGAAGGCCCAGTTGGATGAGTGGGGCGTAGAAAATTACGAACTCTACAATGCCACAGGGTTGTCGAACAGCGATATGCCGGAAGAACATCTTTATCCAGGCGCTTCGGCTGATGCATACAACAAGATGACGGCACGCGGCGTAGCGATGGTCGCGGATCATCTGATCGATGATTACCCCGAAGTCTTGGAAACGACTGCCGTTCCGGAGATGACCTTCCAGGCGGGGACATCCGACGAAATCATGATGCACAGCTACAACTTGATGTTGCCGGGCATGTTCTATTACCGTGAAGGCGTTGACGGCCTGAAGACCGGCACGACGCTGGAATCCGGCGCATCCTTTACAGGGACTGCCATCCAGGATGATATGCGCATCATCACCGTTGTCATCGGCGCTGACGAGAGCACCAAACGTTTCACGGAAACAGGACGCCTGATGGGCTATGCCTTCTCGACCTTCGAGAAGACGACGGTCGCGGCGAAAGGCGATGCCGTTTCCACGCAAGAGCCGATCACAGTAGCCAAAGGGAAGCAAACTGAAGTCGGACTTGTCTACAATGAAGATCTTGTGACTGTTACCGAAAAAGGCGCAGAAGAGTTGGCGTTGACAACAGTCTTCACACCGGCCGAAAAGAGCCTGAATGACGACGGCGAAATCGAAGCGCCGATCGAAAAAGGCACTGAAGTCGGGTCCGTCGCTGTGACGGTCGAAGGCGACGAATTGGGCTATCTGGATGGAACGACATCCGAGGAAGTCAAAGTCGCAGTGGCAAGCAGCGTCGAGAAAGCCAATATCTTTGTCCGCGGCGGCCGTGTTGTCGGAGATCTGTTCGGAAAAGCTTGGCAAGCAGTATCCGATTTTGTCGGAGGATTTTTTGACTGATCCGGAACAGCTGCAGGCTTGATCGATCCAGCCGCTTTGTTGACAGCACAGGGTTTGTTCAGTAAAATGAGGGTATCGAGTCTTAGCCTAATTGAATAGAGAAAGCCATGCATGTGACCAGTAGATAATGTGAAGCGCCCCAGAGAGTCAGTGGTTCGGTGAGAACTGATCCTTCGCCTGTTGAATCCCCACATGAAGCGAACAATGAAAACAAGAAATTGACTAAATTGTTCCGGATCCGTCCGTTAACGCAATGAAGCGCAGCCAGTCCTGTTTGGGATTGGCTGAAGTTGGGTGGTACCGCGAACGTTAAAGCCATTTCGTCCCAGATTGTTCTAGGGATGGAGTGGCTATTTTTGTACAAATAATGAGGAGGAAAGCATATGTTGGATGTAAAATTTTTGAGGGATGGATTTGAAGCCACGGCTGAGAAGCTGGCTGCACGCGGAGTGAAAACGGAGGACTTGGCGACGTTCAAGGAATTGGATGCGCAACGCCGCGAGAAAATCGTTGAGACGGAAAACCTGAAGCAATACCGCAACGGCGTTTCCCAGGAAATCGCGCAATTGAAACGCAACAAAGAGAATGCGGATGACAAGATCGCCGAAATGAAAGAAGTCGGCGATAAAATCAAAGCTTTGGATGAAGAGTTGAATGAAATCGAAGAAAAGACGACTTTCATCTCCACCAGATTGCCTAACTTGCCGCATGCCTCCGTTCCTGTCGGTGCGGATGAAGAGGATAATGTGGAAGTCAGAAGATGGGGCACACCGCGCGCGTTCGATTTCGAACCGAAAGCCCATTATGACATCGCCGAGGCATTGGATATCCTGGATTTCGAACGCGGCGCCAAAGTGACCGGCAGCCGTTTCGTCTTCTACAAAGGGCTGGGAGCCCGCTTGGAACGCGCTTGCTACAACTATATGCTGGATTTGCATACCGAAGAGCATGGCTACACGGAAATGATTCCGCCATACATGGCGAATGAAGCATCCATGTTCGGTACGGGACAATTCCCTAAATTCAAAGAGGATGTTTTCCAGTTGACGGACGAGCGCAATTTCACGCTGATCCCTACGGCAGAAGTTCCTTTGACGAACTATTACCGCGATGAAATCATGAATGAAGCGGACTTGCCTGTCTATTTCACGGCGATGAGCCCATCTTTCCGCTCTGAAGCTGGAAGTGCCGGACGCGACACAAGAGGTTTGATCCGTATGCACCAATTCCATAAGGTGGAGATGGTCAAATTCAGCAAACCGGAAACTTCCTATGAAGAATTGGAAAAAATGACGGATGATGCTGAAGCCGTGCTGAGAGGCTTGAACCTGCCGCACCGCACCATCACGTTGTGCACGGGAGACATGGGCTTCTCCGCAGCCAAAACGTATGACATCGAAGTCTGGATACCCGCTCAGGATACTTACCGGGAAATCAGCTCCTGCTCAAACACGGAGGCCTTCCAAGCCCGCCGCGCCAAAATCCGTTACCGAAATGAAGAAACAGGCAAACTGGAATTCGTGCACACACTGAACGGCTCCGGGCTGGCTGTCGGCCGAACCGTGACTGCCATCCTGGAGAATTACCAAAACGAAGACGGTTCCGTCACAATCCCGGATGCACTTGTGCCATACATGGGCGGCATCACGAAAATAACCAAAGAGAACGCAAGCAACAAACGCTGAGCGCAAGCAAGATATGCGGGCGAGCGTTTGAGCATGTGATACAATCATTTCAGACGAACATGCAGACGAAAGGAATGATGAAAGTGACAGAATCAAAATTGGAAAAAGCTACCTTTGCAGGAGGTTGTTTCTGGTGTATGGTCAAGCCATTCGACAGCCTTCCAGGCATCGAATCCGTCGTTTCCGGATACACCGGCGGACACACAGAGAATCCTACTTATGAGGAAGTATGTTCCGGGACAACGGGTCATACGGAAGCTGTTCAAATCACCTTTGATCCAGTTTTGTTCCCATACAAAGATTTGGTGGAGGTATACTGGCAGCAGACAGATCCTACCGATGCGATGGGCCAGTTCGTGGATCGCGGCACTTCCTACCGCCCGGTTATTTTTTATCATACGCCGGAACAAAAAGAAATCGCTGAGGCATCAAAACAGGCGCTGCAGGAAAGCGGCAAATTCACAAAACCGATCGTGACTTCCATCGAGCCGGCACAACCGTTTTATGCCGCCGAAGAATATCACCAGGATTTCTACAAAAAAAGCAGTGCGCATTATCATGGCTACCGTTCCCATTCAGGAAGGGATTCCTATATCGAATCACACTGGAAAAAGTAGAAAGCTTTCCGAACGAACGTTTCCAAAGCCGCGCCATCCCGAAGGAATTCCTCTGGGATGGCGCGGCTTTTTTTGTTGCAAATGCTTGTTGTTGCCTTGTTGCGGGTACCTTTTATTCTCAATGTGCAACAAAATGGAAGAGTCGATCAACTAAGTGTATAATTTTTCTATGCGAAACTATTCTTTTGTTGAAATAGGCAAAAAGAAGACCTTACAATACAACTAAAGGTCGGTAGCCAATTTAGTGTAAAGGAAGGTCTCCATGGAAAA
>Ga0194136_1001980_pt1 | contig 10109 bp, 5 predicted proteins | sample TARM_MetaG_T3A_1_FD_134023 | JGI IMG/M metagenome (GOLD analysis project Ga0194136, IMG submission 134023) | Freshwater microbial communities from Pennsylvania, USA, analyzing microbe dynamics in response to fracking - TARM_MetaG_T3A_14 (version 2) | ecosystem: Environmental > Aquatic >...
AATGAGTCTAAGTCCTGTCAGGGTGTCTTACGGGGACTTCATTTTCAGACCAAGTTTTCCCAGGGAAAGCTGGTTCGGGTGACCAGCGGCGAGGTTTATGATGTCGCTGTTGATTTACGAAATGGCTCACCAACCTATGGACAATGGGCAGGGGTATTGTTAACAGCCGAAAACAAGACCATGTTTTATATCCCGGAAGGCTTTGCTCACGGCTTTTTAGTGGTATCAGAGGAAGCCGTGTTTAACTATAAATGCACCAACTTGTATGCCCCTGAATACGATGGCGGAATTCGCTGGAATGACCCGGAAGTTGGGATAAAGTGGCCGCTTGAGACAATCGAGGAAGTGCTGCTTTCCGAAAAAGACAGCCAGCTGCCCTTTTTAAGTGAGATCAGCGCTAGCCTAAGATTTGAATAGAGAAATTCGATATAATAGAACTTGGATAGACAGAACTTGAATAGACAGAACTTGAATAGACAGAACTTGAATAGATAGAACTTGAATAGATAGAACTTGAATAGATAGAACTTGAATAGATAGAACTTGAATAGATAGAAATGGAGTAATCATGAAAACAGTATTAGTCACCGGTGGAGCCGGATTTATTGGCTCTAACTTTGTAAAATATATGCTCAATGCGCACCCGGATTATAAAATAATTAATGTCGATGTATTAACCTACGCCGGAAACTTGGAAAATTTAGCAGATATTGAAGGCAAGCCCAATTACGTCTTTGCCAAAGGCGATATTGTCGATCGGCCTTTTATTCAAAAGCTTTTTGATCAATACAATTTTGATACAGTAGTCAACTTTGCCGCTGAATCCCATGTCGATCGCAGCATTGAAGATCCCGAGATTTTTATCAAGACCAATGTGATGGGCACCCTGGTACTATTGGATGAAGCGAAAAATCACTGGCAAACTGGCAAAGATACAAATGGCTATCCGACCTATCGGGACGGGGTGCGTTTCCATCAGGTATCGACCGATGAGGTGTATGGCGCGCTGGGAAAAACCGGCCTGTTTACCGAAGCGACCCCGATTGCCCCGAACAGTCCTTATTCAGCCTCAAAGGCCAGTGCCGATTTATTGGTGCGTTCCTACGGACAAACCTTTAAGCTGCCAACCACCATCAGCCGCTGTTCTAATAATTATGGCCCCTACCATTTTCCCGAAAAACTGATTCCGCTGATGATTTCCAATGTGGTAGCCTTAAAAAGCTTGCCGGTTTATGGCGATGGGATGCAGATCAGAGACTGGCTGCACGTTAAAGATCATTGCAGTGGCATTGATACCATCCTTGAAAAAGGGCTGGCTGGCGAGGTTTACAATATTGGCGGTAATAATGAAAAAGCCAATATCGAGATTGTCAATTTAATTATTGAGGACGTCGGTGAAATGCTCCGCTCCGGTAAATATGATATTGATAATGACGGTTCAAAGATCAGCAAAGACCTGATTACCTATGTCGAAGACCGCTTGGGCCATGACCGCCGTTATGCCATTGATAATTCAAAAATCACCGCGGAGCTGGGTTGGGAACCTTCCTATACCTTTGAAGAGGGCATTGCTGAAACGATTGAGTGGTATTTAAACAATCAGGAGTGGCTGGAGCAGGTAAAGTCTGGCGATTATCAACAATATTATGACAAGATGTACTCAAAAAAGTAGAATAGCTGTAAAAGAAAAAGCACAGTTTTTGTGCTTTTTCATTTAAGAATAAGAATGAGGTGTCAGTTTGTACTTGTTTAAAGATTTAATGGATTATATCAGAGATTTGTATGCAAATCGGAAACTGATCCGAAAATTTTCGATCAATGATTTTAAATCCCGCTATGCGGGGTCTTTTTTAGGTATTATGTGGGCCTTTATTCAGCCGACGGTCACCATTGCGGTCTACTGGTTTGTTTTTGACGTGGGTCTGAAGTCTTCTCCTACTGGCGGGATACCCTTTATTTTATTTTTAATCACCGGGATCATTGTCTGGTTCTTCTTTTCCGAGTGTCTGGTAAATGGCACCAATTGTTTTCGGGAGTACAGTTATCTGGTCAAAAAAGTAACTTTTAATATCAAAATTTTACCAACGGTTAAGATCATCTCTTCGTTATACACCCATGTCTTTTTTATTGCCTTTGCGGTGGTGATGATGTTCTTATATAGTCAGCCGATCACCCTGCACCTGGTTCAAATTATCTACTATCTGATCTGCTTGATTGTCTTTTTAACCGGTTTGACCTGGGTGACTGCCTCGCTGCAACCATTTTTTACGGATATTTTGCAATTTATCAATGTCGGGATGCAGGTGCTTTTCTGGGGAACACCGATTCTTTGGGATGTCAATATCTTTCCGCCAAGACTGCTGTGGATTTTAAAGCTAAATCCGCTATATTATATTGTTCAGGGATATCGCGAGAGCTTTTTTGGAACCGGCTGGTTTTGGGAGCACCCGGCGATGACAGCATATTTTTGGGGTTTTTCATTTGTAATGCTGCTAATCGGAATTGCCGTGTATCGAAAACTAAGACCGCATTTTGCTGATGTCTTATAAAGAAATGTTGATCACAGATCAGTGGAGGAAATTATGTCAGATGTGGCAATAAAAATAGCAGAAGTGACAAAAGTATACCAACTATATAAACGGCCGATGGATCGCTTAAAAGAATCGATGAGCCTGATCAAAAAAAAAGAATACCATCAAAAGTTTTATGCCCTTAATAATATCAATTTGGAAATTAAAAAAGGTGAATCAATTGGAATTGTGGGTAAGAACGGATCAGGAAAGTCAACCCTGCTCAAAATCATTTCCGGGGTACTGACCCAAAGTAAGGGCCAGGTTTATGTGGACGGGAAGGTGTCGGCGCTTTTAGAGCTGGGCACTGGCTTTAACCCGGAGTATACCGGCATCGAGAATATCTATGCTAATGGCCTGATCATGGGCTACAGTAAGGAAGAAATGGACGAACGGTTAGATGATATTGTCAATTTTGCTCAAATTGGCGAGTATATTTATCAACCCGTAAAAACCTATTCCAGCGGGATGTTTGCCCGGCTGGCCTTTGCCACCGCCATCAATGTCGATCCGGAAATTTTAATAGTCGATGAGGTACTGGCGGTAGGGGATGCAAAATTTCAGATTAAATGCATCAATAAGATGGAAGAGTTTAAAGCGTCGGGAAAAACGGTGCTCTTTGTATCGCATACCCTCGAACAAATCAAACGTTTTTGCAGCAAAGGGATCTGGATTGACCAGGGCGAAATGCGGATGTTTGATGAGGTGACCCATGTCATTGATATGTATGAAAGCGAAATGCTCAAAGAAGCCATGGAACAAAAAGCCCTTGAGGAAGGGAATCCGATGGCAAAAATAATGGAAATCGATGCCCATCTGGGGAAAATCACCGCTGTCAGCTGTAACACCGAAACCCTCAAGACCTTTGATGACTTTAGTGTCGATATTGAATATGAGCTGTATGATGATGTAAAAAGCGAACCGTTGGTGGGGGTGGCCTTTTATACCATTGACCGCCAGTATATCTTTGGTCCGAACACCCACCTGGATGAGTTCAAGATCCCCAAAACAAAAGGCATCCATAAGGTTCGTTATGTGGTGCCAAGCTTACCGCTGCTGGGCGGGAAATACGAGGTCGATGTCGGGCTTTTTGCCAATAAAAGCATTGTCAATCTGGACTACGAAACGGCTGCCTTTGTGATCTCGGTGGTAGCCGATTATTTCACCGAGGGTCTGGTGCATATGGAACATCAATGGCAAATAATAAAGGATTAGAGAAAGGTTATTGGGATGGAAAAGAAATCAGTTATTGAACAAGAAGAAATAAAATATTTTATCGACAAAATAGTCAAAGACGAAGCGAGTCGCTGTGCCACGGTTCAGGGATGGGCCTTTAATACCAAAACCAAGGAACCGGTTGAATTGTATTTGTTGGGCAAAGAAGCGGTTGGGGTTCAATTCAAACGGGATTTTAGAATTGACGTCAATAACAAGTATGTTTTACCGGATGATGCCAAGGTCGGTTTTATTATTGAATTCGATGAAAATACCTACGGAGAAAAGCTGAAGCTTAAATTAAAAGATGACAATAATATCCGCGTCGTGCCAGTAAATTTGAAAAAAAACTATGACTATTTAAAAAAACCGAATCTCTTTAATGCCAAGCGGCTGGCCGGCGTGACAACCCGAACCCTGGGCTATCTCGGCCGTAATGGACTAAAGAACACGATCCGCAAAATAAAGTTTGAACTGAAGTATAAAAACCAGGAAAACTATGATTTCTGGATTGATGTCCATGAAGATTATGATCGAAAAACAGTCATCGAAGAAATTAGAAAATTTTCCTATAAACCTAAGGTATCGATTGTTATGCCGGTATATAATGTAGAAGAACAATGGCTCAGAGCCTGTGTTGATTCGGTTTTAAATCAGTTTTACGAAAACTGGGAATTATGTATCGCTGATGATTGTTCCACGGATGCCCACATTAAGCCTTTGCTGGAAGAATTCAAAAGCTTGGATTCACGGATCAAGGTGGTTTATCGGGAAGAAAATGGCCATATTTCAGAGGCTTCAAACTCGGCGTTGGCAATTGCCACTGGCGAATTTGTCGGGCTTTTGGATAATGACGATACCCTGGCCGAGTTTGCCCTCTACGAAGTGGTTAAATTATTAAATGAACACCCGGAAGCAGATCTAATTTATAGTGATGAAGACAAGCTGAGTGAAGATAATAAACGCAGCCAACCCTTTTTTAAAACCGACTGGGCTCCGGATATCCTGCTGGCAACCAATTATATCTGTCACTTTGGGGTTTACCGCAAAACCATTATCGATCAAATCGGTGGCTTTAGAAAAGGCTATGAAGGTGCCCAGGATTATGATCTGGTACTGCGTTTCACAGAGAAAACCGATCGGATTTTCCATATCCAAAAGATCTTGTATCACTGGCGGATGATCAGCAATTCGACGGCAGTTAATCCCGAATCAAAAGGTTATGCCTTCGAAGCGGGTCTTAAGTCTCTCGAAGATGCCCTGGCAAGAAGATCGATCAAAGGCACGGTTAGTCATGGGGCTTTTCCCGGGGTTTATAATATTGACTATGAGATTGTCAATGATGGCTTAGTCTCGGTGATTATTCCAACCCGCGATAATGCTGCGGATTTAAAAGGCTGTATCGATTCGATTTTTGAGAAAACGATCTATCAGAATTTTGAAATTATCGTTGCTGATAATGGTAGCGAAAAAGAAGAAACCTTCAAATTGTTTGAATTCTATACCAAAAAATACAAAGATCAGTTTAAGGTGGTAAGGATTGATATCCCCTTCAACTTTTCACAAATAAATAATCTTGCTGCTAAAGAAGCAAATGGCGAGTATCTGCTGTTTCTCAATAATGATATCACCGTGATCACTAAAGGCTGGATGAAGCGGATGGTCAGCCTGGCGCAACAGGATCATGTTGGTGCAGTCGGGGCAAAGCTTTATTATCCTGACAATACCATCCAGCATGCTGGCGTCTTACTGGGAATGGGCGGCGTTGCCGGACATGGCCATGTCGGTTATCCCCGCGGTGATTATGGTTATTTTGGTAAACTGGTGACCACCAATAATTACACATCGGTGACAGCGGCCTGTATGATGGTGAAACGGGAAGATTTTGACCGGGTTAACGGCTTTGAAGAAAAACTGACCGTCGCCTTTAATGATGTCGATTTGTGCCTTAAACTTTATGAACTGGGCAAATTTAATGTCTGGCTGCATAATGTCGAACTCTACCACTACGAATCTAAATCTCGTGGAGCAGAAGACACCTATTCAAAATATAAACGCTTCAACAGCGAAATCAAATATATGAAAGACCATTGGTTAAAATATATTAAGAATGACCCCTATTATAATCGAAACCTAACCCGCGTTGATGGAAACTATGCAATAAGTGTCGATATCGTCGGTTATGTCAAGGGAAAAACCAAGGAAGATGAAGAGAATGATATTTAACTTAAGCGTTCATAAGATGTAACGAATAAATTGACGGTGTAAAATAACTGTGATATTATCGTTACATCTATAAGTATAATGACAGCAGGCAATGATTTTAAGAAAGGAGGAAAATAATGGAGTCGATTAAAAAAAGAAGAAAGCAAATTGCTTTAGTGGGGGTAGGAATCCTTATCTTGTTTACTTTCTTTGCAAATTTCAGCCTGACTGTTAATGCTGCAAGCACAACAATCATCATAAATCCGGGGCATTTAGTTGGGGTTGATCCTGGTACAGTCAACGGCAGTACCGGGATTCGTGAGGTTGATCTTAACAATGCCTTGGCAATCAAGGTTGTTGCAACCCTTAGAGCAAGTGGTTATAATGCGATGCTGAGCCATCCGGTTCCTGGCAATCCAGGCTTACCGACGATGCTGCCAAGCGCGCCGGTTTATTCATCATTTTCGACAACGATCTGTAATAAAGCAAATCAAATGAATGCCGATCTCCTGCTTAGTATTCATCATAACTCCGGCGGTGCGACTGCCAGCGGTTATGAGTTTTATTGGAGCTCTTATCATCCCACCGTTGATAACAATGGGATTTACCAGAAAGCCGGATTATGGGGCGATGGATCACTTGCAGATTTAGATGCAACGCCACCAGCTATTGCGTTAATGTCAAAAGAACTGGCAAATATTCTCAATACAAATTTCAAGGCCAATCTGACCCACGTTCCCAGTCGCAATAAGATTGTTGAACGGGATGATGCGATTACCAGGAAAACCAGCATGCCTTCAGTTTTGATTGAAGCTGGCTTTGTGTCGAACAGTGCCGAATCATTGAAATTAGCCGATGGAGCCAATCAACAAAAGATGGCCGACCAGATTCTGGCCAGCGTCAAAGAGCTTTTTGGAGCCTCAACAACACCGATGACCGCAACCGGCTTTAGTGCGACTGTCAGTGGCGATAAAATCACGGCAACGGTTAAAGGCGTTACAGCCCCCAATGGCTTGCAGGTGATCTATATCCCCACCTGGAGTGATGAGGGTGGACAGAATGACTTAAAATGGTACACCGCCACCAAACAAAGTGATGGAAATTATACGGCAACAATTGATGTAAAAGATCACGGTTTTGATAGCGGTAATTATCAATTGCATTGTTATGGTGTCGATGCATATGGCAAGTACACCTTACTCGGCAATACAACTGCCACTGTTACGGCCTCAGTTCAGGAAAAAATGACGGCAACCAGTGTCACGAGCAGCGTATCCGGTAATAACATTACAGCAACGGTAAAAGGGATAGTAGCCCCCAATGGCATCACTTCAGTGTCGATACCAATTTGGAGCGAAACTGGCGGTCAGGATGATCTTAAGTGGTATACCGCGACTAGACAAGCGGATGGCAGCTACAAGCTAGTGATTGATATTAAAGATCATAACTACGATGGCGGCAGCTACAATATCCACGCCTATGGAACAGATAACAACAATAAGATGACCTTTTTAGGTAGTAGCTTAGCAACCGTTAAAGTCGATACAATGACTGCGACCAGTATAGTAGGAACGGTTTCAGGCAGTAAAATCACGGCAACGATAAAGGGTATCACCGCGCCAAATGGGATCACCGATATGGCAGTCCCAATCTGGAGTGAAACTGGTGGTCAAGATGACATCAAATGGTATACCGCCACCAAACAAAGTGATGGTAGCTATAAGGTAACGATTGACATCAAGGATCATAACTTTGATGGTGGAGCCTATAACATCCATGCTTACGGCAAAGATAGCAATGGAAAAATGACCTTTGTCGGGGCAACTACCGTTAATGTAATTGTTGAGCCGATGACAGCGACTAGCGTGACAGCAAGTGTGTCCGGCAATAAAATTACAGCAACGATTAAAGGGATCTATGCTCCTAATGGGATCAAGTCAATTTCATTCCCGATCTGGAGCGATGTCGGCGGACAGGATGATATCAAATGGTACACCGCCACCAGACAAAGTGATGGCAGCTACAATGTGACTGTCGATATCAAGGATCATAACTATTCAGGTGGAGCCTATAGTATCCATGTTTATGGAACCGACAATAATGATAAAATGACCTTCTTAGGTAATACCTCGGCCAGTGTGGCGACATCGCCAATGTCGGCATCAACAGTTGCGGCAACGGTAATGGAAAATATTATTACGGTGAAGGTTAGCGGAATAATCGCCCCCAATGGAATCAATAGTATTCAGATCCCAAGCTGGAGTGATGTAAATGGTCAAGATGACATTAAGTGGTATACTGCTACCAAACAAAGCGATGGCAGCTACCAGGCGATCATTGATGCCAAAAACCATAAGGGTGATAGTGGTACCTATTCAATTCATGCCTATGGGGTTGAAGCTGATGGTCGAATGGTATTTTTGGGCAACACCGCTGTGAGTGTCCGCTACGTGGAAACCCCGATTATGGGGGCAACCACCGTGACGGCGGCTCAGCTGGTGGCCTATTATAAGAGCACCGGAAGCGTTTATCCCCAACATTACAATGATCTGGGTGTTAATCTGGAAAAATTTGTGGAGCTTTACATTCAGGAATGCAATATTGAAGGGGTTCGCGCCGAGGTCGCCTTTGCTCAGGCGATGCTGGAAACCGGTAATCTACGCTTTGGTGGTGATGTTAAAGTGACCCAATTTAACTTTGCCGGGCTTGGAGCCACCGGCGGCGGCGTACCGGGATTTGATTTTGCAGCGGCTTACGGCAGCAACAGTACCGGACTTCAAACTGGAATCCGCGGTCATGTCCAGCATTTAAAATGTTATGCCAGCAGTGCGCCATTAAAGCAAGCCAATGTAGATCCAAGATGGAACAATTCCCTGCGTTTAAAAGCTATTTCAGTTGAAGAGCTAGCGGGAACTTGGGCAGCTGACCTAACCTACGCAGGTAAGGTTAAGACGATTATGAAAAAGTTTTAATTTGAATGCGTATTGGTTAAGTACGTTTAATTTGAAAAAGTTTTATTTTGAAACAGAGCCAAAACAGTTTGGCTCTGTTTTTTAAAATTATCAGAAAGAAATGAGGATGCGGAAGTGAAGAGAAAAATCGGGATAAGGTCGTTGGTTGTTATCGGACTGATCGTTGTGCTTTTTCTACCAGGCCAAATTTTTGCACAGGAATCATCGGAGCCGGTTAATCCAGTGACAATGGTACCAATAGAAACGCCAGAAATGGCTGATCCAGAACAAGCGCTGTTAAAAGAAGATGTAGAAGTAACCGAAGAAGTGCCAGCGAATCGACCGGATACAGAGATAAAAGATCAGGACGAAGCAGTAATTGATGAAAAAAAGCCAATTGTAGAGCCCGAAGAGATCGTTACAACGGCGCTGGACTTTAGCGATGTAATCGTAACCATCTCGCCGGTTTCCGATAACACGACCCTGTTTACCATCAGTACCCTTGGTTATGCCGGGAAAACCGGAATCGGTAAGGTTATGTTTCCAGTATGGTCAGAGCGAAATGGTCAGGACGATATCCGTTGGTATCAGGGATCAAAAAATAGTCAAGGCGAATATAGCATCACCGTAGATATTAAAGACCACGGATTTGAAACCGGCGACTATCATGTTCATACTTATATATATGGATTAAGCGGAGAGGTGATTAAGACCGATGTGAATAAACATCGTCTGGAAACGCCCAAATCTTCTATCACAGTTGGAGCAGTTATAAACAATGCCTACACGATTCAAATAAATGGAGTGAGCAATCCTCAGGGCGTTACCGGGGTGAGTTTCCCTACTTGGAGTCAGGTAAACGGTCACGATGATATCCGCTGGGAAAAGGCGGCCTATATGGGTAATGATACCTGGGAAGCGACGATTTCGATCATTAATTATAAACGGAGTTATGACACCTTTATTACGCATGCCTATGTGACCAATAAGGACGGTCAACAAAAATACAGTGGATCTGCTGAGCAGGTGATCGCCAATCCATTTCTGGCGGAACCTTTAAAAATAAAAGTCGCGCAGGACAAGGTTAGCTCAAAATTTTCGATCAGCACTGAAAATTGTAAAGGCAAAAGTGGCCTTAAAAGTGTTGCCTTTGCGGTATGGTCAAATC
>Ga0194136_1001981_pt1 | contig 10108 bp, 8 predicted proteins | sample TARM_MetaG_T3A_1_FD_134023 | JGI IMG/M metagenome (GOLD analysis project Ga0194136, IMG submission 134023) | Freshwater microbial communities from Pennsylvania, USA, analyzing microbe dynamics in response to fracking - TARM_MetaG_T3A_14 (version 2) | ecosystem: Environmental > Aquatic >...
CCACAGGATGGGCCGCCGCGCGGAGACGAGCATCTCCAGCGCCACGGCCAGGTCGGCGTCAAAATATGCGGGAACAGGCTCTCGCTCGCCGATCTCGGGCCAGTGCTCAAAATTCACCGTCTCCAGCTGCACGTCGCGGGGGATGTCGATAAGGACCGGACCGGGTCGTCCGCTGATGGCGATGGAAAAAGCCTCGGGGATGATGTGCAGCAGGTCGCGCGCATGACGCACGAGGAAATTGTGCTTGGTGATGGGAATGCTCATGCCGTAGGTGTCCACTTCCCGAAAGGCGTCGGTGCCGATCATGGCCCTGGGCACCTGGCCGGTGATACAGACAACGGGCACCGAATCGAGCTTGGCATCGGCGATGGCGGTCAGGATGTTGGTTGCGCCGGGGCCGGAGGTGGCGAAACAGACAGCCGCGCGACCCGTGATCCGGGCCATGCCCTGAGCCAGAAAACCCGCGCCCTGCTCGTGGCGGGTCAGGACGTGACGGATGCGCGTGCTGCGTGAAAGCGCGTCGTAAAGGGGGAGATTTGCGCCGCCGGGGATGCCCGCAATGGTACGGATGCCCTGGCGTTCCAGAAGGCCAATCGTCACTTGCGCGCCGGTCATGGAAAACATCGTGCACTCCTTTTGTCAGCTCGTCTGTAGACCGGCGGAGGGTGAGCTGAAAAAGGAAAACCCCCGCCGGCGCCTGCGCTGGCGGGGGTGAAAACTTCGTCCGTATCCCGTTACAGCGTCTGGGCGTCCATGACTACGCGTACTACTACAACGGCTACGACTAGGCTTAGAGAAGCGTTGGCAGTGATGCGGTTCATGGGGCGTCCTCTTGGGGATTCGGGTAATCGATTTGAAGATTTTTTTTAGGCCGTTCGCCAAAAACTGTCAAGCAGGCCCTTGACCTAAAGCGTCCTCGCAGGACAGATAAGGCGCACGCGACAAGCTCATGTCCGGCAGATGGCAAATCCTTGCCGAGCCTTGATTCAGAATCGTTTTGCGGGCATGGTGCAGTTGCGTCCGAAAGATTCATCGTATTGAACTTCAACCACTCACAGGAGGGCTCATGCCCACATCGGAATACACGCTTTTCAGCGGCGGCGCCCAGGGTACGGAAGCGGAATTCGGTCGTCTGGCCGAACAGTACGGCATCCAGGAAGTGACCTACACCTTTGAAGGCCACAAGATCGAACGGACCAGGGGACTGCGCGTGCTGACTCCCGAAGAACTGATGCGCAAGGATGTGAGCCTGAGCTATGTCTCCAAGCTTTTGAACCGCACCTTCACCAACGCGCCGCTGATGCGCAGCATCCTGCAGACCGTCATGTACCAGATCGAATCCGGATACGAGATCTTCGTCATCGGCACGATCATGGAGGACGGCACGGTCAAAGGCGGCACGGGCTGGGGCACGGAATTCGCCAAGATCTGCAACAAGCCCCTTTACGCTTTCGGTCAGGTCCGTAATTCCTGGCACAAATGGACCGGTGAAATCTGGGAACGCTGCGAAACGCCGACCATCACCAGCAAGCATTTCTGCGGAACAGGCACCCGCTTCCTGGAAGACAACGGCCGTCAGGCCATTGCCGACCTGTTCGCGAAGTCTTTCAATAAATAGCCTTTGCCTTTTTATAGGTCCTATAGGTCCTATAGGTCGTATAGGACCTATGGGACCTATTTTTTGAACTGTTGCGACACCGCCTGCGCCGCCGCCACCCCATCCAGCGCAGCCGAGACAATGCCCCCCGCATACCCTGCTCCTTCCCCGCAGGGGAAAAGCCCCGGCACCTGCGGGTGCATGAGCGTTTCGCGGTCACGCGGGATGCGTACCGGCGAACTGGTTCGCGACTCCACGGCCAGGAGCGTGGCCTCGGAGCTATCGAATCCCTTGTGCTTTTTGCCGAGGATGGCCAGGCCCTCGCGCAGGGCCCGGGTCACGAAGCCGGGCAGCAGCTCATGCACTGGAGCGGCATAAATTCCAGGAATATAGGAAGTTGCACTTAAGTCCGCCGAAATTCTGCCCTGCAGAAAATCACCGGCCCTCTGGGCCGGAGCGCGCTGCGTCCGGCCGTCCCCGGCCCGGAACATGGTCTGTTCGACCTCTGCCTGGAAGCGCAAGAGCGCCAGCGGATCGTCACCCTGCACGTCGACGGGGCGCACCTCCGCCACCAGCCCGGCGTTGGCGAAGGGAGCCTTGCGGCTGGCCAGACTCATGCCGTTCAGGACCAGCTCCCCCGGAGCCGTGGACGCCGGAACCACAAACCCCCCAGGACACATGCAGAACGAGAACACGCCCCGCTCCGCCGTCTGGCAGGCGAGGCGGTAGCTGGCCGCGGGCAGAGCCGCGTGGCGCGGGCTGTGGTGGTAGAACATGCGGTCAACCAGAACCTGCGGGTGCTCGATGCGCACGCCCAGGGCGAAAGGCTTGGCTTCAAGCAGGACCCCGCGGCGCAGCAGCAGATCGTAGACGTCGCGGGCCGAATGTCCGGTGGCCAGGATCACGGCGTCGCCCGTAACAGTCTCTCCCCCGGCCAGGCGCACGCCACACGCCCGACCGGACTCAAGCACCAGATCGGTGACATGCGCCTCGAAATGAATCTCCCCGCCGCTGGCGACGATGGCTTCACGCATGCCGCGAACCAGCCTGGGCAGCACGTTGGAGCCCAGGTGCGGGTGGGCATCGGCGCGGATGTCCGCCGAAGCCCCGAAAGCGACGAACAGGTCGAGGATCCGATCCGTGTCGCCGCGCTTGGTGGCGCGGGTGTAGAGCTTGCCATCGGAATAGGTGCCCGCCCCGCCCTCGCCGAAGCAATAGTTGGAGTGCGGGTTGACCAGCCCTTCGGAGTAGATCTTCTTCACGTCCTTGAGGCGGGCGCGCACGTCGCGCCCCCGCTCCAGCAGCACGGGTTTGATGCCGGCCTCGAGAAGGGTCAGGGCCGCGAAATACCCGCCTGGCCCGGCCCCGACCACAACGGCCCGCCTCTCGCCCAGGGCCTGGGGCTGAAAGACCGAGACCGGCCCGGCCTCTGCGCCGACGGCCACGCGCAACTGAAAGCGGGGCATCTTCGCCCGGGCGTCGATGGAGCGACGCACCACGCGCACCGCGACCAGCCCGTCGTCCTCAAGGCCCGCCTTGGCCAGGGCGGCGGCCCGGATGTGCCGTGCGTCGCCTATATTGTCGGGCTCAACGAGCAGGTCGACATGGATCGTTTCATTCGGCTGCTTCATATCTCTGCTCCGCAGAACCATTCCTGGCGGCTGTCCAGGGCATGGACCAGGGACGGAAAAATCCGGGCCGCGCCTGCCCGCACTTCCGGCTCCGGTGTGACCAAGTCGGGAATCATGATCGCCCGGGCCCCGGAAGCGATGGCCGCGCGCATGCCGGGATTGGAATCTTCGAAAATCACGCACGCACCCGGACTGACCCCGAGCGCGGCGCAGGTCCGCAAATATATGTCCGGGTCCGGTTTGGGCCGCTCGACCTCTTCCACGGTCATGATGGACGCGAACCTGAAAAGCTCCGGACAGAACGCGCGATTGCGCTCCACCGCCTCGCGCGTGGATGACGTGGACAGAGCCATGGGCACACCCTGTCCTTCGATCCAGGTCACAAGCTCAAACGCCCCCGCCTTGGGCGGGATGCCAACAGTGCGGCGCTCTTCCTCGCGCGCGGCTTTCCAGCGCCTGCGAAACTCGTCCAAGGGAAAATTCCTAAACCACTGCATGAGCTTTTCTTCGCACAACACATTGGGCACGCCCACCAGATGGGCGTAGAGATCGTCGCTGAGATCAAAACCGAGCCAGGCCGCTTCGCGCTGCCAGATCAGCTTGAGGGTGGCTTCGGTGTCCAGGAGCAGTCCGTCCATATCGAAAAGAACGGCGTCGGGGCGTTTCATGTTCATGCGGAAGGAGCTAAACGTGAACGCTTCCGGAAGCAAGGGGCAAGTCGGACACGGACAAAACCGCGTGCGCCTCCATCCTTGATCCCCCATGGCCTCATGAGGTATTGCAGGCGCCTGACACCCAAACCCGAGACACACGCATGAAATTTTTGGTTTCCCAGATGACTGCACTGGTCAGTGGCGCGAAGATGAGAGGCAACTCGCGGCTTCTGACCCGCTTTTTGATTATCCTGGCCGCCCTGTTCGCGACCTTCACCTTCATCTTCCATTTCCTCATGGCCTACGAAGGCCAGACTCATTCCTGGATAACGGGCTTTTACTGGACCCTAACGGTCATGAGCACGCTCGGTTTCGGCGACATCACCTTCGCCTCGGACCTGGGCCGCCTCTTCTCCATGGTCGTCATGCTGAGCGGCGTCGTGCTGTTGCTCATTGTCTTTCCCTTCACCTTCATCCAATACTTCTACGCGCCCTGGCTGGACGCGCAGAACAAGGCCAGGGCCCCGCGCTCCGTGCCGGAAGGCACCTCTGGACACGTCATCCTGACCCATTTCGACGCGGTGACCCTCAACCTGGTGGAAAAGTTCACTCAATACGGCATCCCCAACGTCATCCTTGTCGCGGATCTGCAGCAGGCTTTGAACCTCCACGAGATGAATCTAAACGTCGTCGTCGGCGAGGTGGACGATCCCGAGACATACAACCGCCTGCGCATCCACGATGCCGCCATGGTCGTGGTCATGAACGACGACGTGACCAGCCCCAACATCATCTTCACCATCCGCGAGGTCACCGATCAGGTCCCGGTCATCGCCAACGCCGACATGGAGGACTCCATCGACATCCTCAGCCTGGCCGGCAGCACGCACACCTTCCAGTTCACCAAGATGCTCGGCGACGTCCTGGCCCGACGCGTCCTTGGTCTGGACATGAAAGCAAACGTCATCGGCAATTTCGACGCCCTGCTCATCGCCGAGGCCCCGGCCATGAATTCCCCCTTGCAGGGAAAGACCCTGGCCGAAAGCCGTTTGCGGGAACTGACCGGGGTCAACGTCGTCGGCGTCTGGGAAAAGGGACGCATTCAGCTCCCCGGCCCGGGAACCTTTATCGACGCGTCCACGATCCTCGTGCTGGCCGGGTCGGAAAAGCAGTTGGAAAGCTACGACACACTTATGGGATCAACCGGACACAATTCCGATAGAAAGGGCCCGGTCCTGGTCCTCGGCGGAGGACGGGTCGGCATGTCCGTGGCTCAGACCCTGGCTCGCAGGGGCATCGACTACCGCATCGTGGACAAAAAGGCTCCCAAGGTGCAAGTCGACGAGCGTCTGATCCTCGGTAACGCCTCGGATCTCGACATCCTGATTCAGGCGGGGATCAACGACACCCCGTCCATCATCATCACCACCCACGACGACGACCTGAACATCTTTTTGACCATCTACTGCCGTCGCCTGCGGCCCGACGCACAGATCATCAGCCGAGCCAGCCTGGACCGCAACGTCAACACCATGCACCGCGCCGGAGCGAACCTGGTCATGTCCTACGCGTCCCTGTGCACCACGACCATCGTCAACCTGCTCAAGCCCGAAAAACTGCTCATGATCTCGGAAGGGCTGAACATCTTCCGTTCCCAGCCCGCCAAGGGCATCGTCGGCAAGGCCCTGCGCGACCAGACCATCCGCGAAGACACAGGGTGCAGCGTCATTGCCATCAAGCGCGACGAGGCCATGCTCATCAACCCCGACCCGGACACTGTGGTAGAGGAACACGACGAATTGATCCTCATCGCCACCACCGAAGCGGAAAAAAAATTCACCCAGCAGTACAAACAGCCCTAAACCACGCAGCTCCCAAAGCGAGCCGCGAAGCGCGGACGGCTACCAGCGCATGGCCCTACGCAGGATGCCCCGCAACTCGTCCTGACCAAGGGCAACGGGATTGCCCTTCATGCTTGAGGCACGTCCCGCCTTTTCCGCGGCGTCGGAAATTTGCGCTTCCTTGAGGCCAAGGGCAGCCAGTCCGGGTACCCTCAGGTCAGAGCACAGTTTCCGCACGAAACCCACTCCGTCTTCGGCTTCCGCCTCCGGCCTTCCGGTTAACAAGCGAGCCGCCTCATCGTAACGCTCCAGGGACGGATGCCCCGGAGCTGTGCGGCGCAGGGCCAAAATGTTCGCCTCCATGACGTGCGGCAGCAAGGCCGCGCAGATTTCGCCATGCGCCACGCCGAGCATGGCCCCCAGCGGGGCGGCAAAGCCGTGCACGGCTCCGAGCTTTGCATTGGCCAGGGCCATGCCTGAAAACAGGGCGGCCAGGGCCATGTCCGAGCGCGACCGCAGGTCCGCCCCATCGGCCACTGCCCGGTGCAGCGAGCGCGCCGCGCGGGTCATCCCGTCGCGGCAAAGGGGATCGATCAAGGGACTGGCCGCGTGAGACACAAAGCACTCCAGAAGTTGGGTCAGGGCATCCATACCCGAGGCCGCTGTCTGCCGGGAGGGCAGGGACACGGCCAGCTCCGGGTCCACCACGGCCAGAGTGGGGATAAGGTCCGGTGAACGCAGACTGACTTTGACTCCGTGCGCGGGCGAGAGCAGCACGGCATTGGCCGTGACCTCCGCGCCGGTCCCGGCCGTGGTCGGCAGCGCGATCATGGGCAGGGGGAGGTGCAGCAGTGGCAGGCCGCGTCCTATCACCTCCAGATAATCGAACAGGTCGCCCGGATTACCCACCAGCGCGGCCAGCGCCTTGCCCGCGTCGATGACGCTCCCGCCGCCCATCGCCACGACCACATCACAGCCCGCCTGGCGCGCGGCCTGGACCTGCCCGGATATGAAAGTGGTTTCAGGCTCACCGCAGACGGATACGCAGCGCACGTCCTCCATCACGGCCCGTAGGTCCTCAAGCAGCCAGGCGCAGCGCTCGGGACGGCTGCCGGTCACCAGCAGGCAGCGTTTACCCAGGCGTGCCGCCCGCGACGCCGCCTCGACGCGGGCACCGACGCCGAAAATGATCCCTGCCGTGAAAAATGAATATGTCATGTCGCCTCCTGGCCTTTTCAGTCCATGTCCTTGCGGCTCGGTCACCTACGCGTGCGGGCGCACAAGGATAAAAAAAACCGCACTGCAGGGCAATGCGGCTTAAATAAAAGCATGTGCACGGCCGTGCTAGAGATTGCGGTAGATCCTGGTTCCCGGAGCCACGTCGTCCACAACCCAGACGTTGCCGCCGATGACCGCGCCCTCGCCGATAGTGATGCGGCCGAGGATGGTCGCGCCGGAGTAGATGGTCACGTTGTCCTCGACAATGGGGTGGCGGGCGATGCCCTTGACCAGATGGCCGTTCTCGCCCTTGGGAAAGCTCTTGGCCCCCAGGGTCACGCCCTGGTAGAGGCGCACGTTTTTGCCGATGATGCAGGTTTCGCCAATGACCGTGCCAGTGCCGTGGTCTATGAAAAAGGATTCGCCGATGGTCGCGCCGGGATGGACGTCGATGCCCGTGGCCGAGTGAGCCATCTCGCTGATGATGCGCGGGATGAGCGGCACGCCGAGCTTGTGCAGCTCATGGGCGATGCGGTGGTTGGTCACGGCGCGGATGGACGGGTAGCAAAAGATGGTCTCGCCGGGATTCTTGGCCGCCGGGTCTCCGGCGAAGGCGGCTTGCACGTCCGTAGCCAGCAGGCGACGCACTTCGGGCAGGGTCTGCAAAAACTGGTTGCAGAGGTTTTCGGCCCGCACCGAGCAGTCGGCGGAACAGGAATGCTCGTCGTTGTCGCAGGCGAAGCAGTAACCTCGCTCCACCTGTACGGTCAGTTCACGGCGAACCTTTTCCAGCTTGGAGCCGACAAAATAGGCCATGTTTTCAGGGGTGATGAAGGATTCTTTGAAGAAACCGGGGAAAAGCACGGAACGCAACCGCTCCACGATCTCGGACAAAAGTTCCACCGAGGGCATGGGCGAGCCGAAGGAAGGCTGGTGATAGACGCCCATGTAGGATTCCGGGGCGCAGAGGCGTTCCACGACCCCGTTCAGGACACTGTCGATTTTGAGATATTTGGCCATGTCAGCTCTTGGAAGCAAAAAGTTCGGTGGAAAGGTAGCGCTCGCCCGTGTCGCAAACGATGGCGACGATGAGTTTGCCCGCCATTTCGGGCTCGCAGGCCAGCTGTAACGCGGCCCAGACATTGGCACCCGAGGAGATGCCGCAGAGGATGCCCTCCTCGCGGGCGAGGCTGCGGGCCGTGGCGATGGCGTCCTCGTTGGAGACGGTGACGATGCGGTCCACAACCTTGCGGTCGAGCACCTCGGGAATGAAATTGGCCCCGATGCCCTGAATCTTGTGCGGCCCTGCGGCCCCTCCGCTCAGAAGCGGCGAGGCGGCCGGCTCCACGGCCACGGCCAGGAAATCGGGCTTACGGCGTTTCAGGGTACGGGCCACGCCGGTGATGGTTCCTCCGGTGCCCACTCCCGCGACCAAGGCGTCGATGCTCCCGTCGGTGTCGCGCCACAGCTCCTCGGCGGTGGTCCGCTCGTGCATGGCCGGGTTGGCCGGGTTGACGAACTGGCCCGGCATGAATCCGGACTCCAGGGAGGACAGAATCTTTTCCGCCTCGGCCACGGCCCCGGCCATACCAGCTGCGGCAGGGGTCAGCACCAGCTCCGCCCCCATGGCGGCAAGGAGCATGCGCCGCTCCAGGCTCATGGACTCGGGCATGGTCAGGATGAGATGGTAGCCGCGCACGGCACAGACAAAAGCCAGGCCCACGCCGGTGTTGCCGCTGGTGGGCTCGACCACGACGGAGCCGGAGCGAAGTCTGCCGTCGCGCTCCGCCTCGTCGATCATATTCAGGGCGATACGGTCCTTGACCGAGGACAGGGGATTGAAAAATTCGAGCTTGACCGCCACGTCGGCCAAGCACCCTTCAGCCAGCCGGTTGAGGCGGACCATAGGCGTGTTGCCGACCAGATCGGTCATGGAGTTTGCAATTTTCATAAAACCTCCCAAAAAGGGCTGATGGGCGAAGATGAACCAGGACGCACGCTTAGTCCAGGCAAAAAAAATCCGGCCCAAGGCCGGAAGAAAAATTCAAAAATAGTATTTTATTCTAAACCTTTAGTTATAAAATCAAGAGAAGTCAGAGCGTCTTTGAGGCGCTTTCCGGGAGAAAACTTGATGTCACGACCAGGGTGAGGGTCTTCGCCTTTGCGCGCCACCCGCTCCACCACGGCCATGGTCCCAATGCCCGGCAGGTTGATCTTGTCACCCATGCTCAAGGATTCGGTAATGCTTTCGAGCATGGCGTCCACCACCTTGGCGGCCTCCTCTTCGGAATAGCCCATTTCCGCCTTGAGGCGCTCGATCAGTTCGGACTTTTCCACCCGGATCTCGGCGTTGCTTGCGACCATGAACCTCACCTCATATGTGTATGATCCACCATATAGACAAAACAGTGCGGCCGGTAAAGACCTTCCCAAAGCTTTGTGAAATATTTATTAAAATGGCTTGGCACAGAGCTTTATCTTATGAACATCCATTCTACTTTTGTCAATTCCGGGAGATCCGTCATGCATACGCCAAAACCACTTGTTGAGGAACGCGACGCCTGCGCCATCATCGCCTTCGTGGACAAACGCGGCCGCGCCACGCACGCCAATATAGCCAAGACCATCGACGCCCTCAAAAAAATGGCCCACCGCTCCGGCGACATCAACAGCGAAGGCGACGGCTGCGGCATCCTGACCGACATCCCGCGTTCCCTCTGGGGACAGCGTCTGCAGGCGGCGGGGCTGAGCCGTCACTTGAGCGAAAGCAGGGGCTTTTTCGTCGGCCATTTTTTCCTGCCCCCGGGCGGCAGGCTCGATGAACTCAAAGGCCGCATCCGCGCCATTTTGACCGCATCCGGCGCGGAAACGCTGCTGGAGGTGGACGACCAGATGCACGCCGCCGAGCTTGGCCCCATGGCCCGGGTCGAAGCGCCCCTCTTCCTGCAGATCTGCGGTCTGGTCCGCGACGAGACCCGGCAGGAGGGAGCCAAACGCCTCTTCAACATCCAGATGGAACTGGAACAGAGCATGCCCGAAACGCATGTCTGTTCGCTCAGCCTGGACAGCGTCATCTACAAGCTGCGCGGCACGCCGGATCTTCTGATCCGGGTCTATCCGGACCTACAGAACCCGGACAGCAAGTCGCTCATCACCCTCGGCCACAGC
>Ga0194136_1001983_pt1 | contig 10093 bp, 10 predicted proteins | sample TARM_MetaG_T3A_1_FD_134023 | JGI IMG/M metagenome (GOLD analysis project Ga0194136, IMG submission 134023) | Freshwater microbial communities from Pennsylvania, USA, analyzing microbe dynamics in response to fracking - TARM_MetaG_T3A_14 (version 2) | ecosystem: Environmental > Aquatic >...
GCAGAACATCTTCAAGGAAATCCAGCGTGATTTCGGCTACCCGATTCCGGCCCATGGCTGCCTGCAGCACTGGGCCGAACAGGGCGTGCTGCTGCTGAATGCGGTACTGAGTGTCGAGCAGGGGCGTCCCGGCTCCCACACCAACCATGGCTGGGAACGCTTCACCTCGCGGATCATCGAGGTATTGAATGCCGAGCGTGAGCATCTGGTGTTCATGCTATGGGGCAACTACGCGCAGAAGAAAGGGGCGCACATCGACGGCCAGCGTCACTGCGTGCTGCGTTCGGTGCATCCGTCACCGCTGTCGGCGCATCGCGGCTTTATCGGCTGCGGGCACTTCTCTGCTGCCAATGCCTGGCTTGAAAGCCATGGCCAGACGCCGATCGACTGGCGTCTGCCGTGAACCCGGCTGCGCTGTCGCGGGTCTGATCGGCTATTATCGACAGCAGTTGAGCAGCCGAGGAGACTGTCATGGAACACGCTCTGCAACCCTATACCGCCCTGGTCCCGCGCACCGACAAGCTGGTGGTGCAGAAGGTCGGCAATACCGCGCTGGTGACCCTCGACAACCCGCCCGCCAATACCTGGGATTCGGATGCCCTGCATGGCCTGCTGGAGCTGCTGGCGCATCTGCAGCAGGATACCGATATCCGCGCCCTGGTGATCACCGGGCGCGGTGAGCGGTTCTTTTCCGCCGGCGCCGATCTGCGCCAGTTTGCCGACGCCGACAAGGCCCGCGCCCGCGAACTGGCGCGGCTGTTTGGCCGCGCCTTCGAGGCACTACGGGATTTTTCCGGGGTGAGCATTGCGGCGATCAACGGCTATGCCATGGGTGGCGGACTGGAGTGTGCGCTGGCCTGCGATATCCGGATTGCCGAACGTCAGGTGCAACTGGCGCTGCCGGAGGCCGGGGTCGGCTTGTTGCCCTGTGCCGGTGGTACCCAGGCGCTGGCTTGGCTGGTCGGCGAAGGCTGGGCCAAGCGCATGATCCTCTGTGGCGAACGCATCGACGGGGTTCGGGCCGAACGTATCGGGCTGGTCGAGGAAGTGGTGGAGCAGGGCCAGGCGCTGCCCGCCGCGCTGCGTCTGGCCGCCCAGGTCTCACGTCAGTCACCGCATGCCCTGCGGGCCTGCAAGGGATTGATCCAGGGTGCCCGCAGTCAGCCGTTGAACAGCCTGCTGGCCGAGGAACGCGAGCGCTTTGTCGACCTGTTCGAGTTGCAGGACACCCGCGAGGGGGTGGCGGCCTTCCTGGAGAAGCGGCCGCCGCAGTGGCGCAATCGTTAAGTAAAGCTGGCCCGTTTCTTGCTGATATACCTCCGACGACAGTTGAAGCGTCAAAAATGTCACGGCCACGGAGGTTGTCATGTCCCAGGGTGTCGAGTTCAATCGTCTGATGCTGCAGATGCGCTCCATGCAGATGGAAGCCATGGGCAGGGCAGCGAATGCGGCCCCGCCGGTGCAGCAGACCGACAAGGCCAATGGTCCGGCGTTTGGTGACGTGCTGCGCCAGGCGGTGGACAAGGTCAGCGAGCTGCAGAGCACGACCAGCAACCTGCAGAACGGCTATGAGCGAGGTGTAGCCGGTATTGATCTGACCGATGTGATGATAGCTTCACAGAAATCCTCGGTGGCCTTCCAGGCTGCTACCCAGGTGCGCAACAAGCTGGTTGCCGCCTATGAAGACATCATGAAGATGCCGATCTGATTGCTGATACGCCTGTTGCGAGGATAGTTCGATGGATTCCGCCAATACCGCCAACACCCCGGCCCTTGCCGGGGGCGCTGATCAAGCCGCTGCAGGGCGCAAGCCACTGATGGGGCTTGCATTCCTGGATAACGTGGCGCAGTTGCCGGTGCTCCGTCAGGTCGGCTTGCTGGTGGGGCTGGCAGCCAGTATTGCCATAGGTTTTGCCGTGGTGCTCTGGTCGCAGCAGCCGGAGTTTCGTCCGCTGTACGGCAGCATGGACCAGTTCGATGCCGGCCAGGTGGTGGACGTATTGCAGCAGTCGCGTATCCGTTACCGGGTCGAGCCCAATAGCGGTGCCCTGTTGGTACGCACCGAGGACCTGGCGGATGCCCGCCTGCGTCTGGCCAGTGCCGGGGTCACCCCGACGGATCGCAACCTGGGCTTCGAAATTCTTGACCGTGAGCAGGGCTTCGGCACCAGCCAGTTCATGGAGAGTGCCAACTATCGCCGCGGGCTTGAGGGTGAACTGGCGCGGACCATTTCGTCGCTGAACAATGTGCGTGGCGCCCGCGTGCACATTGCCATTCCGCGCTCCACGGTGTTCGTGCGTGATGACCGCAAGCCCAGTGCCTCGGTACTGCTTGAGCTGTTTGGCGGCCGCCGGCTGGAGCCGGGCCAGGTGCAGGCCATCGTCAATCTGGTGGCGACCAGCGTGCCGGAGCTTAGCCGCGACCAGGTCACTGTGGTGGATCAGCAAGGCAATCTGCTGTCCGATCAGGCTGAACTCAACGAGCTGACCATCGCGGGCCGGCAGTTCGACCATGTGCGTAAGCTGGAAGACACCTACACCCGTCGGGTCCACAACATTCTGCAACCTGTGCTGGGCAATGGCCGTTACAAGGCCGAGGTGTCTGCCGATGTGGATTTCAGCTCCGTGGAGTCCACTGCGGAAATGTTCAGCCCGGAAGCGGCGCTGCGTAGCGAGCAGGTGGTGAACGAGTCGCGTGCTGCCGGTGGCGGCCCTGCCGGCGTGCCCGGTGCACTGGCCAACCAGCCGCCGGGTGGCGGGCAGGTGCCTGAGCAGGTGATTGACCCTGCTACCGGCGAGCCCCTGCTGGCTGCTGCGCCGCGCGATACCCGCGAGCAGGCGACCCGCAATTTCGAGCTGGACCGGCAGATCAGTTACACCCGCCAGCAGCAGGGTCGTCTGCGCCGGCTTTCTGTCGCGGTGGTGGTGGATGATCCGGTGCAGGTCAATCCGGATACCGGTGAAGTGACCCGCACGCCGCTGGGCGAGGCCGAACTGGCCCGTCTGACCCGTCTGGTACAGGATGCGGTCGGCTTTGATGCGGCGCGTGGCGACAGTGTCAGTGTGATCAATAGTGCCTTTGTGGCCGAGGGTGAGGCTTTTGAACTGCCGGAAATCCCGTTCTGGTCGCAACCCTGGTTCTGGGACATTGCCAAACAGATTCTCGGTATACTCTTCGTGCTGATTCTGGTGTTTGGCGTACTGCGTCCTGTGCTGAAAAGCCTGAGCAGCAAGCCGACAGCCTCCGATGATCAACTGCCGATGCTGGCAGGTGCCGGCGGCGGTGCTTTTGATACCGAATTGAGTGACGATCAGGTCAGCCTGTCCGGTGGTTCTGGACCGGTTCTGTTGCCGCCACCGGGTGCCGGCTACGACCAGCAGCTGAATGCGATCAAGGGGTTGCTTGCCGAGGATCCGGCACGGGTAGCCCAGGTGGTCAAGGAATGGGTCAACGCCGATGAGTGAAGAAAAGCGTCCACAAAAGCTCACCAAGCTGGATAAAGCCGCCATTTTGCTGCTGAGTCTGGGCGAATCCGATGCGGCTGCGGTACTCAAGCACATGGGGCCCAAGGAGGTGCAGCGGGTCGGCAGTGCCATGGCCGGCATGCGCGGAGTACATCGCGAGCAGGTGCAGCAGGTGATGGGTGATTTTATCGACATGGTCGGTGAACAGACCGGTCTGGGGGTCGGTGCGGACGGCTACATCCGTACCATGCTCACCCAGGCGCTGGGTGAAGACAAGGCCAACAGCCTGGTCGACCGTATTTTGCTGGGAGGCAGTACCTCGGGTCTGGACAGCCTGAAATGGATGGAGCCGCGCGCAGTTGCCGATGTGATCCGCTACGAGCATCCGCAGATCCAGGCTATTGTGGTGGCCTACCTTGACCCCGACATGGCTGCCGAGGTGCTCAGCTATTTCGATCACAAGGTACGTCTGGACGTACTGTTGCGGGTGGCGGCGCTGAATACCGTGCAGCCCAGTGCATTGAAAGAACTCAACGAAATCCTCGAGAAGCAGTTTGCCGGCAATGCCAATACCACGCGCGCCACCATGGGCGGCGTGAAGCGGACTGCCGACATCATGAACTTCCTGGAAAGCAGTACGGAAGCACAACTGATCGAGGCTATCCGCGATATTGACGAGGATCTGTCGAGCCGTATCGAGGACCTGATGTTTGTCTTCGACAATCTGGCCGATGTCGACGATCGGGGTATCCAGGCGCTGCTGCGCGAGGTGTCTTCGGAAGTGCTGATTGTGGCGCTCAAGGGTGCTGACGAAGCGATCAAGGAAAAGATCTTCAAGAACATGTCAAAGCGTGCTTCCGAGCTGCTGCGTGACGATCTCGAGGCCAAGGGGCCGGTCCGTATCAGCGAAGTGGAAGCGGCGCAGAAGGAAATTCTTACCATTGCCCGGCGCATGGCCGAGGCGGGCGAGATAGTCCTTGGTGGCAAAGGTGGCGAGGAGATGGTCTGAGATGTCCAAGGACAAGGCAGGTGACCTGATTCGTGCCGAGCAACTGGCGGATTTCAGCCTCTGGGACCTGCCAAGTTTTGATGACGAGCCACAGCAGGTTCTGCTTGAGCGCGAGGAGCAGGACCAATTGCAACCGGAAAGCGAACAGCCGGTTGAGGAACTCGAAGAATTCGACCAGCCACCGCCGATTACCCTGGAAGAGCTTGAGCGAATTCGCGAGGAAGCCTACAACGACGGCTTTGCCACCGGTGAAAAGGATGGCTTCCATGCCGGCCAGCTCAAGGCGCGGCAGGAAGCGCAGGTTCAACTGGACAGTCGTCTGGTGGAGCTTGAAGTGCTGATGCAGCAGTTGCTGGAGCCGATCCGCGAGCAGGACCAGCAGATTGAGCGCATGTTGCTGCAGCTGCTTGAAAGCATGCTGCGCCAGCTGGTTCGTCGCGAACTGAGTATCGACTCGTCGCAGATTGTCCAGGTGCTGCGCGCCGCCCTCAGGGACCTGCCGATGGGTGCAGCTAATATCCGCATCTATCTCAACCCTGCCGATTTCGAGGCGGCCAAGGCCTTGCGTGAGCGGCATGAGGAAAACTGGCGGCTGCTTGAGGATGAACAGTTGCTGCCCGGCGGCTGCCGTATCGAAACAGAACACAGTCAGGTGGATGCCAGTGTGGAGACCCGTCTTGAGCAGATGGTCAGCCAGTTGTGGGAGCAGTTCCGGCAACAACAGGCGCATCCGCCCGAAGCGGACCTGATGCTGCCTGAGTCGTTGCCTGAGGATGTGCCTGATGAAGGGCGCTGAGCGCATCAGCTTTTCCCGGCGTCTGCAGGGGTATGGCGAGGCGGTGCAGTTGCCCGAGCAGCCGGTGGTCGAAGGGCGCCTGATACGCATGGTCGGCCTGACGCTTGAGGCGGAGGGGTGCAAGGCGCCGGTTGGTAGCCGTTGTCTGGTCATCAGCGAGACTGCAGCAGGCAGCAGTCGTATCGAAGCGGAAGTGATGGGTTTTGCCGGCAACAAGATCTACCTGATGCCGGTTGACAGCATCCAGGGGTTGCAGCCCGGTGCGCGGGTGGTGCCGGCGGCCGGTGCGGGCAAGCTGCCGATGGGTTTTTCCATGCTCGGTCGGGTTGTCGATGGGATCGGGCGCCCACTGGATGGCAAGGGTAACTTCAAGCCGGATGACTGGGTCGACCTCAATGGGCCGGTAATCAATCCGCTCAAGCGACACCCGATCGAGGAGCCGCTGGATGTCGGTATCCGTGCGATCAACGGCCTGCTGACCGTTGGCCGTGGCCAGCGCCTCGGTCTGTTTGCTGGCAGCGGCGTGGGCAAGAGTATGTTGCTGGGCATGATGACGCGTTTTACCGATGCGGATATCACCATTGTCGGGCTGGTCGGTGAACGGGGACGTGAGGTCAAGGAGTTCATCGAACAGATCCTTGGCGAGGAAGGGATGGCGCGTTCAGTGGTGGTTGCTTCGCCGGCTGACGATGCGCCGCTGATGCGCCTGCGTGCGGCCATGTATTGCACACGAATAGCCGAATACTTCCGCGATCAGGGCAAGAATGTGCTGCTGCTGATGGATTCGTTGACCCGCTTTGCCCAGGCCCAGCGCGAGATTGCCCTGGCGATTGGCGAGCCACCGGCGACCAAGGGTTACCCTCCCTCGGTATTTGCCAAGCTGCCGCAACTGGTCGAGCGTGCCGGCAATGCCGAGCAGGGCGGCGGTTCGATTACCGCTTTTTATACGGTGCTCTCCGAAGGCGATGATCAACAGGATCCGATTGCCGATGCCTCGCGGGCGATTCTGGACGGCCACGTGGTGCTGTCGCGGCGCCTCGCCGAGGAAGGCCATTACCCGGCGATTGATATCGAGGCGTCGATCAGTCGCGCCATGCCGCAAATCGTCAGTGCCGACTATCTGCACAAGGCCCAGCAGTTCAAGCAGATGTATGCTCGCTACCAGCAAAGCCGTGATCTGATCAGTGTGGGTGCCTATACCGCCGGCTCTGACCCGTTGACCGATAGGGCACTGGAAAAGATGCCACAAATGACCGCTTTTTTGCGCCAGGGCCTGCAAGTCAGCTTCAGCCTGAACGACAGCCAGGCCGAGCTGCAACAGTTGCTCAGCCATGAGTGAGGAGCGGGCCCGGCGTTTGCAGCCGGTACTGGACATGGCGCTGGAAGAGGAGCGCCAGGCTGCGGCAAAGCTGGGTCAGTGCCAGCGCGAGATGGAACAGGCGCAGGCACGGTTGGTGGATCTTGAAGCCTACACCGGCGAGTACCATCAGGGCTGGCAGCAGCGCGGTGCCGGCGGCGTTGATCGTGAATGGCTGCTCAATTACCAGCGCTTTCTGGCGCGTATGCAGACCGCGATAGACCAGCAGCAACAGGCGTTGGAATGGCACCGTCAGGCCGCCGACAAGGCGCGTCAGCTGTGGCGGGAAAAATACCAGCGGGTTGAGGCGCTGCGCACCCTGATCCAGCGGTACCTGGACGAGGCACGCTTGCGCGCCGACCGGCAGGAGCAAAAACTGCTGGATGAATTGTCTCAGCGGGCCCAGTCCTTGCGCGACAACCAGAATTGACGTCAGTTTGCTGGCCTTGTGCCCGGATGCTGCTATGCTTGCCCGTAATGAGGTCATCGGGCGCCCAGCTTGTGGTGACCAAGGCATGGAAACCTTGACGGAGTCATGGCATGGCCATAACCAAGAGTCTTTCAGACGATGGCAAGACCCTGAGTATTGCTGTATCGGGTCGTTTTGATTTCGCCGCTCACCAGGAATTCAGGGATGCCTACGAGCGTGCCGCGCTGAAGCCGTCGCGCTATGTGGTGGACCTGCACGAGGCCGCCTATATCGATAGCTCGGCACTGGGCATGCTGCTGCTGTTGCGTGACTACGCCGGTGGAGATAGTGCGGACATTCGTATCGTGCGGTGCAATCCGGATGTGCGCAAGGTGCTCGGTATTTCCAATTTCGGTCAGCTGTTCGTCATCGAATAGATCATGACGACTGCGCCAGTGTTGGCCCAGGCTGCAGTGCTGAACATTCTGGTAGCCGATGACAACCCCGCTGACCGGTTGATCCTGTGTCGTCTGGTCGAGCGTCTGGGACATCGTGTTCAGGCTGCCGAGGATGGCGCCGAGGCAGTCAGGCTGTTCGTCAGTCATGGCGCCGATATCGTGCTGATGGATGCGCTGATGCCGGTAATGGACGGCTACGCGGCTGCGCGCGATATCCGTCGCCAGGCCGGCGAGGACCTGGTTCCGATCATCTTTCTTACCAGCCTTACCGAGACGGATGCACTGGTCGAATGCCTGCAGGCCGGCGGTGATGATTTTCTCAGCAAACCCTACAACCCGGTTATTTTGCAGGCCAAGATCGAAGCCTTCCGGCGCATGCGCGAGATGCACCAGACGCTGCAGAGCCAGCGGGACCTGATTGCCAGCCAGAATCGCCAACTGCTGAGTGATCAGCAGTTGGCCAAGGTGATCTTTGACCGGGTAGCCCATGCCGGCAGCCTGGACGCCCCGCAGTTGCGCCATTTGCAGTCGGCTTTTGCGGTATTCAATGGCGATATCTTGCTGGCGGCACGGCGTCCTTCAGGGGGAATGCACGTGCTGCTCGGGGATTTTACCGGGCATGGTTTGTCGGCAGCGATCGGTGCCATGCCGCTGGCCGAAGTTTTCTATGCCATGAGTGCGCGTGGCTTCGCTCTTAACGATATTTTGCGTGAACTCAACAGCAAGCTGGGTCGCATACTGCCGGTCGGGATTTTCTGCTGTGCGGTGCTGATCGAGATCGATCCCTACAAGGGGCTGGTCGAGGTGTGGAACGGTGGGCTGCCGGAAGTGCTGATGATCGATCGTGATGGCTGCCTGCTGCACCGTATTCCCTCAACCCACTTGCCGTTGGGCGTGCAATCGGATGAACGCTTCGATGCCAGTCCGCTGGTGCTGTCGATGAGGCCAGGGCAGCGGCTGCTGTGCTGGACTGACGGCGTAATCGAAAGCCGTAACGAGCTGGGCGAGATGTTTGGCGAGGAGCGGGTGCTGGAGTTGGTGGACAGTTATCAGGGGCCGCCGGAGCAGTTGTTCGACCGGTTGCTGGAAGCTATCGAGGCGTTCCATGGCAGTCCCGAGGACGATCTGAGCCTGCTGGAGCTGTGCATGTGGTCTGGCAGCCAGCCGGATCGGGGCGCTGTGTCGGTTGCTGCTGCCGATCTGGCCCAGGACTGGCGTCAGGAGATTGTCCTGCGGGCACCGGCTATCCGCGAGAATAATCCGGTACCTGAGTTGATGGAGCGTCTGATGGCCGTGCAGGGGTTGCGGGCCCATGCAGGAACGCTGTTTATTCTGTTGGGGGAGCTGTACAGCAATGCCCTGGAACATGGTCTGCTGCAACTGGATTCATCCTGGAAACGCGACGCTGACGGTTTTGCCCGTTATTACAGTGAACGTAACCGCCGCTTGCGCGCCCTGAGCGAGGGTTGGATACGGGTGGAGCTGGATCACCGGCCTCGTGTTGATGGCGGACGATTGATCATTCGTGTCAGTGACAGCGGGCCGGGCTTTCGTATCGGCCAGTTGACGCTCAAGGACGGCTATGCCGGTCGCGGGCTGGGGCTGGTCCAGGCACTTACCGAAACACTGGGCTTCAATGACAGTGGTAATCAGGTCACTGTGGAGTTTGTCTGGCCGCTTCGGCATACTGTCTGGCAAGTAGACACAACAGCGGATTGATCAAATGGAGTATGTCTTCATGCCGGGTGAAGATAGCCTGTTGCCGGATCTGGATCCGGCCGTTCAGGAAAATCTGCGTGAGTTGATGCAGGACGACTATTTGTTACTGCTGGACACCTTCATTATCGATGCGGAAAAACGCCTCGGTCAATTGCGTACCTTCCTTGCCAGCGGTGACCTTGAAAGCTTTCGCCGTTGTGCTCACAGCTTCAAGGGCAGTAGTGGCAATATGGGGGCTCTGGCGCTGCAGCAGGTATGCACGCTGGCAGAGCAGGCGGGTATCCATGGTGATGCGGGTGCCGCGGGCGATGCACTCGAGCGCATTGAGCAGTGTTACCGGCAACTGCGTCCCCAGTTGCACCCCTGATTCACCGTTGCTGCAGGTTTGCTTGTGACCACGGGCAGTGACTGTCGCTGACCAGCCAGCCGGTCTGCCTGCAAAAGGCCTCGCTGAGTAACGGCTCGGGCAGCTCAACTGGCTGCAGTGCTGATTCGCGTATCTGCATCAATTGTCCGGAATCCATGGCCAGCAGGAACAACTCGGGTTGCTGTGGATCGATTCGGGCAACCAGCTCTCCCTGATCATCCAGCTTTTCATCGGTATGCAAGGCCTGGCGAAGGTTGTGCTGGTCAGGCAGAACCAGATCCAGATGGTAGACCAGTTGCAGTGAATTGGTTGGCTGGTGCAGGTAGGCCCGTGGGCGCTCCAGCAAGGGCATTCCGGCACAGCTCACAGGCAAGTGGAAACAACTGTGCGGTTGCAGCTCGAAACTGGGGCTGTCGCAGTAGGTCAGGCTGTCGGCATAGGGTGTTGGCAGCCAGACATTCTGATAGCGCCCCGGCAACCAGCCCGCCTCGGTTTCGAACAGCAGCTCCTCGGC
>Ga0194136_1001984_pt1 | contig 10088 bp, 9 predicted proteins | sample TARM_MetaG_T3A_1_FD_134023 | JGI IMG/M metagenome (GOLD analysis project Ga0194136, IMG submission 134023) | Freshwater microbial communities from Pennsylvania, USA, analyzing microbe dynamics in response to fracking - TARM_MetaG_T3A_14 (version 2) | ecosystem: Environmental > Aquatic >...
AAAACATTTTTCTCACCCACCAACACTTTGGTAAAAAACCCACTGTACGCTTTTGCCGCTCCTATGAGCAAGATCAAAAAGCTGATAAAAAGGGTTATATCTGCAACCATTGTTTTCCTTTTTCGTAATTTAGGAAAATTATAGGACAGATAGAAGCGGGGAAATATCTTGATTTGGGGTCAAAAGATAAGGATTTTGTTAGGATAACATTGGCAGGAGTTTGCTTAAAATGAAAACTTTAAGAAAATGGCTTTATTTAATAAGGGATATAAGATTTAAGTGCAATAGAACTATTAATAATTGTGACCACATTGAAGTTTTTTACATGTAAAAAACAGTGGCACTAAACCACTGTTTTAGAGATGGACTATTCAATACAAATTAGAATTTGTAATTTGCTTTAAACCAAAAATCATGTCCATCAGCATCTTCAGACCAATCTTGGTAAGAAACATCCGTAGATAGACCTTTTAAGGCTCCTGTAAAATCATATACTGCGTAAATATCAGTGTATACAAAATCTTTACCACGCTCAGATGCAGCGATTTGGTTAGATAAGTTTCCAATTTTGAAAAGATTTTCAACAGCATAAGTATTAGCATTATCACCCACAGAAACTCCTGTATAACGAGCACCTACGAGCAAACCAATATCCTTAAAATTATAATTAACATCTACAGAGTATGCATCTGTATCAGAATACTTATAGGTACCTGTTCTATTTTGATAACCTTTAGCCAGTGCTGTTTGTGCACCACCACCAAAAGCACCACCACCATCAAGACCAGCGATATCAGCATCTTCTGTAATTGTTGTATAGGCGACATACGTATTAAATGCACCATATCCAAGGCTTGCTTTTGCACCGTACATGGTACCGTTTTCACCAATTTCTGGGGCTTTTAGCTCATAGTTAGCCGTTAATCCATACGTGAAATCATTTATTTTACCAACATATGCTGCTTCAGCATAGTAAAAATGTACTTGATCAGGGATACCTGCATATTGTGCAGTAATCGTTGTGTTCGTGATGGATTTGTTCATTGCATATGCCGTATAAACATAGTCATCATATGCACTTTTTACATTAATAAATTCACCAATATCGCCATCAGCATTAGCATCAACATTTAAACTACCTGTTGTACGTGGTTGATATTTAAGCCCAACACCAATCATAACAACGGTATCAGGGATATCCATATTTCCAGCAATCACGGCATCAAATGATTGTTTAACGATACGTGAACCACTGCCATTAACTAAAGGAGATACAAGATATTGACGACCTGCTTTAATAAATGATTTACCATACGCATAGTTTACGTAAGCTTCTGAAAGTTGCGTACCAGAACCATATATGTCACTTTTAAAATCACTTTTTGCTGTTCCTGCTGTGTTTACATCACCATCTGCGAAAGGTGAAGCACTTCCTTGAAAGGTTGCACCCAAATTAAAACCATAGAATGTATCCGTATCATAATGAAGTATGATACCTGTTGTAAAAATATCAGAGTTAATTTGTTTAGTACTCGCCGTACTCACATTAGCAGAGCCTTCTCTATCGAAGTAATATGCTTTGAGTTCTCCACTTACTTTACCATTTTTAAAAGCATCTGCTAAGGTGTCAGATGCTGCAAACCCAGTTGTTCCAAGTCCTGCAACAACAATTGCGGCCAAGCTTAATCTAGCTAATTTCATATTTTTTCCTTAAGATTTTTTCGTTTTATACAGAGAAGCAGATGCTATCTTTTTGAGTTACGGATATGCCATTTGCTTTCCAACTACCAAGACAATACGTTAAAAAATACTTTCTCTTACCTCTTTTGACAACGCCTCCTTTTGTAAATCTTTAATTTAAAGAGTAATTGTAAAAAAAAAGTGTTGGTCAATTGTCCCAGTAATGGTAGGTTAAAAAAGGAATTGTCGTACAATTGTCGCATGTGGGAAAAAGAGTTCGCTAAGAACTCTTATAGAGATTGGGCTAAATGTGTGGAAGTGGGAAAGTAGTGTTTAAAACGATACGTTATGCAAGCAGAGAGATTGTGAAGCAGACTCCTTTTTCAGTATTGGTAGCGACAAGCTTACCTTCGCAGTGTTCTTCCACAATGGTTTTAGACATCGAAAGTCCAACACCTGTTCCATCTTTATAGGATTTTGTGGAAAAATAAGGTTCAAAGATTTTATCGATGATAGCCTTATCAATGCCACCACCATTATCTTCGATAGACAAATGCATGCCCTCTTTATTGCAAAAGGTTCGAATACTAATCGTAGGCTTTTCAACATGATTGTCCAAAAGGACATCTTCCGCATTTTTCAAGATATTTAAGACAACATGCCCTAACTCTCCTCGGTACGTTAGGACTTCTTTATGACATTCATACGATGAAAGTACTGTTATGTTTTTATTAATCAAAAGTGGTTTTACAATGCCCAATGTCTCTTCAACAATCGACTCCAAGGTTGTTTTTTCTTTATGCTTTGTCAATTTGAAAAAATTTCTAAAATCATCGATGGTTTGAGAAAGATGTGCAGCATACTTTTCAATACGTTCTATCTCTTCATAAAATTCTTTCGTTTCGAACTGTCCCAATAAAAGCTTCGCCGATAAAAAACCAGCGGTTGCAGAAATAGCAGCCAAAGGTTGGCGCCATTGATGAGCGATATGACCGATCATCTCTCCCATTTGGGCATGCCTTGATTGATACTGTAATTGTTTATCTTTTTCTCTGAGTATCTCTAGTTGTTGTTGCACTTCTACATGTAAAGATTCATTGAGAAGATAAATTTTCTGCTCACTCTCTTTTTGTTCAGTAATATCAGTCAAAGTCCAAGTAATTTCGCCAGGATCAGGGATCAAATCGCCTGAAATACGCAGCCATACGGATGCACCATTTTTGTGCTTAAACTCATGCACTAAAAGTGTCGTATCCTGTTGTTCTATTTCACTATAAGCGATATCGGTAAATGTTCTATACGTAGCTTCCGAGAAGTGTAACATTGAGGCAGGCTTATACATGACGTCATCATAGCTGTAGCCAAATATTTTACAAAACATATCGTTAGCATCAACAATTGTCTCCGCTTTATCAACGATAAACATTGCAATAAACGATCTTTGAAAAATTTTTGGAAATTCTGCTGAAAGTCGTAAACGTGCTAATGTTTCCATTTGAGTTTATATCCTTGTCCATAAATCGTTTGTATCACATCAACACCTAGTTTTTGGCGAAGACGCGAGAGAAGATTACGGACACGTTTATTATCACTAAGATCATCATCAAACACCGCAATTTCTATCTCTTCTGAACTAAAAACACGCTGTTTTGAACTGGCCAGTAATTCAAATAGATCATTTTCATGTTTTGTGAGTTTAATCGCTTCATTGCCGTTACATAAACTCTGTGTTTTAGTATCCCAGTAAAATCCATCGATCAATTCGTAGACATGTTTTTTTACATGTAAAGACTTTCCTAAGCGATTTTGATCAATAAGTTTTTGTAAAAGCTCGATTACATCACTGACACGTGTCGGTTTAAGTAGATACCCCGCAATACCATGTTTAATTGTTTTTAAAAAATAATCAGGATAATCATAGGCAGAAAAGACAACAATAGGCACGGTAACGTTCATCGTGCGAATCGCTTCGATCATACTCAGTCCGTCCATATTTGGCATATTAATATCGGTAAAGATAAGGTCAATCGACTCTTTTTTAAAACAGGTTAATCCTTCAATACCATCTTCTGCCACAAAAATTTTATCAAAACAGAGTTGCATCACTTTAAGGGTTTGCGTGCGTACTTCTAGCTCATCTTCAACATACAATACACGAAGAGATTTATACTGTTCTATAACTCTCTTTAGCTCTTCAGGATTCAAAATATCTCCTTTTTAGGTTGCTATTTTTTATTATAACTTGAATTTTATAAAAGATATTAAAAGATTTTTATTTGTTTTTGTATTCTATTTCTACTTCTAGCGACAATTGCGTGACAATTCAGTTGCCAAGTATAAAGCACTGGGACAATTGACCAACACTTTTTTTTTACAATTACATTCTAAGTTAAAGAATAAAAAAAGGAGAAGTTGAAATGGATAAATCTTTTATTCAAAACTGTAAAGAGGTGTGCTTTGGCAATAGAAGAAGACGTGTTATTTCTTGTTTTGCTGCGCTAGTGTTGATTTTCTCGTGTTACACCTGGTTTATTTTACCAACACTTGATACCTGGGGTGCTACGGCAGAAGAGATTGCAATGCCTCTTCCTGGCGATTCTCTTGTTCCAGGAGAACCTATCTGGCAAATGACGGTTGCAAAAACCATTAATGCCCCAGCAGAGAAAATTTTTCCCTATTTTTTACAAGCCAGTCAAGATAAAGCAGGCTTTTACAGCTTTGACTGGTTGGAGCGCTTATTTGGTTTTGGAATCTATAATACTTATACCATTGAACCTAAGTGGCAAGATACAAAAGCAGGCGATTTTTCAACCTTTCACCAAGCAGGTATGGGAATGCGCGTTCATGAAGTGATTCCAAATGAGCGATTAACCATGGTTACCAATTGTTTAGAGAGAGACCATCTTCTGCCAAAAGGAAAATGGGAAATGTGTATGTCACCTCTTTTCCCAATTGAAAAAGGTCATTACATCGCATGGAATTGGGACTTTAACTTATTTCCACAAGCGGATGGGACAACACGTGTGGTTATTCGTTGTAAAGCAAGTGCCAAAGGAAATCCTGTGAGTGTCTTTATCTTCAAACATGCCTTTGCGTTTGTATCCGATGTAATGGATATCGAAATGTTACGACGTGTCAAAATGCTAGCAGAAGGAACATACCCACTTGATTAAGTCAATAAAGGGATAAAACGATGGAAAAGAAACTACCTTTTACGCCACGAAAAAATATTCTTGGCATTAATAACTGGATTAAAAGCAAAACAGCCAAAACTTCCAAAGCTCAAAATTTTGGAAGGATGTTTTTCAAAACAATTCTCTTCGCAGCTCCTTATACCAAAGTTCCTCTTTTAGGAGATGCTATTTTAAAAGTCGCTCGCATGAGTGAAAAAGATCATACGGCGGGGTATACATTACCACTCAATGTGGATTTATCGAATCGTATCGATCAATCCACACTACCCATTGATTTAATGAAAAAGGTAGTCAAAGAGTCCTCTTATTGCGCCATTATTAAAACATGTATGTGTCGAGAAACCTTTACATGTAAAGACTATCCAAGAGATCTTGGATGTCTTTTTATTGGTAGAGGTGCCCACTCTGTTGTGGATAATGGCATTGCAAATGTTGCAACTGTGGAAGAGTGCTATGCCCATATCGATAGAGCAGCAGCACTTGGCTTGGCAGGTAAAGCATTTTGGGTAGAGGCGGAGGAGTATGTTTGGGGAGTGAAAGATGAAGACATTCAAAACTTTTTGGAAATCTGTTTTTGCTGCCCATGCTGTTGTGCCGCGTTCAACTTTGATCGTAATGCCAACAGAACAAGCCTAACGTTACCTACAGGGTGGGTAGCAGAAGTTGAAGAGACGTGTGTAAAGTGTGGTGCATGTATCAAAGCGTGCCCCTCCAATCTTATTTCTATAGGGACATCAACCATAGTCATTGATGAAAAATGCTCAGGTTGCGGTCTTTGCATCGGTGCATGTTCAAAACAAAAAGCACTGAAACTGGTACAAAAAGAGGCGATGAAAGAGGATGTCAAAGAGTATTTTGATGGACTCAATCTCATACTATAACGTGAAGCCCCTACTCAATTATTGAAGTGCGGGCAGGAGACTTACTCAAAGGATAGATGATGCAAAAAAAAGAAGAGACGATTATCGTTGGTGGTGGTATGGCAGGCATATTTTGTGCTATGAAACTTAAAGAAGCGGGATACCCTTTTGTCCTCATTACAGACAATTTGGGTGGTAGGGTCTGCTATAAACCAGAGTTCAAAATGAACTTTGGTGCTGTATTTTACTTTGAAAATTACCGCAATGTAAGAAAAATACTTACCCCTGGACCTGCACTCATAAAATCTATGAGACAAATTATGCTGCATACCAGTGAGAGCGATTATTATCCAGCTGTTAGTTTTAGAATGCTCAAGAACATCTTTCAGCTCTTAAAATTTAAGAAATTCATGAATAAATTTATGAAACATTATGATGCCTATAAACGTAATTGTGAAATGATGCCAGTGAAAGATGCCCTCAAAACTGACCCTTTTATGAATGATCTTTTTTACAAAAGTGCGCAGCAACTCATTGAAGAGCTTAATATTGGAAGAGCATGTAAAGAGTTGGTTTCTCAATTTGTGTATGGATGCACAGGATCAAAAGTGAATAGCTTGACTGCTCTTGATTTTTGTAATTGTGCGCAAGGCCTGCTTATGCCTATTTATCAATTTGCATTCAATGAAGAACTTATAAAAGAAAAAATTGGCAATGTTGAGTTTGGAACCGTTATTGATGTCAAAAGAGAAGAGGACGAATACCATGTTACGACAAAAGAAGGCGATACGTACATGGCTAAAAATCTTGTAATGGCGACACCTGCTAGCGTGACTAAAAAGCTGATCAATCTTCCGAAAATTCGCTCCGCTTCCACACTCTTTGCGTATCTCGTCAAAGGAAAAATCAAAGAGAAATACAGTCATAACGATCTTCACTGTTTCTCAGATACGATTCCTATTATTTTCGTAGCGCACCGTCAAAATGATCAAAGTGAATACGAAGTCTTCTCCAATGCAAGGTTAGATTTAGATAAATACTTTGACACCCACCAAGTGCTTCATCGTCAAGATTGGGCAGAAGCACTTTACACGCATCCAGCGTTGGTTCTTGACCAAGATATGGGAAACAACTTGTACATGGCAGGCGATCATAACGGTCTTGGTATGGAGCCTGCTGCCATTTCTGGCATCTATGCTGCCAATAAAATCTTAGGAAGAGCAAAGAGCTAAGCGATGCATGAAATGAGTTTAGTCTTACGCATTATAGACATTGCAACAGAGAAAGCACTCTTGCAAGGTGCCCAAAAAATTAGCAAAATTGAACTGCTTCTAGGCGATCTCTCAGGGGTGATGTATGAATCCTTGATGTTCTCTTTTGAAATAGCAGTGAAACATACGCTTCTAGAAGATGCGGAAGTTATTGTTAAAAAAGTGCCTGGGCGAGGTCTATGTACGCATTGCAACCATGCGTATTTGATGAACTCATTGCATGATGCGTGCCCAAAATGTTCTGCCTTGAATCCAACCGTGATTCAAGGCAGGGAGTTTCAAGTCGTCTCCATCGACGTGATTTAAAAAGATAAAATGCAAGGATATGATTATGTGTGGTAGTTGTGGATGTGAATCAGAGAGTTTAGCAATTAAAATAACCAATATGGCTCATCACGAGCACTCTCATCCTGATGGGACACCTCACCATCATCATCAGGAAGAAAGAGAACACACCCTTGCTATCAAAGAAAATGTGATGCAGCATAATGACCTTTTAGCAGCTCAAAATCGTGGCTATCTCAAAGCCAAACGTATTTTTACGCTCAATCTTGTAAGCTCACCAGGCGCAGGAAAAACAACTCTTTTAGAAAAAACCATCTCTCTTTTAAAATCTGAGTTGAATTTTTATGTGATTGAAGGCGATCAACAAACACTGAATGATGCACTGAGAATTGAAAAAACGGGTGTACCCGTTGTGCAGATCAACACAGGGAATGGTTGCCATTTAGATGCCCAAATGGTTTCTCATGCCATTGATACGTTACATGTAAAAGAAGAATCTATCTTGGTGATTGAAAATGTGGGTAATCTTGTCTGTCCTGCTATGTTTGATCTAGGAGAGACAAAAAGAGTGGTCATCGTAAGCGTTACTGAAGGTGAAGATAAACCACTCAAATACCCCAACATGTTTGCATCCGCCGATGTATGTATCATTAGCAAAGTCGATTTATTGCCACATCTCATCTTTGATTTTGAAAAATTAGTTGAAAATGCACGAAAGGTGAATCCAAAGATTACAATCATAGAGTATTCAGCTTTTACGCATGATGACAAATGGAAAACATGGATCAAAAATGAATTTGATACCTATATAAATGCGTCCACAAAGGACACCCGTGTCACTTTCTAAATTTCTTTTACTGTCTGTAACCACAGGTTGTGTAGGCTTAGCTATCGTATGTGCTATTGCGTTGTCTGCGATTACCAAAGTGTTTGATAGTGCCGATTATACCAATCACACTGCTTTGCCTCGAATGACAAAGATTCAAGATACTTTACAAAAAATAGGGGATGTTCCTTTATTAGTGTGGCGACATATCGCTTCAAATGATACGACGATTATGGTACGTGAAGAAAAAGCTCTTATTCAAATGAGAGATGAATTGCTCAATAGCCTTACAGCTTATACTCCTATGGTAATGGATGAAACAGAAAAAAAGTTATTTGAGCACGTCAAAAATTCCCTTAAAGAAAATGTTGCGTTGATTGATGATGTCATTGCTCTATCGAAAACAGATCAAAAAGAGAAAGCCATTCATCTCATGAATGAGAAAAGTAGCCAACTTGAAAAATTATATCGTGTTGTCCAAGATCACCTGAATTACCACTATCAACAAGCTAAACAGAATGAAACCGTTGCTATTGATGTGAAAGAAAAAGCACTCTGGACGATGATGATGATTACTCTTTTAACCATTATTGCAGTATATGCAATGGTTTTTCGTATTCGAGCCTTTATGTTAAAAGGAATTTATGAAGTAAGAGATAAGATGAAATATTTTATTGTGTCAAAAGATTTAAATTGTCATGCTCATTATGATAAGAACAATGAAATGAAAGAAATTGTTGATAGTTTTAATACGATGGTAATCGGATTTAAAGATGTTATTAATGATGCGAAGAGTTCATCAAGTGAAAATGCATCCGTATCGCATCAGCTTAGCGCCACAAGTATGCAAATCGGAAAAAATGCTGAGCAAAGTTCAGTCATCGTTGATAATGCTATCAAAGAAGTCTCCTCTATCAAACTCTTTGTGCAAGAGACAGCTACTTTGTCTGAATCAATGAAAAAAAATATCACTCAAGCAGAAGAAAAGCTTGATAGTGCAAAAAATGAAATCATTACACTGCGAGATGAAGTTGAATGTGCGAGCGAAGCAGAAACCTCTTTAGCGCTTAAATTAGAGCAGATGAGCCTCGATGCAGAACAAGTCAAACAAATCCTTACCGTCATTTCTGATATTGCCGATCAAACCAACCTGCTAGCGCTTAATGCCGCCATTGAAGCTGCACGTGCGGGTGAACATGGGCGTGGTTTTGCCGTTGTTGCCGATGAAGTTCGAAAACTAGCAGAGCGAACACAAACATCCCTCATTGAAATTAATGCAACGATTAATGTTATTGTTCAATCCATCGTCGACTCTTCGGAGCAAATGAACAAAAATGCTCAAAATATCAAACGACTTGCACATGTTTCTACCGCTGTGGAAGAGACCATTTTGACAACAAGTCATGTAATGCATGAAGGTGTTGTCTCTGCAACACACAGTGCTCAAAATTCACTTAAAATTGCCAGTGATACCGATAGAATTGCAGACCTTGTCTCTAACATCAACACCTTGACGTCTCAAAATGCACGTAGTGTAGAAGAAATTGCAGGTGCAGCCGATCATCTCTCCAAGTTAGCAGAAAATCTTAACGCTAAATTAAACGCATTTACTTAAAACATTACAGAGAAAACGTATGCAAAAATCGTTTTCTCTAATCTACTTTTTTTACATGTAAAGCTATTTTAATTGCGTCTTTGATACTCGTCATACCCAAACTGGCTGCTCACTTCGTAATGTCCATCTTTGTGAAGTACCGCAAGATCAGGTAATTTCACACCATTGAACGTCGTATTTTTAACAATGGTATAGTGGATCATATCTTCAAAAATCAGTTTATCCCCAATCTTCAACGGTGCATCAAAACTGTAATCACCCATGATGTCACCTGCTAAGCACGTTGGGCCTCCAAGGCGGTACAGGTAAGGTTTTTCGCCCACCTCTCCCGCTCCACGAATCGCGGCGCGGTAGGGC
>Ga0194136_1001986_pt1 | contig 10083 bp, 6 predicted proteins | sample TARM_MetaG_T3A_1_FD_134023 | JGI IMG/M metagenome (GOLD analysis project Ga0194136, IMG submission 134023) | Freshwater microbial communities from Pennsylvania, USA, analyzing microbe dynamics in response to fracking - TARM_MetaG_T3A_14 (version 2) | ecosystem: Environmental > Aquatic >...
GGTCTAAACTGACAAACGTGCTGGAATAAACAGATTCTGTCGCTTAATTGACCCATTTTCTTAAAAAAAACTGCCGGAATAAAGTGACATTTACTGGCTGGATTATTTTGCTTTTCTACACCAATGCCAAAAAGTTTTTTGACAGCTTAAATAACGAATAAAAAACACCTCTCGTCAGAAGAGGTGTTTTTTGCATATGGCAATACTTATAAACTATTTAGGTATTCATTTAAATTGAAGCCATCTTCAATAATAAAATCTTTCAAGACATTGCTTGTAATTCGATTTGCTTCGTGTACTTTGAGTTTTCTGTCTAGTGTCTCTTCTAAGTAATCTTTTGCTACACCCTTATCTACTGTTTCTTTCAATTTATCGAATCTCCCAAATTCATTCAATGTACCCTTTGTAATATTCAGATTCATGATGTCCCGGAGCTGTTTTTCATCGACACCAAACGCTTGGCTGATATCTGTGATGTGGCCACGTTCTGACCGCTCCTGGTAGTCATTGATGTAGTCGGTAAATTCTTTATCGGCTTCGACGATTAAGTCCCCGTTTTCCAAGTCATTCAGGACCATATCGGCGTACCGTTGCTGCTCGGCAGTTAAACTGGCAAAAAAGCGGTGCAAGTCATCCTTAATGCGTTCTTGTTCAGCGGCATCGCCTTGGTTTTGACTCTTGACGTACTTTTTAAAGTTGTTATTCAAATAATCATAATCGATACGTCCCGTACCCTTTTGAACCAAGGTATAGTTGATATCGAACGGTACCTCTCCCGGTCCGTCCTCGCCACCTTCTGTCTCCTCGGCTAATTCTTGATAACGCAGGAGCCACGCGTTGTACATATCCTGCGTAAAGGTCACGGTGATGTCTTCTTCAGGCTCGTTTGGTGTTGGGCGCGTATGATATGTGTCTTGTTCCCACAAGAACCCTTGGATAAATGCGGCTTCCAAATGGTCATTGAAAGCATCGAACAGTTTGGCAAACATTTTGCGTGAATCGGTCTCATCGGGCAAACGCTCGAAATGTAGAATACCATCCACGTTGAAGACCGAATGCATATCATCTGTAATTTTATTTAATGCTTTCAGGTTGCCACCTAGTTTGTCAACGAACAAGGCAACTTTGCGTCCACCGGAGTAAGACTCGACGGCTTCTTCAATGTTTGCTTCCATGGTATAGATATAACGGTAATACCGAATCGAGCCAAAAGGTTTCGAATCCCCATTCAAGCGGTTTGTGCGTGAAAAAGCCTGAATGATGTTGGCATATTCCATTTTCTTATCAACATATAAGGTATTAATCCATTTGGAGTCATACCCCGTAAGCAACTGGTCAACGACAATAACCAGATGAATCACCTTGTCGTCATCGAGGTTGCGGTAGGCCCCTTTACGCGCTAAACGTGCGGATAAATCTTTTTTGAATAGGCGGTGCGTGGGTATGGTGTACGTTTTGTCATACATTTCATTATAATCTTTGATGATTTCAGCGAGACCGTCTTCGATAACAATCGAGTTGCCCGACTCATCGATATGGCTGTCAAATAACGCCGTCACCTTTATACCCAATGGGTTATCTTTTAGCAGACGATAATAATGAATCGCTTCTTCTCTGGAAGACGTCGTTAAGAGCGCGGAATAAGCGCTGTTTTGGCTCAAATTGACCCAATTTCCGTAAATGTCTTCGGCTACTTTTAGTCTATGTTCATCGGTTTTGAAAATAGATTGGCTGATAAAATCTGTTTCAAGTCCTTTGACCCGTTTTTCTGTGTCTTCATCCATGTAACCGAGCATCGGGACTTTTTGGCTGTCCATAAAGTACTGGTAGACTTTTTTCTTTTTAGGGTCATTAAATGCGTCGGTCGGCGTGTCGGCTTTTGCTTCAGACAATGCCACTTCTTCTCTTAAGTGTTCATAATCAAGCGTGGAAACTTGGGTGACATCAAAGCCTAAAACGTTCCTGTCACGAATGCCGTCGGACAAGGAATAACGGTGCAATTCGTCCCCGAAGACAGTGGCTGTTGTACTGTCCTTCTTCATATTTTCTTTATGTATCGGCGTACCCGTAAACCCAAAGAAAACAGCATCAGGAAAAGTGTGTTTAATAGTTAAAAGCATATCCCCGAAGGTGGACCTGTGTGCTTCGTCGATGATGATGGCCATGCGTTTGTCTTTGATTGTGTCTAAACTTCTGCCACCGTAGTTTTCCTCGGTGACTAAAGACATTTTTTGAATCGACGTGACGATTAAGGTTTCAGACGGCTTGTCACTACCTAATTTATTGTACAGTTCATCAGTGTCTTGCGTTCCCTGGACTTCATCCTCAAAATCTGCAAACGAGCGGAATTCACTGAGTGTTTGCGTCCCCAACTCAATACGGTCCATCAAAAAAACGACTTTATCTGAGAGGCCATAGGAAGCAATAAGTTCGGCCGCCTTGAAACTCGTAAGGGTCTTGCCGGAACCGGTCGTATGCCAGACGTACCCGCCCAGTTGTGTCTGTTCGTGCCATTTAATTTGCTGGATACGGTCAACGACCTCTTTGACGGCATTGATTTGGTAGCTACGTAAGACTTTCAATACATCGTCCGCTTTGTCGGCTACAGTGTAATACCCAATCAACTGATGCGCCAAAGGAATCGATAAAAAGGTATCCGCGATACGCTTCCAGCCGCCTATCGTTTCATTACGAAAGTCTGCCCACTCAAACACGTAGTTCGGGTTGATGAGCGAAGTCGTTTCAATACCTGGACTGGCAAAGTACCGCATGTCAGCAGGGGTCATGACGGCAAAAATTTGAACAAGCGAGTGAATGCTTAACGAAAAGACACCATTGTGGATGTACCGTTGCACCTGATTGACCGCATTACCGATGGGCACACCGCTCCGTTTCAACTCGACGTGGATGACGGGCATCCCATTGATGAGCAGCATGAAATCCCCTCGGTTGTCCCCTTTGATTTTGTCTCTGCCTACGAATAAAGGCTGCTGGGCGATTTGATAATTGCTGTCACCGCCCGCGATTTCTTTTTTGTCAAAAAGTTTTAAGCTCACCTCTTTGCCGTAATGCAGTTTATCAGCCGGGTTTTCACGTTTAATGGCTACAGACTGTCCATTGATGAATTCATTTTTGAGTAATGGCGTCTTAAGTGCGTTAACTTGTTGAATCAGTTGATTCATTTCATCTTGATTTAACGGCACATTATTCAATCTATCGGTTTCTTTGTTCATACGAAACAAAATCGTCGCCCAGTTTTCAATCAGGTCTTCTTCAGTCGGGTTTTTAAGCACCCCTCCGCTCCATCCTTTTTTTCGGACGAGCATGTTGATAAGTGCATCTTCAAAGTCCTGTTCAGTTCTGAATGTCATGGTGGCACACCTTTCTATCTTTTGGAAAAAAGCAGCTATCTGCGTGTTAAGCGTCGGTTTTCAATTTTATTAACTCTATCAATTCGCGACCAAACTTACGTGGCGAGTTTGCAGTGAAATTTGAAAACAAAGTTCCAATAACTTCCCCTTTAGAATCTTTAGTAAACTCAGCGATGTTTTTGGTTTTTCCGGAAGCGGAACGATAAACATACGTCAAGGTGTCTCCATTAATTATTGCTTTTACACCGCGGTCGATTCCTTGAGCAATGTTGTTGGCTTCCTCTTCTGTGACACCTAAAAACGTTTCAGAAATAGCCTTCACCGTTTCCGAGCCACTTTTGACAAGAGAGGAGGCGTCCTCACTAGAAGAGCTCCCTTTGTTTTTCAATAATAAAAACGAACCGACTGATGCTGCAGAAAGAAAAACTGTTGTGACTACTTTTTTAATATCCATTACACTAACTCCTCCTATACGAATAGTTTGCTCAACATGGCTTGTTTGAATTGTTTAAGTTTTTGGAGTTCGGCTTTCTTGGCTGAAATCATGTTATCCATTTGTTCAAAATATCTACCGATTTGTTTTTGTTCCGCGTAACTAGGTATTCTTGTTATTATCTTAGTAAATTCTGTTCTGTTTACTATATCCATTGTTCCAGCCCCTGCAATTTTCTTCATTTTATTCGACCAATGATAAGACAAAGCTAATAAGAAATAGGAATCAAATCCATTTTTGGGGATTATAGCGTTAATTTGTTGATTCAATCCCGACTTCTTCAACACTAAAGTATTCTTCCCTAGACTAGCGATACATGTCACTAATATACTGCCTTTAGGAACAATGCGGGCTTTGTTTTCACCTTTTACAGACAATCTTTTTTCTGTATTTTTAGTAACCGGACTCTTTATGTCAGTCGGTGTCACCCAAAGGGTTCCTCTCGAAGAGTAATTCATTGTGTCGTTAGTAGGTGGAGTATTGCCAGTAACAATCATACCAACGTCATTTAAAGTATATTCAATCCACTCATTCTTAAAATCTTTAAACCGCATTTCTGGCACACTTTCATCCTCTTTGGGGAACAATCTCTCCAGCATCGCTTGTTTGATGTTTTTAATTTTGGTTAGTTCTTGTTGACGCAAGTTAATTATGTCATCTGTCCGTTTTAAAAACGAGCCCACCTTTTGTTGTTCGTTTAGATTTTCAGGAAAAGCAATTGTAGTCTTTTTCAGGTTTTTTTTACTAATCGATAAAACCTTAGTTCCTTGCATCATTTTCAAAAGTTGGTTGTGGTACAGATTGGAATTGATATAATAGCCCAAAAAATATTCAGCCATATCCTTTTTTGGACGCGCTACGATTGTATGAAGACCAGACACAATTTTTTTGTCGTTTTTTCCATTCACCTCTACGGCCTTACCAACCATTTCATCCTCAGAGGCATCTGCAAAAACAATATCGCCGTTAGCTAATAAATTCGACTTGTAATCTCTTAAAATGCCATTTGTAATGAAAGGTATTTTGTCTTTAGTGACATCTAGAATCGCGTTGTAATTAACAAGTATATCTCCATAGTGAATACTCTTGATTTCTCCTTTATCATAATTTAATTGAGAACGAGATAGCGAGTTTGTTGTAACTGGAAACTCAAAGGCTACTGGAAACTCAAGTTTTTCCCAGCCATTTGTAAACTCTTTAAACCTCACTTCAGGCGTTATTGCTTCGTTACTCATTTAATTCACCACCCAAGAGCTCTTTAAACAGTTTAATCCCTTTCATATCCGACTCCTTACCGACTAAATGGCTCGTCATGTCCGCCAGTTCATCACTCGTTTCTTTTATGTCTGCTTGAATCTCCACCATCGTGGTTGCGTATTTCTCATGAAGTGCAATAACATCCCTTTCAAACTCTTTGAACAGTTTTTCTACGAGTGAGTTCAGCCCGTGTTCAATCGGCGCAATCCATTTCAGGTACAGCAAGTCGTTAATTTTTTTGTCCGTAAGGTTTCGAATTGCTTCTTCCGTTTGTTTAATCAGTGCGCTTGTTTTGTCTTTAATATCTTTTTTGAGTTCTGTTTCTTCATCCATCAATTGAACAGCTTTGGACAATGTATACCCAAACGACTCTTCGTCGAATGTATAAGCTGATTGTAACTCGCTTTTATGATTTTTTAATCCTGTGTTAGACGGTGTGCCGTCTTTTTTAAGTGCAATGTTTATCCACGAGATTTCAGGGTGTGCGTTCATAAATGCCAAGCGCTCAGCTTTGCCAGATACCTTTTCGAAATCCTCTAACGTTTTTAGTTCGGGGATATCAATCGTTTCAAATTCATCTTTCAAAGCATTCTTCGTTTCAGTTTTCTTGAACTTATCATTACTGTCGTTCAGTACGCTGTACTCGCCCTCGTCTTCTGACAACATATCAATCAAGCTGGTCAACTCTTCCTGGATGTCAGCTTGACGACGTTCTAATTCAGTCAATGCATCTTTTTCGTCTTTTAATAAGGTATTTTGTATCAATTCAAACGGGAAAATGCGTCCTTTATTGCCTTCTTGGACTTCAACTTCTTTCCCTTTTTTCTTTTTAATGACCATGTTGGGGTCAACGGCACGTGCAGCCACATCTAATAAATCACGCTGGATGACTTCGGCGTCATTGGATACATCCATCCATACACCATCCAGGATGCCGTAAGCATGGTATTTATCGACGAGAGGAATATCGTTATAGCGGTCGAACAATTCACTGACAATATCGTCTTTCGAGCGCTGCGGATGTACGGATTCTACATTTTCTACCAGTTGTTCATCGAGATACTCGGGGAAACCGTCAAAGCCATCTCTGTATTCCCGCTCAAATAAAGCGACGGACGGACTGTTCTGCAGCAACTGATGAACGTTCTCATCCTTCAACTCAACATATCCCTCGTTTAATTCAACAAACAACTCTTCATAAAGGTCTGGCAAGACTGCAAAGATATCTTTAAACTGGTCTAATTCTGATTTTGGTATGCCGCCATTCATTGTAGCCAAAACATCCCATGTTTCTGGAGTTTTGCTGGCATCTACGTATCTTGTAATATTCAGGTTGTACTCGTTCTCCTCAATTTCTTCTATAGGAACTAAGCGGGAATAGTTTTCGATTTCTCTTCTGTCAACCGTGGTATCTGTCAGGCGTTTAATGTCCGAAGGGCGTAAGTTGTTCTTATTCCCGTCCTTTTCAAATCCTTTAGATGCGTCGATAAACAACACATCAGAATCGTCTCGTTCTTTCTTGAGTATTAATATCGTTGTTGGGATACCTGTTCCGAAAAAGATATTGGCTGGTAAACCAATCACCGTATCTATATTGTTCTTTTGGATGAGCTTTTTTCGTATTTCTCCTTCTTCATGACCGCGGAACAAGACCCCATGTGGCAATACAATCGCCATAATGCCGTCAGATTTCACGTGATACAGCCCGTGCAGTAAGAATGCATAATCAGCTTTACTCTTAGGCGCTAAGCCATAACCTTCAAAACGCGGGTCATGGTCTTTGCCTTCCGGGTCCCACTTTTGACTGTACGGCGGATTAGATACGACTGCATCGACGAAGACAGGGTCGTAAGTCCATTCAGGGTCTGAATCGTCAAAATAAGGAAAATCAGATTCCAAAGAATCCCCATTTCGTGTGACGATGTTCGCTGGTCTTACTCCGCGCATCAACAGATTCATACGGGTCAAACGTTCAGTGGCGTTGATGTATTCTTGAGCATAGTATTTAACGTTGTCTTTACTATCCTGGTGCAATTCAAATGACTGACCAATGTCCAATAGCAATGAACCAGACCCACTGGTGGGGTCATAGACCTCAATGGTTTCTCTGCCTTTTAAATGCCTCGCAAGCGTTTGTGCAATGAAGGAGGCCACCGTACCTGGGGTGTAAAACTCACCCGAGGACTTGCCGGCACCCGCTGCGAATTTTCCAATTAAATATTCATAAATATAGCCCAAGATGTCATATTCATCATGAGTCGTTGGTATATCTTGAATCAATTCCGTTAGTTTACGCACTTCTCTGGTTCGCTGGTTAGCATTAGCACCGAGTTTTGACAATCCTTGTTCCAGTGTTTCAAAAATGCCGCCAAACACCTTCTGGTTATGAGGGTCAGAGCTAATGTTTCGATTAAAGGCTGATAAAGCCGTCATGACGTCATCTACTGTAAAATGGCTACCCAAGGCTATCCAATTCTGGTATAAATCTTCTGGCGCAATATAGTAACCTAAACTGTCTTTGATGTATTGGATTTCACTAGGATTATCTTCGTTGATAGCCTTAATATCCTCGTCACCATAGCCTTCTTTGACTAAAAACTCATACTCATTGTCCGATAAGTATTTGTAAAAAATGAAGCCCAAAATATAATCTTTGTACTCGGACGCTTCCATCGTCCCCCGCAGGTCGTTAGCAATTTTCCAGACGCGGCTAGCTAATTCTTGTTTGTTCATGTGTTAAATACTCTCCATTTCTGTTCTTTAATATTGTAAAATCTTAGCTCAATTCAAAGTTAAAGCATGACAGTATAAACAAACTAGAAAATAATAGTCACTTTTCTATTTGTACTACTTCTTCTAATTTACATTCCAATTCTAGACATATTTTTTCTAAAGTTTGTAATGACACATACTCATTTTTACCCATTTTAGCAACAGCATTCATTGAGATTTTTGCTTTTACAGACAATTCCGACTTATTCATATTTCTTTCAACAAGTAATAGCCATAAAGGTTTGTAACTAATGGACATATTAGACTCCTCACTTTACTGAAATTTATGTATACTTATTATTCTAAAGAATTTATTGGTTAATATCAATTTTTTCTTTATGATATACAATTTATAATATGGTGAAAACAATTAAATAGTGTATATCAACTATAATAGAATGATGATATGTGAAATCAGCTTCTCCGCTTAGTATAAGAAAATCTATTATAAGTATCTTATATCGTTCCTATCGTTATCTTTCTATTTTTGGGCTAAAGTAGTATTCTATAATAGTAGGAACAATCTTGCGTGAACAGGACTCCTACAAACCGTTAAAGCGGTAGCTCGGAAAATCAGTTAAAAAAGGTAACCGTCAACCCTGCTAAAGTTGGACGGTTACCTTTTTGTATTTACATATGGCTTCTCTACCTATTGATTAGACTCCCTCTCTCACCTGCTCAAAAATAAATCAAAAAGTCATTGTGAGAAATTAGCATCCTAAATGATTGATAAATGATACTTTTCCCTTAATAAAGGAAGGGTTCCACGCGATAACTTATTGTTCCGCTCAGACTACTGCATAAAATGTACGGTTCTTGTGGGACACTTTTGATGAAGATGGTTATTACTGTGGTATGCTGATAAAAAGAGTGGAAGGGCCGATGTGTAACTACTAACTGATAATATTTACTCATTTAATAAATTTTGCAACAACTGAAAATCTATTATGTCTCTTATCTGTTTATGGATTTTTCTTACGTCTTGAAAATTCTCAACATGCTCCGCCATTAAAAGATAAACTTTATCTTCATCAATTGTTTCTTTGTCCCTTGGAGACAATAATTTTAGCTGTTTACTCAAATCATCTTTAATTATAATCAATTTATCTTCATTACTAATTGATTTAAACTCTACAAATTTATCAATCCTAGAGAATATTGGAGCACCTAATTGCTGTTTAATTTCATCTAAATTTTTGTAGTTCGAAGTACAAATTAATATAGCTTTTTCTAGGCTAACCTCATACATATTATCGTTAAACACACCTTCATCAAACAGTTCATAAAAGGCACTAAATAAAGTTGGATGTACTTTATCGAATTCGTCCAATAAGATAACATTAGAATTTCTGTTTAAAAGCTCATAAGAGAATGTATTGAAGCCGTGCTTTCCGCCAAACAAATAATCATAAGCACGTTCATTTTGAAACATTGAAAACTGTCTTCTAAATAGTTCACCACCTGAGAGCTCAGCGATATATTTTGCCGTTTCTGTCTTACCCACTCCTGTAGGGCCATAGAACATCATAATCAGAGGTTTTTTTCTCTTTTTATTTATTAGTGGGATTAAGCTAGCAGCAATAACTTCTTTAATGTTTGTCTGCCCCACTATTCTGTTATCGAACTCTGCATAAAGTTTTTTTATTATTTTTTTATTTATAGTGTTGTAAGTGTAATCAGAATCAATCCAAACGTGAGCGTCATTATTTATTTTTAAGATTAATGCTTGGTCAACTAACTTCATAGGTGGGTTTTGAAAGTAGTAGTTCTCAATGCCAAAAATAGAGAGTCTTTGAAAAAAACTTAATAGTAGGTTCTCTGTGATTGCATTATACTCCTCTGCAAAACAAATCATATTTTTGAATTTAGGAATAGCATTATCACTATCTACCTCCATTTCCTGTCCTACCACTTTAATGTGTTTAGTGTTATCAAAAATCATAAATTCTTTTAATATTTGTGTCAGAGTAACATAGTCTTCTACGTCTTTAATTTTCTCATCAAAATGTTTTCTTGGTCCTACTATAGCATTTATAGTAATCATTTTTTTATCCCCGCCAATATGACAGTTACTGTCAAATTTTTTTGTTCTTAAAGGTCTATAACCGTTGTTCTATCAAGGAAAAGACAAAAAACACTTGCCCCTCCCTCATTTATCGGTAAAATAGTAGGTATCCGACTACCAAACTA
>Ga0194136_1001987_pt1 | contig 10080 bp, 7 predicted proteins | sample TARM_MetaG_T3A_1_FD_134023 | JGI IMG/M metagenome (GOLD analysis project Ga0194136, IMG submission 134023) | Freshwater microbial communities from Pennsylvania, USA, analyzing microbe dynamics in response to fracking - TARM_MetaG_T3A_14 (version 2) | ecosystem: Environmental > Aquatic >...
AAATCATATCCATAGGTCCTCATGCTATGCCCCACCATACCTCGTTTAGCATAGGCCTTTTTCCCCCAAGAGATACTTTCTCCTAGGCTTCTACTTTCTTCCTGCGCAAGTGCGCTGTAGACGCCACGATTCGCGAATGATAAATAGCGGTACTATTCCACTTGTAAAAGTCAAGAAAAAAGTTGATTTCAGACCAAAATAAGTCGATATTTCCTCTGAATTGGCCTATTTTCTTTAGAAATAGCTTTTTATAGCATGTTCACTTACATGTTCACTCCCCTCCTATCTGAGCATGATGAAGAATCTACATACAAACAATCCAACATTCGGAGCTAATTTCGTTTCCGCTCCGTTTGTTTACAATAAAAAATAACCCACCAAGATCCAATCTAAGCATCGGAACTTTGCCGGCATTAGATACTTTCTAGGTGGGTTTGACTTATTCAAATTTTCTAGATAATATAATTAGAACAATGGTCATCCTATATTAGATGATCTACTTTTATGAGGTGAATCTACAATGAGAATTCTATCTACAATTAAATTAGCTGAGGCTGTAAATTACTATCGAATAGATAAAGGGTTAACTATAGAAGATTTTAGCAATCTAACCGGGTTGAATATACATAACATCCATCGTATTGAAAGTGGCAAATACATCCCAACAATTGATCAATTTGAAGTCTTATCAAAGTATCTAAACCTTAATTTAAATCTCTTACTTGAAGACGATAAAGAGCAGAATACATTTGACCTGCCAAGAAAGGAAGCCTGTACTCAATCTGAAAGAGATGGTCTTGAGACTCTTTTTTCAATGATGCTAGCACTAAAACAACAAGTGCGTTTGAGAAGGACTTTTGAAGACAGTTCACTTAATTAAAATTCATTGAGTTCATTACAATTTGCTTTCTATAATTGTCGAGTCGTATTAGACTAATCATAACTCGACAATTTCAAAGCTGTGGAAGAAGCTCCTGTTTCGCTCTACAACAAGAAGGTTCACAAAAAAATCCACCAAGTGGCTTGATCGGTGTAATCAGGCTACTCAGTGGATTTTAATTTTGTCATGATTTTCTTCATGTTTGAAGAATAACGTTCTACTTTTAAAAATACGTGTGATAGAAAGTGATAGAAGCTGATAGAAAACGATAGGTTAGATGTCAGCTTAGGTGATTCTCCTAAGTTTGAGCTGGGGTGTTTTCAAGCTTAAGTACCCTTCATAAAATCACCCGATTTTTACATCTAGGCTGGTACTCATGGATGGTATCTTGGTCGGTATCTTGGTCGGTATCTTGAACGGTATCTTGCGTGATAGCAACCTTAATCAGCTTGAAGTGTAACTTGAACAGAATTAGTGTCTTTATTAATCAGACGCCAAATTTAGGGTTCAAAGGCTTAAGGACTGACAAGCTACCGTCATTCTGATATGTCTGTATTCAGTGCTACTTCATCGATAAATCTCATTCACTCTGTATTGATGCCTTTAGTGCATTAGCGTTTTTCTTAATCATTTCTTCGGTTTCAAGAAGTTCATCTGCGCGATCACAGTACTCATAAACAGCTGGAAAAGAAAACTCCTCATTAATGTCAGACTCTTCAATTTCCACAGTTTTCACTTCATGTTCTTCCATGCAGATTAAGCATAGCTTAGGTTCCTTTTTAAGTATCTTCAATTACATCACATCCGTTTTTGATCCTTCATTATTCACCAAGGGCTTTAAATCCATTGAACATGAAGGTGATTTTATCGATGGTCTTTTCACCATGATAATGTCCACAGTACCACTTTTCAAATTGAAGCTTTTCAAAAATCGTATCTAGCCAAATTTCAGTACTGTTATCCACGGTACTTTGATCTATCATAGATAAAAACCATTCCCTGGGTTCATACCTTATTGGCGCTGTATGGGTTAATACATAATCTACTTTCCAGTTCATATGAGAGAGTTGCTTTTCCACTCTTGATTTATCTTCATCAGAAGGCTGCTCATCTTCGAACCACCTATAGCCCTTGCTTAACCTGTAATATTTGTCAACGCTATAAGCTCCCCCTATTACGATTGCCTTCCTATTTTCACCTTCAACATTTAAAGTATAAATCTCACCGTCTTTTGCAAATATCAAATTTGGATATTCTGGCTCTATTAGTACCGTTCCATCAAGAAATGCACCCTCTATATATGAAGAAATATTCTCTGGATTCATTTCATGGTTTCCTCTGACCATGAAAAAAGTGATTGGCCAGGTACTCAGTTCTTCTTTCAAACGCTTATCCTTCTTTCCACCATAATAGTTGATTCCAGCATCACCAAGGATAATCATGATATCGTCATTTGTTGTTTTAAACCGACCGCAAAACTCTTCTATTCTTCCAAAATTACCATGCGGGTCTCCTGTTAAATATATCAATGGCACCCCTCCAATCTGACATCAGCTCCTGAAGCCTTAAATCATTTCGTACCATCGCTGCTTCTGTCGCTGCATTATTTCTTTTTTCTAATTCTGGATCTAGCTCTTTGTCCCTTTCAAGTCCAAGTGTTGCATAGACCTCCTCCTGAGAAACGAGGGAAGCCTTTCCTTCATCGATTGACTTCTTAGCCTCATCCAGCTTTTCTATTATCTCTTGTTGCTCCTGCGCACTATCGAGACTGGAATAACCATGAAAGGTCATTTCGTAGAGAATATGAGCAAGAACAACAGTTTGGCCATACAATTCAACTGATCTATCTAAAACATCATAGGAAAGCCAGTTGCTCCACGGTTCCATAATAAGTGAATATCGATACTTGTCCTCATGAGATATTCCAAACACATCGAATACATAGGTATCCGGATCAAGTACATCTTCAAGCTCGCAAACGCCAATCGTGAAATCCTCAGCAGAATTTAGCTGTTTTTCTGTTGTTAGTTCTTTAAGCTCATCAATGACACCTCGATAAACTAATTTCTCAGCATCAGAAACCTCATATGCTTTCTTTAATTCTACCCACACTTCATCAAAATCGGTTTTTTTTATTAAAGCGTGTAAGTTCATTTTATCACCACCTTTTGTCTATTTTATCCTTCGCTAGAAGTGTAACCAGTTAAGTCTCCTCACTATCGCCAATCCACTTATATTTCCGATCTCTATTGCTTTCGGAGTCAATCAACACGATAAGCCCTGCTTTCTGTAATGGTGTTTTGATTCTCTTATAAAAGGAAGTATTGCTGCTGATGCCTAAATGTTCTCTTATCTCTATGGACTTTCTAGGAACTCTACAAAACTCTTTAAGCTTAGAGACTTCTTCCGAATTTATAAATTCCTCCCATTGTAATTTTATTTTTTCCTCTTCAAATTGCCGCTGATAATCTTCGTAGGTCATGTCAATTCCAAACTCAATGTCTTCAGCAAACTTAAATTTAATGTAACCTTCCAGATCTATACTGCCAGAAATAACATACTCTGTGAACTCTTCTTCTGGAAAATGGTCCGTACCATTATTGTCCATGTAGTCACTGTTTTTTGCAACTCTATTCGTTAGGAAAAAACTCTCCCCCTGTAGGATTCTAGGTCTCATGTTATGGTATTTTTGAAATGAGATCAGCTGAATTCTCTCACAACACTTCATTAAATTTCTAAATCTTTCCTGCTCAGTTTCCAATTTTTCGATTTTTTCATTGTAAAGAAGCTGTCTTTCCCTAAGCTTAATAATTTTTTCTGTAATTTCATTTATGAGGGTTGTATCCCTACTATTTTTCTGCACTTCCATATCCACTGCGGTGTAGAGCTGCTGATTAAGTTCTTCAATCTGACTATCGACTATATCTTTATCTACAAGCTCAATGGGCGTTAACTCCAATCGATTGAGACTATTCTGAATCAACTTTCTGAACTTCTTACTTGTTTTTATTTCTTCTAGTGTTTTAACAAAATTGTAGTCCATATATTTTTCCAAAAACATTTTTGCACCACAGTTTGATGTAACAACACGGTAAGAATGATTACATCGCCACTGGCTACCTTCACGTGAACCATAAATGCTGCTTTTATATCTTGACAAAACCGCCCCACATTCTCCGCAATAGAACTTCTGATAGTAACTTGCCCTTCCAGCTGATCCAGCTTTTCTGGCATTCATTTCTGGCTCTCTTACACTTTCGTTAATACGGGTCTGTACAGCCTCATAAAAGTGCCTTTCAATAATTGGTATATGATGATTCTCGATATAGTATTTTGGTACATGCCCACGATTTGTTCTGCTTTTTCCGGTCATTGTATCAACTGTATAAGTTCTTTGATACTCGTAATCTCCTACGTACTTTTCATTTTTCAGCATCGCTCTAATAGTATTATAGGTCCAGTATTCTACTCCTGTTGGACTTTTTATCTCCTTGTTATATAGATATAGGATGATGTCACTAATCTTGGCTCCACTTAAGTAGATCTGATAAATTTCCCTAATAATACGCGCTTCCTCGTCAACAATATACCATGATCCATCTTCATCTATAGTGTATCCATAAATATTGGTCTTTCGTGTGATTCCTCTTTTTGCGAGATTCTGAAGACCCCAGGTTATATTGTTTGCAAGTGCTATAACCTGATCCTGTGCTGATACTGCCATCAATGATAGTAGCATGCCAGCGTTCTTGTCATCTGAGTAAATCTTTTCCTTCTCGAAACAAACAGGCACTGATGGTTCCAGCTCATTCAAGAGTTTCACTGTTTCTAATACATCCAAAACATTTCTGCTGAATCTGGATACAGATTTTGTGATGATCATGTCGATTTTACCTTTTCGCGCATCATTGATCATGCGATTGAAACTATCTCTTTTGTCTGTTCTAGTTCCTGATAAGCCTTCATCAACATAGATGCCAGCTAGCTCCCAGTTTGGTGTAGAGAGTATTTTATAGTTATAAAATGCCAATTGCGTCTGAAGCGAAGTCTTTTGTTCTTCTAAATGAGTTGAAACTCTGCAATATGCTGCAACCTTTAATTTCTTTTTCTCTTTTATATGTTCGTACTGAGTCTTGATAATATTCTGCTTTAAGTTATCAATATCCTTTATGCTTAGACCATTTTCGAGTCTAACAACATCAGCTTTGATAATATCCTCTGTTTTACTATAGACGTTGATATCAGGCACTCTTCTACTAATTTCCACCGAAGGCCCCTCCCTTTCATTATCTATCCTAAATGCAATAACCTTCTTTGTTTTTTCCTCTAGATACTCTTCTGATCTATATCCAGAGTCTAATTTCTCGATATTCTCATTAAGAGACCTATTATGAAGAGCGAACTGTCTTTCTATTTCCTCTTTCTTTTTTTCTGCCGCTTTCATGATTTCGGGTATTTCATCTTCTCCAATTACAGTTTCCTTCTCATCGATCCATTGAACAATATAGGCCGTTCTGGAAAAAACTTCGATGTGAAATGCCCAGGCTCTTAAGATTTCAATGGAAGACTTCATAATGAAGCTATCCAAGGTTCGAATGGATTTTAGCCATTCCGAGGCCTTAGCTCTTAATTCTGTATCTTCCTCAATTTCATTTACTCTCTTATCAAATTCATCGTATTCATTCTTAATTCTTTGATACTTTTCTTCATCCTCTTGAATTTTAGCAATCTCAAGCTGGTTAAAATATCTAAGCCTTATAAACTCAAAATGTTCATTGCTGTTAGCCGCAAGAAGTATTTGTTCTAGCTTCTCTTTCATCTTTTTAAACTTTATTTCGATATCTTCTTCCGAATGAACACTTTTGCACTTTATTTCATAATGAATACCTTTCCGATCTTTTATAACATCAACTTCCAGGCCCGCTAATCGTTCAAATAAGGCTCTTAGAACCATTCGTTGCGGATCAAAAACATGTATTTTTTCTATATTGCATATGTTCACATCTGGCTTACTTTTCGCACATACAAATCTGTATTTCCCTGATCTAATAATTTTAGAACCACATCTGCCGCAATTCATTCTACCACTAAGCGTATTCATGCCTGGTTCTGAAAAGTTTATATGTTTATAACTAATCTCATCTATTCTTTTTCGTGCTCTTTCAAATATCTCGAGTGAAATTATTGATGGATGACTGTTCTCAATTAAATACTGTTGTTGATTCGGGTCATTATCTTTTATTTTTCCTGTAAGCATATCTTTACTTCTTTTCATGGTAATTTTACTGCCTGTATACTCAATTTTCATGAGGATATTCCTGATAGCTGCTCCCGTCCATTTTCCACTGTCTTTTTTAGTTTTTATGCCCGCCAGATTAAGCTGTCTTGAGATGTTGGCATAAGAAACACCATTTATAAACTCACTAAAAATCCACTTAACTATTTCCGCTTCCCGCTCATTGATTTTTACCATTAGCTTTGTGTTCTCCGTTATCGGATCATATCCAAAGATGTTTCCAAAGTGAGGTCTTCCATCTTTTAGATTCTTGTTATATGTAAACTTAACTAAGCTAGATAGGTTCTCGATAAATTCTTGAGCCATGGCGGCTTGAGTTTCTAGCATCAAAGACCGCTCACCATTCACCACCTCCAGCCTTTCATTTTCAAAAATAATCGTAGTATTGGTTTTCTTGAATTCGTCAATCACTTCTAATATTTCCTTTGTATTCCTTGAGAATCTAGAAATGCTTTTCGTAAGGATCAAATCTATTCGACCCTCTTTAGCATGTCTAAGCAGTCTCTTAATACCTGGCCGATTTTTGATGATTGCACCAGATATTCGATCATCAGTATAAATCCCTATCAGTTTCCAGTTAGGTTGATTATGGATGTAATTGCTGTAGTAAGTCACTTGATTTTCAAGAGATATGAAATTTGAATGACCGCTACTCACTCGGCAATAGGCTGCCACCCTAACTTCCTTTTTCTTTTGATTCAATGGGTTTTGCTGCATTTTATCAAGCGGCTCCCATAAGGTATGGGACCATCCTGCCCTGTCTTTTGAGTCCATAAAAAACTCCTTTCCTTCATAAAATTGTACTTGCTTGTATGTTTGCATTGGTTCCAAACTATTGCAAGTACTATCTTCATAAGGCAAAGGAGTATCTTCATCTATTCGATTATCCGGTTGTTCAATCTAATTGGTCATACCCGCATCAAGCGGTTCCACTGGTTCCTTTCCTCTTCGCCATCCATAAGCCATTCTTGTAACTCCACACTTGAATATGAATTCAATCTTATAGTTCTCGTGGAATATTCCTCGCTCAACAATTTCTTTAAAAACCTGAGCATTGAACTTTTCAAAGTTGTCTAGGCTACCAAGATGTCCTATGAGCTTATCTAGGCTGTTTTTCATATAGAGGCTTTCATCCTGACTTTTCATTAAGCGCTCAAGCTCTTGTTGATAGATTTGCGATTCGTAGATGAGATTTCTTAGCGTGGCGTCATAAATCGGGTCTTTTGTTACACTTTCTCGCATGGACATTTCGCTGATCTGGTCACCAATCCGGTCAATGATCTCTTCAAGTTCTTTAAGGCGTTCACTCTCTTCCTTTGAAAGACCCACATCAGCAATAGCTTCTTCTCCTTCTTCTTTTATCGTATCAATCTCTTTGGTCATCTTTAAAAGCATCTGATTAAATGCCTGTTCGATGACTTCTTCCCAAATGTACTTTGAGTGGCATTCATAGTCAGCTTCCATGTTTCTTGCGGCAAGCCGGCACTGCCAAACCGTAAACTTGTATGGACGCCCTTCTTTTTTAGATGTTAGCCGCCTTCTGTTCACCGGTACCCCGCATTCTCCGCAATAGAACATGTTTGAGAATGGCGCCTTCCCGCTATAAGTTCTGCTGTATTTGCCGTCAGGATCATGCTTCATCTTGCTTCGTCTGTCCAATTCTTTCTGAGTCGCATTCCAGTCTTCTTCTGAAATAATAGGAGGATGATGATTCCTTATGAAATACTGAGGTTTATGACTCTTGTTCCTCACTCTTTTATGAGACAAAGGATCCAGAGTAACCGACTTCTGACATAGAGCATTTCCCGCATGCTTTTCGTTGCGAAGCAGCTTAAGAACCGAATCGCTGGTCCACTTGGTGTTTCCTCTGGCGGTCTTCACCTTTTCTTTGGTGAGGCCCTTTGCGATTTGCACCGTACCTTTTCCACTTAAGAATTCTCGATAAATCCTTCTGACAATTTTGGCCTCCTCTTCATTAATAACCAGGTTCCCTTCTTCGTCCTCGTCATAACCTAGAAAATACGTAGTCGGAATGTGAGGAATTCCTCTGGAAAACCGCTTTTGTACACCCCAGCTGACATTGGCACTGATGGTCCTGCTTTCTTCCTCCATGACCGAGGCTATAACAACAAGAATGGTCTCTGACTGAGTTTCTAAGCTGTTAATATTTTCTTTGTCGAATATCACGCCCACGGGCTTATCCAGGTTTTTTAGCATTCTCACATAGCTGAGGCAATCCAAAGTATTTCTTGCAAATCTGCTGATGGATTTAGTAATAATGTAGTCAAATTTGCCTTCCTTCGCATCCTTGATCATTTCATTAAAGCCTTTACGGTATTTGGTGTTGGTTCCTGTAACACCTTCATCGCTGTAGACTTTGTAAAGCTCCCAGTCTTCTCTTTTTTCAATGTACTCTTTAAAATATGAAACCTGAAGCTTATAGCTGGATTGCTGCTCTTCTTCCCGAGTTGATACCCTGGCATAAGCAGCCACCTTTATTTTTGGCTTCTCTTCACCATCTGCTAAAATTGGTGTGTTCATATTTGCAGGAATCATCCTGACCCTTGGATTCATAATTAATTGGTTGTTGTTTCTATTTTGAACCATTGATTAGGCCCCCTTTCAATCTTCCAACGACAGTTTCCTCCCCATCAATCCATTTAATGGTAAATAAAAAAGGTGACTCCACTGTAATGCGAATCACCCACGCTCTCATAAAAGAGATATCCAGTATATTTTTAATGCCCTTATCAGAGCCATTTAGATCTTTGAGTCTATTTAGTGATGCTTCCCTGAAGGCATGATCTTTATCGAACTCCTCCCATAGCTTTGTTTTATTGAAAATCTCATCCTCAACCGCTTTACGTCTCTCTTTTAGTGCTTCGATGTCAAGACTCTGAAGAATGGCTTTATTTTCAGCAATCAAGCACTTTTCAAGTTCAACTCTCAGTAAATTTTGCTCTCTTTCCCGAACACCTTCAGCACTGTCCAGCTCTTTTATCAGCTGCTTGATTAATAGTCCATCGTTACTTCTCTGATTCATGTTGTAGCGCTTTTCAAACCCTTCAATCAAAAGTTTTTCAATCCGTTCCTCATCTATGGCACCCGTATTACATAGGAGCTTGCTCTTTTGGCTGGAGTGACACCGCCAGGATACCTTCCCCTTATGGTTTTTAAACCTGTGGAAATTCTTCCCACATGAGGAGCAAACAACTCTGCTTGTAAAAGGGTATCTTTTGATTCTACCTTTTTTTGATTCAAAGGATTTGGCTTGTAAAATCTCTTGAACCTTTTCAAAATCCTCTTTGAAAACAATTCCTTCATGATGATCTTCAATATAGTACTGGGGCTTATATCCCTGATTCACTACTGATCTGTGGGTTCGATAATCCAGCGTGCAGGTTTTCTGCTCAGTACATCTCCTGCGTATCTCTCATTTGTAAGAAAACCTCTAATATTTGAGTTATCCCAGTCAATTTCACCAGAACGCTTTTTATAACCTTTTCTGATGAAAAGTCTGGCAATCTCCGTCATATTCTTTCCCTTGAGAAAAAGTTCGTAGGCCTCTCTTACAATCCTTGCCTCACTTTCAACAATCACCCAATTTTTATCCTTGTTGATTTCATAACCAAATAGCTGACCTGCAACGACTTCTCCGCGTTCAAAACGCTTAGTCAAAGCCCATTCTATGTTCTCAGAAGTGCTTCGGCTTTCTTCTTCTGCGAAAGTTGCAAGAATTTTAATGAGCAGGGAGCTAGAAACATCCTTAGTACTGAGCCGTTCTTTTTCAAAAATCACGTTTATTCCACGCTCTGTGAGCTGCCTTACAATATCCATGGTGTCCACTACATTTCGTGCAAATCTAGAAATGGATTTACAGATTATGATATCAATTTCACCATTC